>JAAUXT010018337.1_pt1 | contig 19692 bp, 11 predicted proteins | sample 7278171 | NCBI WGS metagenome assembly JAAUXT01 (sample SAMN14350112, study PRJNA611818) | marine sediment metagenome | isolation source: surface marine sediment (1.8m) | place: French Polynesia: Moorea | collected 2018-08 | reverse complement strand
GATCCAACACTGTCTCATAATGAGGACCAATATCTCATCCCCCATGACCCAAAATTCAGGTATTTTGAAAGAAACCGATCAAAAGATATCGCGTTGGATCGGTCAAATAAATAGCATACCTCGTAGGTCCGCTGTGTGTAAGTGGGGCCAAAAAGCAGAGAACAAGCCCAGCGGTCTTACGTTGCACCCCGACGCTGCATCGGCTGGGACGCAGGGTCCACTCCCATGCAGAGGGACGCAACTCGTGTCGCACCCAGCGCCCACGGGGCCTGAATCTCCACAGCGCAGCCAGATTGCAGAGCCCGTCACCCTGCCAATCAGCGGGGCTGGGGCGAGGCGCCGGCCACAGCGCGGACGTCTCGTGGCAAACCAATTCCGCTCAAACCAAGCTGCTTCAGTTCTCCAAATTCGGTTGAGCCAGCGTCGATTCAGTGTGTTTGGATAACAAAGCAGTTGAGCACGCAGTGGTCTCAGAATCTGTTGATAAGGCTGCACCAAAATCTGGGCTAAATTGCAAGAGATTCACAAAGGAAAAGACAGACTGAACCGTCTTGCTACTGGTTCTTTACTGCTGAGGTTCTGGGTTCTTTCCTGTTTGAGGGGGTGTCGGACTTCTGCAGCGCTCTCAACTGCGTGATTCAACTGGCATGGTTTGGGTTACGTTGAAATAACAGGGCAGATACTGAACCTCTTCCTCTTCCAACCACTCCGAAATGGCTTCCCAACGAAGCACTACAAAGTGGCTTGTTTGCATCCCTGGCAAAAATCTTCTGGCAGATACTTCAAAGAGCCTTAGATTCATACATGTGACAATTGAAATCAGAAACAAGGGAAAACCAGCTGCCAGCACATGTTGCCATGGCAACGCTTCAAAAAGCCAAAATCCTGGAGACGCGATTCACAGCGGTATCTGAAGAACAGATGGAGGGTGACAGTGGAAAATGGCTCCATCAACAAATCCATAGCAACGCTCGACGCCAAATGAAAACGAACACATCTGGGCCAAATGAGATTTTTAAAAATTAAAATTCCTTTAAATTTTCTTTGTGAGCTGTTCCGTGCGTGTGGATAGAAAGGGAAGGAAGAACTACACACTGACTCCAACTGAAGCAAAAGAAATAGATCTATTATGAGTTGATTAAGTTGTCGGGAAAGATTAAGGCTTTTCACGAGGAGCTTCCCTAATTAGACGCACTGTGGCTTCGGCAAGGTGCACACTGGATACCCGTCACGCGTCGCGTCCCTGCGTGCGCGCTGGGCTGATTGAGTGAGCGATATTGGAGGAACGCAGCGCACGACGCGTCCCGTGTGAACCCAGCCTGGAGCCTATCTTTGCACTTGGGTGGATTCTGCGTTTTTATCGAGACGGATGACGAGCCTCGTCTTGAGACCCCGTCCCCGTGGGAGGGAGTTGCACTTTGGGACGTCCTCTTTCTGGGAGTGGGTCGTGTCTCAGTTTGCATTTCTTGTGGGACTGGGAGTGACTTTAGTTCTGGCACGACGTTCCTTTGTGAGATCCAACCAGGACCCAGGTAACACACATCTTGGAATCTGGAATGGTTTGATCTGGTTCTGGCACTCATCAGCAGTACAAATGCACGAGGAAGTCCTACCAGTTCGAAGTCTCGTGAGGCTGAAAGCCTCCAGCCCTTCTCCCTCATTCCCAGCCAATGGGAATCGATTTCCAGCTCTTGACACCCACAGCGATGGAAACTGTCATTTTCGGTCGAAATTTGATCACGATACCTGAGATTTACCTGCGCATCTTCGCCTTTGATGTGCCGCGCGACACCCTTTGATCTGCCGCACCTTTCCCGAAGCCGTTGTCTCCTCCTCATGACTGAAGAGAAGAAGTCTCTGGAACTTCCCACTTCTTCAGCACTGCACCCATCAATAGCAATTTCCTTCCCCTGGAAGCTTTTTTCCACTGCAGTGGTGGTGGTGATGTATTGTTCTGGATCATGGGCCCCAACTCTGACCTTTTCTTTCTTGTTCTCTGCTTTCAGATCATCATGGAGCTGCACAGTGGTGGATAAACCGAGGAACGCTTCAGGAGACTTGTTAAGGTAGGACTCACTGACTGCTGAACGCCAAAGACTGGGAACACACAGCACGAGGCATTCTGTCGACAGCTTCATTTCCCCTGCCCTGCTGAAAAAATCCTAGAGTCTCTCTCGCCCTGCATATTTGCATTGAACCCAACAAGGAGCGGGGCAAGGAGAGTGGGCTGAATACAGTGGGTTTTTGGACAGGTGCAAAATGACACGATGAACGTTGACTTCACCCTAGCGATGACGCGTGTTGATGGTTGGTTCGCCTTGAACAGGGACACAGCATCCTCCCGAGCCTTTCAAAGCTTGTCTTCTTCACGGGTTCAGAACTACGCTTTTGTCTGATCAATGGACGAGACGCGTAGTGCTTGTTGCCCCTGGTCGTCTCAGTGCTGACGACTGCACGGTGAGTGATTGTCACTGTCCAGTCTGGCCCGTGGAGGTCGTTATGGAGGCGCGTAGCTCAGCGTGCTTCCCCCAGTGCGCTCCGCTGCCCTTCTGGTTCTGAGTCTCAGTGGATCGGACACTCAGCCTCCCGAGACAAACATCAAGAAGCCTCTGTGCGCTCAGAACTCGTGCACAATTCATTAACAGTTTGCGTGGCTGACAGCAGCAATTATGAGCCTCTCCAGACGAGGCGCTGCGTGCTCTATGGTAAACTGCCCATTCACGTGGAATTTATTGGTCTCAAGCAGAGGGAGCAGCCCAGACAGTACTGTAGGCGTGGTGGGCAGCACCGTTTCAAGACAACGCGTCTTCCTCTTGCGCGAGAGATCTGCGTGACTCAAGGATCACAACAGTTCTGGGGCGCTTTGATTTGTGCAGGGACGCAATGCGTGATGCACACAGCGTGAAGCACATAGCGTGAAGCACTCAGCGTGACGCACACAGCGTGACGCAAGCCTCCAGCCCAGTGTTTACATCAACAGGACGGGAAGCGAAGATTATGAATCACTTCCCTGTCTCGCCCTTCATGTCACAGCTTAACGGCCCTCGAGAGCCGATGCCAAATATAGACTGGCGTTTGCAATTGACCTAGTTTCTGAGTAAATGTTGTATTGATCGTTGGCCATGTATTTTCCAAAACATTAGCAGCAGTGCATTTGATGACATCGCGGCTCTGTGTCCCTCTCCTTTCTTACGACATGGAGCGGTGTCGTCGTCCAGTGGCTGTCTGGGAGGGGAGATTCAAACAGAGAGGGGCCAGAGACAGAGACAGAGGAAGTGAGACAGAGGAGAGAGGCAGAGAGAGTGTGTGTGAGACACAGCGAGGTTTGACCAAGAAAGAGAAGTGATAGAACAAGAGAAAGGCAAAGATCGCACGTCCCTTGGTTTTTCCCATGTTTCCTCAGGAGGTTAAGAAACTGGTCCGAATGTTGAGGTCGGCTGATCAATGTCGGGTCAGTGGGAGCGTCGTCGTGCGGCAGCCGCGCTTTCTCAGCCTCAGCGTCTCAATCAATGTTGACTCCTGAGTTCAAACATCACTCCACGGGGAGGGAACCACGCGGCACGTCCTGCGCGCGGTCGCCGTGATGCGTTTGAACAAATCGGACCCAGTGCAGATCGGGCAGACAATTGCTGCGTAGTCTGGCCTGGGCCTTTGTGGACCGTGCCAATGAAGACTGGGAAAGCCGTCAAAACATCTTTTCCCTGTGTGGAACGGCAAGAAATTTCCACTCCAGCTTCATTTGTACCCAATGGGTTGCACAGGCTTCACTGAGAATTGGGCCCCTTTGTTTCTTGTCTGTGCACAGAGTGTCTGGCAGAAAGTGACTCTGAGTAGCAGGGTACCCCGTCGGTAACACTTGTGCATACTTGCAGGTGCAAACCCGTGCATACCCATGGTCACGTGACTGGTACCCACTGGGTACACGTCCAGATTCGGTCCGGAGTCTTGTTGATACTCTTGGTGCCCAACATGTGTTGGAAAGAGCTGAAAAAAGTGTCGAGTCTCTGGGGTGGGGGGAACCATCTGGTGATGCTCCCTGGATATGAATACAACATCGCGCTGCATTACGCCTCAGAACCCCGTGAGTGAGTGAAGGAAGGAAGGAGTGCCACTCTCCGTGAGGCAGAGAAATCTGGGGGAGAAGGTAGGCGAGAGATGTCAAAGCGGGCCTGCCGTCGTGCATTAGCTCCTGAAGCAAAGCCGCCATTGAGAAGGGCTTTGTGTTAGATTTATTGCTGAATCATGAAGGCATTACTTGTTCATGCTGCGAGCTTACATACCATATCAGTGCTGCGGAGAGGCCTGCTGATGGCGGTAACAAGGGGAAACATCCGTGTCACTCACTGTTTACAACCAACCCACGGCGGCAGCGGCCTTTTTTGGAAAGCTGTGCGGTAACTGATCAGATACAGCGGTGCTGCAGCGTGTTGCAATGGTGGTGTCTGCTGCAAAAGATCCTGGCTGTGATTTTTGCTTCTGCATCGTTCTCCATTAGTCAGTGGATTGAAAAACACGTTCATTCAAGAAAGGATTCATGTCTGTTTCTCTTGTGGCTTTCCGCTTGGAGGACAGAATCTCTTGTCAATATTTGCTTCTGTTCAACGTAGATCTATGCATCCCCCCACACACATGTCACAAGTACAGATGCCCACACATGCACACACGAACACACAGACAGACAGACAGACAGACAGACAGACAGACACAGACAGACAGACAGACAGACAGACAGACACGAGGTCTGTATTCTTAGCAGTGGAATTTTTGACAGGGCAAGAGTTTGAGTGACACGACGGGCCAAACAGGTGCCTGGTTGCACAGGCCAGTGTCCTTGGTCGACCCAGGTCGATCTTGGAGGTTACTGAGTGCATGAGTAAGCGACGATCAGCGATCGAAATTGACCAGTCGGTCTCAGTTGGCGATTCAAGCCATGCGACTGGACGAGCTCCTCTTGTGGCTGCTTTTTGGGACACTTTCCATCCGGTTTTTTACCATGGACCATTCCAAGGAAGCCCAACATGTTGAGGTCAGGTTGTTGGCAAGGCAGGGTACTCGGCACTGTGACATTCTGAGAGAACTCCACCGAGTACATGGTAACCATGCCCTCAGTTCAACGACAGTGCATCGGTGGATGACAGCCACTTTCACCAGACAGAGGAACTTCGCAACAGTCAAACAAACTGGCCATCCTCCGAAGCTGACCAGACAGATCCTTGCAGACATCAGAGCTGAAACCAGGAGAAATCCCAATGTCACCATCCAAGAGCTGTCTCTCCAGTTCGGGCTGGCACTGTCGACAATTCATCGTGCACTCAAGGACAAGCTGAAGCTGAAGAAGCGACCCTGCATCTGGAGGCCCCACCTTCTGTCAGCAGCCAACAAAACAAGGAGGTTGCAGGTCGCACGCCAGCTTCTCGCCCGCATGAGAAGATCTCCAAGGTGGGCATCCAAGGTCATCACAGCTGATGAGACGTGGGTCTACACCTACGAGCCAACCTGGAAACAGCAATCTACAACCTGGTTAGCCTCTGGGGAAGAGCACCACTCCAAGGTGAGGAAGGAGCTGTCCGTTCGGAAAGTGATGGTGGCCGTCTTTTGGGACGCACAAGGCATCATTCACCGGGAGTTCGTCCCCAGGGGTGACACCATGGACTCCCCAATGTACCGCCAAATTCTGAGGAATCTGAGGGAGTCTGTGCGCCGCAAACGCCCCGCCCTTTGGCGCAACAGGAGAACTCAGTTTTGGCTTCAGCATGATGGCGCGGGCCCGCATCGTGCGCAAATCATGCTGGATTACTACAGGGACAACAACATCCAACTGGTTCCACATCCCCCGTATTCGCCTGACATCACGCCCTTAGACTTCTTCCTGTTCGCCCGTCTGAAGAGGCACATGCGGGGGAGGCGTTTCCAAGACTTGGACATTCTGCGACAGACCATTGACCAAGAACTGGGTTCCATCCCACAGGCTGAATTCACCCATGCCATGGAGGAAAGCTGGCGCAAAAGGCTGAACAAGTGCGTGCTCAAGAGAGGTGACTATTTCGAGGACTGAACATTTGCCCCTGGACTGACCGGACCTGTTGCGGAAGAATTCTGAAGCTGTTTCATTTGAGTACTTGATGGTTGACATGTTTGAGAAATGAAACTTTTTATGGTCTCTGTTCCTGCATGACAGTGTTGATTTTGAGCAATTTCAGTTGTCAGTTCACTTTGAGTTCATTAAAGCATTTTAAATTCAACATTTGTTGCAGCTGCTTACGGTCGTTCGGTCGCAATCGCAAAAAATCCCGCCGCTAACGATACAGACCACGTAGACAAACACACACACGCACACACACAAATGGTTTGACCTGGATAATATTCAATTCGAACTGAAATGACAAGCAAAATTGTTTCTCTTGGAACAATTTTGATAAAAATAATTGTTCATTATGAACATTGTCGTGTGACAACAAGCGGCAAACAGGACCAACGGGTAATCGGTGGATGCGGAAAGTGCCTGTGTTCGGGAAGTGGAAGTTCAGAATTGTTTCACGCAAAGGCACTCAAACTTGCGATGTCACGCGCCTATGTGGACATCAGGCTCCAGAGGATCCACGTTTGGAGTTGGGGGTGGGTGACCACAGTTCCACCCTCAAGGCGCAACAATCACCAAAACAAAATTGCGTTGAAAAAATACAAAATTTGCGCTTTGAAGAGAAATTTTTGGAATCAATCAAAATATTTCGGGGCTTGCTGGGGATGGGTCCAGCTTCGGTCGTTGGACAGAAGCGCCAATCAGAGATCTGGTCGGGGTCCAACCAACCATGTTGTGTTGGATAAACCTCAACTCACTCCAAGAACCCTTGTTGCCTTGAATAGAACTTCAGCCTCCAGAAACTCACTTGTGACAGGCAACTTTCTGACAGAGTTCTCGTGGTTCACGTGCTGTTTGGACTCTGGTTCTGCATTTCAGATGAGAAATTGAGAATTCAACTGTGGTCTGTGTAACGAAGGGATGCGTTGCGCGTTGAATCTGTAGAGATACGAGCCACACAAAACCATTGCTTAAACTCTTGATTCTCGGTGTTGAAGAGCGTGTAACATGCAAGGAGTGCATTTCGCCTGCTGCTGCAGTCACGGTACATCCCGGTCTCTTTTGTCTTTGCAGATGTTTTTCACGATGTAGAGATCGCGCCGCCGCCGACGCCGACGCCGAGAATCGCCACAATTGGTGACGTCACGCCACTTCGTGATTTGGATTCGTTCCCAGCCGCGGGAGGGAAGATATTTCCGCTTGTCTGCATGCTACTGTGTTGGAGAAAGCTCAAGCAAACTATGGGTGCTACATCGGTGTTGCTTGCCTTGTTCTTCCATTTCGGATGGTGAGTACTGTCTTTGTGAGGGGGTCACGTATTGCGTCCTTTGCGTCACAGTCGACAGCGACACGACGCCCATTGACCGTCGACGTAATGCGTGACGCATCCAACGCGCACCCAGCGACAAAGTGCAACGCGAGCGATAATCCACGTAAATCGGGCAAAATTGTCAAGGGCTTCAGCACTTACGAATATCAATATCTGAGCACGAGCAAAGTTGTGGTGTCAATACGACAGCACGAGTATACAATGATAACCTTGCAAGTCAATCGCTTCACACTTTGCAAGAGAAAAAAAGAGACTTGCAAGCGAAAGTACGTGCACCCCATCCCAGGGGTGGATTCGAGTTTGGATGAGGGGGCTGACCAAGTCCTGACAACCCCTCAGGGACGATTCCCCTTTTCAGCCAAAAGCACCTGTTTAGGATCTGGTGGCGCACGAATGTGGGGGGGGGGAGAGAACGAATTTTGGGAGACAACCAACCACCCACCTACCCATTCCCACCCCGTGTTGTATTTGCAATACATTGAGACAAAACGAGAACCTGTTGTGTTGGCGGCAGGTGCTGTGGATGCAGTTTTCCGGACTACATGTACGGGACCCTGGAATCGTGGAGAATCCTGTCGACCGAGCCGAACCTGCCCCTGCACCACGACCACCGCAAAGTGTCCTTCTGGCACGATACCATCAGGTGAGGCCAGCGGCGTGCCGCGTCACGTTACGTCACGTCACAACGACGTGTAACTCCGGTGTGAAGTTGTTGCGTTCGATTGCCCCCCCCCCAAGAAATTTGGAACAACATACTCCCCGAATTGAATTGACCCACAGAGAGCACATTCTCACAAAACAAACCGAGTGCACGGGTATTTGGAACCCCTTCAACGTACACACGCGTATGTGCACAGACAAACAGACAACGGACAAACGGAGAGACAAACAGACAGACGCACACACTCATTTTGGCATGAGCCTTGTCACCTGACTTGGCTTTTCCTTTGCAAGTGAGACCTGTCTGCACAACTATTGCTCTCGGTTCCGCACTGTGTGGTGCGCACACAACCCTTCGGGGCGGGAACAAATAGAGAGACCGGTGGATTGAGATGAACGGTTCACAGATGCCTGGAAACGAAACCAACACACAACACGAGACAAACACTGAAATTCTCTTGTTCATTGGTTTCGATCTGCTGGTGGCGCACAACTCGCACAAGTTCGTGAGACGTCGTCTTTTCGTTGCGATGCGACAAACACAGAAAGCTGTGGAACTCTTGTTTACTGTGGCAAAATTCACACTGGAACCTGACCTTTTGTCGTGACCTCAGTGCACTCGTAAGTTGACCTGGATTTTCTGTTTGCAGGGTTGAATACATGATGGGCCAGCAGTCTCTATTTTCCTACACCATCAAGTGCAAATCGATCGCGTCCAACGAGACGTACGTCGTCCAGAAGGACATGCAGGGCTACAGCGCGCAGTTCACGTGCCTCCAGTTCGTGCCACGTGACATCAACGTCGTGCAGTGGCGCATGAGCAGTTGGCAGCATTACCAGGGCGACGTCACGTGTGAAGAAGACGACCTCCAATTGGACGAGGCCCCGCTCGTCTATTACTACCTGCGCTCGGACTATTGGACAGAACGGAGAAACAAAGGCAGGGATTACATGCCGTGTCCACTAGAGGGAGGCTACATCATGTCGTGGAAGGATAAGACGGGGCGTTTCCCGTGCGGGGACGTGCTCACGACCATGAAGCTGGAGAACGAGTGTTCCCCGGGGGAGGGGCTCATCTTCAACGGCCTCGGCCCGCCCAACGGCTGCGCGCTGCCGCACGAGAAGCTCAAGGAGAAGTACTTCTGCCTCGGGAGTTGGCAGGAGGAGGACGACACGTTCCTCCTGCTCCACAGCACGGTACGTGTAATGCGTACGCGGTCCACCAGGGGGCACCACTCGAGGCGTCACGCCCTGGCGTCCATTAGGGAGGGGCGATTTCTCACTGGATGCGACGTGCATTGTGTCTCAGTGGGTGGGCGTTGCCTCATCGATGCACCAAACTCTCGTTGACAAACTCCACTTCCCACTTTCCCAAACGCGTGGCGCATGCAACGTGAAATCGGGTTCAGGAGCACCACCTTCCCTTCCAAAGAACGCCAGGTCATTGGCCTCAACGCCCAGGGTCCGTTTTCCCAGCTCCAGGTTCCTGTTGCGTGTGTTGAAATTGAACAGCGTGACAAAAAAAAACGTTTCTTCTCGTTGTCGGGGAAACGCGTGTGAGAAACGCGACGTCACGAACGCAGCAAAGCTTGAAAAATGCGGAAGGAAGGAAGGAACCCACTGCATCAGTCATGCAACCGTGATATTTGGGGAACCAAGTTGCATGATTGCGACCTTTTCCCTTCCTGCGACACTGTCAAAGAAAATGCGTTTTTCAAACCACTCCCTCCAGAACAAGTTTAGCTTTGCGTGTTGAAAAGGTCACTTTTTCGTTGACTGAACAAAACACACAGAAAATTCTCACCCCCTGCAGAAAGAGCAGTTGTTTTGTCAATGCGAACCACAAATAGAACAATGGCTCCGGCAATAGGGCATTGGGAGTGGAAGGTTCCACAGGGAACCGCTGAACAGCTTCCCCCTGAAAAAGCTTTTATTTAGATACGATGCAGCGCTGACAGTTACCTTTTATCTGTCGTGTCCCATTTGCGTAAATGTACATGTACGCACAGACTGTGGGGTGAAGGCCCCGTTCACACGGGATGCGTTACGCGTTGCATCCCTGCAGAGGTTTGTGTGGGTTGCGTCGCTGAGCAGTCTCCAAAGGGATCAGTGCAGGGACTGCGACGCATGACGCATCCAGGGTTGAACCAGACCTGCAGGTCGGGGTTGAGGACAGACAAACCCTGCAGGGAAACATGTCACAGAATGTTTTCTGCAAGTAGTACCTGTGTTCATTGCAGCTTCTTCCCCAAAAGTGCTCTCAGTGTGTGCATGCCAAACAGCAAAAAATTGGCTTCCATTGATTTGATAACGGTGTCAAAAGCTCTGTTGTTCTCAATTACCCTTCAGGTTGAGCCCCACAATCCTTCTCTCGATCACCACACACACACACACACACACACACACACACACACACACACACACACACACACACCATTGAGTTGCTGCAGACATCCATCCTGCTTACGTTGCTGGTTCTTTCGGACACGGTCTGAACAATTGAAGCGTTTGTCCCCCCAGATTCTGCCCAACCTGCAGCGCTGAACCCGCCGTGGACCTGTCACAATGTTAAACTGCCTCCGTGTGTGCGCCCGCAAACCACCACGCAACTCACACATTTTTCTCTCCCTCCACAGCAAAGCGATCTGGAGATGCCGTGTGCCCGGTATGAGACGGGCCACAGCGAGCACCTCGATATTCACTTCTTTATGGATGGCGTGTGTGACCAGACACCGGCCAAGGTCAGGAGCAAGGACTACATCACCATTCATCTCGAGGTAAGTGCGCCCCGCACTTCTCGCCTCCGCGTCTCTCGGGGGGAACCAGGGGAGAGTCGCTCGGTGTCGCCGGCGGGGATTGGGCGGATCGCTCGGGATGGGCAACGTGGGCCTGGTGCACACTGGGCGCGCCGCATGTCACGTGACTGACTGAGCCAGAGGGCGCTGCTTGGGTTCGGTGACGCAACGCGCTTTGGATCAGGAACGCGACGCGTGATGCAAAACCTGCCTCGCCTTGACCACTCGTAAAAAGAAAGGACAGTTCAAGATTTGAGTCGAGATTCAATGGTTTGGAGGTGGCGTGGGGGTGACTTCGTCACAAAACCACGAACTCCAATTGCGAGAAAAGTTTCTCAGCAGCTCGAGCGACAGTGTTGCTGTTGTCATTCTGTTCAGCCGCGGCTCCTCCAGCTCCTTCACTCACGTGTCACCAGTCGCACCCGCCGCGCGGAATCTACAATGCAGATGGCGCGATGCGTTCACTGATCGTCCGTCACCCTGGACTGACAGGCTTGACTGGCTGCCCAGCCGTGCAGGCCTTGACAAGTGACACCTCCCACGCTGAGAAAGTTTCCAAAGTTCCCGTTCATTTACCCATTATCGCAAAAGACTCGGCGCAAAAACAACAGCTTCGTAGCGTTGAGTCCAGCGGATTCTTGCAGTCAGGCTACGGTGCAGTGCATTTTGGCCCCAAGTTCTCAACCCTTGCTTCAGCTCCAAGACACCCCGTGGACCCTAACCCGGACTTGCCCCCCCCCCCACCGTCCCTCCAATCTCGGTCTCCATCTTCCTCGGACTGCTCTCCACCCTGATTCCACTCACCTCAGCCCGCCATGTTTAAGTACCCTCCCGCGATTCATAAAGTCGCGGCTGCTCTCCGAGGCGATTGCCCGCTCCACGCTCTCGAGCCATTTAGAATGCGGCTTTCCAGACGGGGGACAGACAGCCAAGAAGTGGCTGAGGCGCAAAAACAGCTATGATGGATTGCGTGTGCGGGCAAAGGCGAGGCCTCCGCATACAGTGCGCCTCGCCACAAATCTACATCACACCGCTCGCTCGCTCGCTGCGGCCGCCAGCCCGGGCCATGCCAGGCCCCACAGAAGGAAGGAAATACGTACGGTGGGACGCAACGATAGAAAAGCCTATTTCATGCACAGGATGTTGAGTCAGTGTGCGCTGGCTTGACTTGGCGACACAACACCTTTGCAGGTTGACTTGGGGAGAGATGCGATGCATGACCATTGAAAGGCACTCTTGCTGGGAACAAACAGCACACACTGCAAACCACCACCTCGCCCCGCGCCCACTCACCCACACATCCCACTCCCTCCCAACGAAAGAAAGTCTGAACTCATGATGGATCGGGGTGGTTTGGAACACGTGGATCTGACGTGAATCTATTCTGAGGCCAGGGTGTTCGACTTGGTCCCAACCCCAGGGGACGCCCTTCACTTCAAATTTTAAAATTGATAGCACAGAATCAGAGATCAAATTCGTCTTGTTGGGTCAGGGGGGCTTGAGCCCCTCGCCCCTGGAAAGGTTGTGCAAAAAGGAAAAACTGAAGTGTTGACCCGGCACCGGTTACAAGTCTGAACCAAAGTCGGATCGTCCTGAGGCCACAAAGAAAACACTGAATCTGCCGGACGTCCTCCCGCGTGCGCCTCCTCGACCATGTTGAGCTGGATGAAAAGTGGCAAATGTCCACAGTGGCTAAATGAGGCTAATCAGGGCGATCGCCCGGATCGCGCAGCGCCTAATGTCGCCAATTATCGCTCGTGTCCGCTGCGCCGCCGAGGCAGGGCCCGCGCGACCGGCGCGTCGTGTGTCGCGAGGAGCTTCCTGGACCAGGGGCCGATCCAGGTTCAGTGGACAGGGGGCGCTCAGCCCTAAAGGACCCGAGTCATCAATGTGAACTTCTGCCCAAAGGCGCGAAATTCCTTGAGCTGAGGGTCCAGGCTCCCAACTTTGGATCGACCCCTGTGGACAGGTTCGTGTTCAGGATAGCGAAGGGCATTTGATAGGTCATGACAATTCTCTGCTTTGAAGGTGTCACATGCTGTGTGGTGAAAACTAGAAAAGGTTTTCAAGTTCCGTGAAACTCAGCGTAAACTCGCAGGCACACGTGTAAAAGTCGAAACCCCTATTTGACCTGCGAAATCTGGTGCAAAAACTTTCAAATTGTTTGTTCTGTCGTCTTCTTCCCCTTCTTTTTCCTCGGCAATGGCCTTGAAACCGTCTAGACGTGGTTGTCCACGACCTCTGCTTTTCTGCGGCGAGTTTTCTTCACAAAAGTTTTGTTCTGTTGGCCCAAGTTTGGGGTTGAACAAGAAAGTTAGAAAGCATAAATCGTCAGCAAAATTTCGTTTCCAACAAAAAGAACATGTTCTACTTTGGAGCAGTACTTCAAAGTCAACTATCTCCTGTATGTCACACCCCTTCTTTTGACATCAAAATTGGTGTAAAAAGTGAGACTGTCACACGGATATTTGCGGCAAGCGAAGCAAACATTCTGGCTGCTTTACCAAGAGAAATCCAAAAAACAACAGCCTCGTCAAGAATCCGTGCACAAAAACGGGAACCAGTGCCGAGGAACCGGGTGTCGGGTTCTCCTGAGCCGCGGGTCCCCGGATGCACCGCAGAAACGTGAGCCTCGGTTCGGAAGTCAACGCGTCATCCTCCCAAACTCTTCAGAAAACAAGAGTGCTCGTCTCGGAAACGTGATCGTTCTCTCTCCGTGAATTGGGACTTAAAACTCCACAGAGAAAAGAAACTTGGCCTTCCTTCCAAGTTGGTGCAGATTAACTTGCGCGCACACACACACACACACGCACTGCACTTCCGCGTGAATTTGGCAAATTGAATCCAACCCAAAAAGCAACACCAATTGGGTGAGTGCAAAGAAAACAATCTCGTCAGGATTGTCCAAACCTAATTTTGACACTGGCACCCGTTTCTTTCCCCCACAGAAACACCGGGTGCCGAACATCTGCGTGGACGAGACGCCGCTGTGTCGCCATCTGAAGCCGTCGCAGTGCGACGCCGTCGTCACCAAGGTGTGTCGAGGCACGTGTCGCGCATGCCCTCAGGACCACCAGGAGCAGTGGAGCCACTTCGTCCTCCCGCAAACATATCAGGTGAGCCATTTCGTCCTCCCGCAAACATGTCAGGTGAGCCATTTCGTCCTCCCGCAAACATGTCAGGTGAGGCATTTCGTCCCCTTAATGTAACCGTGTCGCCCCCTTTGTTTTTGAACAAGGTGCACGAGGTATTTGTCCACCTTGCATGACCACTTCGTCCTGTGCTTGCAAGCAAGAAGGCAAAGCCATTTCGTCCCTGATGTGCTGGTCACTTCGTCCTGCTGCCACGTCACTGGGCTCCTTGACGACAGATCCCGTGGACACACGAGATCCAAATTTACGGCGGAACTTCGCCCCTTCTCAGATCTGAGGGGAATGCGCTCGGGAATGCATAGATCTGCGTCATCCGCACAGAATCGATGCAGTGACTGCAGATCTCAGAAAGAACCCAACTCTGGTGGGGAATTTGAGTGGCTGTGACTGTGCATAGGAATGTCTCTGAGACGTCCACTTGAAAGTGACGGGCGCACAGAGACAGCGCTTCTGCTGGAGGAGAGTTGTCCCGCGTCGATCCAGACTGTCTCGAGAGATGACAGACGCAAGTGGGAGACAACCAGCGCCGTCCCTCCGAGCGTCAACTCGTGTTTCCCGAGCGCTCCCTCATTGTTCACGAACCGCTGGGTTTGAACACACGCGCGTCCGTCACCATCAGTCCTGACGCGCCGCGCCTTCGTTCTGTTCTGTTCCTCTTCTGTGCAGTGGATGTTTTGTCTCGTGGTTGAGGGGAAGTGTCCTCCAGCGGGTCCAGGATGTGGGTAAGAGGGGGGAGGCTCGACTTGGGGACCACAGGGCTTTTCTCAGTTCAATCTGTCAGTCAGTGTGAGCCTCCAACAACGAATTCGCTGGAGAGAGAGCACTTGAGAGTTTATGTTGCCCCAACGTGTACAGATCCGACGTGACAGCTCTGATCAAGAATGATTTTGTGGGTGACTGATTTCCAGCAAGTGTAAAATTAATTTCTCGGGTGTTTCAGTCCAAAACTGGAGATTATAAAAAGCTGGGTGCGTCACACATAATGTCCTTGTTCAAATCAACAGACACACGCGTGCGTCGCTTTTGGACGCAAAACACTGACGTGATGGCAACTTTTAGCAACTGCAAATTTTTTGTTCCGTGCAGTGCCCCAATCACCAGATTGGTGGCACAGATAACTAAATTTTCACTTGAGAGCCAATATCAGGTGACCAAATGGTGTCTGTGTCACTGATCTGGCAATTGGGGCACGTCAGAAAAGGAGCGGACGTGTATGCTAAAAGTCCCCAATGAGGTATACAGCGTGTGACGCATTCAGTGCAAACGCCCTTACAGCAAATCCGCGCGAACCAAAATGCTGTTTTCCTTTGCAGGATGACTGGATCAAGTTCACGGACTTCATCGGACGGGAGTCGGTGCTGATCCGGGGCCGCGAGTTCACCATCCCGTCCCTCGGCACCTTCACCAGCTTCGGCGAGTCCATGTGCATGAACGGCAGCTACAAGCGCAAGATGCACGGGCTCGAGGGGTACGAGGTCACCGAGTACGTCCTGCTGTCCTTCCGCGACAACGGCTGCTCCCCGCGCGTCTCGTCCCTGATGCTCAAGCCTCGTTCTGAAATCGTCGCCAGTTTCCGGTTGTCGTACCCGAGCCCCGCCAAGGTGTACGTGGACGAGTCTCAGTACGCTGACGGGTCTGTACGCAAGAAGCTCGGGTACTGGGGCTACATGTGCCTGTTCGCCGACTACAAGGAGGAGCCTGAGCCGGTCGGGAACATCTTCAGGCCCTACCCGTGGAGCTGGTACAATATGGTGCGGTTCGACCCGCGGCCCGGGGCCACCGCCACCTGCGAGATCCCGATCGTCGGGCAGAAGTTCAACATGACCTTCGGGCCGCACGCTCTCCGCCACGCAGGGCAGGAGTGCACCGGGTACACGCGGACAGAGCCCTACACCAAGGTGGCCAAGGTGGACGTGACGCTCGAAGGCTGCTACGCCGAAAACGGCACCTTCTACGAACTGCTCAAAACGGAGCGATATGTGTTTCCGTGCGTTGCTCAATTCGGGGACTACAACCAGGTGTACAAGAACGGCTCCCGCTTCATCCTGGTCGATACGATCCTGTCACGTGACCTGACGGACGAACAGTACATCTGTTGGATCTTCACGTTTGACCCGGATGTTGTGTACTGGTACCCGATCAGTCAGTGTGATAGACTGGGGACCAGGTTGAAACGGAGCATCAAGGACACGCCTCCCTTGGCCAAGTTCAACTTCGAGCCCATGAGTTACGTTCTCATCAGTGGATCCACGCGCCTTGGCTTCACTCACTCACACCCGGCGCTGCTTCTCTGCACCCTCCTCCTCCTCCTCCGCGCATTCTCACTATGATTTCCATGCCTCGTGGGAGCAGAAAATGTGATGCTAGATTTCACGGCCTCTCCTGGCGTCAGTCAGCTCACGTCTAAATATGCAGGTTTTACCTTTCATGTTTGCAGCCCCGACTGGCATGTTGTTTTGGCGGCGCTCATTTCATTCATTCCAAAGTCAGTCAAGCTCAGGTGAAACAATGCAGAATTTTACAGTCACACGAACCATGGCACAGGCACGTCAACTTGTTACGAGTACAGCAAGCATTGCATTTGCAGGCTCTCCATCCGCTCCCTTCCGCACAGTGAACATTTCCAAGCCACTGAGAACGTTGGTTTTCCCACCGCAGCATAACAATGGTCATTTCACCACTGTGCCCCCTTCCCCTGCAGGCTCCTCGCACCTGCAGCTGCACTGCAGGAGAAACTGACCTTCCCGCGCGCGCCGTCAACGAGCCGCTTCAGCGTTTCCTTTCATTTCCAGTGGCCGGGTCCCCAGATTTACATCAGCAGCAATATCCATGCGTCAGTGATGGAGAGGCCTGGGGGGGGTCTGTTGCGCATGTTGGTGGCAACAGAGACCTGGTTGTGCGGTTCAGTCAGTTGCGTTCTTGCGCGCGTCAACGGGTGTTTCCTCGTCTCTGTGAAGTAGCATCCGTTGACTTGCACGGGATGTGCTGAGTGAACTGCAGCCCTCAAAATTCATCAAATTGAATCGTTCGTGTCACACGCAATGCACATCGGAACGTTCGGTGCTTTTCCCGACCCAACAGCCTGAGGCCCCTGGGGGAAGACGCTGCTGCGAACTCTCCTGCATGCAGCACCAAAACTTCCCTGTCGCGAGAGTTCATTCCATCAAGCACAAACAACTGCTCCAAGATAGGCAGCCTGTGCGTTTTGCACAGATCATCACAATATCGTCTCAACTGCAGTGAGAGCACTGCAAGCCCTGGTTTACACTGTGCCTGTGGTGTGGGCGTGGTCCATGCATCCGTTCAATGGTCAGGTCCTTCACAGACACAGTGTGAACTGGGGCACAAGATTTTTCACATTCACGTGCCAAGGTCAACTTCACAAATCCATTGGTTCAAGAAAGTCTCTCACACCCATCCCCCCGCAGCAGATGAATGCATGTTCGCAATGAGGGAAGAACTGCGCCTGTGTTTTCTTGTTGTACGATGCAAGTCACTTTTCAATTCATGAATGTTCCAAAGCAGAATATGTCAGATTCATGTCTGGTTGGCAGGAGTGGATCGTTTTCATGTACGTTAGCACCGGTGCAAAATGGGGTCGCCTCAGACCACACAAAAAATATTTACTTTTTTTCACAAAATGTTGCCTGGACCCCAAACTTGGGCTGGCGACAGAGACTGAGGCCTGTTTCACACTGGATGCGTCAGAGTCAATGGGAGAAACATCGGATTGGCAGTGCAGTGTGAAACAGGCGTTGCTTTGGAAGTGTTGGCGGATTCGTTGCCACATCGTCAACGCGACGAGAGAAGAAATCCCATTTGTACGTCCTGCACAGATGGGTGCATCAAAAGAGATAAATCGGGGGGAAAGGCCTCTTCAGGAGAACTCGCGATGTGTGCACCGTAGATTTCAATCTCATGCTCAATTTCTTAGGCACAAACAGAGAGTTTATTTTTCTCGTTGGAAAAGGTGGATGATGGTGACTGTAAATATATCTGAGGGCTGTGGTTCTTCACCTGAAGCATTCTGTTGGAGTGTTCGTGCGATTCTTCTGTTGTTTTCTGCATCCCATCGTCCGAATGAAGCCACGCTCGCACGAATTCACGTTCACGTCTGCCTCAGACAGGGCTCTTACACTGTGCAAAACTGGTTCCTGTTCACTTGCACACCTCTTTTCGAGAATGGTTCCTGTGAAATTAGGTACACAACAACTTTTCGAGACCTTTGGACAAGAAAGGAGTTGTGCACATGTGATTGAACAGGGACCGTTTTGTGGGGTGAGAACCCGTTTCTACACCATCACCTTGATCTCTGGGGACCTTTTTTCCAAAAACAATGCAACAAAATACACGAATTGAAACCAAATTTCACACGAGATAAAACTTCTGTGCAGCTTTTTGTCGCATTTGCCATCGAGCCACAGCATTTCTGTTGCAACAATGTCCCACGCAAGTCCGATTCAGGCGATTTTACTTTCGTCGCATTGGATTGTGAGGACAGATGCAAAACTTTGCTTCGCGCACATTGCACAGAGAGCAAGAAGCGCGTCCGTCGTGTAAATGTTTCTAGATCTTTGTGTTTGTTTGTCTCTGGCTGATTGAGGTTGACGACTGTAAAAGTTGACTCTATTTTACGAATAAACTAACTTTTTCACAAAATGAAACGTGGTTCCAGAGTCTCGTGAACAGATTTTTGTTCAGAAAACAAAAAACTCTTTACACCTTTTTTTGAGGTGGTTCACACTGAATGCGTCCTGTGACATCTCAGGTCAGAATTAACGCAGCGTTTGACCTGTAAACTCCCTTCACCAGCACTGGGCGTGTGTTCAGTTCCAAGCGCGCCTTGACGTCCCTGTGCAAGAATTTTCTTTGAGAAAATATTTCCCATCCAGGAGACATTTGTCACGACTCCTGTTGCCGAGTCCTGAAACAGTTCGATTTCTGCTCACATTGTCTTTTCCGCTAAATTGACTTCTTTCAGACGGAGTTCAAACCAGATGCGTTCAACGTCTTTCTCCCATGCAGTTCGCAATGCCCAATGGCTGATCCAGGGGCTTGGCCTCCCCACTTACCCTGCAAAATCCTGCTCTTGCCCCCCCCCCGGTGATGCACAAATTTATGCACATGCAAAATCTTGACCCTTTTGGACCCCAGCACATTCTGTTTTTGATGAGGCCAATTGATCTGCTGTGGTGTGCGAAGGAAAGCAAACGCTTGAAGCATCAAGTGTGAAGGAGGCCTGACTTGGCTTCTGTAACCGGGCGGTTTCGCATCTGACTCACAACGACTCCCTCCTGAACCGGCCACATCCACGGAATAGATGGAGGCCTCCATCCAATATGTTCCGACATTGGTAAAACGAGACGCCTGTGAAGGAGATGTGGGTCCCAAGCCTGTTGCTCACTGCGTGCGTCATGTTGTCACGTTGGAGCGACCGTTTCAGCATCCAGGGTTGTCTAGTGGCCGAGGAACGGGCTCGCAGACGGCCCAGCGCAAATAGGTTAAAGCCATGGCAAGAACTGCAACAATGTTGCAGTGAGATGGACCATTTCGGAAAGGCAGATGTTCGGAAAATGGAAATTGAAACAAGGCCTTTTGGAAAAGAGCTGAATGCAGCCACACCTCGGAGACACCGGATGGGCATAGGGCTGTTGAGAGAGGGACCTCTTGGGAGGG
>JAAUXT010097830.1_pt1 | contig 19694 bp, 22 predicted proteins | sample 7278171 | NCBI WGS metagenome assembly JAAUXT01 (sample SAMN14350112, study PRJNA611818) | marine sediment metagenome | isolation source: surface marine sediment (1.8m) | place: French Polynesia: Moorea | collected 2018-08 | reverse complement strand
GCTATTGTATGTGCCCTTGGAACACTGTATGCCCTTGGAACACTCATTCTTGCCCTTGGAACGCTTCATCGGCCAATATTTGGTTGCGCGCAACATCTAGTTTTTTTTTGGTTTTTTTTTTAGCAAACATCCGGTTTTTCAAATGCTGGCGAGAAAACTGGATATACGCGTGTTGACAAGCATCGTGCGAAATTTTTCATGAAAGCTGCGCCCTGTCCAATCAACTTGTTTTCACTTGGGCTCCTTGTGGTCAAGCAGGCGCACACGCGCGTTGTGATTTTCGAACTTTGTCGTCAGTAGTCTATTGAAATTCTTCTCACACGCCTGTGCGCATGTTGCCCAGTTCTGAAATCATCCTCAGTTTGCAGAAATGAAGGAATCTTTGTCCTGTTATTTGTCGTGGACTGAAGGCAGGTTTGCAAAATTGTCCCTTATGTGTGTTTTGTAGGCGGCGGGTGGATCATGGGCAACCAACCGAGCAACTCGAGTCAGCTGCACGAGGCGATTCGAAAGGGAAATTGCAAAGCTGTCCGCTACTTCATCAGCACGGGAAAACACGATCTCAACACCAAGGTAAAAAAAAATGTTCACTTTGTTTCCCAAACTTGGTCTTCCCTGCATGTCAACATTTGCTCTGTCAGATGTACAAGCCGATCTTTGCAGATCAACGAACAGACGGCGTTGTTTGTCGCGGTTCTGACAGAGAAACCTGAAATCGTGGGACTACTTCTGGATCAACCCGAGATTCAGACAGACACGCTGTGCGCGATTGCACGGAGAGATGGTATCCAGTTTCAATGGTCGGCGATACATGAAGCTTGTAGGTGCGTGCTTTGTGCAGAGCAGCGAATCATGAATTGAACAAATTATTTTGGCAGTGCACGAAGGACGGATGAATTGCAGACTTGTAAACAACTTGGAAGAGTGCACGAACAGCTTTGTTTCACGGAGCAGTTGTGTTTTTCCTGATGCGCAGAAAAGGTTCGACTGAAATGGTGCAACTGCTGTTGAAGAAATGTGCTGACGTCAACCTTGTGGCACACCACAGGATGGCACCTCTGCACATCGCTGCGTGGCATGGGAAGAAAGAAGTCATCGAGCTGCTTGTTAAGTCAGGTGGGTTCAAAGAATATGCTGACATCCAAGGCCTCACACAGAAACGTGGTGTTTTCGCTCACAGTCAACGCAACAGGAAATGAATTGGATGAGCAGCCGGCATATGTCATTGCGCGGCGAAACAGTTGAAAGACCGTGCGTTGATTGAACAGTTGTTGTTCTCTTCTTCTTGTTTTTCGCAGGATGCGATGTCAACCAGTTGGACCGATTTCAGGAGTCCGCTCTTGTTGTACCAATTTGTCATGGTGACAGCGACATTGTTTCCGTGCTGCTGAAGGCTGGTTGCAAATTGACAGGAAGAAGCTGGGGAAATACCAGGTACTCACCGAACTTTTTGTTTCAGGATTTATTTTTCGTGTCCGTCATATCCTTGTAGATGTATCTGAGCGACAAACTAACTTCAGAGCAACAACAGTTGGATGAGCATGACGGACAAGACTTGGTCTTCCGCATCATCTTCTGTGGCCGAGGCAGAATGTCGTTGTTGGGCAAACAAAGAGACCAAATGTCAAACAGCCCGAGGCACTTTACAGTTGTGCTCCGAACACTCGTTGTGTCATCCAACAGGCCACGGCTGATTTTCCTTCCCAAGGCAAATTCAACAGTTCATTTTGATTCAGAGTGGAGGGGTGGGGTAAAAAAGTGTTGCTTCAGCAAATATATCTTCAATTTACCCTCTTCCTCCCTGTGAATTAATCAAAATGAACTGAACTGTTGATTTTCCTGGGTAAGGAGGAAATTCCAACAGTTCAATTCATTTCATTGCTTCACCGAATTCAATCATTTGGTTTCTTTGTCCTCTGCTTTTCGAAAGAACCTGTCCACCCTGAACAACTCCAACGAACTGTCGAGATTGCACAAAAGCAACAAGAAAACGTGCAGGTGCCCGAAGCACCGTTCTTGTTGACAGAGTGGCAAGTCGACTGGCAGATTTTCCTTGTTTTCTGGGTACAGAGGATTCAATTCTGTTTTTTTTTTTATTGTTATTTTTTCAGGAAAATTCGAGGAAAGAACGAAGACGACTTCAGAGAAACCTTGTATGGAAGACATGGGCCGTACACCCTGCTGTTACTAGCTATCAAGTATTCCTGGCTGCACATTGCGTGCATGTTGCTGCAGCACGGCTTCAACACCAAAAAATACCAAATTCATGACATTATGAAGAATATCAAAAGCAACACGGGTTGTATCAGCAAAGACGCCAACGTTTTGATCCACTGCTTCCTGGATGCTGGATACCGGTTTCAGGCGAAGGATCATTACCTGCTGGAAAATCTGATCTCTGAGCAGAACCATGGGTACGACGAAGAACTGATTTTCGAGTTGCTGAAGAAATGCAGTCAACCCAACTCGCTGCAAGATATCTGCAGAACAGCCATCAGGGGAAGCCTCCGAGTTGCGCAAAAACAGAGATCCATCGTGGATCCCATCAAACAACTTTACTTGCCAAAAACACTGACCGAATATTTGTGCCTTGCCCACTACAATGACGCGGTCAATGAGTCAGCAAACGAAACAATACTGAACGATGACTTGAGGGAGCCTTTGTACTTCTCCATGCCTCGGAAACGCACAAAAATTTACTCTTCGCCTGTGAGCTACTTGTCAGCCAAATATTTTCGTGGAAGATGAACGTACGTCTTTGTCAAATAGACAAAATCCGAACTGACAGTAGGTTTGTGTTGCACTGTGTGAAAACGCTTGAAGGGTGTGTTCGCGTCCTGAAGACTCATCGCGGTCTGTTTGTCAGGGGTATTGTCAGGGGTTTTGTTCTCTGAACGGTTTTTGTGATCTGGACAGTTTCAAACATTGTGCATTTGGTGTTCAGACGTGTAAAACATTGGAAAATCTTTTTGATGTTTCATGCTGAGTTGACACAAAATAGATTTGCTTGTTGCCAGCTTGAGTTGTTTCTGTGATGCCGTTTCTCCTCAAGATTGTGAAGATTGTGAAACACTTTCTGGTTTATTTCAATAAATTTACTACAGACGACTGTATTGTGACAAAACTGTCGCCCACTCTTGTCCCGCACACTGACACAATTATTGTGAGAAGTCCCTCAGGGCGAAGCACCAAGTGTTAGTGCAGTATGTGGCAGCTGGACTGAAATGTCCCCTGCCCCCCTCCCCCCTACCAGACCCCCCTCCCCCTGCTAGACCCCTCCCCCCTGCCAGACCCCCCCCCCCAGACAGCATGACTGGTGGAAGACAAGGAGGACAAGGAAGAATCGATGAACAAGGAAGAATTGATGACATGACTGAAGCCTCAAGGGACTTCGCACTTCAGTTGCCTTGAGCACTGCTTCTTGTTTTTGCAGCAATGGATAAGGGACTGTTCCTGACAACGTGGAGAAAGCAAAATTCAATTGATCGCAACTGGTTCTGAGGAAGCTGCACGCCAACCTCTGGTGTGTGTGTGTGTGTGTGTGTGTGTGTGTGTGTGTGTGTGTGTGTGTGTGTGTCACGCGCACGCACGCGGGGCGCGTGTGTTTGAGATGTTCCATGGCGGGAATGGTGCTGCAGGTGGCGACATCTGCGGCGGACGCGACATTTCTACTTCACACCACCAGCTTCCGGTGGGGCAGGGAAGGAATAGAATTAATATTTTTTTATTTTTCTCAGCACTCTGTGTTGTATGACTGCCAGGGGAGTCACCGCAGGTTGGTGAGTCTGTTATGAATTGCATCTTTTGAGCTGAAGGGATTCTTTTGTGTGCATTCATCCAGATCAACATGCTGAACCTGGCATCCTGTGGGTCGGATTTTTCAATTTTGTCCATATGAGAGGAGTTCTGGGTTTGCAAAATGGATCCAGATACAGATTGTCAAAGGTGATTCAAAATGCAAACAAAATCATGTTGTGGGGATAAAGGAACAGACCCACACCAGGCTGCTAACGCAAACCAGGTGGGTGGGAGGGGCTGAGCAGACCAGAGACTCAGCTGGTTGGCATGCTGTCCCGCTGATTTTATGCAAGTCCAGTCTGCTGTTGTAACTTTTGTCACGCACTTTGTGAATTTTGTAGCAGTTCCAACACGGACAGCTCTTCAGAAATGTCGAACCCAACGAGAACAGAATCGTTGAGGAACGGAGACGCAACCAGCAAAGCATCTTGGCGAAACGATGAGTCCGAAAGGAACGGTGAACTGGATTCTGAATGTCTCATTGACGAGGAAAATGCGCTCGGTGCAGGTCTGTTGAACATGTTGCACTGCAGACACGACGGGGACATGCCTGTTGCGAGTACACCAGATTCAAGTGCCATGAGAAATAAAACGACAGTGCTGAACACAAGTGGTATTGAAGACGGCGAGGGGCAATCAGATAGGTCCACTGGCACAAGGCCCAAGAGAAGGCCTGTGTCTGATGAATCACAAGAGTCGGACGTTGAGAAGATGAAGAAGTGGAAAGAAGCAGGAGTTGCGCTGAGGAAAGCTTTGAATGATCAGCCTGGTGATAGCGTTGCCAGAACTCCATCAAGTTTGTCCAGCTCGTTTCACGGCAGCAGTGACGACCCGATGAACCTGATGCTGGATGACTATTTGTCGGCGTCCGTCGCTTCGAATGCTGGAAACGTTGGAGCTTCTCGACAGCCTGACCAAAAATGCGATACTTTGAGAGATTGTGCCAAAAATGACGTTGAAACTGCAGCTGCTGATGCAGCGTTGCCAAAGGCGGCGTCTGGTCACAGAAAACATTTGAAGCAGCAGCACAAGCAAAGGCGAAACTGTGACGATGTTTCTGAAAGTCTGGCCAGTGTGAGAGAGAAAATTCGCGAGATCACGTCAAGAATTTCCATGAATCAGACGTCAGCTTCCAGAGGCCAAACTTCCAAGTCAAGTCGTGGAGCTGCTCGCTCACAGAGAAGGTCTTCCAAAACTGAGGAGTCGGGCAGCTCCTCCAGCGATTTCTCTGCGGATGAGGTTGTGCCCAAAAGGCACAAATTTGTGCACAAAACTCAGCGAACTCGGTCCAGTTCCAGGTCTCCTAAAACAAACATTACGCCTCCTGGGAGTTTCAGGGACAAAGCTTTACCGTGCAGACAGGACTCTGAAGATGCTGCACGGTGCCAATTATGTGGAGGCATTCCAAAGTGCAAACAAATTCCAGGTTGCACCAAGCGAGCAAAACTTAAGCTGCAGCTTGACGGAAGATCTCACTTGGCTCGACAAGACCAGACTGACGACTTTCAAAATGGTGCTAATTCTGCAAAGGAAAACAGAAAAGACTGCCTTCAAAATGCCTTGGACTGCAAGGATGATGTGTCAGAGGACAGTGTGCCAGAACTCGTGACAGAATCCGAAAATGAACTGAGTGACGAAGGACTTCAGAATGTTCTGAATTCGTTGCGAAAGCACACACCTTCGGATGGACAGGACGAAAAACTTCCCGAACTCTTTTCATCGAGTGAAGAAGAGAACGAACTTGGTGCCAAACTGTGTAGTTTAGTCAGCAAGGTGAGTTCTGTGTGTGAGAAAAATTTCTTGTGCTTTGTGGAGTCAGATCAAACAACGAACTCTGGTGGGGATTCCGGACGTTTGGGGTCAGGCTGCGGTGGAAACCTTCACGGGTTTCTTTTTCAACTCTCCGGTTGTGGAAATGCAACAGACACAGGCATGATCTCTCTTTGACTGTCTTTTTCACGGCAGGTCCGGTCGGGTGGTGCCAATCGGAAGCACAAAGAATCGTGTAGGGCGTATCTGTGTTCGTGCGGCAAACCGGAGTTGTCAAACAGGAGCACCGAACCGAACCTCGCCGATATAGAGAGCTCCGTGCACAGTGGCGAGAGCGCCCTGCTAGAAAGTGAAGGTATGTTGGTATTCGGGTTGTGTGTGAAATTGTGATAGCACGCAGTGGTCCTTTTGGTGTGTAGATTGGTTCTTATACGGGATTATCACCGCAGAACTACAGGACGAGAAAGAAAGGGCGAGAAAAGTGGAATTGGGATGCGTTGGTGACTGCAGCTGCAACATGGAGCACTGCGAGCTGTGCTCCGACACGCACTGGTTCGAGCCATGCGTCGACGAGATGTCTGCAGACTGCACCAACTCAGCCCGATTTTGTGACAATACAACTCCTAACGGTGGGTATCCGGGGGATTCTTGCAATCCGTCTCTGCGCACGTGCTTGAGGAGCTTCTGGTAGCTGCGTGTGTGCACAAGATCTTGGGTCGTTGTTTTTTACGCCAAGGCAGTTCTTCACCACAACTGTCGCAATTTGTGCGTCGAAGCCAAAAGGTCCACAAGGCTTGCAAAATAGTCGTACAGAGCCCAAGCTTTGGTCGTGTGGCAAACTGGAGTGGATGGGTTTTTCTTCAGACGCAACTGACATTTGTATTTTTGTGCAGCTTCGCTGGCGGACGACGAGGACACATTTGACTGCAGTCACGGCGGTGATCTGGACGACTTCGCTGAGCTGGACCTGAGCGCGCGCTCGCAGTCTGAAGGCGAGGCCGGCGCGCTCGACGATGACGGTGACGAGCTGCCGGGCCTCTGCGCCACCGAGGACGAGCAGGACGACTTCTTGGGTCCAGGCCTCCCACCGCTGGTGGAGTCGGTGAGTTTTGTTGTTGTTTCTGTTTTTTGCTTCAAATTTATCCTTGTTTCATTGTTTTCCAAGTTTCCAGCGGAGTCCATTCTGATTTGAGAAAGACACGCCTTATCAAGAGAACTCAAGACTTCATTTTTTTTGTCGGCACACGTTTTGTGCTGTTGAATCAACCACCGGACGGTAAAATTGGGGAAAGCATTGAGAAAGCCTCGTTTCCCCACTTCGTTTGCAGAGTTCAGACAGCGTGAGTGGAGGCGAGGCTGACGACGAGTTTGAGTGCGACTGCCCCGTGTGCCAGAGACAGAGACAGATCACTGGTGAGTCAACAAATCGAAGTGGACAAATTTGTTCATCTTTGCCGTCTATGCTGACCGCTACGGATAATAGTCTGCTGTGCGGACAGAGGTCCCCTTCTGCAAGTCTCTGCGCAAAGTGTCTGGGTGGAAGAAATTTGTTGCAACATGTGGTGTGTCCAGCAAACAGTTGCCCAAATTACCACGTGTAGTTTGGTACAGCTCAACTCATACCCCACTGCAAAATTTGTGAAAGATGCTTGTCAGGACCGCAAAGTGTTTCGCTTCTGTTGCAGAGAACTACTGGACGGTGGAGGAAGGGGAAGTCGATCCCGGTATTCGATAGTAAGTTCAAGGTCACACGGACCAATTCTGTAGTTGTTCACTTCATGGTTGTACCTTTGACGCCCGTCTTTTGGTGTTCAGTTTTACTTGCGAGCGTACTTGAGCTCTTACTTGGACAAGTTTGGCAAAGAATCACAGAAAACCAGATTTTGTTTTGAATTAGTTGGCGACCTTTTGTGCCGAGGTCCTATCGTGGTGTGGTTCGAATGACTGTGACAAAGACCCCAAGTGTTCTTTGTGTTGTGTTCTCGCGATACCTGACGTGGTACGCCAGTTGTGTTTTCAGGGGTACTCGTACAACCCATGACGATGGAGATTGGCGTTGAGTGAGCTCAACCTTTTGCAAATGAGGACATGTTTTGTGGCCCATTAGATTCCCCTGCCACGTCATGGTGTCCAAATTCAATAACGAGCCACAAGGTGAAATTGTCGTACCACAATGGAAAATACCCATCTGTCGGTGAAAAGAACTGCAGATAAATGCTTTCTTGGCGACTCAGAGAAAATTTCTGCAACAAACGTGCACTTTTCAGCTCTCTTGTTGTGAACATTCATCCTGGGTAAGACATTTGCTTGACATCGCTGTCGGAAAATGTTTCTCTTTCAATAACATTTTCTGAACTCGCTGCATACTTCACGAATTGCCTGAGCCGAAGCCGTAGGGGCCTTGTTCTTTGGTCTTCAACCAGTTCTGACATCGCACGCAAAACAACAAAAACAGGGACTGAAGTGGTGACGGCCTTGGCTTTCTCTGTTGCAACGCTGTTAGCAGCTAAAAATGAATGTTAGGTTGTAAGCTCTCTGTTCAGTGGTGACAACATGCAAAGACAACTTTTCCCAGAGCTTGCCAATGAAATGAAACAGTCTTGCGAATGAGGCTTGACCAGGAGTGTCCACGAGGTCCGACACCAATTGTCTCGCGTGCCCAGCAGCTGTACTGCCACAAGAAATACCCTTGTGCAAAGCAATCAAAGGTTCTTGGTACGAGTGTGAAGGTCAACAAAAGATTTCAGTTGAGCCTCAACAAGTGTGATTTCTTTCTGGTGATTTGTGTGGCGCAGACTTCTTTGAGCTGTACTGGTGGACAACAGGTTCGGTTCGTCAACAAAACCTTGGTTTGGGGACGAGAATCCATAAGAAACGACAACACAGAACTGTGTCCGTAAATTGGAGAGTGCGTCCATCCACCGAAAAAAAAAAAGAATGGGGACCGAAGCAGAGAAGCTTCACTAATTGAGACACCCAACAACTTCCTTCACACCGAGAAAACTTGACCTTGGCTGCATTTGAATGCCTGTTCCAAACAGAAAACAGAACAAGGTGTTTGTAATTCTGTGAAATGTCCGCAAACAGCTTGCGAATTTGTCCGGGGATTGAAGCATGAGGGGAACGACACGGTGACAAAGATCAAACTGCGTGTGCGCCACATGATGTCGTGAAGCCAACTGTTGGACACAAATGCGTCGCACACGTGACACCAGACGTGCTCGGAGAAATGTGTATTGCAAAACAAAAATGATGATGACGGGTCGGGTTGCCGACATTTGTTGACACCGTAACTTGGTTGGTTGTCGCAGCCCGGCGGACGGACGCGACTCGCGGCGCGGGGCGCGGGATCCGCTGCTGCCGCCGCTCAGCATCAACATGGAGGAGCTGACGCCGCTCGACCTCATCTTCATGCAGTTCCGCGACGGCGGCCGCCAGGAATTCCTCGAACTCATGTTCCACGTGGGTCTCTGCTTCAACCGCTTGATTTTGTGTCAGAGCAATTCCGGAATGACAGAATTGCGGTTGGTGTGTGTGAGAGCGTGAGAATGGTTGACGAAGATGAGTGTGTGTTGCCCAATTCAGTGGCTGGAAGTGTTTTCCTGTTCCAGATACAATTCTCAGAACGCGTTCGTTTGGTTTGATTTGAGCTTTGTTTGAACTTGTGTTTTTGTCTTTTCGCAGAACGTGATCATGCAAATGTTGTCGGTGTATCCGGACTTGCTCGGGAATCAGGCTCCACCGCCAGCTCCAGCCAGCATTGTCAACAATCTGCCCGTCGTCAAGATTGAAAAACAAAGTGAGAACAACATGTTTATTTTGGGGGTGGGGATGGGGGGGGGGTGAAGTTTGGGCAATAGGTGGGTGTTGAGAACTGCTGTGCGTCCGTCGGCTGCTGGCAATATTTTCAGTTCCGTTTCTTTGGTGACACGAAATGCTTTGCGACACCAATTTGCCATCTTCGGTGTGCATTGACTTGTTGGTGGCGCTATTCCGCTCGGTCTTCAGATGATCCGCTGATCTCCTGGACTGATAGCAACTTTTGTGTTTGTGCAAACAGGTGAAGACATGACGTGTCCGATTTGCCTGTGCGCGTTTGAGGACAACGAGGAAGCTCGGCAACTGCCTTGCAAGCATCTCTTCCACCTCATGTGCATACAGATGTGGCTGAACAAGGTGAAGTGTTTCGATTCGCTGTGATCTTAACACATGCGTGAGCATAACGGGTGAAGATGCACAGACTGGTCACGACTTCGTGAAAATGACCACAAGAAAAGTGTAGCATCCACCCTCCAATCCAGGCTTTGTCGCCATCAAATCATCGGCGCATGTCCTGTGATGACCACCCCTGTCTTCAAAAGTTGTCCAGAGGTGGACACAATTTTGAAAATGTTATTCACACACACACACACACACACACGCGCGCGCGCGCGCACCCTGAGTGTGTGGTGACGGTGGTGGTTGGGGTGGCACCACTATTTTTCGCAGCAAGAAAGAATTTGTGATCCCTCTTTCCTGCCCCTTGGTAGATTCTTCAGAACGGGAGGAAGTTTCGCTCCAATTTATTTTGTGGGGTAAGGCCAGGAAAATGCTGTCTGCACTGATTCGTGTGCGTGCTTTGGAAGAAGGAGTGTATCTGTTGGACAACTTGTTTGTCCACCACACAACCCCGACCCCATTCGCACTCACACCCACGTTTGAATTGCGTCGCCAGACTCCAAACGGGCGGCACGACACAACACTGCCTTGTGTTAATGTTTGCAGGAGAATGAAGGAACATAAACTGCTTCGCATTTTCAGTCCGGGACCTGTCCTGTGTGTCGGTACGTTCTCAACAGAGCGAGCCCAACCTAGGAACTCCAAACTGCTGAACGACGCGACTACTTACAGAATCTTATCATCAGATCCCACCAGAAATATTGACCGCTCAACACGAACTGCTATATTTCCAACACGAAAGCATTGTGCAATCATTTGTGTCAGTGTTATCAAAATCCTGGCGATACCACGTTTCATTCTGTTTCATTCTGTTGAATATTAGCGTGCTTCAACAATTTTCGTGGAGCGCGCTGTTTCTGCTTGGCGATGTTCGAATGTCATAAACTGCAAAGCTACGCGTGAGCTTGTGTATTGGTGCTTTTCTGGGAGTCGTACTCTGCCTGAGCAATTGTGTATTGAATATCGAAGTGAGAAGATTGGATTGCTGACACAACACCCCTCGTCGCGATTTGGAACAAGCGGTGTGTCAATGTGGCATGTGTTGGTTGGCAAAAATGTCGATCATCTCAGATGCGACGAACAGAACGCGGTGTTTTCATCTCAGATGTGAGGAAGAGGACAAGGTGTTTTCGTTTCAATTTCAAACAGAACGACAAACATCCGTGATTGAAGGGGAAGAATAAGTTTGATTAAGTAGAAAGCAGTCAAATCAAGTTGTGTGGAAGTAATGTGTGCTTTGAAATGTCTTTAGTCGTGACTTTCATGTGTGCCAAACGAAAGGGTTTACTCAAATTTGTTGTAAAATTGAAACTAGTCTTGCTGCATTCTCACTGCACTGGGCGAGATTCGTTTGCATGGAATGTGGCTGCAGGTCGCAGTGACGAATGACAAATGTCTTGAGAATGGAAAGAAAGAAGTTGGTTTTGTTGATTTTGCAAATCTTCTGTTTGCAAAGCCAATTCAAGGGTATTTGCACCCGCGATTTGTGTTGCGCAAAAATTTTGGGGTTTTGTTAGCTCAAGCTGCTAAATCTGCAAATAAATCAGTTTCAACGCGTTTCTTGAAACAATTTTGGACAAGAGTAAAAAGAGGCTATATCTGTGATTTCTTCTGATGTTTGCTGAATTTTAAATTGTAGCTTTGTCAAAAACATCTGAGCTTTGGTAAACAAACTTCGAAACAGTTTCCTTCGAATACTTGACAAGTACCAATCAGTATTGTCTGTCAGTAACAACGTGGGACTGTTCCAAGTCCACCAACATAATTCCAGAACATTGCAACTGAAAAAAACAGACATCTCATGGATCAATCTTGTGGGCGCCTGTGTTACGTACGTCATAACTTCGTGCACTGAAACGACAAGAATCCCGCGCACGACTTATTCAGCTGTGTCGTTAGATTTCAGAGAGTGGCACGGCTGAGAAAGCGCACGATCAGTTCACAGCTTCCTTCTCATGTTTTCAGCGGTCCGCTGGTAAATGAGCGACTGCCGTAATGGTTGATTGTGCAAAGTGTTTCACTGCCTTTCGTAAATCAAACAAGAAACAGATGTACACGTACTTTACATCTGAATTTCGGCAGCGTGCGCAAATCGCACTTTCCTGAGTGGAACTTGCATTTTTGATGTGACTCTTGTGTTCACTGAAACAACAATGTGAGCGACATCTTTCATCGAGGGTCACACACAAAACCTGCGCGGAAAGTAAACACGCAAAGAATCGGCGAATAATCTTGTGAACGACAACGTTGTTGCTTTTGTGAGCACAATTTTTCCCCCAAATAAATCAAGTTATCGCAGAACTATTTTGAGCTTTATTTGCCAATCAATCAGAGATGTCACATTTCACATTTCGATCTTGTACAAAATTATTTTCAACTGTGAAATTGGAAGTATTCTGCAAGGCATGTATGTAAACAAAGTGAAAGACCTTGTGCAGTACCAGAGATAAAACTTGACACTTCGTACGTCACGACGCGTGGAATGTCAGCAACAAGATCGCGCTTGAGATCTTACACAATGCAAAACTCGCAACGTGGAGAAATGATAGCGGAATTTGCGCCAAAGCAAATGGACAATAAAAATCTCGGCTGAACGCAAAGCGACAAAGTGCAACCAACCAGTTCAGAAGAAAAATGTTCGTAACATTCAACTGTAGCAAACGCTTCATCATCAAGGCTGACAAAAAGGACGGTCATATTCAGACCCTTCAATGTTGGTCTCAAGGCATTTTCATGGAAATAAGATCAATGTTGTCACAACTGCATTGGAGTGCAACTGTGTACAAGAATAAATTCGTCGAAACGGACGTTGTTTGGTCCTCGGAGCAATTCAAGTGTGTTCCTGATGTGTCACAAACTGTCGAACACACCAACAATTGACTGAAACTTGTGTCAACATCCACACTACCAGTGAGACAGACACCAACATTTCAATTTTATGCTAATACAATGTGGCAAAGCAATGCGAGTGCCGGCACTGAAAAGATTCCCAACCTTTCTCCGTGTGAAGAGCAGTTTTTGTTGAGAACAATTTTCGCCAATGTCACAAACAGGAACTTGTTGTCGGTACTTTTTCAGCGTTTGGGGGGTGGGGGTGGGTTGTAAGGGATGCGGGTGGTCCACGATGTCGAAAAACAGATATTTGGCGCCTGAAGCCCGCCCCGTTGACACCAGTAGTGAACACACGCGCCAATCTTTTTTGGACTCGCAAAATCAAACAAACTAACCGTGGCTCACAAATACTGTACCAAAGTCAGACATGACCCAAGAACACATTCCCACACGTTTGTCATGGCAACTGAGACTGGTCGTGCGATACCAGGTCGTGCGATTACATTTCACTGAAACTTTGCCAAGTTCACAACCAGGTTCGAACATTTCATAAACACAAATGCAAGCTCGCTCAAATGAAGCTGACCAGTTTGAATCAACAATGTCATCAATTGATCCACTCGTCTGGGGCGGACTGACCAAAATATCACAAACGGCATGTTTTCTCCTTATTCTCGCTGGCACAAAGTATCGTCGCAAAGCGCAACAATAAATAAATAGCAACACCAAGCGCAGGAGTGACAAGTGACGCCAAGAAATGCAAAAGAAACAAAACTCCACGCTAGGTCTTTTCATCACTGTCCACCATATCCGACTGGTACTCGACCGGCGTGTGACACTCGAGGACGCCCGAGTTGAGGGAGTCCTCTTGCCCGGTGCGCGCCAACACGTAGTCCGACGACGCAGTCGAGTTGGACGCCGTCATCTCCGACGCGACGCTGTCCGGTGTCGACCCGATCGCAGCGCATTGCTGCTGTTGCGGCGTCTCACTGATGGACCGCAGGCCGACCGGCGGAGAAGCTCCGGAAACCTGAAATAGTGACATGAAAGCGCTCAACGGACACAAGAAGCCAACAATCACGGATATTCAGATATTGTAGTTTCTGATGTGAAGAAACTTTGCTTTTTTCAGCTGAAGTCCTGTATTACAACCCTGTTGTGAGGCAGTACTTCCCTCGAAAACAGAGTTTACACCCACGTGAATTGCCAATCGCTATGAGATACACTGAAGACCCAAACAAGGAGAAACAGGTGTCAAATGGAGACGGCATGCCCACCTTGACCCCTGGGGATCCCTGTTCACACGCGGGCCGACGTCTCATTCCTTGAACGTAAACGCGAAGCTTTTGAGTCATTGACAGGCCAACGGCCAACGCGGCTTCGGAGCCTTCCCTACCTTGGAAGACGACGACTTGCGTCTGGGAGACACAGACCGAGGCTCGCCATGCGACTCGACACGTTTCTGGTGATGTTGTTGAGGCGGAATGAACGGCGTGTGACGAACCTTGGTCACATCGGTCTTCAGGTCTGGGCTGCAGAACTGGAGTGACGCCCCCTCGGACCTGCAATCAACGGCATCAAAAACGTGATCGTTAGAACTGCTCTGGTTGATGGTGAAGAAAAATGCTCAGTGCATTGAACATCAGGCACTCTCAGGAACCTGCGATGGTCACCTGACAGCAACATTCAAAAACAGGTGAATAGGTTGGGACAGTTGTCTATACTTTTGGAAACTGGTCAAGACGGCAAAGCAATTATTTTCCAAACGCGTGATCCTGCCCCCCCCCCAACTTTCCACCCGTGATGAAAACACAAAGTGAAACATCACCACTTTGAGCTCGCCAGGTTTCTTCGTCGACCATCGACATGCCGTCTTTTGCGTGGAAATACCAGTGTTGGCAAGACGAGAAGTCACCTGCAAGCCTTGTGATTCGATGTTGAAATGAGAAAACCAGAGACTCACGATTCCCGTTCGCTCAGCGGCACGAGCCCCAGGGTACGGTAGAGCTCAGCTGTGGTCGGGGATTTCTTGGCGCGCCCCGGGGCAGGAGAAACTCTCGGTGTGACGAAGGTCAACCCCTCCTTGTTGTGAACTGAGAATTCGTCGACAATTGGACATGAGGTCTTGAATTGTCTCACGAATTTTTGCGTGTCACGGGAAAGCGACGTGAAGGCAGCACACATAACAAGTTGAAGGTGACACGTGGCAGACCGAACGCTGCCTTTTCCATGCTTGTGAAGTAAACAGCGAAGCGTCGCTTGAGAACGACTCACCCGGAGTCTGTCGCTTGCTGTTCAGCGGAGTGATTCGCAGAAACTGTTGCTGAAGAAACACTGCTTTCTCTTCGTCCAACTCTTGTCTCTGCAGAAATGAAATCATCGACATGTCTGTGGCTTTGTGGTGCTCGTGTACGCCTGCGAACACCTGCTGCACTTTTCTTCAAAATGGAGGGAGGAACAATACACGTACCGGAAATCGGACGGCACTGTGACAACTGACTCACGACTACGGTGGCATTTGTGCGAAAAACAGTGAATTTTACCTCACGGCTCAGTCTGATGGCAGCATCTGTAAAATTCTTCCTCTCTGTTTCAAAGTTTTTCTGTTGCTCTTTGAGCCTGGCCATGTCCCTTTGTAGACGTTCCTTCTCCTCCCACAGGTCCGCCTCTTCCAAGATCTTGGTGACTGGCTTGTCATCTTGGTTGCTCAAACTTTCCTGCAACGGCAGTCAACAGGTGTTTACAGCGGCCAAAAGAGGGAATGATCACCGACACATCGTCGAAATGTCATGTAACAACGGAACTATAAACCTGCCTGAATGAGTCTTTCCTGTTGATCAACAATTTGTCTGTAGCGCTCAACTTGTTTGTTGAGTTTTTCCAGCTCTTTCACCGTGTCAGCATTCGGAGTCTTTGACTTCGGTGTTGTCGGACCTTCCTTTGGAGTGGACGTGTCTGAAAATTTGTTCGATTTTGACAAAGGCACAAAACAGAACTGAATTTTTTTTTTTCGCGGCACAGTCCAAACACAAACACGACAGGCCCGCCGATCTCACCTTTGTTGTTTTCCACCTCAAACTTCCTTGGATTTTTCAAAAGGCTTTTGATAATTCTCAATTTTTCCACCAATCCTTTCTCAATGCTGTCTCCCACCAGATCGTACGGCATTTGAAAATGCGCTTCTGACAGATCATTTTTGCCGCTGGTTTGCAGGCCAATAAGACTTTCGATCTCATCGATGTCACTCAGCTCAGCTTCCGTGTCCGCGCCAAGTGTCTGCAAAACACGACCCCAAAATTGTCCACACTTGCTCAAGGAAGGTGTCGACTTTCAGCAAAACAAATTCACTGAAAACACCAGGTAAAGTGTCTGACCTGCATGGCAACCAATTTGGCTTGAGTGTCGTCATCAGGAGCGTTCAGCAGCGAGATGAGTTCCTTCTGCAGGTTCTTCAGACACTGCCGCATGCCCGAGTTCTCTACAAGCAGTTGCTTCTGCCGCGCCTCGTAGGAGATGATCACTTCGCGGTAAGCTTCCTCCTCGTGCCTGCCGGAAACACGTGCAGGGATAATGGACAAACTGAGCGACAGGCGACCTCCAACAGGCGACCACCTCCTCGCCATTGACGAGAAAAAGGGCACAAAGGGTCAAAGCGAAAGTGGCGCAAGGCTGTTTTTTGTTTCCGCGAGGCGGAAGATTCGGACGTGGGATTCAAAATTTTACAAATGAGCACACGAGAAATCGACAACTTCTGTCTGTGGCAAACTCACTTGTTGTCATTGCCCCACGTACCACGCTTGCGGTCACTTTTTTGAAGCAATTGCGAGATCTGCATACCTGGGCTCAAACAAGAATCAAATGCTTTCAGCTCTGATTGAGTCAATGCAGAAAAATTGAAATTCTTCCTTTTCGTGTGGAAAACCCAGTGAAACACGTACTGGAAGGTTATTCACCTAACTTTTTGTCCTTGTTCTTGTCTGTGAGAACACCATGAAGCCTTTCTTTCAGTCGCTGATTTTCCTTCTCCTTTTTCTTGACTTCATGCTTGAACTGCGATTGTTTGTGTTGCATGTCAGACTGCAGGCGCTTTATCTGTTGAAGGACAACGATGTGAAAAATCTGAAGCAGTTCGTAGTTTGTCAGCGTGTCATAAGAACTTGAGGAATGTTCCATTCTCATTCAAAGCGACTCGAACCAGAACTTACCAAGCAATTTCGATTCAGTTTGTGTGTCAAGCACAGAAGTGTCTTCACTCACCTCATCTCTCTCTGTTTTCAAGTTGGACGCAAGAATCTTGTTTCTGTTCTTTGCCTGTCGTTCCCTCTCCTGTAACCCTGCGTTCTCTCTTTTCAACTGTTCCACTGTCGTTTTGAGCTGCTCGTTCGCACTTTGAGCCTCTCTGAGATCACATTCCGACCTCTGCAACCTGAAAAGAAAATCTGTTTCAGTCCGCGACAGTCTGTGACATGTGACGTCAGCGTCAACGAGAACATATGTACAGGTTCTCAAAGATCCCAAAAACTTGTTTGTGCAACAGACATCGAACGTCTGTTCTCTCCATACCACTGAGAGTTGAGCGAGGTGCAGTGAATGAAGTGGGAACAATGACGGGTTTTGGCACTGCTGTGACAACTGAACAGTGCAACTGTGTTTGAAAATCAACGTCACTACTCTTCAACAATTGCAGGAACGAGCATTTCTGAAATCGTCAAACCACACGGCAAGTTGTAACCACAGTTTGCTGGTACACAACCAGGAGAATTTGCTCTGGACGGGAGCTCACTTGGTGTGCAGGTCCTCTCTCCCGCGGACGCCGCTCTGCAGCTTGTTGAGCAGTTCGTACGTGTTGTTGACGAGTCGCACGATGTCGAACGTCTGAGATCGAGCGTCGTACAGGGACGACAGGCCCAGCACCATCACTTCCTGAGTGTGAGAACGTGCACACTGTCAACAGAGTTCTCTGCACATTGACAGGAGAGGCAAATGACAGACTGGTCTATCATCGTGAACAGACTGTTGATGGTTCCGCGAGCAAATTCTGGTTCGATTTACCATGTTCTCTCTGCAGTCCCACAATATTTCTGATCCACAAATCGAACTCAAGACGAAGAATTTCACTGTCGAAAGAACTCCTCAAACTATGCGGAATCCGAGCGTTCGCACTCATTCGTTCTCGTGTCGAATCTCATCCAATTCCACCAAACAACACACTTTCCAATTTTTTGCTCCCGAATTCAAGGAAGAAATCTTCACTTTGTACCTTATTCAAGTAAGAGATGCATTCATCCACATTGCGGCGGTTGCAGAAGAGACCGTCTTCATCGTCCGGCCCCGCGTGTCCGTTGGCGGGAGGCGAGAAGCCGCGAAAGATCTCCGCGGCTCCGACTCTGTTGACGGGGGAGCGCTTCGACATGGACGTGTAGAGCGACAGGAAGTCCCTGGAGGCCAGCGACGGACTCCACTCACCCATCCTCCCACCTGCAACGAAGAGGCGAGCGTCATCAAACTCAATCTGGACATTGTCTGAATTAGGGGCGGGGGAGGCAAGTAAGTTGGCATCCGGACACACGGAGCCAGATACGAGCACACGGGTAAACCACTGTCATCCGACAAGCGGCTGATAATTGTCGACTCAGCCTTTGCCTGACATCGCTAATCCCCCTGCTGCACACAGCAGAACCCAGACATGCCAGAAAGGCCTTTCCGAAAACGGCTCACAAAGGTGGACAAAAGAGTGGTGCTTGCTGTGAACCTTGTTTGACCGCAACAGTCATCAGATTTTATTGCAGGGAGAGGGGGCGGGGGCTGCAGCGTGGTCAAACGCAACCAAACAGGGCTGTTGGTCTTTTTGTACACAAAGAAGGGCAAGACACGAACACACACACGCACGCACACACACACACACACACACACACACACACACACACACACATGACAAGTGTGATTGCGGCCACCCGGACTCTCAGGAGATTTCTTGCAGACGCAAAGGTAACTTCACAACAGTCTTCCACCAGGAGCGGCTGTGGAAAATTTGAGAGCTTGACAGTGAAAGTTGTACTTCAGTCCTTGCAATCAAGTGTCGTCACTTGGTGATACTGCCACCTCGAGTGATCATTGATTCCCACAAAATGTCTCTTTATCTGATCTAACCCACAATGCTGACCTAATGTGCTCAACATGAGACGAATAGTGGTCAGCAACACTGCACAAAGGCTCTGCTTAGAATCATTCAGTTGACTGCAAATCAATGAGAAAATGTCACGACAATGATTTACGTTTCTGAAAAGAGTTCACATTCTCTCAAAGCTGCATACCGGTACTTCGCCATGTCAATTTGCAACTGAAGATCTACCAGTATCGCAGATCTACCGGTATCGCACCGTACACATGTGTGCACATCGCCAGCAAGGAGCTTTTTCTCTTTTCTGTAAACATTTTTGGATTGTGTACATCCTGATGTACGTGTTCGCGCATTTCCCTCAAACAAAACCAGCTGATCACCTTCTGGTGGTACAAACGGTGCAAAGCTTCCTGTATCAGGAGACCGGAGATCACAAACACAAAATTTGCCAGGTTACTGTGGCAATTAGCAAAATACGTACACTGGTGTCTACGCATGTGGAGAGCGGTTGGGGGGCAAGTGAACAAATTTCACAGACTGTCCCATAAAATTTTGATTGGAAATACTCAGACCATCTGTGAAAACCTTGCACTGGTCAGAAAATGTTTGCGAATCATCTGTGAGCATGACGAGTGCTTCTCCACACCAGATTCTGGCCAGACACAACCCATGTCTGCTCATTTCGTTCCACCGGACCCTCCAACAAGAGGTCAAACACCACAGAGCACGTGTCCGCTGCTTGGTGCCCAAAATGTTTTCGATGATATCTGACACGTAATTCCAAAATTTTACGGCGGGGGAGGGGGAGGGCAGTAGTTCCAGCCCAAAATTTGAGACGAGTAGAAAACTAGACTTTCAAGTGGAGAATCAGCCGCGCGCAGCGTACATCGGCAGGACAGCACTTGTGTGTGTCGAAGAATGTGTGCATAGTATTATGTTTCTCAAAAAACAATTG
>JAAUXT010029893.1_pt1 | contig 19695 bp, 20 predicted proteins | sample 7278171 | NCBI WGS metagenome assembly JAAUXT01 (sample SAMN14350112, study PRJNA611818) | marine sediment metagenome | isolation source: surface marine sediment (1.8m) | place: French Polynesia: Moorea | collected 2018-08 | reverse complement strand
GTCCGGGTTAGGGGTATCTTGGACACATTGTCTGATTGTCCGGGTTGCCCGATTGTCCAAGTTACCCCCCCCCAAAAAAAAAAAAAATTCCAACTGGGACATTTTCTGACTGGGGTATTGGTAGATTGGCACAAACGCTGCCCGCGGCTGATTCTCCACTTGAAAGTCTAGTTCATCTTACCTTCGCCAGAAATTGCTGGGCCACTTGGCTCCATAGAAGCAGACTCCGTCGTCCTCGGTGATGTAAGTCGTCAGGCCGAAGCGCAGGGTGTTGGCCAGCGGACCGATGATCCAACTCACTGTGCACATGAATATGATGTGTCTCTTGCTACAAAGAAAACACGCGCACGGTGAGCAACTGCAGGTTTCTCATGCAGAAACGAAAACACACGTGGGGAGGTGACATCTGTCTAGTGTGGACCTTTCGCAACGTCCCTCCAACTCCCGACCCAGACAAGTCTTTTTTCAGATGTTTTTTCTTCATGAGCTTGTGGCAAAGTTTGGTCCGTGTGACGACCACCCCTCACTCACTCACTTTGACAGTTTGACAACGTTGGAGTTCGTGCCTCTCCCCCCCCCCCTTGGGTCAGACGCCTCTCGCACGCATTGTGCTTTGTTGCTTTCTCTTGAACTGCACAACAGATGGATTTTACTTACTTCATGTGAACTTTGTGATACAGGGGGAAACTGAGGCAGATCCACCTCTCCAGGTTGATGAACAACAAGTTGCAGGTGGACGAGAAGAGAAACGACCACGGTAAATGCTTGGAGTCCCACAGATAACAGTTCAAAACTCCTGCAATGAAGACGTGAGTGGTGTGTGCGTTTATTGCTTCCTGATGGATCCCAAGGCCTGGATCAAGTGGGTCCATGTTTGGCCAATCTACCCTGGAATCCTTGGCACCCACCCCAAATGCACGCCACCACAGAACCCTGTTAATAAAAGACCATGGCCCCATGGAGTTGCACCATTTCACTCCGGGATGCATTTTGGGAGTGGGTTGGCTTGGAGAACTGGGTTATGCAGGACTGTGACCTAAATGCTGGTTACACTGTCCCTCCCCCTGGCTTGACTTGGGATCGGCTTGGGCACCTACTCGTCGATGCGTTGGAGCCTTGACCCGCGCACGCCCCCATCTGTGACGAGTCCAGAATCCCCACGGCCCAAAGACTCAATGCCCTAGGGGAGGACTGGACGAGACCCAGCCTGGATCCGTGTGTTGTTGAACAAGAAGCAGTGCTCAAGGCAACTGCAGTGCGAAGTCCCTTGCCGTTAATGTCGCCGATTCTTCCTTGACCTCCTTGTCTTCCAAGGGGGGGGGGGGTCTGGGGGCAGGGGGTTGGGGGCAGGGGGTTGGGCAGGGGGAGGAGGGGTTAGGGGGAGGGGGCAGGGAACATTTCATCCACCTTGCCATATATACTGCACTACCACATGGTGCTTCGCCCGAAAGGGACTTCGTACAATCACGTACCCAGGACGCCATGGTGGCCCGGCTCGGGGACGAACACCTTGTCCCTGCGGGAGAGGATGAGCGTGAGGCCGCACAGGAAGTCGAGGCCGCTCTGACTCGCGAACAGGATGTTGATGAGTTTGGTGCGCATGCGCCGGGAACTCAGGATCACCGTGACGACCCACAGGTTCCCGCCCACGCTCAGGGTACCTGCAACGAGACACAACCCACAGAGGCGAATTCTGTGTCTGGTCAAGGGGGTCTCAACCCCCGGATTGGGGGGGGGGCTTCCAACTTGGGAAACGTCTGAGACGAAAAAACGAAAACTTTTGCACTCGCGGTGCAAAATGAGAGAGGGGAGGGCGAAAGAAAAGGCAGAGCTACGGGGGCCAAGGCTTCTCTCCGGGAGTTCCCTCACATGTAGTCCGAACATGGGCCTCGTTACTCGTACACCAAAACATCTCGGCCTCACCTGGTTGCCACCTTTCATTTGAAGCAACACGCACCTGTTTCAGACGTGCCCAGAAACAAAACTAAAAGGGTGATCAATTAAAACTGCAACTTCAGACGAAAGCACCTTTTTTACGTTCACCAAACACCATTGCAGGGATGCATTTGTCCTCGGTCTTTTGAGCTACAGATACTGCAACAAAACAAAAAAGTGCTGTGTTTGCAGAGACGTCGTTTTGCCGCGTCACCTGCCAGGTCATTGAGTTCTGTTCCCTTCACAACCGTGAAGAAAAATTAATTTCTGGGTTGAGAACTGACGTTTCTCTTTTCAGTTTTTTGTGCTCTTTCCTCTTTGTCTGAAAATACTCATTGTGTTTTTGTTTCGTTTTTCAATCTTGAAGTTTTGCTTCACCATTTCTTTTTCGTTCACTTCTCTTGCACTCCTTCTCTTGTGTGGATTTCCACCCCCCCTTTCCGTCGACTCATTCCAGACCAGGTCGGTGTCCAGCACCCACAAAATAAGCTTTGAAAAACCCACAAACAATTGAAAGCTCCTTTACAAAGAAAGGAATCATCAATCTGAGAGATCCCCGTGATCTTTCCCTCAGGTGCAAAACCACAGCCTCCAACCGGCAGGTTTTGCTGCGAAAGATTTTCAAACGCATACCTCGTCAAGTTCTGCCTCAGCAAAAGCCAAAATTTTGTTTTGCCAGAAAGTTTTTCACAGTTGTACTCGACAGTTCTTTTCTGCAGCATTCATGTGAAATGTAAAGCCCTTACCAATGGTAATGTAGATTGTGACCAAACTTTCCTTCACCTCACTGGAGACGGGGCCCTGTGCGGTTGTGTTGGTCCACCCTGCGTCCGTCACTCCGAACTCCTGATTCACATCAGACATGGCTCAAGGCAATTTCTGATAAAAAATGCTTTTTTTGGTGAAGTGAAGTGTGTGTATTTTTCCTGTTGGTTGAAACATCTTCCCCGTGGTGTAGTCAACGGTTCCACGGTCCCGCTGTCGCTGGTGTCAAGAGATTTTTGTTCAGCGCGGAACTTCTTCTCCTGAAGCAGCTCCCACGGTTCCCGTGGTTCCCGTCGCACTTGGAGCTCAGGGCCGAATCATGCTTGGGACAGGAGGGGAACAAATCGTGTCACAATGCAAAATAGGGCGTGCGAGGTTGGATTTGGGAGGGGCGCGGGTTGGGCCTGGATTCCTGGATCTTTTGTACACACACTGCGGACGCAGTACACATGCATGTTGCACTGCGAATGAGGCCTACATGTATTTGTTTTAATGTCTGTGAATGTGTGTCCGCCACAAAGTTCTCCTCAGGTCCCTGCAGAAGCTGGAGATTCCTCCCAGGTTTTGGAGGTCCCAAGGCGGCAGCTGGTCTCCTGAGATATTAGGTCTTTTCCCCAAGAGTCTCACTCGACCATGCGAGTTCTAAAACCAATTTTACTCTTTTCAGTTGAAGTTACTGCCCTCTCAACCCTAACGCTTGCGTCTGAGAGTGGGACACGGGCCATGGCAACGTCTCAAAGTGTGGAAGAAACCCCGCACCCGACTCCACATTTCAGTACAGCCTGTATGACACGATCAAGCTCGCGCTGTTGAATCAAAGATTTTCTAACCTCAGGAGCTACGTCTCGTTTTGGAAACGCGTTCTCCACAGAGAGTGTGTCAGCACACAAACAAACAGGGCTCAGTTGCTGAGTGGGGAATTGGAGGCGCGCGGATGACAGGTTTGGTCGAGGTGGGGGCAGTTTTCAACTTTGAAACAGAAAGAACACGAAATGAAAAGGACAAAAGTCTGAGGATGCTACTCTTTTCATGGGGGGAGGGAGGAGTCTGGAGGAGGAGGGGGAGGGGAGGGGAGGCTTTCAGGCTCAGAGGGTGGTCCCTGTATGGCCTCCACTGGCTCCGCTCCAAACAACAAAAGGACAAATTAGTGTTATTGAAAGTTTTTTCCATCAAATTTGCGGTGTCTTTGTTGTTAAAAGTTTGAAATGAAAATTGACATCATTGGAATGGAGTTCTAGTTCAGAGAGCAGTGAAGCTTTGAAGCAGTGAAGTTTCCAAATGTCAGACTTCTTGTGCGAATCTGATGAAGAATTTCTTCTTCTCTCTCGTGTCGAGTTGCAGAAGTATGCTGCTCAGGTCCCTCCTGCCTTGAAATCTCTGTGGATGCTTTTCATTTGTGGTAGTTGTGTGTGCGTGTGTGCACGCGCTTTACGCGCTACATTCGTGGGTTAGTTTCGTCCGCGTCCGTCCTGCAGAGTCGCCCTCTCCCGGGGGTATCTTTGAAAAATTGCACTCTGCGTCACGATTCTTCGCTTCTCTGCATCAAAAATCTGTTTTACCTGAATGCAGAGAGCTCTGTGTTTCTCTGTGACAGAAACGCAGAGCCCTCACCTGCTCTGTGTTCTGCTGTGAATTCTATTCTTTTCAAAGCAATGCAGAGCAACACAGAGAAACACAGAGAAATACAGCGCTCAGCACTGGTCTGCGGAAAAAGAATCGCCCAGTGGTGATCAAAATACTTTCGCGATTCTCCCCAGTTTTCCACGGACGATTTGGAAGAGGTAGACGTCACAAAACGTTCGTCTCGTCAGCTGGCAACGCATTCGGACATTTCTCTTCACACCTTTACATACTACAACCATGCAGGCCCCTTCTTTTCAATCCTGAAAAACTTATATGTTCACACTCCTAATGTTTCCCAAGAGACGCTATTTTGGGTGGAAGTTTTTCTGTCCGCAGTCAAAATATCGCGGCATGTTCGCAAATACAAGAAAGGACACTGCGCCTGTGGTTTCCTTCTTTTTTATATTGTTCTTTTTTACATCGTAAATGATAGAAAAACACAACAGAGTGAACATTAACACTTGTCCTTAGACTTTCAAACGATCACTAAAATTGATTCGTCAGAGAACGCGACAATTAGGACGTTTAGCATGCAACCGTGCCCTCTGCACAAGCACGTTGTACGTTAAATTTTGCCTGCATATCACGTGGAAGTGACGTGCATGTTGGGCGGGTTACGATGCGCTTTGCTAAACCTCCCTATCTGTCTGACAGGTGTGGAATTTCAGCAAAACCACTGCAGGGCTTGGTTCGACAAGACGTCTCACCAAGCGTACCCTCCGGAACAAAAGAAGCGCTTCCAAAAGTGCAAAGACTGTGGACAGACGAATGACCAGACGATGACCATCAGATCTATTGCTTTTGCCGACGACTAAACGCCGCGATTTTATGAAGACTGACGGATATGAGACAAAACGTGAGTGCGCGTGCGCGTGCGCAGGGCGTGCGGACTACTGAGTAGATGTGGACGCGTGTTACGTGGAATGTGAGTACTGACTGGTTGCCATGGTGATGACAAATTGTTGTCCCGGATGACGGATTCTCGAGTGGAAATGAGACATCCCGGAAAGAGAATGGTGGGGGTGGAACGCGATGCGTGTGTGTGTGTGCGTGCGTGTGTGTGCGTGTGTGTGCATGTGTGTGCGTGTGTGCATGTGTGTGTATGTGTGTGTGTTTGCGTGTGTGTGTGTGTGTGTGTGTGTGTGTGACTGGTGTGCCTGGCGCGGCGGCCCTGTGGGAGCCAACCCGTCAGTGGACGCTGAGGCTTTGTGCGACTGTGTGGAACATGGGACGCAGTGCGTGACGCATCCAATGTGGATCTTCAGAAGGCTTGTGCAGGATTGTGCAGGATAGTGCTCAGTGTGTTCATGAAGTTGGTGTGATACGTACATTTTGTGCAAAGAATGCGCGTCCAAAACATTTCGGAATGATGACGTTTTCCAGGCGTGAAACACTTCAATACCAGTCAATGAAGTCGTTGCAATGTTGAGCATTGTAACAGTCTGATATACATGAACTTGACCAGGCGTTTTCGATGCTTCTTCTTTCGTCACTTCCTGCAGGACAAACAAAGACTGAAGACCTCCATACAAAGTGTGCCTTCACATTGGAAAAAAACCTGGAGCCCCATCGTGTTTGCTTTGCGCTCGCTGCATGTGAGGCAGCAGCACGTGCGTTGCACAGTTCACACACCAGTAGGGCGCTGGAGTCCAGGGGCCGCTGGGCTCCTCGTCCCAACGGTGAACGTTGAACTGGAACGTTTTGTCATGGGTTCAGCTGCGTCTCAACGTGCCCGCGCCGTCACACAAAGACTGGTCTGACGAATCCAGGGGTAGAGCCGCGGCAGAAACACACCTCACTTGTTTTGGAGATTTTCCTTCCATCAGAGTCCCGAAGAGCACAGGATGATGACAAAGCTCACAATCAACGCACGCTTGTCCGTGTTTGATTATCTCAAAACTCGTCAAATGAAACACAATGTATTGGTGCCGAGTAACAAACCCTTCCTTGTCTTTTGCATGCACCCATTGTTATTTTGTCCAATTGCAGAACAGGTTTCGGGGCCGTTGTACGAAGCCGGTTGCAGGAAACACCTTCCTTCACACGAGCTGAGGTCTGCATAGGGGGGGTGCGCATTCACTGTTCACATCGCCCGCGGGATGCTGGATCCAACGTCTCCACGGACAAAGGATCCAATGGACGAACCTGATATCCAGGCCCACGCTGTGAGGTCTGGCCTTCCCGTCTGCAGGGGACCTGGAACTTGGAGTTTGATCCACAAGTTCGACACCCTGCATCATGACGTGCACAGTGCACCTCTTCCCCGTGGAGAGACCACAGTTTGGACACCCTGCTCCACGATGTGCACCATGCACCTCTGCGTCGGGCAGAGACTGATATTTGGGTCCCAGGCAAGGCTGCGCTATAGAGCCAGGACCTCATAGTCTGTGGGGGCCCATGTCCGTGCTGTGTGACTGCGCGAGCCGGACCCCGGGCGTGGCGGTGCGGGTGCGGGCGGAGGAGGGCTGTGACTGCGGCAGGTCGATGCGGTGCGGCCGCAGAGGGTCCGACCCCGCGGACACGGCCCTCGGCGGGCCCGGGGTGGGTCCCCGGGGAGGGTCGGTGGCGCCGCCCCGCACGACGCGAGGCGTCTCCCCCAGCAGCTCGAGGATCGCGTCCACTGTCGTGCACAGGTTGTCCTCGAAGGCCTCCATGCGTCTGTTGGAAAACAGGAAAACTTCATGGGAATCATGCTGAATGTATCATGCGTTGCTCAGCAGTGAATGCGCTGGGCAAACAGACGAGCACACACTTGGATGCAGAGACCCCCGTCACACACAAAGACACACCCAAGCACGCACACCCACGCGAATGCACAAACACACCGCTAAACCCATCACCCACCCAAAGGCGCACGCACCCGTACGAGCACACACGCATACCCACACGCACGCACACCTATACACGCACTTACAGACGCACGCACGCACGCACACCGGACTCACTCGTTGATAGAGTCGAGCCTCTCCTCGATGTCGGACAGACTGTGGGCGTGGCTCCTATCGTGGTGCTGCTGCAGCTCATAATCCAACGCGCTCTGCCCCAGCATCGGACCCGTGCTGCTCGAAGACTTGGACTTCGGGATGCACGACGTCGAGCTGGAGCCGGACACCTCCGGGGAGACCCCCGGCGCCGCCGCGGGGGGAGGCGGCGCCTCCGGCGGCAGGGCCAGCGGGTGCGCCGGGGCGGCGGGGGACGGGGCCGGCGGCGCCGGGCGCGACACGTACTGGGAGAGGTGCGAGACCCGGTGGATGCCCCGGATCTCGGGTTTGGCGGGAGAAGAGAGTTTTTTGAGGGGCAGCCCCTCGCGCGTTGCGGATAGCGCCTCCGCTGGAACACAGATACGACAAGGTGTTACTCTGTGTGTGTGTGTGTGTGTGTGTGTGTGTGTGTGTGTGTGTGCGCATGCGTGCGTGCGTGCATGTTTGTGTTGTGTGCAAACACGTGAAGATGTTACTTCGTGTGTGCGTGTGTGTGTGCATTTGTTTGTTTGCCGAGGTGTATCAAGCTACAGGAAGTCGGAATGTGCATTGTGGTGAAGCAATAGCCTCCGTACTCGTAGCACATTGTCAAACTGTGCCAACAAATTCTTGAAAGGGTCAAGAAAGTCAGAGAGACAATGACAATGGTTCCCTTTCTGTGCGAAATTTTCTGCCCCCTGACCCAACTCACATTTGTAGGAGGTGGGTGAGTGCAGACTCGGCGCGCGCAGGTAGCGGTGCGTCTCCCCTCCTTGCGGCGAGTTCTGGAAGGAGTCCGGGGAGAGCTCGAGGATGCCGCCGCCGCTGCTGCTGCCCCGCCCGCGGGCGCGGCCCTCCTGCTCCCCGTCCTCCTCGCTCGACTCGCCGCCGCCCGTGCCGCCCGGCTCGGAGCTGCGGGAGCGCTGCCCGGCGTAGCGCCGCCGCAGACCCCCGGACCGACCTGCAGGGAAGGGACACGTGGTGTGGTGGTTCGGGTATGCGTGCATGATGTTTTGCACGCATTCGAGGAAAAGTCTCACCACTCTATACGCAGCACTCACTCCTGTTCTTCAACATTTGCACAACACTTCAATGTTTTCAGAAAACTCATTCAGCATGGTGACTCCCTGTTTGTTTCTTCAATGGCCCCATGCAGAGCCATTTTCATTCAGTTCCATCACATCCTGATCACTCACTGCCCACCACGCCGCACTTAGTACTCAGTACACCATTGGGTACTCATCACACTGTGCCCACTACACTTGAGTACTCACTGCTGCCCTCTGAGCGGAGGCTCCCTTTGCACTGGAGCCGCGGTCGCTTCTGGCGGATGAACTTGAGCGTCTCGTCGTCAAGTCGCGTCGGCGCCGCACGCTGCATCAGCTCCCCCTGGCAACCAACATAGCAACGCATAGCAACGCATAGCAACCAGCCTGGAAACGCTGGACAACAAGTCCCTTGGAAATGGTGGTCAGGTTGGTTGAGAAACTTCCATGTCGGAAGGAGCGTTGCCTCAGCGATGTATCTTGTTTGCTGTGTTGACAAAAATATTTGCTTGTGTGTTCCTTTCTTGTACCTGTGGGTCAACCTTTCGTCGTCAGGGTTGAACCAACGAACCTCTCATGTCCATGACGTTGAGAGGGCAAGTTTTGGCTTTTCAATTTGCACAACGCAGAGAAGTTGAACTCAATCGATAACACCCAAAATTGGAACCAGCTTGAACATCAATGGAAACAAACGATCAGTAAAAGTTGATTAGTTTTACTTAGTTTCGTGCACAACAACCACTATTTTCTCCAAAAAAATATACGAATCTCTCAACGTAAAAAAAAAATCATGCAACTTCGCACAATTCGAGCCGCGTGCTGAACTGAGGAACCGCTGGCTCTCAAATCAAATTATATGAATTCATTTTGATTGAATCTACAGTACCTTAATCATGCGTTTTGAGAAAAAAAAAAAAAAACAAAAAAAAAAACTCAGACATGTACTTGTACGTATGCAAGAAAACATGATTATGTTGTGTGTTTGGGTTTGAGTTGGACACGTCACGTGCTGCGTCCCGTGAAGCTGCGTCAAAGGACGCTGCGTCTCTAGCGGTTTCCCCATTGGGTGTCGGTTGCGACTGAAGCTGCAGAAACAGTAGGACTGAACCAAAAAATGGTTTGTACCATTCTTGACTGAATAGGCTGACTGATTCAGTTGAGAATGGGGAAGCCAAATGGAGCATACTACTGCCTCATGTCAATTGATTGTAGGTTGACCCATAACTTATCAGTAGTGACTGACTTTGCTAGAGTAGGTCAACCTACCTGTGTCAATGGGAAAACAAAAGTCAGACCTAACAGTAGGACTGCACAAGTATGACTGACTTTTCAGTTCAGACCGACCCAATGGGGTCCATTGATTTAAACGGGGACAACAGACACGTGACGTACTCAGTGTGAACCTGGCCTCAGATGGACAGGAAGGCCTCGATGTCTTACCATTTGGTGCGTCTGTCGGATGGACAGAAGGAAACGAGAGTTTTACACACAGATCCGCGAGGTGTGGAGCAACACAGCTGCAGCAGGGGGCACAGCGGCCTCTCACCGCGCGGGGCACCAGCGGGAACCCCGGGGGTGGGTGGGTGGGGGTTACACTCTCAGGCGGGTTCTGACTAGGGTCCGACCCTCGCGGGTGGTGGGGGGTCACTCCAGTTTTGAAAAACGCAACAGGTAAAAGATGAGGTACACAATTGTGTGGTGGGAATGTCAGTTGTTTTTCAGGGGCGGAGGGGCCCAACCAATGGGCCTCTTGTTACCACCAGGTGGGGCGGGTGCTCACTGAACAGAGATGCCGCCAACCCGAGGCTCCGCTGATGTCACGTGACCGCGAGAGGAAGTTCTTGCGTCGACGCCGACGTCTTCTGAAGAACTTGACGAGAGTCAATGAGACAAATGCTGCAGGACCTTCCACACACAAAGACGTATTCAATTGAAGAAACAGGGTGACCAGAAGAAGAGTCCACCAGTTTCTACAGGCCACTTCTTGTTCAAATGGCTGTCTTTTTCAGAGCAAACACAGTTGGAATTTGAAGAAAATCAAAGTGCGTATCGATTGGGCAACAGTCAAAATGATTTTGTGAGTTGGATCTAGCTGGTACCAGGTGTGGAGTCTCAACCAAAGACTCAATTGTTCCTAAATTTGATCCGTCCTTTGTGTGAACGAGCCGCAACATTTACGCATTTCACACAATATCTGCAGAGTACAGATCTGTCAACACGAACTTCAGATGCCACGATGGAAGCGGTCGAAGGAGGAGTCAGGTTCGCACCGGATCCGAGGCGATGCGTTGCCAATGACAACGCAGTGGGTTCAGGGATTTGTACCAGTAAGAACCCACCCTCACTCAACACTTGCACGTGGCATCTCGGACGCAGTTTTGAAACCATGTGTGCAGGAGCTGGGTGAGAATGGATCGACTCAGCCAGCAAACATGTTCCGCTCAGCAAACGCGCACACGGACGCACAGAAGTTTGTTTTGGTTGACGCCAACGAAGCAAGGAGAAAATACACTGGTCATTGGTGGATGTATCTCAGGTACTGAAAGGAAAAGCCGCTTGAGCACAGCACATATTTTCGTGTGTGTGTGTGTGTGTGTGTGTGTGTGTGTGTTTGTGTGTGTGTTTGTCGTGGTGTATTTGTGTGTGTTTGTGTGTGTGTGTTTGTCGTGGTGTATTTGTGTGTGTGTGTGTGTGTGTGTGTTTGTTGGTGTGTGTGTGTGCGGGGGCGGTACTCACATGTCTGAGGTTGAAGGTGACGGTGAACTTGCAGAGGAAGTCTCCGGCGAACTCCGGGTACATGTCCAGGATCTCCTGCAATGCGAGGGTGGGCATGGGTATGCAAGGGTATGCCTCATAGTGCTTCTTTGATCAGGTCAATGGGCGCCGCCGCGTCGCTGGGTCAAGACAACGTTTTCGTGGCCACCTTCAGATTCCACGAATTATCCCACTGTATATAAAATTGGGTTTGGGACAGCAAAGGAGCAAGGCTTCGTTCGCCGTGCTTAATTTTGTAACACCCAGCATACAGAACCAGGGTTGGACCTCCTTTACATGTGTGACAACTGCAACTCGTCCTATCAGCCCGGTCCTTAGGCCAAACATCGTGAGGTGTGGACGCAGGGATCCCAGGGTGGGAGTCACTGTGCGACAGGTCCAATTGCAAGAGTGCGCGGAGTGTGGGGATCGAACCCGGGTCGCCCGCTCCACAGGCCGCCGCTCTGCCCACTGCGCCACGCCGTACCTGCAGATCGTGCAGCATGATCTTGTGCAGGTCGCAGTAGGAGAGCGCGCGCACGCAGTAGTTGGACTTGCCGATGGAGGCGCGGTCATGCGGCTGAGACTCGTTCACGTTCTCCCCGAAGATGTCGTCCTTCCCTGCAGCGAGCGAACAGAGGCGATGACCATGAAGGTCAATGTTGCAAAAGATCAAATCAATGACAACAAACAGTTTCTGATTGGGCAAACAACGTGTTATGAACGAGCCATTTTCTGGAGTTTTGGCTCAGGACCAGTTTCACCCTATTTTTTGTTGCACCTTCAGGAAAAGTGTTCACAAGCCAAAGACGAAGGGTGTGTGAACAAGTTTGCTGCACGCAGCTGGGCTTTGGTTGTTGCTCAAAACCTACAGTCCTGGGTGCAGGTTGCGGGTGCTGCAAGCGCCGATGTGAATTTTTACCCCTTTTTGTTTCCTCTGGGAATCAGGGCTCAGGTCTCAGAGACATCGCGCACTGGATGCGCTGCCGGAGGTCAGTTTCAACTTGGATCAACGCTGACGCTCTCGGTACTCAATGTATGACTGATTCAGGGATGACCCTGACCTTTGATTCGCAAAAGGCACTGCATGAAAAAGGCGACCGGACCTTCTTTCAAATTTCGATGTGTGGGTCAGGTTGAGATTTTTGACTGAATTTGGACCACACTGTACGAGGCAGCAAATTTAAATGACCGATTCTTCGCGATATCTTTTGAACGGATTTGAGTTTCAGCAGGTGATCAGACACACATTGAGACATCATGTTTGTCATCACTTGGAGTCAGTCAGGATCATTGTCATGGGTCACTGATTGTCGCTATGACCCTGTTTTTGGTCAGTGCAACACAGAGGTTGGCGGAGTTTTGAGTGTGGAGGTTACTCGGTGCCAAGATGTTTCCCATTTTTCTTGGATTTCTGCTGTTCTGTGTGAATTCAAAGGTGGTTCTGGATGCAAAGGGTGAGCAGCGAGTGACACTGAAGTTTTTAGTGAAATCTGGATGTACCCCTATCCAAGCCTGGAGGAAATTGCATGATGTTTGGGGAGACAGGACTTTGTCAAAGACACAGACCCGATTCTGGCACAAGAAGTTTCGTGAAGGACAGGACGAGATTGCTGATGTTCCCAGGCCTGGAAGACCACAATCTCAAAGAACTGCTGCAAACATCCAGATGGTCAGTGAGCTGATTGAAGGGAACAGGACTTTGAGCTTGCGCAACTTGAGTGACATGACAGGGATTTTAACTCACACTTTGAGGCAGATTGTGAAGAAAGATCTGAAACTGTGTCGGAGGACACCGAAGTTCATGCCCAAAGAACTCACAGAAGTGCAGAAATGGACGAGGTGGACGGTGGCCAGAGATAATCTGCAGTTGGTGACATCTCAACCTGATCCAGATGCCTTCCTTCAGCGCATTGTCATGGGCGACGAGACGTGGATCTCGACTTTTGAGACAGACACAAAGAAGAACAGCCTGCAGTGGACATCTCCTGATGGCAACAGACCCAAGAAACCACTCCGGATTGACGGCCTGAAGAAAGTGATGATGACATTGTTTTTTGACTGCAAGGGTGTGATTCTCATCGAATTTCTGAAACCCAAAGAGACCATTGACTCACCCCAGTACTGCAAAACTTTGAGTAAACTCAAGGAAGCTTTGAGGAAAAAACGTCCAAACTTGTGGAGGGATCGATCATTCATTTTGCACCACGACAACGTGTCCCCCCACACCTCTGACTTCACCATGGAAAGGATTCACAAGTGGAACATGACTGTCCTGGAGCACCCACCCAACTCCCCTGATTTGGCTCCGTGTGACTTTAGCATTTTCCCCAAACTGAAGGCCAAACTCAGGGGAGTCCACTTTCCAACTTTGCAAAGTGTTAAGGACCAGGTGAGAGAAACACTCATGTCTTTTGACCAGTCTGTGTTTGATGATGCCATCCACGAAATGGTGTTGAGATGGCAGAAATGTGAGGCGGTCAATGGCGAGTATTTTGAAGGTGATGGTGTTGAAATTGACCCTCTGTTTGAGAAGACATCTGGCAACATGTCTGAGGAAGAATCTGACAGTTCACAGGCCGACCAAACCAGTTCTTCCGAAGTTGACTCTGATCGGGACTGACTTGGCAATTTTGCGCCAACCGTGATATTTCTGTTGTTTTGCATGTTTTTTCATTTGTTCTCTGTTCAATGGAAACCAAATTTTACTACTGCATGACTTTACCCTGACACTTGTCTTCATGTTGGCCAAGTTTGGCAAAAATCGAATAAACCAATTCGCAGCACCGCAGAAGAATCGGTCATTTAAATTTGCTGCCTCGTAGCATCACCATATTTGGAAGGCAGTTCGGCTTCCTGTCACACACAAAGATTGATCTCTTCACACTTCATCCCCATCCTACCAAATCAAAGAGGGGACCGAGGGCACCTGGTTCTCTCGACACCCCACCAAAAAATTGATGCATGTACCTCATCCTTTACGCTGTCAGACGCAAGCTGTTAATCTTTTGCAGGTCTGTAGTGTTGATTTGCAGTTCGCTCCCCCATCCTTGGTTCTGATTTCCATTGTTAAGTTGACCCCCACTACACAGAACGGCCAAATCGTACACGTCCCACTCTCCCAGGATCACCATGACAACGTCACGCGGTACTCACCCAGGATTGCCATGACGACGTCGTCCTTGAGTATTTCTATGGAGCCGCGCGCGACGAAGTAGATGGCGTCGAGGATGTCGCCGGGGTGGATGAGCGTGTCACCAGGGGGCGCGTGCGTCGACTTGAACTTCATCGACAGCGCGCGCAGGCAGCCTGCAGAGGGGATGGAGGGGGTGGTTACAGGGGTGGAGTCACGTGGATGGAGTCACTAACAGGTCTGATTTTCTTTCTTTCTTTCTCTTTTTTTTTCTCTCTCTCCATCTCTCTCTCACACACAAGCACACACACCTGCACCAAGCCAAAATAATTCAACATACTCTCATCCAAACCAAACACCACACATGTCCATTGATCCCAAACCCTTGGCGCACCCATCTGCCAACTCTCGCACCCAACCACCACCACCACTACCACAACCAACACACACACACACACACACACCACGCACCTGGACTCCCTCCCTTGAACGCTCTGCAGTTGGTGAGGAGGTTCCGGTTGAGGTGGAGACACACGTCCGCCTGCAGGCAGTCCGGGAAGCTCTTCAGCACCTGCACAAAACACACAGATCAACTCAGTCGGTGCGTTCCAGCTTCGCCCATTTTACCCACAATGCCCAATTCGCCCACGATTGGCTCGAGGTGCGCGCAAATCGAGTGCGCTTCCTCGTAATTTCCCGCCAATAGTGAAAAACGTTTTGCTCAAAACCAGCTGGTCTGTTTCCAAGAAAGAACGAAAAAAGTTTCAAAATTTTTGTTGGTTTTCAGAAATGGCTTTGTGCGCACCGATCCCTGTGGAAAAAAGTTCAACTGACAAAATCCCACCTTCACTTCACACACGAAATTTGATAAAAAATTTCCTGTGTTTCTGTAGCGTGTTCAGGTGCAGGACAAGTGTGGTGCGCCAAAAATGCAGGAGACAATGTTGTCATTCCACTCCAGTCAGAAGTGCGACAAAATTCGACACTCAAAACCCAGCACTGCTTCCCTCGATGCTTCCCCCAATGTTTCCCTTCAGCAGCCAGCGAGGGAAATCACGAGAGGATCCAGGGGCAAATCCAGAGGAAGTTCCAGGAATGGGTCCAGGGGATCCAGGAGGGGATCCAGGGGTTGATACGGTGTGGTCCCACGAGTAGCTCCAGGTCAGTCTCAGGGGTGGATCCAGGAGCAGAACCAGGTGATACAGGGTGGGTCCAGAGGGTTGGAGATCCAGGGCAGATCCAGGGGCAGGGGCGCGTCCACTGAGTTTGTGTGGTCCAAAGCTGAAAACCCCGAATGAGGAGTTCCCTTCACCAATACTGCACCCACCCCTGGAAACACGACGAGAACACATCAGCACCGCAAGAGGCCCGCTTGAAGCAGTTGTGGTGCGAGTCATGGAAAGGCTGTTGTGTTTGACACTGGAAAGCTTCAGCTCCTACAAATTTCTGACACGCAGGGGTTGCGGTGTGTGTGTGAAAGCGAACGTCTCTTTTCAGAAAACATCAGGCCTCTTTGCTTTTCCCAGGAACATCTTTACTGTGAGGTGAGAACCATACTTTTCTTGTTGCCGCCTCTCTACTGGTGCGCAAACTGGGTGCGTCATGCGCAGCGCCTGTGGATTTCTTTTGAGTTGACGCACCTGGTATCAACGCTCCCCTTCCAATTTTTCAAGTGTTTGGCTCGCGGTGGGGGTGGGTCGGTGGGGGAGGGGGTTCTATCCCCTTCATCAAACTCTGGATTTTCCCCTGTTGTAATAACTGGGAAACACTGCGCATGTTAGAAGCAGGTATCTCCACAGCAACGACTGGTGCCTGCAGGGAAATTCTGCAGGGGAAACAGCGTCGTATTGATTGCCATGGAAACATGTGTTTGCACAATCCATAGGCAACCCTGTCACACACAGGAACAAACTCGCAGTCCAACACTTGGGATCCTAATATGAATTTCTGAATACATGTTGTGCTCAGAATGATGTGAAATTTGCCACAACGGCCTTGCTGCCTTGGGAGTTGCTTGTTCCTCGGAGAAAGTCTGTCAGATTTGAAGAGGCGCCATCGTTTCTTTCCCATGATGAACCAACCCACAAACAGTTGTGTTTGCAGCTGTCTGGACAAATGGGGCCTTGGACCTTTACAAGATGAAATTCATTTGGACATATCAAGTCCATTTGGCGTCAGATTCTGGAAAGGGACAGAGGTTGAAGGCTTTGGGAAAAAGGGTCTGCCCGCACAACATTTTCTTGCTGTGTTTGGGTGTTATGGGTGCTAATCTCGGGTACGTTGTTCTGTTGAGTTGTTTGGCCCACACTGGGTGTGTTTGGTCCCTGCACAAATGAATAGTGACTTGATGCAATGACGCAGTTTGCGTGAAGCAGTTCTGGAGGAACTTGTCTTCAACTGAGGACAAGTTTGGGAAGATCATAAACACTTGGACCTTTCATCGGTTCTTGTTTCTGGAAACGGGTGTCTTGTGTGCTTCTGACCTGTGTTTGGGGTGTGGAGGACAGGGTACTGGAAACAAAAAAAGGGTGTGTCCATCTTGGGTATTTTCGTCGGGTGCGGATTTCTGAAGTCATTGGGCCAGGTTCACACTGAATGCGTCACGCGTTGCGGTCCTGGTGGTGCTGTGTCGCACACAACGACGCAACACTCACGGAAACGCAAACGCGTGACGCAACACGCATCCAGTGCGAACCTGGCTTTTCACAGAAACCCTGGGACGACGACGACACTGAGACTGCGTCACAAATTTCAGACGTTCAGACGGTTAGTGTCACACTAAAATAGCCCTACAGATAGAAACCAAACCTATACGTATGTCAACACAACACCCCGGAGTGTGAACACTAGGAATACTTGAAAAAAAATATATCTCAAGAGGTGGAACAAACACAGCTGAATGTGCTACTGCATAGGGAACCTTGGTTTCTCCCTAAAAAGCATCGGAAGCTTTCAGACTATTGTCTGCCTTTGTGTTTCCAAACATGGATCTTTGCGTTACCTAACATGTCTTTATATTCACAGAGAAAAATGGCTTAATTTAATAAGTACATCTAAAAATAGAAACTGTGCTGCACATCTAAAGATAGAATGAAATGATCACTGCATTTCTGAGTACAACAGTGAGTATCACGACGGTTTGAGTAGTACACGCTGTAGAGGTGACGCTGGCACCTTACCCCGCTTATTCCGACTTTATCATACGAGGCCACATTCGTTTTCCGTTTCATAATCTGCAGGACGAGTATTTCAAACAGAACCACCACCACCATCATCAACCGTGTGGGTTGGTTGGGTTGGATGGAAGGTTGAATGGTTGGATGGTTGAATGGATGCATCGCACAAAGAGAAACAATCAAGAATCATGAGTCACTAGGGCCGGGTCCACACCGGGTGCGTCGTGCGTCCCGACCCTGCGCAGGTCATAGCGCTGCGCCGTCCACCAGGGGGAGGGATGGGTCCTTCACTTCAACCCCCTCTGGTGGAGAAAAAGAGACGGCGCCGCGCTCACTGACTTGCGCAGGGAGGGAACATCGGACGCACCCAGTATGAAACAGACCTGGAATCTACAGTAAAACTAAGTTCTAACTTCGGGGATAATCTGGCAATAACTTGACAGTCCTTATGTACAAAAATAGACAGTATTTTGGGTGTATTTACAGATCGCTTGGTGTGGCAGGTGGAGAATATTTCACATTTAACTGTTCGCGAGTCTCTCGAATCGAGCGCGCTCAGAAAGATTTTTAGAAAATGAAGTCGGCAGTTCAGTTCGTCTCGAGAGCCAAAAAGAACAAATTCACTGAAGTTTTCTTTCTGTTTTCAGCTGATCTGTCCAATTTTGGCATTTTTGCTGGCAAAAGTTCCTCATTGGAGTTTTCTGTTGAAAACTGTCTGTCATTGCAACACATGTGCAAACAATGAAGCAGAAAACACACCAATTTTGATGCAAATAATTAAATATGAAATATATGCCTTAATCTTTGAAAGTGATCTTGATCATGCAATAGACGATCGCACAGGTCAGTATCTTACAAGTGGGTTCATATCCATCAAAATGACAAAATGCTTCTCGTTGCAATTACATCAGGCAGAGTCAGCAGCGCCTTTCGTGGCCCGTGACGAACCTCCGTGAAACGTGGCAGATACTGCGTACTGTGCAGTATGGTGATGAACCACTCTCGGATCAAGGATTTGGGTCAGAGGGCCCAAACCTTGGAGGGGGAAATCTTCGTTCAAAAAGAGCAGGAAGAAGCAAAAGCTTTGCGCCTTTGGCACAAACGTTGAGGTTTTTCTGTTCTGTGAGAAAGTCAGTGGGAATGCTCCACAGGTGCCCCAGGTGATGATACCAACTCATATTGTACCCTGTGCACGGTGTCCATGTGCATGGGCCACGGACGACGCTGCTTAAACTGCCTCTTCATCATGACCTTATCGCCAAACACTACAAAAACTACTGTTCAAAAACGTGTCCACGCAGCATTGAAAATCTTAAAAATATTTACAGTTGAGCGTGTGAGAGTCATTCTTGACCTAAACTTGCAATCAGGGTGAGGAATATGAAAAAAAATTCTAACAGGGAGAGAAAAAACATGGCGGACGGAACCGGAAGTGATGACAGAGGCGCCACCTACCCCGTTCATGTCGATGCCGTTGGTGTAGGCCCACGTGTGCTGATAGGACTCGACGAGGCGGTTGGCGAGCGTCTTGGGGATGTTGTGGAAGTTGATGAACTCCTTGATGGAGGTCTGCATCTCGTGGTACTCCTCCGTGCCCTGGTAGAGTCGCAACATGATCGAGGAGACGTTCCCGAAGATGGCGGCAGACATCAGGGCTGCGATGAAGAGAGAGACGGGGGACGCCGGGTTACTGCCAGTTCCAGTGGACCAGAGGGTCAGGAGCCCAGGTCACAGGGCCTGGTAGACCCGCGATGAAGGAGGGCGCAAACAAGATGGTCCTCCCCCCATGGGGTATCACGCTCTCCCACCGATTTGGGGTTTCCTGCAGTTCCCTGCAGTTCCCTGTCCTGCTGAACGACCAAACCATGATGGAAGTTCTTCTCTCATTAGCTCCTCAATCCAACAGACTGTCTGATTGGTCTCAGTTTAAATCCAGCCAATCACAGCCCTCACAGCAAGTTTGCCAAGGTCAATTTTCTCTCACTCCCATATCGGTGGGAAAACAACTCAAACACGGACCCACTATTGCACCGACAAACCTAAGCATTCCCAGACATCAACCAACCCACCTTCCACAACACACAACGGCGCCCAACCACCCAGAAAGACCATCTACCAACACATTCACCACACCAGGGGTTTTCACATTGGTGACGCGCGGTCGTTTTCTGTGTTGACGTCAAAAAATCCACCAGGGAGTTCAATGTTAAATTTTGACGCCGGCGTCAATAACATGACCGCGCGTCACCAATGTTAAAACCACCACTCTCATTAACTCTGCCAGCAGTTAAAAAAGAGGCCAT
>JAAUXT010048644.1_pt1 | contig 19709 bp, 23 predicted proteins | sample 7278171 | NCBI WGS metagenome assembly JAAUXT01 (sample SAMN14350112, study PRJNA611818) | marine sediment metagenome | isolation source: surface marine sediment (1.8m) | place: French Polynesia: Moorea | collected 2018-08 | reverse complement strand
GAGGCATCTACGGCCACCCCGAGGAGAGGGTGCAGCACACAGTGCAACCCTTAGCAGCAGAGGGTGCAGCACAGAGTGCCACCCTGGGGGAGAGGCATCTATGGTCCTCCCCACAGGTTACAAAGCCTGCAACGAAGGATGGGAAGTCGACCCTGGAGACCACGTTGGATCAAGCCTCAACCAATCAAGTCTTCAGTGTGCGTGGTGTGTGCGTGTGTGTGAGTGACGTGTGAGTGTGTATTTGCAGGTGAGGGCCAGACATGCAGACGAGGCTTGCTGCACTTTACGCCAGGCCGTCCAGTGTTCCGGAAACATGTCGTCTTCAACGCGTGCACTGCTGTCGAGTGGGCAGGGGTGGATCCAGGCCCACTGACCCGCCCACCCTCCATTCGCACGTACACCTGCGCAGACACCCACGCCCCGTGCCTCCCCCCGATTCGTGCCCCCACCTTCTGCCCACCCGCACACCAAATTGAGACCACAAGCGAAGCTTGGTTCAGTTCAGCACAAATGCTCAGTTCTGGATCGACGACTCCCCCCTCCGACCCCGTCAAACCTGGATCCGCCCCTGGTGCGTGCGTGTGTGCATGCGTGTGTGCGTGCGTTTTGGGCGCTCTCGTTTCAGACGCAGTCTTCGGGCTGGGCGCTGTGGGCGATAAACCGAAGTTTGATACACACTCGGGTGGTTGGGCGGCACCATGCCACCCCGCTGTATCAAGCCAGGTTTGTCCGGCCCACAGGTAACGTCGCCTTTCCAGGGTGTTGTGGTTTTGAAACCCAAATTTTCGGACGTAAGATGTTTATGTCTGCCTGGATATTTTGTCTGAGACGAACTACCTAATTCTGACTCGTTTGCTGTTGCTGAAAGTCTATAAGTGGTGACGAGGCGCCCATTGACTTGTGGAGGAGCGCAACCCTCACAGATCGCAGGTCGGGGCGGGCGGGACCTCGGTCTCTGCGGGCGTCTGCACCTGTGGCGTGAAGTACGGGGGGGGGGCGGAAGTTTGGTGGAGGGGGAGTTGGGGGCGCCCCCCTCCTGGATCCGTTGGGGGGGTGTGATTCAGCATCCAGTATGAAGGTCTTCCCCAGATGCGATACAGATGGGAATTTGGCGGGAAGCCGCGTCCGACACGTGTAGAATCGGCGGCTGATGGCGTTGCCAGGGCGACGGCTTCCCTCGTGATGATGGATTGGGTGGAGAGGCCCGGAAAAATGCGTGGGAGAAGAGTATTGCAGGGAAACTTTGTTCGCAGATGCAGGTTCACATGAGGCGCGTCACGAGTTGCGTCCTTGTTGCAGGGACGCAACGCTTGGCGCGTTCAGTGTGAACCAGTTTAGGTGGCTTCATACAGAACTGCGGCAAACTTGTTGCGTTCTGTGTTTTGTTGGGCGGCGTCAAAATTTAACATGACACCCAATGTGCCGCAGGTAGCTTGCTGCAGATAATCGATGGCAACTGATTCTTGACACACAAAATTTGCGGACACAGGCATCAATGATGTTCAGTGTGAACCAGTTTGTCCCCGTCTCGAGGCCTGAGGCTGATTTCATATAGATTTTCTGCGGCAACAAATTTGCTTGGCCTTTCTCCTGTGCGGCAAAATTTAATATGACGCCCAATGTGACGCAGATAGCTTCCGCAGATTATCGCTGGCAGCCGATTCTTGACGCAAGAAATGTGCGGACATAGGAGTCAGTGATGCTGGAAAATGCAGCCGCAGACGCAGCCGCATGCCGCAGCTCTATATGAATCCACCTTAATTTTCACTGGGTTGGGAAACGTGCGTTACGTCGTGCGTTAGATCCTTTCGGGAATTGGTCCAGCATGGAAGCAAATACTTGACGCAGTCAGTGTTCAGGATTTCTTTTTCTGGCGGGAAATCTGTTTCTCGCGGGAAATCTGTTTGGCGGGAAATGAGAAAAGCGGGTTTGCGTGAAATCGCGTTTTCCAGTCGACGGTGATTCGAGAGTCAGACACAGTGTGCGTGAACTGTTAAATTTGCTCGTTCTTTTCCCGTTTTCGCTTGTGACTGAGTGTTTTGTTGTCGCGGCCGTGTTCTTTTGTGCTCTCGTTTCAGCTCCAGTGCGACAAGCTGCGTCCACTGGCTGGGAATGAGGTCAACAGGGTGAAATCTGGTTTCTGAAACAGATGTCAGGGTAGATTGTGGTCTGGGACCAAGGGTCAGAAGCCCTGCAGTCAAACCCCCAGCCTCCCAAGTTTTCCCGTGCAAGAGAAACACGGTTTGGATCCCACCCACCCCCAGTCCATCTAGCAGTCCTGGATTTGGCCGTGGTTCCTTGCCACAAATTAAATTATGAAATTTTCGATCTGTCTTGACGTGGTTTTCGTTCTGTTTCGCGCAGTGACTGGACGGAGCTGTTTCCCTACGACTTCCGGGACGAGCGCATGATGCGACACCTCAAGGACCTGACGCAGCAGGTGGTGAACCTCTACCCCGAGCTCAGGAAGGACGTCGGCGTCATCATGCACAACCTCATCGGCAAGGTGCGTGCGTGTGAGGGATGCAGGTGTGCGTGCGTGTGAGGGATGCAGGTGTGCGTGCGTGTGAGGGATGCAGGTGTGCGTGCGTGTGATGCTGGTGTGCGTGCGTGTGGTGGGTGCAGGGTCAGTACCGTGAGCGTGAACGTGGGGTGATGAAGGTGAAGAGTTGTCCCCGATGCTTCTGCCATGAAGAATACGTGGCGGATGAGTGAAAATGGGTGCATCGCAATGAGTACCCTGCAACTGGAGACAGTGGTCTGATGGGTCCGTGTGTTGGTGGCCGTGTGGGCTTCCCGAGAACTGATCACGCTCTTCTCTCTGTAGCTGTCGGGGCTGCACAAGTACGAGGAGCTGCTGACGAGGATCAACGCCGAGGTGGCGCAGAGACTGCTCAACATCATGCCCACGGTCAGTACCCACTCAGTACTCAATCAGTACTCGCGCATTTCCAACGTGTGTGGGTTGGAAAAGGTGCACGTGAGCGTGTGTGTGTGTGTGTGTGTGTGTGTGTGTGTGTACATCACGAGTACACGCCCCTGTGTGTTTTCAGACGGATATCTACGAGGTGTGCCCGGGCCCGCTGGTGCTGGCGCAGCAACTGACGCACATCGAGCTGGAGCGACTCTCCATGATCGGACCCGAGGAGTTCGTGCAGGCGTTCGCCAAGGAGAGCGAGAAGGTGCGCACCCATACCTCACGCACACACACACACACACACACACACACACACACACACACACACACACAGCACTTTGTCCTCATGCTGACCTTTACGTCGGGTTGGGGTGTTACGTCGTTGCGTAACGGTGACGCTGCGTTTTCTTTGTGCAGACGTCGTCGACGTTCAAGGACGTGAAGAAGACGAACAACCTGGAGGCGTACGTGCAGTGGTTCAACCGACTGAGCTACTTCGTCGCCACCGAGATCTGCATGGTGAGTGGGGAAGAGAAGACGGGGAAGGGGGAGGGGTGGAGAGGGCTGATGGTTGAACAACTTCGTTGATACCGTAACTAGCACAACCTTGTATCGTCGGTTACAACACCTTATTGCCATGGTTACAGCATCTGAAGAAGAAGAACCGAGTACGCATGATCGAGTACTTCGTGGACGTCGCCAAGGAGTGCATCAACATCGGCAACTTCAACTCGCTTATGGCCATCATCGGTCAGTACCCGCAGTACATCAGTCTCAGTACTCACGGCACGCAAGTTTGTGTTCAGTACACCAGGGTCAGGACTCGGTACAACAGGGTCCAGCAGAAGCACCCAGTACTTCACCCAGAGCTGCCATAGCGTCCCTGTTGTCATGGAAACTTGACTGTTTTGTTTCTCGTTGCAGCGGGGATGAACATGAGTCCGATTCAGCGTCTCAAGAAAACGTGGGGCAAGGTGAACAAGGACAAGTTCGACATCCTCGAGGTGAGTGTTCGACACGGGCCAGCTGTCGCACAACCTCGGGGTGGGTTCTCTGCAGGAGGCTGGAATGGAGGGTCGAAAGGGAGTCGGGCGGGTGGAGAGTCGGGGGGGGGGGGACCAAGGGGATGTGACCAAGACTACGGACGTGGCTCAGGCCCCTCAAAACAAACTGCTGATTCAGCAGAATTTGGGTGATTTCGCTTCCAACTGGGTAAATTTTATCGCTGACAACATTCGGTTTGAAAGCTGCGTTCGCCTTGGTGGTGTTGATGTTGAAGAAGTGTGGTATTTCGTGTTGCAGCACCAGATGAACCCGTCGAGTAACTTCGGTAGTTACCGCGCGTCGCTGCGGGCGGCCCTCTGGCGGGCGCAGGGGGCGGTCGACGACCGCGAGAAGGTGCGTGTGTGCGTGTGTGTGTGAACCTTTGTGTGTGTGTGAGTGTGTGTGTGTGTGAAATGGTGTGAGCAGCAGAGCAGGGGAGAAAGATAAGGAGTGGGTGAGCAGTACGTACATACGTGCGTGCCTGTACTTTCAGTGATGCTCGTTTGCAAAGTCAGCAGTGTGGGTTCGTGGTGTATGCGTGCTTCTGCGTGGACTGAAGAAGAATTCGTCATGTCTCTGGCTTTCACCGTTGACCTTTGTGACCTTGACCTTGCAGATCGTGGTCCCGTTCTTCAGCCTGTTTGTCAAGGACATGTACTTCCTGAACGAGGGCTGCTCCAACTCGCTCGAGAACGGGCACGTCAACTTCGAGAAGTTCTGGCAGCTCGCCAAACAGATCACAGACTTCCTCACGTGGAAACAAGTCGAGGTGCGTTTCATCACGTGACACGTATGCGCGCGCACCACACCGAGGGCACTGTCCAGACTCTCATACGTACACTCACGCGTGCGCAGTGCACAAACGCACGGCCGGGCAAACTACTCATCTGGCTGGAATTTCGTGATACAACACACACACATACACACACACACACACACACACACACACACTGAAAGATAGAAAGAACACAAGAGACCAATTGAAACAAACTCCAAACGTTTCCGGTCTGAACAAGAAACACAGGCCTGAATTATAGAACCGTAAACTGGGAATCCTCACTGTTCTGCGGTGTTCTTTCGTCACAGAATCGTCTCAGTTGTGTGAAACAAACAATTGACAACCGCCCCCACGTGCACTGCGCACGTGACCACAACAAGGCCTTTGAGCCTGCGCAAACTGACTCGACCTTGGTCTGTAGCCTGATCTCCTCGCGGCGGGGGTGGCGCACGTGAGCCGGGCACCGACTCACAGAGCTGAGCCGTGCACTTGTGCAGCACAACGGGAAATGGGTTGTGGCTGGGTTCACACTGGGGGTTTCCTGTGTTGCGTCCCTGCAAAAGTGAATCTGGCCACACCTGAGTTTGATCAGGGGACAACCCCCCCGCCCCCTTCCCCTCAAGTAATCAAGACAAGAAACATTTGCACATTATGAACGGACGAGCCCGCTTCCTGAAGAGTTCGACGCTTTCAGTGTGAAACAGACCAAGTTCCTAAGGAAACAGACGCAGTGCTCTGTCCATTGATAATTCACCTGAGCGCGCGGGGGCGTGAGACTGGAATTTCAATGAGCAGGACCCTCCGGAGAAACCTTGGAGTCGTTGTCATAACAACAGTGTTATGGCGAAATCAGATACGTCATTGCGTGTGCTTACGAATTAGTGGTGCATTGTTCACCTGGAGTTGTTCTTGGCAAAAAAAAAAATTCTGCGTTTGAGAGAGGTATTGAAAACCGAGAGGTATTGAAAACCCAGATTATATTTTCACCTTGTGATTTATGTTTCAGTGTCCATTCGACAAGCACCCGACGGTTCTCAACTATCTCCTCACCAATCCTGTCTTCTCAGAAAACTGTGAGTACAACCGCACGAAGTGTGAACACATTAGTCTCACTCGTCAATGGGTGGACACACCACGCGCACAGTCCTCCACAATTCTACAGACAGAACCAAGTCGACAACAAGTTTGCGAAGAACAAAAGAAAGTCCAGGCGTGCAAAGCAAACACAGTTCGTTGTCACACCGTCGCATCTTCGCAACACTCGCATATGAAACGCCGTCGCGTCTCGTTGCAGCGCTGTCGCTGGCGTCGTTCGAGTGCGAGTCTCCAGAGAACAACTACGAGAAGGAGCGCTACAAGCAGCTCAAGTGAGTACTTGCTCATCGCACGGGATACTCACTCAGTACTCTCAGTCTTTTGATTGGAACGGAGAAGTCAGAGACTTTCAGGAGAAAACGCACCCTCGTCTTTGGCACGGAAACACGTTTTCTAGTCATGAACGAACAATTGATTCAGATTTTGTTCGGAAGTTGGGGTCGTTTCCGGTTTTGAGGCCAGATCCAGGAGTTCGCAATCAAGTGCACCTTGGAAAGATTCCTCCCTTTGGGTAAAAGTTGAAGGATTCTAATGACTTTGTGTGTCGTTCGCAGGGAACAGGCGGGGTTGTAGCAGCGGGCGGTAACTCAGAGACTATTACCACGTGACGCTGGTCGGCGCTGTAAATTGACTGGTACCCGCCCCTTTCCCGCGTCGTGGCTGCGCGCGCAGCTGGACCGAGTGACCCGCGATACGCGTGTTGACGTGCGTGTCACGTGTTCACGTCCTCCCCATGTCGACGTGCTTCACGCCCCTTCGTTCTCATGGTGACGTGCGCTGCTGCCGCGTTGAGTGATCAGCGAGAATTGCGAGACGTGAGCTGGGGAACCAGGGTGCAGCAGCGCAGTCCTTTCCATACAGCGCGCGTCAGAAAACGTTCAGCGCACGTGGAGAGTGGTGGTTCGCGACTGCGGATTGAAGCGGGATCCCCCAGGGTGAAAAAACTGCTGTTCCGATTCCAAGCGGCGCAGAACCAGGGGAACCGGAACGACCCTGGATACGTGTGCAAAGACGCGAACCGCCGGACACGCGGTACTGGAGCTTCGGATGGACAGAAGAATGCAGAGCGCACAGGAGAAATCCATTGTCCATGTTTCCTGGAGCTGAGAACACAGCGCGCCATGTGGACGCTACAAGAGCGGCGCTTCGTTACGGACGCTGAAATTGGGACGCGACGTCAAAAAAAAAAAAAAAAAAAAAAATCGCGCGTCTTCGCAAAACTTTCACAAACGACTCCGAATGGCAGCAGAACGGAAATTATCGGACATCATCCGGGCATTTGAACAGAACAGGACATCACGAGAAATATCACTTCCGGTGTGTGTGAGTGGGCGAGGATGGTGACTGGAAAAATCCACATTGTTTCTAATTCTTTGTTCCACAGGGTAGAACTCCGACTTCAAACTTACAACTCGTCAGTTGAGTAAAAATGCAGTGAAATGTTTGCCTCCGAAACAGGAGAGCGACTCTGTGTTCAATTGGTTGTCGAAGTGGACTCCGAACTTGGTTGATAGAATCGCAAATCGAGTGTCGTTTGAAGCTCGTTGAGTCTCTTTTCTGGATCAATTCAGAAGTTCAGCAAAACAAACATTTGATTCTTCACCAAAAGGAAACACAATCGTTTTTTTTTTTTGGGGGGGGGGTGTCAAGACTTGGTGTTCAAGAACTCGATTTTCTCAGAAACATGAATGAAAACTGGGCACGGCGTTTCCATGTGTGCGAGTTGCATAGCAACCGTTTGTGTACATGTCATGTGTTTTTATAGGTGCTACTCGAATGTAAATAGTCGTTACGGCATAATATTATTGGGCGTGTTCGATGTGCGCACAGAACGCATCGCGAGCCAATCGAACCCTCGGGCGTTCGGCGCGCAAATCGAACACGTCGATCTCTCTTCCCATGAATTGTCCATTTGATCCAAATTGTGTTTTTAATTTGAACGTTGTTACTTCGCGCACTAGATCTTAGTCGTCGCTGTCTATCTGTCCGTTGCTGTGTGAAGCTGTTGCTAGGGTACGTGCGAAGACTGTGTGAGTGACGTGAGTCTGCATTGCGTTCAGTATTACCATGGTTACGTGTTGTGCTGTGAGAAAAAGTGTGCAGAAAACGTGCGTTTTGTATCTGAGTGCGTTGTGGAGGAAAAAATGATACTTTTGTGAAACACTATCCAGACATTTTGACGCAGACTCGCGTGACGTCACTGACATGGCAAAGTTTGTTTTGACGCTGGGCGTTCTGAAATTGTGGCGTTTAATTTATTACGTTCGGGTGTGGTGGCACTGAACATGTCAGCAGTTTCTAAATAATTTTGGTGCGAAATGTGTGAAAATTGGGCGAAAAGGGAGTTTCAAGATTCACAACGAACCTTGTAGCATTTGACGTCTGCGCGTCTTGTAGATTTTGCGCTGCTACGTCCTCCGGTAGGACTTTATTTCCACAGCCGGGTTCTTACACGGAATGCGTCATGCGTGGAAACTGCGTCGCCTGTTGGACGCGGGAACACAACGCATGACGTTCCGTCATCACTCGTGCATCATGCGCACTTGCATCAAAATTGTCGTCGGGGTGCAAATCGTGCTTGGGTTAAATTTAACGGGTGGGTTTCTAATTTCAGGAAGAGCATTTTCTTTTTGGGAGGCGAGGTGCGCATGAAACTTGAGTGATTGCGGTATCTGGTGAAAACCCGGACTGACGAGAATATTCTCGACTCTCATGATGGTGTGGCATTTGGTTTTGAAAAGTTCATTCTCATCCTGTCGCCATTTTTCTCAGATCGACGTGCTGAAAATTCTTTGGGGGGGGGGGATTCAGTAGACAGACAGCGGGCATACGAGAACGATCGAAAGATTTGGGGATTGAGATGACTTCCGTCCTGAGTGAATGTTTGGTCGGCATTGTACGGCTTTTGTTTCCTTCCATTGTTTCCTACGCGTGGGCGGGGTCCGTGAGGCGGGTTCGGCGTCAAGCGACGTGAACGTAGACTGAGTGAAGCGCGGATGTCAAGACGTCAAATTGCTGTTCTGAACATCACTTCTGAAATTCAATGTTGGGAAAGTCGCAATTTCAGTCTGCACTTCACTCGCGCGCAAATGAGCGTCAGATTTCTACATCTGCACGAGCGTCTGTGCTCACGGCGCGTGTTGCCGAACCTCCCTGTTCGTTGTCGCAGTCCTGCGGTCGCCATGACATCACATTGCGTTGAATTCCAGATTCCGTTGCGCAAAACCAGAAAGTTTTGTGTTGAGAGGCTGCAGGGTGAGAGCGACATCATTGACTTATGCAAGGAAGTTTCACAGCAGGTGCGTCACGCGTTGCGTCCCTGTTCACTTCCAACAAGCGTTGCATCGTCGATTCCGACGCGTCCACGGACGCAACGCATGACGCATGCGGTGTGAAACAGGCCTGCTTGTCGGCTGGGGTGAATCGAGCGACGCTTGTAGACGCCATCTTTGTTTCCTTAGCAACAAGCAGCAGCAGTATTTCCATGTACATGTTCAGAAAAATGTTCAAAATCTCAAGAAAAAAGATGAAAACTCCTCAGAACGTCGTTGCTTTGGTGTTTTATTCAAAGTTGAACGCGCAAATGCGCGGTGTTGCGCCGGCACACAAGGCAACAGTCCACAGAACAAACTTATCCCAGTGCGAAAATGCCCTTCACAACCGTGTTCTGTTGCCAGAGTACTGCAGCGTCACACAACTTCACTGACCACATGGTCTATGCGCTCTGTGTCGCTCGCCAAGTTCAGCGCACCGCCCATTGACGCACGGCACGAACAGATCAATTCGTCCATTTGCATGCACACCAATGTACGAGGTTCGTATACTTAGAGGTGAACATCCGGTTTTTTCTCCGGGTTTAAGAATTGCAAAGTCCACCAAATTTTTGTAGCCTCATCCTGACCTGTCGGTCTTCACGTACACATCACCATAACAGTTTTGGGTCAATGTTTGACCTAAATATGGCCATGTGCTGTGACCGCGATTCGACCAGTCGATCGATGCGCACAGCCATTGGTATTTGCGCAATTTTTTTGCTGTTTTTGAACACCTTGCCAACAAGAATGGAGCACAGTAAGTTGACCCAGCATGCAGAGATCCAGATATTCCGGATACAAGGGAAAACAATGTCAGAAGCACACCGTGAACTTGTCCAAATCCATGGCCAGAATGCGCTCAGTTTAAGCACGGTGCGTTGGTGGTTTCAGAAATTTGCTGCAGGCGTGCGGGACTTTTCTGTCAAAAAGACTGGTGGACGTTTGACCAAGGTCAATGACAAGAAACTGGATGAAATTCGTGCTCTGTTGGCCGAGGACAACACCATGTGTCTGAGAGTGATTTCCAGACGAACAGGCCTATCTTTGAGAACTGTGCACAATGTTTTGCGCAACAAGTTGGAGCTCAAAAAGCGACCAGCTAAGTGGATTCCGCACCTGCTGACACAGGACCAGAAAGACAGGAGACTGAGAATGGCACAAGATTTGCTCCGGCATTTTAGGCATGCCCCGACTCTGCAAGACCGTGTGGTGACCAGCAATGAATGTTGGTTTTGGTGCTACGAGCCTGCAACCAAGCGCAATTCATCCACCTGGCTGAGGAGAAATGAGAGGAGGCCTCACAAACCAGTGAAGGACCGATATGTCCGCAAAGTGATGGTGGTGATTTTCTGGGATTCACGTGGAGTGATCTTCAGACAATTTGTGCCTGCAGGTCAGGGGGTGACCAAGGAGGTCTATCTGCAGATGATGAGGGACTTGCGTGAGGCAATCAGAAGAAGACGACAGCGCTTCTGGGCCAGACAGAATTTCTGGCTCCACCATGATGGGGCACCTGCCCACCGGTCTGACATCGTCGTCAACTTTCTGCAAGCAACTGGAACCAACATCCTCCCTCACCCTCCGTACTCCCCTGACCTGGCACCTTCTGACTTCTTCTTGTTCGCCAGATTGAAGAAAAATATGCGCGGACTGACCTTCAACAACATGGACGAATTGCGCGCACGCGTTGATTTTGAGATTGGTCAAGTCGCCCACTGGGAGTTTGCCCACGCCATCCGTGACAGCTGGGTCAAGAGACTGGAAAAATGTGTTGCTCATAGAGGCAACTACTTTGAGACATGAATATGTCCATCTGTTCTGGATCAGAGTCTTTTTTTTGACTTCAAAGTTAAGTTTTGAATTGTGTTTGTGCGCAGCCAAAAGGCGTCGCCACAACCTCCGACATTGCAAGTTACCGACAGATTTTTTGACATGTTCCTGTTGTCAGATTTTGCTCATGTTAAGTTTGCACATGGCCTACATAATAAAAAACATTGACACAAAAAATTGCGAAAATTGATCCATTAAACACGGAGAAAAAACCGGATGTTCACCTCTAAGTATACGAACCTCGTACGCATGCCACCTGCACTGAGAATGTGCAAGTTTTACAGTTCACTCTCGTCATCCACGGGCACAACAACGTCGCGCCCGTGCAGTAGCTGGGAGTAGACGTGGATCTGCTCGGGAGACAGCGATGGTTTCATGGACTGCAGGACGTGCGCGAAGTGGTGATGATGAACCCGCCGCGCCGCCAGACCGTCCATCGTGAGGGCGTACAGACCCGCCTACAAACGGAACAAGAACCTATCAGTGGTGACAAGCGCCTGAACGTGCGCCGGTTTTTGTTGCGAAATTGCAACCAGGTTGGGGGAAAATCTTCCAGAAAGACGCAAACACTGATTTTGTTGCCCCTGGATCCTGGCTGCTCCCGAATTCTCTGAACCAACTCCACCCTGGATCCCTCTCCCAGCTCTTGATCTCTCCATGCCAGTGGATCCCGAACCACGCAAACTCGAGACCCTGGACTTACCCCGGTTCCAGGACCCGCTGCTCTTGAATCGCCTTGGGTTTACTCCTGCCCCCTTGCTTCCACTCCAAGCTCTGGGTCCCCACCCCCTTGAACCAGCCCCTACCTCTCTGCACAGGTTCTCGAGGTCGGCCCCCGTGAATCCGTCGGTCGCCTCCGCCACCTCGTCCAGCTCCACCCCGTCCAGCGGCATTGTGCGGGAGTGCACCTCCAGGATCCGCCGCCGAGCCTGAAACCACAATAATTCCAGTGAAACAATGACCCCCAAAACTGCAGACGTGATGGCGGAACGAGGAAGTGCGCATGGGCACAAACTGATGTCAAACGCAGACATAGAACCTGTGTGTCACACGAATACAAAAAACATTTGCCTGTCTGACACACACACACTCACTCACACACACACACACACGCACACACACCTTCACATCAGGTAGCGGCACGTAGATGAGCTTGTCGATGCGCCCCGGCCTCAGCAGCGCCTCGTCCACCATGTCGGGTCGGTTCGTCGCTGCCATGAGCAACACGTCCTGGTTGTCAACCGACTCCATATCCATGGCAACCTGACGACAAGAACACACAAGTTTGAGATCTCCCCTTCTGCGACCACCAGCTAGTGGTATGGTGAACAGCACATAATACAACTGGAGGTACACGCCAGCCGCTGTGTGGTGAAGATCGCTCTGTACATCTGGTGCAGTTTTAACCAGTTGTCGATTGGTTGTACCTGAATTCTGCCGAAGGTCAAGACAATTCCGTCACGTTGCTGGGTCAGCAGTGACAAGATCACCCTCACACACATTCGCACACACACACACACACTCACACACACACACACACACACATCCAGAACCACAGACTCCGTAACCCTCCCCCCTCCTCACCTCCTCCCCCGACGCCGTCTCTCCCTCGGCCTCTCTCCGGCTCCTCTCCATCTCGTCTGTCTTCAGACCGATTCCGTCCATCTCGTTGAGCAGGGTGGAGAGCACGCGCTCCTGGACCCCGCCCTGTCTGCCGCCCTCGCCCGCGCCGCCCCCGGAGCGCCGCCCGACCAAGGAGTCGATCTCATCGATGAAGAGGATGCTGGGGGCGCCCGCCCGAGCCTGCTGGAATGCCTGCAACAAAGGAATGAATGAATGAATGAATGAATGAATGAATGAATGAATCAATCAATCGATCAATCAATCAATCAATCAATCAACGGGATCTCACATTTTCGGTATCTTATTTCAGTTTTGAGTCGATGCTCAACTCACACGAGCAACAGCAACACGACGTATGTTGACCCCCCCCCCAACGCATGTGTGTGTACATGTGTGTGTGCATGCGTGCGTGCGTGCGTGCGTGCGTGTGCGAGTCAAGCTCACCTCGGCGAGTTTCTTCTCTGAGTCCCCGACGAAGGGTGAGAAGAGCTGCGCTCCGCTGACGGCGAGGAACGTCACGTGACACGCCGTGGCGCATGCGCGCGCGAGCGTCGTCTTGGCGCAGCCGGGCGGCCCGTAGAGGAGGACGCCGCGCGGGGGGCGCAGGCCGAGCCGCGGCAGCGCCTCCGGGTACCGCAGGGGCAGCTCCACCGCCTGAGGGACGAGACGGGACACGTGAGTGGGAACAGGGCCGGACACACGTGGAGACAAAAAATGCCGTCTGTTGACTTTTCCCAGTCGGCTGTTCGTACAACAAACTTGATAGATTTGTCAACCGCCTGAGAGACCAGAAGAGACAAGCGAGAAAGAGAACGGTCCACGTGAAAACTGTTCACAACGCGGATGAATCCCTTCAAATGTGACCAATCAGAGCCGAACAACACACGCGCGAGCACACGAACACGTACGAACACCACACACTTCAACCCCACTGAACCGACTACCAACGCAAACACACACACACACACACACACACACACACACACACACACACACCTGCCTCAGCTCCTCCTTGACGCCCTCGAGCCCCCCGATCTCGTCCCACGCGACGGGGCGGAAGTCGGCGACGATGTCGGAGCCGCGCTGGGCGGACGGCACGGCGCGGTGCAGCGCCCTGTCCACGTCGTCCTGCTGCACGATGAACGACGCCTGCGGGGAACGATTCGTCTGAGTGATGGACCACGAAACGGAACGGGGGGGGGGGGCAGAGAGGCATTTGAGACCCTGGATTCGCTTGTGTGTTTAGACTGATTGACAGCATTGAGCGAAATTGAACGTTGGATTGCGTCGTTGACGATCACGCCAACGCCTGCGTTCAGCTTCAGCGGAAAATGCCTTCGCGCATTCCATCCCAGTCCAACACCGTATCTCGCGTTGACTGACAAGCACGCAATGTTGATGCCGAGGAAACACCAGACGAAGTGACACGACCACACACCACGCGACAAAGGAGACAGTCAGACCGGAAGTTCAGTTCACGTGGTACCTTATCGTGCGCGCGCATGAAGGCGTCGTGCGCGGCGGCGTTGAGCAGCGACTGCATATCGGCGCCCGTGAAGCCCGGCGTCGCCTCCGCGAGGGCATCGAGGTCCACCGCCGGGGACACGGGCGTGGCGCCACCTGGTGGGGCGGCGTCGGGTGCAACGGTACAGAGGGCGCGCAGAATCTCTTTCCGCTGAGAAAGGCGCGGGATCCCGAGAAAAATCTGAAGAACACAGCAATCGAGAAACATATGAAACAGAACACGCACACACGTGTGCAGCCGCAGATAGGCCCACCGACTGCGGACGTCTCTAACACTAGTGTCTTGAGCCTCTGCGATGCGCTCCCAACGCACACACACACACTAGACACACACACACCCATTTCACAAATTCACAGACACACACACACACACGCACACACACACACACGCACGCACGCAATTCCCTCGCACCTCTGTCTTGAGTCGCCCCGCCACCCTCAGCTCCGGATTCACGGCGCCCGGTCGACTCGTCGCGCCGACGACCACGAGGTTTTCCCGGGAGGGCAGCTCGTCGAGCAGCGCCGACAGCGTCGCCACCAGCCGCCGCTCCTGCGCGCTCGAGCCGCGCGCGCCTGGAGAATACACGCGCACGTTGAGGTGTCGTGATTATTCGCACATGTCAGTGAATGCTCGTGCTTTCTCGTTGACGCTCGCTCCACGGGTACGTGGTGCACAGATGAGGGTCTGCGACATGCACGCACTGCAAGAACGCACGCACGCACACCTTTCTGTGGGCACAGCACGTCGACCTCGTCTATGAGCAGCACGCACGGCCCGTCTCGACTCAGCTCCGTCGCGCGCTCGAACGTCGCTCGCAGCTTCCGCTCCGCGTCGCCCGGGTAACCGCCGCCGAACTCACTTCCGGTCACGTGCTCGCAGTACGCGCCCATCTCCATGGCAACAGATCTGTTTCATAAAGAGTCAAGTATTAAATGGCAAACTGAGCAGTGCACTGCTTTCGCTACTTTTGCTTTCACTCAGGCCAGAACGGGTCCACTTCCCTTCGTCCCTCATTCCCCGTCTCCCCTTCGTCACCACTCACTTGACGAGGCTGGTCTTGCCGCACCCGCTCGGGCCCCGCACCAAGACCCCGCGCGGGGGCTGCAGCCCCAGCCGTAGCCCCAGAAACCGCTCCCTGCAGTCCTGCAGCAGCAGCGGGGCCCGGAGCACGTCCAGCAGAGCCGCCCGCTCCCGGTCCAGCCCCGCCAGCCGCGGCCCCGTGTCACCGTGCAGCTGCTGTGAAGAGGAAACAAGAACACTGCCATGTTGAAAACGCGCGGCGAGAATTTTCCGACAAATGCGGAAGTGACACGGCAGGACACGCAACTCCGAGCTACGACAAACACAAAGTGAGCACAACGCAGTCAACAGGTCGCCCCTCCCTTCACACACACACACACATACACACACACACACACACACACACACACACACACACACACACACCACCACCACCAGCTGGTGTGCTGACGGTGACTGCACGACCAAATTAACACATCACCGGCTGGTGTTGGGAACGGTACGATCGCGGTCAAACAACACCACGGTCGTCATCTGTCGAGGAACCGAACATGCGGACAATGCGTGACACTCAGCAAAATTCGCACCTGTAGGAAGCGCTCCCTGCCGGTCACGTCCCGCACCACGATGCGCGTCTCCGGCGTCACCTTCCCGCACTCGGCGTCGACGCCGTCGCACTGCGCCGTCTCCACCACAACGCAACAAACGCGCAGCAGACGCCCGAGCCTCGTCCTCCCACACCGCACGACGGCGTTCCCACACACGTACACGTCCCTGAGCACCGAGAACACGTTGCGACGCAACGCGTCGCTGGCTTTCAATTTGTTCACGTCCCTGTAATCCTCCAAAATGACCTTGACGTGAATCGACGTCAACTTTCCAGTTTGGCACGTCCTCACATTTGACGTCGGAAGCTCGTTTTGGATGTTGGGTGAATCGTTGTCTGTGACACATTTGGCGCACAGCGTGCCCGACACGTCACTGCGTGACGTCACCACGGTGGGGTCGAACTGGATGTAACCCTCAGCGCCATCTTGACGAGGCCACGCAGCGCAGACGTAGACGCAGCACCGTGACGTCACCTTGACGCAGCCGGCGAGCGTGACGTCACGCCGCGCCATGAAGGCGGGACCCAGGCGACACCTGTGCGTTCCGCGGAGGTCGGAAAGAGCCGGGAGCACGGTGAGCGTCTCCATGTCTGCAATGACAGGAAATGCCACAATTGTAAATGAAATGAACTATTTCTCTTCAAGCTAATCTCCAATCGGAGGCGAAGGGCGACGTCGGTCTCAGCTGCAGACTCAGGGTCGGTGCCAAAGAGTCCTGGACGCTCATTTTCTTTTTGTCTTTTTGGGTGGGGGAAGGCAAAAAGTGGGGTTGCAGATGCCTCTCTCCTCACTGGTTTCTAGCTAGTTTTCTTCCAACATTTTTCCGAGAACCGTCTGTCTCAACTGTTGCCATTTCTTTCTTCCCTTTCTTCGCGCTTTGCTGTTTCTGGCCGAAAACACAACAGGATCTTTGCAAACCACTTGGACAGAATCTGCAAGTTTCGCGAATTGCGCGACCCGGGTTGCGCGTTCGCTTTTTGGTGCAAACAGCTCTCCAACCACAACTGAACATTTTCAAGTTTTATTCCGAATTCTCTGAAACTCGTACAAACGTGTGAACACAGAACGATTCACAAATTCCAACAAAAAGTCACTGAAGTTCACCACGACGGAAAACCATTTCAAAGATGTTTCGACCAGAGAAACAACATATCGTTGCAGAACCCCGCAGTCCTGGCGCAACTCAACAACGCCGCTCCAGCTGCACTCTTCTCTCCGACCCGTCAAATACAACACGATCATCAAAGTGAATTATAATTATTAAATTCTGTGAAAAGTATTTTCCCTTCATTCCACATTTTGGTTTCATTCGCTTGTTCAACACATCAACACAATACTCGTGTTCGAAAAGTCACAGAACATCAAACACAAATTTTACGAACTGAATGTGCCAACTGCACAATTCGTCATGACCACAACAGCTGGTGGTCCTGAAGTCGACAGAAACAGGCCCTCTACTCGAAGAATTTTCGTTTCTTGCACGACAAAGAAAGGTAACAGTTCTCTTGGTTGCGATAGGTTAGTCGTTTCGACAAATGTCCACATTCTGTCAGAGTGTTTCACCAATAATTCGGGGGAGGGGGAATCAAGAATTTTGCTTGAGTGGAGCAGATCCAGTCCTCCATGAGGCGGGCGCCTTCGGGCGGACTGTCTTCTGGCGAACTAGACACAGTTGCCTTCTTCTTGTCCACATCGTCCGGCCGACTGATGACGTTCACGCCGGCAACGTACGCTCTGGACTTGTTGAAGACGCCGCCCATGTCAGAGGGACGGAGCAGCGCCACGACGAGGACTTCGTGTTTGTGTTCCATGTATCCATTTTTGTCGATCGCCTTCGTCTCCTCCGCCAGTCGCCCCAACACGGGATAGTCGCCGCCAGTCGCCCCAACACGGGATAGTCGAGTGTCTGTGGGGGTCAGACAGCAGCAACTTGAAGTAGATCTACGTACCAAAGGCGGAAAGGCTGTGCTCATCGACGCACGTGCATGAACGCACGCGCACACACACGCACACGCACACACACACACACTTGGCTCGGCAGTCAGCGTTTGTGACAACGAAAAATAGTACGCATTTGCCAGAAATCAGTGAACCACTTGATCTGAGAGGCTGCTAACCCCCCCACCCCCAAGTTGTCAAAGAAAGTGCTCACTGAATCACCTTCAACTGGATCACCTTGCCGTCGCTTTGGTCTGATTGATTCGGCATCCACGTGTGTACGCGCCGTTTTCCTCTCACTTTGAACACGAAGAAAGAGGGCGGCTCGACCAGGGTTACGGACGCTCTACGTCCAGATTTGCGCGGCCACTCGACGAACTCGTGGTTGGGCGCCTCCAACTCCAGCTTGGCCACCATGTTGTCCAAGTCGGAAAAGTCCTTCAAAATACTGAACAAACCCAGAGAGCAGAACACTTCCTTCAGGCTGCGCCCTTCCAGAAACCTGAATTCTGCCCTCACCACCAAGTCTTCCTTGAACTGTGTCATTGCACCAGCTGTTCCGATGGTGAACTCGACCCATTCTCCGACATGCAGGGTTCCTGGGGCCCAGGTTGGATCCTCCACTGAAGTGATGGGCCTCACAAGACGCTCTTCCTTTTCTGCAAGGCCGATGTAGTTGTCTCTTCCATTGGCCTCGTACAGTCCAATGATCAGCACTTTCATCTTCCCTTCCGTTCTGGCCTGTTTATTCTGTATGTTTTCGTTGGCAGTAAGTTTTCTCTTGGTCGCCATGCTTTTCTCGGATTGCCTGCAGAGATCGTCTGCTCGAGTCGTCTGCTCCACGACTTTCCCGCCAAAACAACGTCAGCGTCACAAATTTTTGGACGGCACGAAACCACCATGTGAAGCGCGGGGAACTTTATCTATTTTTCGCGCAACAAGAACAAATTGATATAAAACAACACATATGAAAAGTTCCGTTCTTTGTTTCGAAAATTTATCAAAACTATTCGTTGACAGAATCATGAGAGGTTTCCATTCTGTGCAAATAACGAAAATCATGGTTTGCGTCCATTCAAATAGACGTCCAGATCTACTTTTACCGTTTACTGAAGAAGCAATAGTTTGCACGAAGATTAACAGATTTCTAGATCTAGATCTGTACAAAACAAAACATCAAGCGTCTCAACACACTATCCGGACAGAAAGCCAATCAAAGAACCACGCCGTCAGTTTCCGATTCTGAAGTTTGCATCCTAAATTTGTACACTGATGCAGCGACCTGTAGCCCCCCCCCCCCCCCCCATGTCCTATGTTGGAACCGTTTCCCCTCAAAACTCACCCACATACACCAGGGTGACTTGTTTCAGCAAAAACACACAAAGTTGAAAACTCAGATTATGTCCAGGGAGTATGCCCAGCCCCAGCCCCCCCCCCCCCACGGAAAAAGAGAAAAAATGTTGTTTTTGCTTGTTTTGGGGACCAAAACTTCGGAACACCGCCAAAGCTTGCTGCTTGGCCTACATAATTGGCGCAAACGGTCCCCATGCTTGCGCTTCGGTCTTTTGGCGCTTGGCTGTCGGCTCTTCTTCCTCGGGAGGAAGCACGAGATTCGCCACGACGGCGTACGACCGCGGCTCCTCGAAGACGCCTTGCAGCGTCGTCGGTCGCGTCAGCGCCAGAACGATCTTCGTCCCGCTCGGCTGGTACCCGATCGTCTTCGTCTTTGGTGGCACGTCCAGGAAATAGGTCACAGGAAAGTTGCATTTCTGAAAGCAAAATCGGAATGTAGCTGTATAGCTGGACCGAGCACTCTCGGCATGATGAATTTTTGCTGTCATTTCTCTCTTGTGTAGAATTTTAGACAAGCAGGCTGTTTCTTCAAGGCTTGACCTGACTTCTCTCCTTCAACTAGACTTTCAAGTGGAGAATCAGCCGCGCGCAGCGTACATCGGCAGGACAGCACTTGTGTGTGTCGAAGAATGTGTGCATAGTGTTATGTTTCTCAAAAAACAAT
>JAAUXT010073061.1_pt1 | contig 19711 bp, 21 predicted proteins | sample 7278171 | NCBI WGS metagenome assembly JAAUXT01 (sample SAMN14350112, study PRJNA611818) | marine sediment metagenome | isolation source: surface marine sediment (1.8m) | place: French Polynesia: Moorea | collected 2018-08 | reverse complement strand
TGGAGTGTAAACTTTGCTGGTGAGAATTTCTTCTCACTGGCTGATATTGAGATAAGTTTTCTTTGGTTGAACAGTGGTGGAAAGAATAATGTTTTTGTGGCTGTTTTATTTATTGGTGAATATTCAATGCTACCTTAAGCAAAGGGTAAATGCCATATTTTACAAAAAATTTTGTTTGATACAAATGAGGACTGACCAAACACTTAGAACCTTGAAGAGATATCTTGATTAGACTGCCCAAATATTATGGATATTTCAATAAGTTCAGAAAGATGAAAAACCAAGTTTCCCTTTTATTCTTGTGAAGAACTCAGCATACCTTTGATTGGCAAGAAAACTTTGCAAAGTGACTATATTTTCAGTACAAATATTCGCTGGGAAAGTTTCTTTTGGAGGTCCCCCCGTATCAGCTCGCTACCGCGGCTGATAAAAACCATCACACTTGCCCGTCTTCTTCAATTGAACAATTCGTTTGGTTGCGCGAAGGGCGGCTTCCGGGATCCCGTTTCAACAAGGCAAGGGAAACTCACCAAGCAGACCCCAGCTCCGTGAGCCAGCAGGGCAGGTTTCCGGTCATAATGACGAGCGGGTCCTGCAGCTGGCGCGTAGCCTTCGCCGTCAGCTTGCTGCTGAGAAATTCTTGCTGACTCAACACCGCCGTGTTCGCTGACGTCTGCAAAATCCCAGAAAACGTGATCTGAATTGAAATTTGCCAGTCTCAGGAACATCTTTCACGGTGCGATCCGCGGCCTCGAGTTCGCCGGGATTGGTGATGCCTGGCTCGATTTCCACCCAAGAATCGTTCGTTCATCCCCGCCCACAACTTACCTCGTAGAGACAGAACCAGTATCTGTTGATGGCGTGCAGCACCCTCAGCAGCGCCACCACTTGAAGGGCGGGGTCGCGCACCGTCACGCTGGGTGGGAGGCTCGGCGCGAGGAAAGACTCGAGGGCGGACAGACTCGACGGCGTCACTCCGTCTGTGGGACGGATACAACCAGGGTCAGCACAAGTGTAAAACCACTGCGTTGGCAAAAACTTCTCACGCGTTTCTCTGACGCGCAAACTGCAACTGACAAACCCGCATCCCTCCAAACAACTAAAGGCAAGCATCGATAGAGAACAAGGTGTGGTGGCGAATCACTACTCAGTTCATTGTGAGCACTGATAACGTTGCTTTGTTTGCATGACTGCAAACACATCAAAACTTCCAGTTGCCATCAGCTACCACACACACATGAACACCTGATGTTTCAAGAAAGACCACGTACCATGCCACAGTTCGTCCTTGCGGCTCTTGCTGCTACTGTGGTTCCCATGATTACTCTGGACCGAGGATTTGGATGCGGATTTCTCGGAGGAGCGGGTTTTCTTCGGACTAGACGCGGATTCGGTGGAGGCGCCATCTTCTGGCGCAGGACGGTACCTGCAACAATACGCGACCTCCTGATGTGACGTCTGCCAATACTAGATATTGAAACACATGTCGTGCGCAAAAAAAGAGAGTTGTTTTTCGACAGAACACATGAAAACTGCATGTCAAATGGAGCAGTTCCGACCTACCATATGGTGTGCGATTGGACCCAGATGCCGGCGTGCTCGTACGGGTGCTCTGAATCAGTGTCCGTCTCACTGCCTTCGCGGTCTGCTGCGTGCGAGAACTGTTTGACAGCCTGATACACTGTCATGTTGTACGGTAACACCCTGTCTCCGACCTGCAACACAAAAGTCGACGTGTAAGATTGCACCGCATATCCTGTGCCCGATCGGAACACGACAGTGTGACCAGCAGAACAGCTGCGAAAATACAGTTCCACTGACTCTTTGTTCAAGCAAGCATCACTCGCAGTCTCAATTTCAATGTGCTCTGAACTTCTGTTTCAAAACGGTCCGAGGCACATTCGCTAAAGGCAGTTTGGTGCTCACGAGGAATTGGAGCTTGTGTTTGGCGGTTCCCTGAGAGATGGAGACAGCGGCCATGGTGTCGTCGATATCGTCATCGCTGTTGTCGTCATCGGAGCCGTCGTCTTCGTTATCCTGCAACACACCACCCCCGATGTTTTACCGAGTCGTGAACAGACGGTCCAACAAGGGTGTATTTCCACTGTAAGTACTGTCCCAACGTTTTCATCTTGTTCGCGCACATTGAAACAACACGGCAGACCCGCACACACACGCACAACACTCACGGGTCTGATCCTGCCGTAGCCCCGCATCACCAGGTAGCGCTCGATGGCCTGCACCAGCGCGAGCGGGTCAATCTTCACCGGCCCGCCCTTCCATTGTCGTAAGTTTTTGCAGTCCGGATGGCGCTGCAGGTGGCACTGCGAAGACAAATTTTGCGTTGACACAGACCAAGTGGGGGGCAAAGAAATTCGGTGGGATAACTATGAAACCTTGACTGGAGATGCAAGTGCTGCGAGTAAAACGGGTCAATCACCTTGAGTTGGTGAGTGTTGAAGAAGCGAAGCGCGCTCGAGCCACTCGCACGGTTGGCGTTGCCGCCGCCGGGCAGATCGTGCACCTTCACCTGGAACTGTCACAAAGAACGCTCGCGCGTGAAAAGCTGCTGAAGGCTCGACGCGACGGTAGATCGTGCAACAGGGTCGAACACAAACTGCAGGGGCGTCACAAATGCGTTGGGCCATGTGACTCACCATCATCTCTCCCAACCCTCAATAACAGCAAGATTGGTATAATTTGAGAGGAGTGCGTGACAAACGATATTTCAAACAGGTGAACGAGTTCAACTGGTTGCCCGGCGAAACCGAACTTTCACACCCACAATTTCGTTCGTCCAGAAGACCAGCAAGTCGCACCTGTTCGAGATGGTGGAAGCAGCCCATCAGTTTGGAGACGAGCGCGGCGACCGGCAGCTGAGCGCTCGACTCCAGACCCTTCACCAGCGTCACCTCAGGCACCTACAACGCACATCACACGATCGTTCGATACATTTTCTTGAGAAGTTCGGAACAATACGCAGTTAAGAGTCCAGTTGTCACTTCAGCTCAGCACATCAGACCGACAACATGTGTTGCAGCACTTCCGCAACAACGACCGTGTTTGTCATAACCCAATCCTGGACCTTTTGTTCCGAAGCAGTGGACACACAATGCAGCTGCGCAACCGCGCGAGTGCAGAACTGCCGCAGATTATCCAAAACAGAGTTGTTGCCAGCACGCAAACAGGTACAAACCACGAGTGCAGAATGCTCACATCTCCAGAACAATTTCTCCTGGTAATTGCTGGTGGGGAGAGTCCGTGACACTCAAACCACACAACAGTGCACAATTCACACATGGAGCTTTTGACATCCAACTCGAGGTGAAAAGTGTTGACGACTCACAGGTGCGGCGAGGAAGACGTGGAGGAATTTCCTGAGGCGAAGGTCTCTGAGCGGCGCGTCGCCCTGCACCGTCAGATAGACCATGAGGCGCTCGACGAGCCCGGAGTAGATCACCTCGAACGGCGACACGTCCGAATCCGACATTATGTCCGCAATCTCGCGCAAGCAATCCACATCGCAATTCTGCCAAGACAAGCATCCACACATCACTCGGCCCTGCACAAGCCGTAACATGAAAGGATCCACACGCAGCTCTGCCTCGCTTCCGCATCATTTGCTTCGGGCGTGCTGTCACCTTGTGCACGAAATTGAAAGATGACATGGACCAGATCGTCTCACTCACCTCCCACCTCCCGGTCCCACAAAACCTCGTGGTTGTGCTCTGAAAGGGCAGGTGTGGTGAATCTTCCCAAGTCCTCCGTCTTTGTTTTGGGCACAACACTCCCATCGGGGAACACACATACACACACACACACACGCACATTACTATCGCACGCGACCTGCACTTACGGAGTTCTCAAGACGTTCCGTTGACTTGCATAGCCTGTTGAGAACGTTGAGAGCCGGGTGACTTGCGCCGTGCGTCTCCGTGCTGAAGTACTTGTCCGAAAACGCACGTGCTGAAATAAAAACCGAGATCATTCAGCCCTCCTCTTATTCAACCTTTGTCTTCACCCCATCCTGCGCACGTCCTTCAATGGGAAATCTCATCATTGTGTGTGACATTGTGTGTTGATACCCTTGTGTGGGTATCAGCCGAGAGAATTTACCTTGTTCCTTGATCCACGTCCGGACCTTTTCCTTGTGGTTGGGTAGACTGGGGTTGGGCTTATGGCCGGGGAGGAGGGCGCCGCTTCCTCCGCCCGGGGCTGCGGGGTCGCGGGGCGGCGGCGGGCGGTCCGGGGCTGCGGAGCTCGAGCTGCTGCTGCTGCTCCGGCCCCAGCGGGAAGGGTTGAGCGAGGCGAGAAACGACGACTTAGCACTGGTGCCGCCGGATCGACCTTCCTTCCCTGCAAGACAAATGTTGTGTTGAAGTCCGCCAAAATTGCAATGGTGCGAATTTACCTGGTGGTCATCAACAACTCAGGACAAGACTGGTCATTGTTATCTGCCATTGTTATTTTGTCAGAGTGCCCTGCTACACACTCAATTCTAACCTCTTTTTTCGGTCAGATTCTGAAAATTTTTATTTCTACAAAGGAAGGGAGTCCTACAACACTCAAGATCATTTCAGTCAGGTGGGTTCCATTGCGAACTGCACTATCAGTTGCAAGATTCTATTTCCGGCCAGTGGACCGTCCGCTCCCCGCGCACGTCATTCGTGCTCACCTGCCAGCAGTTTGCCGCGGGTCTGCGGGGTGCTGCGGGTGGAGCCGGAGGCGCCCGCCTTGCTACTATTGCTCGTCGCTCCAGGAGCAAACAGCTCGAGCCCGGGATGTGGAGGAACTGGAGTGTCTTCTGCAATACACAAATGGTGAGCTGGCAATAAAAACCAGAAACACTTTGCCTGAATTGTGTTCACAACAATGCTTGAAGGCAAGTGTATGGAATTCCGGGTTTTCCAATCGACCTTTGCACACCCCAACTCCAGCGCTTGCAAAAAAACTTCCCGCAGCACAGGTTTCTGAAGTTGTTGCCATAAAATGATACGCACCACCGCTGACGCTGCTCCGACTGCTTTTGCGTCCCGCCGTTCCAGAGCTGCCTCGCTTGGGAGGCTTTTTACGCTTCAAGACGTCGCTCAGCCGCCTGTGGGAAGAGTGCACCAAACTGATCAGCCGGCGCGTTCAGGAGTGCGAAGCGAATCCAGACCAACGGCAGAGTCAAGTGCAGCCAATCCAAGTGCAAGTGCAGGGTCGGCAATGATGCTCCACAGGTGATTGTGACGTTGATGTGAGTAGAACATATTGTTCGTTGATTTGTCGATTGAAGTGCAACACCACCAATGATGTGACACGATGGTGACCAGACCAGTCAGCATCCAGACACACGCACCAGGCACCAACACCCACAATGTAGTAACAGCACGTAGAAACAGCACAAAAGGGCAGCAGCCATATGAAACGAGCATAAAAACAAACGGGGCATGGATTAGCAACATGGAAGCGACTTGCAAACAAGTTGAACGCATGCACTGGCAGAGTATTTGCAGGGACACTATTTCTAAGAGGCGGAGGAAGGAATTTGCGTTGAAGATACAAATAATAACAAGTGGGGGGCAAATGATCGCTCTTCACTCACTCATACCGTGTACCCGTGCAAGGATGCTTTCTGAATCTTGTGTTGTTCAGCCGACTTCACAAATTCGGACTGGGTTTCGCACAGTGAAACTGTCCAAGCACGAGTTGGAACCAAGTGCACAACTTGCGGAGGAGTCGCAAAACATCAGATTTTGGTGCAGCTAGAAACGTGAGGAAACTTTAGATTTTTCAAAGAGTGCTTTGCGGCCAACAATCCTCGATCTCAGCAAGACTTCAGGTTGACTCGTCATCAACGACTGATCTGTCGCAGTGAGCCTCCACCGTGTTTCCGTAAGCTGCAGATCGACGCAAGCGATTTGTACTGCAGTAATTTACAGCCTCAGGTTGACCGTGCAACTGCCTACTTTCCCAGGGGTTTGTACACTCACAAAAAATAACTCACATTTGCGGTGTGGGGCTGGTTGGTTCCTGTGCCGCCACGGCGCCGAGAAAGTCAAGTGGCTCCGCGGCAGTGAATGCGGCAGCGCGGTGGTGGTGGTGGTGGTGGTGATGATGGTGGTGGTGGTGGTGAGATGCAGGTGGTACGGGTGGTGGAGCGCCCCCGGCCGCGTGCAGCAGCAGGTGCTCCGGAGCGGCAGAGCACGACGTGCCGGGCTGCACGACGGGCGGTGGGACGGCCGTCGCAGGGCAGCCCCCGCCAGCACTGCCGACACTAACCCCAGCCCCGACCCCTGCAGCCGAGTCCTTCTTGGGCGAGTCCGCCTCGCACGTCTCTGTGCACAGCCGCTGGATCTGGTGCATCACGCCTGCGAAATAATTCGATCATCGTGACCAGGCGTTCTCGCTCAAACAAACAAACATCCTTCGGTGCTGCAGCGCCGCCGATTCCGCGCTGGAACAAGAAAGAGTTGAGGAAGCCCGCGGTTTTACGGTGAGCGGCTCGCCCAGTGCAGTTGAGGCAACTCACCTTCACGACGGAAGTAGACGGAGAAAACGTCCGGGAGTTTCTGCATGAGGATCGTCGCCATCTGAATCGCGCACACCACGACACGAATGTCTTGTGACGCCATCATCGCCGCGATGTGACTGTAATCAGAAGGGCAACTCGTCCTTCACCGCCAACGACAAGAGAAGCTATATTCGCAAGCTTGGAGCTACACCCCGCGAGACAGTTCCAATACATCTCAGCAGCTTGTAGCACCGCTTTTCACCCCTTCACATTTTTTTAGTTTTTCCACCGCAATTCATCTTGTAAAGTTCTTTCTGAGCCAAAGAATGTCCTCTGCCATCTACAATATCGGATCGAATGACCACTGAAATCCACAAAAGACGTTACACTCAGCCGTCAAGCAAATTTCTTGTCAATTCCACTTTTACGACTGGAAAACGATAAAACGTCTGCCAAGATCCCCAGACTTTCCACATGGCTTGAACAGACACATACGTATGTAAAGACCAGCTGCACCTGCCAACAACTACCGCGGAAAAAAGTACCTGGAGACGGTGATGTTATTGAGGACGTCTCTCAGCAATTCAGGCGTCGCGTAGAAGAGCATCCTCAGTATGGCCTGCAGACACTTGTGTCTCACAGAGGGGCCCGCCTGCGAAAATTCGAAACATTCCGTACAGACCACAAGATAACATTTGGAAAGTATTTCTGCGTTACACAGGGAGCTTGTTCACAGGTATAAGCACAACCACGAGCGAATTCTCACAGTGATTCGAACCACAACTGCCACACTTACAGAGGAGCTGTAGACTTCGTACAGGACGCCGAACAGTGTTTTGATAAATCCGGAGGCGAGGTCTGTGTTCTCCTGCAGCACGTCCATACGAGAGTCGCTCTTCACCAAACCGGCGCCCACTGAAGTCACAAGAAAATACAACTCAGCAAACGAACACGCAAATTACACTTCTCTGACCACAGCACGCTTCGCTCATTTGGCACGTGAAAACGTGTGTTCAGCAATGTGTCACTCGTCACACGTCACTCGTGTGCGAGGTGGAAGGAGAGAGAGAGAGAGTACCTGGGGCTGCGGTGGACGAGCCCGGCGCCGCCAGAGGGTTCGCTTTGCGCTGCACAGGACGTGCCGTGCCCGTATCCTCGTTGATCTGCTGCATCGCGTTGAAGTCAATCGTGTAGGTGCGGCCCATGGTAGAAAGGTTTACCTCATCTTCTCCCGACTGGTACGCAGCCTGTCACACAAAGACAATCGCTTTAACTCCGCGTTTGGACTTGACCTCGGGTTGGCAGCATGTGCTCTCGACACCGGCGTTGGTGCAACTGCCCAGTGAAATGGTAACCGACCAATTTCTTTCGTAAAACACCTCTTGCTGTGATGATCGTCTTTGGGACCACTCAAGACAAGGTCAGTTTCATGTCGCTCGCTGATACCGATGAAGAGAAGTCTGACTGCGCGTTGCCCCCCTCACCTCGACAATCCTCGAGTCGATGAGCGCGTACGGATGCCACATGCCGCGATCGTCGCGCCACTGCCACACGACGGCGTCCGTGTTCTGCACGCCGCCCTTCCGCAGATAGCCGTCCACCGTGAAAATTCCGTCTTTTGGCAGCTTCGGCATGAGCTCTCTGCAGTACAAAGCGTTGCATTCCGAAACTGCAACTTTTGGAGTGATACACGCGCACACATACGAGTATCGGTGTGCCGGTAGATTTTCCAGGTTGTTTCGAAAGACATAAACCGTACAGCACTCACCCGATCAGGCTGACGATCTCGTACAGCTCCTGCGGCGAGCGCGACACCAGTTCGATTCCCTGACTCGCACCGTTCTCTGACGTGCCGACGAGCAAGTAGCACAGAGTGTCCGCGATGTCTACAACACAATCATGCAACAAGTAAAGGGCCTTGCCTCACAACAGAAACTAACGCGCGCGCATGGACACGCCCCACGTACGCCCCCCTCCCCCCAACACACACACAGCTTTGAACAAGAACACAAGAAGGTTGCACTTCTGACAAAGACCAAATTGTCTTGGGACAAGGCTGGGTTGCACACAAACAGAACAGTTTTTACCAACAGTGTTCCGGTAACAATTGAAATATTCACCAGACGCGCTGAATAGTGGTTTGTAAAATCGATTTGCATGACGCAACCCTGTTGGTGGGCGGAAACGGAATGGAATCTGTGAGATAACGAGCGCTTTAACTGCATTGATGCAATGTGTGTTGCAGCGGAAGCTGACATCGCTGTGGTTCAGTTCATTCCTGTTGTGTGTTGTGATAGTTTTTGTGCAAACCAGTGCAGACCTCATTCACAATTGTCCAGATTCTGCAGGCACATTTTCTTTTGTTCTTTGCTTTTTTTCGTTTTCAATGTAACCTGCAATCAATGATCTTGTTCAAATGCCGTTTTTTCACCTGTGACGTCGAACAAACCAAACATGACAGGCTCCAAAACGCCACGTGGGTAAATGCCTTTCGTTTCTGCATTTTGTCACATCAGTTTCACACGAACGAAAGACACACAGGTCTGCAAACTGCGCAAAGAAAAAGTGATCTCCGCTGGCTTTTGCTTGTTTCTGAGCTGAGTACTCTTTCGTTATCCGATGTGCCCCCGCCCGAGAATCGAAACGATGTTTCCTTTTGCTCGTTGTCCCTCTCCAGCTGATGCACATGTCGAGTCAAGAAGGAACAGTGAAGTACCCGAAACATCGATCGGATCAAGGTGCTCACCAGGACAGCGCGGAATGGAATAAGATACACCAGTGAGACAGGTGAACCCAACTGCAATCTTTCATTGTGCCGAGTTGTGAGCCAGGGGGAAAAAACACAAATGGAACTTTGCACGGGACTTGATTGCAGACTGCAGATCCTTGGGAGAGATACGAGAACTCTGCACAGACACGACCCGCCCTGTTACGCAACACGCTGATCAATGGAATTGTTCCTGGCAAAACAGAGGAACACGCCCAGACACACGCAACACAAAAAGCATGCTTTCGCACCCTCGCTTTCAAAAGCCCATTGTTCAGCGTTCCACAAAGTTTCCCAACATGTTTGTGCGCAGACAGGTACGTATCAAGTGTCCACAATTTATTCTCTAATCAAGATTGCCTTTTTTTTTTGTTGCGTTTTTGCACCAAGCCCTGCAACTGGAATCAAAATCCTACGAAATTTGAAAGATCTCGATGCTGCAACACGTTCAAGGACCTGTCACGGGCAAAGCAGAGCAAATTGCTCAAGAAACTAGTTTTCGCACAAATCCGAAAACAAAATGTCTGTGACGTTTCATTCCCATGAGAGTAATTCTTGTGATTTGTGTCCTGTTTTTGCCCTTTTGCTGTTCCAAATTGTTTGCAGCAAGGTATTTGCGAGTCCCCGTTTTGCATGTTGGTCCACGGCCAACCCCCGTTTGGCTTCTATGATACACGTATAGTTCTTCAATGGTCGCTCCGCACAACTGATGCGACTGAGCCGAAGCACGTGAGTTGCAATCAAGGCTGCACGCGCTTTGATCACCTGGGAGACCACGTGGGCAATGGCCTCGACAACTAAACAGACGAAACACAGGCAACAAAGGAGCAGAAAAGGTATCTCTCTTCAAGCCCCAAACCAGATTCCCCTTCATGACACTTTGGATGGTGCAGACACACCCGACAAACCAACACGAGCACAGAGTACTCACTCTGTTTGAGCAGCACGACGGCGAGATCAGGACAGCTGGCGCACATGACGACCAGCATTCTGATCACCATGACGAACGTCCCTGTGTTCACCGCCGGCGGAGACACGATCAGCTGCAAAACACCACCGCAATGTTTACTCCGGAATTTTGTTGATGCTCTGCGTTGGGGCGCGAGCTGCAGCAGACACATCGAACCGTTTGTATTGTGCCGTGTCCCTTCAGGGCAATAGCGCTGCGCGATCGCAACAGACTTCCACACCGATTTTCTTTTGCACATTTTCGCAATGCAACCATCCGTACAGTCCCCCAACCAAGAACAATTTTCAGGGGAGACGGTGTGTGTGTGTGTGTGTGTGTGTGTGTGTGTGTGTGTGTGTGTGTGCGTGCGTGTGTGAAGGTGCGTGTATGTTGCACGTGTGCTTGTTCTTGTATGCGTTCCTGTGTGCGTGCTTGTCTTGTGGATGCAAAGTGTGAAAGTAAATCCGCACGTGTAACGGAAAAGGAGAAAAGGAACTTTGAATGGTTCTCACCAAGACAACCTGAAACGAGACCGAACTTTACGCGTCAGGCTGAACTTTACTGGACCACGCACGTCGTCTCAGACATTTGTTGCGTGAAAAGTTGCGTGTTGCACCGTCAAATGTGGCTGGTGTTCAGATGAAACAATCGCACTCACGAGTTGTTGGACACTGGAGAGCAGCCCATGAGCCGCGATTTCTTTCAGAATTCGTTCGTTTGTCTGGAAGTTGTCGACGAGGCGCGCGAAGCACAGGCAGCAACTCTCTACGGACTTCTTATCCTGAAACACGGAGTGTGAATGACGCGTTGCGGAAGCAGATCCGAAGAGAAGCTGTGGAGTTCCAACGTGTTGGCGGGTTGGTGAAACGAACCTGCTGTCCCAGCCTGTTGCTGAGCAGAGAGAGCGAGTCCCTCACGTAGTGGAACTCATCGGTGTTGATGTTTTGGCAGCAGTTGGCGGTGACTGCGAGGGCGGCGCGTTGAGCCGTTATGGAGAAGAAATCCAGGTACATAAGGCACGCGGCCACTCCGCCCTGCAAGCAAAACACCCACTCATTGGAATTGACGCCCGCGATTCTGGGCCTGAAAACCATGAAGCCCAGGTGAATGAACACTTACTGCTTGGAGGATGGCCTTGCTGTGGCGGCGCGACAGCATCTCGAGCGCCTGCAATGCCTGCTCCGCCACGTCCATGCATTGAATCACTTGCAGCTGCAAAAGATAACGCCAGCCTTGTAATTTTTTGAACGAGTGGAGTGCCACCAGGGGGCGGGGCCTTAGGCGACGAAAACCCCTTTTCGCTTGGAACCCCAATTTCACCCGTATCAACGTGCAACAGGAAACTGACCTTCTCGAGGAAGACGGGGACTGCGTCCACCACGACGGCTGACGATCTTGGCAACGCCTCCATCATGTAGGTGAGCGCGCGACACGAGTTGTGCATCATGTCGAAGTTGTGCTCCATCTGCAGCAGCGAGATGAGCGCGGGAACCACCTGCTTCACCGGGAATCCGGCCAACGTGTCCTCGTTCCCCATCACCAACAACTGAAAATAGACAAGTCTCCGTGAACCCGTGCGATGTTCTGGCCTGCAGCCTCAGCTACACATGGTTCGTTCCCCTTTCACCGCTGACACGCAATTTGTATCACTCACAAGTGCAGCTTCCCACAAAATGCAAAATCAACCATTCTTTCCATTACCGAATTGGTACACCGGGCAAAACGTTGCAGGACGGAAGGATAGACGCGCAAAAGTGCACAACGACTAACAGATAAGATGTCAAGATGTTGATCAACTGTGAAAGTCCAAACGCAAAGTTGTTGCGTGTTCGCAACGGTACAGCGCTTCCGCCGTTGACGTCTTCGCAAACACACTCGCAACACCCAAGACTACGATCGCACGTCAAGAACAAAACACAACGAAAATTGTAGACAGGGATTGGCGAGTCTTTCCCAACGCCGCAACTTTCCACAAATGTATGCGCCTCTAAGCACCACCCAACAACGTCCTCTCGCTCCAGCAGCCGGCGCCAACAGTGGACGGCCTTGCCACATCGAGGTGTTGGAACACTCTGGAGCAAAACGCTTGGAGCTAACAATGATGTGCTGACCAGAGTCCACGAGGCACAACGCAATGTTTACACACCTCCCTGTGGGCAGCGAATGGGACCTTGAAAACGTGTTCGTGGCCACGACTCGGCAACACCAAGCGCTTCTCGAGTCACGACTGTATCAAGTAGCACCGCATGATACACTCCAGCGAGCGCAAGCACAATGCTGATGGTCCCTTTTCATATCATGACGACAGTAAATGACGCTTGGTGAACGAAATGACAACAGCTCGACGGACGGGGTTGCTGCGGCAACAGGTGATGAACGAGATGCTAAATCCGGCGCCTCTCGGCTCCTCATTAACTCAGCCCCACGCAACGCATTTCTCATTCTTACTTCAGCACCGCTTGGCAACGTGGTTACGCCAGATCTCTCCGAGCAGATATGTGACTCGGTTTCTTCCTGCACGCCACGTCAAACCCTCGACAACAGTTTTCGGTCGTGGTTGGCTGACAAACAGGGTGTTTGTGAGGGGAACCTTCTGTCTCGTGCGCAAATTTTCCTCAGTCTCAGCCACAACCGTACAAAAGAACTCGGCACCGGACTGTCCACATCTTTGTTTTTCACCCGATCAATCATCTCACCAAGAACGGCAAGAAAATGCAATTCGCGAGAAACTAACCAAATCACGAGCACAAAGGCTCTTTGTGAGCCGCAGTTTCCCAGGGCCCTCATAAATCGCGCACATTAGGCACCTATTGCGACGCGTCGACTTTCGTGCCTGACGATCTTCCCTTCAGCGCGCCGAGATAAACGGCTCAACTACCTGCAGAGGACAGGCGACCAAACTCCGCACAAAGCCAGGCTTCCGGCAACGATGGGCGTTTCGTGATCACACCATCTTGACGTCATGTGGCGTCACATCAACAGTTGCAACCTTCAGGCGGCCTCAGGTTTGGGGTAAATTTCGGCCAAAAGCTTCATCAGAAGCTGCCTGAGACAATGTCAAGAGAAAGCAACAGACTGCCTGCTTGACACAAAAGAACTGGAGTTTATCCGGATCTGACCCGCAGTAACATACGAGCCACTGGGGGACATAAAGCGTTAGCAACAGGATATAGACGTTCACTGCAGAAACCTTGGCTCAGTCCTCGATCACGCTTCCATCTCCAGTTTGCTAGTTTGCCCACAGAAACCAGACACACGGAAACTCTAAAGTTCGAACAGCAATACATCAACAGGCGCGTAAACCACCCCAATGCTTTGTTCACGAAACCTAGGTACAGAAAAGGACTTCCTGAGCAACGGCCTGGCAACGCTGATAAAATTGCTGCCCAATCCATCGCCGAGGAGTGAAAATGAACGTCGGATCCCTGAGCCGCCACACACCGCCTGCACAACTGAACACGACTCTCAGGAATCGCAACAAACTCTTCATTTTCTTGGAAGCTCAAAAGTCACCGTGAAAAGTGGATAATTCTTCCTCATGATGGACCAAACCGTCGCTCCCAACACGTCAAGTTTTCGCGACAAACTTCTTTCACACAATTCAATCGCTGATGCGTTCATGAGAACAGCCTGGGCCACAGGATGGGCACCAGACACTGTTGCATTGACCCGAAACATGGCAGATTTCGGAATTAGCCAGATTTGCGAACGGTAGATGTGGACATCCGGTTCAGAAATTCGTTCACCTGGAGGCGGAGGTGGCTGAAATCTGGTTCAACAGGAACACCTATTTGCCACACATTAGATCGACCTGGGTACCACGAAAATGAGTGTTCCGGTCTCAATTTGGTTCTGGAGACCAACCAAACAAGAACACCTTTCGGTCAAGACGCGGGCCTCGCGCTGTGGCACCATTTGAGGATTGTTCCGCCGCCGTGACTGACCATTTTGATTGTGGCCTTTTTGGCGCAACAATTTTTGTGAAAGAAGTAGCATTTTTGTCACCTCCAAAAGAGCTCCCCCCTCATCCCAATTGGTGAAAAATTTTCAAACAAGAAGATTCGCCGAAAAAAGAACACGCGCGGTTCTGTAAACAGGCAGTTCCTCACACCCCATGATTGCGGCAAGCATTCACCACAGAGAACATTAAGAACTGCAGGTCATGCCCTCACAGCTCAGATGCAGGCAGACACTTGGTAAAACAGAAAAGAGTGAGATCAAGGTATTTACTTGTTAGAATGGAGTGTGAAGTCAACAGGTGATGTGTCTATTGTTATTGCAAGAGCTTGTCCAGAAACACCCTCAATGTTTGTGAAGTGAGATCAATTGAAGATCCAGCCCATGGTGTTTGTCCAGTTGTCATTTGCTTCAAGTTTTACTTGTCTCAAAAGTACTTGCAGAAATATTTCTCCTGCTGGTTTGTTTTGTCCATGTTGAAATTACCCAACAGCACAATCTAATTCGTGGACTTAGAAGAGTTTTAAATTCCAACTCAGAAGGAACATCCTGCACAAGCATTGCGAAGTTATGGGCAAAATTCAGTTGCACTGGGGAAACTCAACCATACCTATTTCAATGTGTTAATGAGGTCATGTGACTTAGAATTTACACATTTTGAAGGTCATGGGTAGGTGCACAACACTGGTGACTTATTTTGAAGAAACAAGCACAAGGCCCTGAACATATTACAAAATCCGATCTTTTTGGTGACCCCCATACCATGTGACGTACAGCTTGTTCTTTGCCAGGATGTATGGGATCACAAAACAATTTTAACCTGGAAGTTGGAATATCCTGTGTGCAAGCTTTGCAGAGTTATGGGCAAAGTTGAGTTCACTTGGAGGTACTCAATTTCACCTGTTTGAATTGCTAATGATGTCATGTGACCAAAGACCTGACCTACTTTGAAGGTTATGGGTAGGTGCACAACATAAACTGAAATAGACTTTCCACAAATAACCATGCCAGGGATTTCACGAAATTTAGACAGCAGCCACACCAAGCGACCTACACAGCCCGACGCAAAACTGTAAAGTAGAGGAACACCAGAAGAATCACCCCGAATGTTCACACACCCCTGTGCCCTCATCCAGGAGGTATGACAAAAGTTGAGTCACCCCCCCCCCCTGGGAAACTCAACTTGTATTCCACACCGGCTATGGTGACTATACGAAGCGCGCGGAGAGGACTGGACGGAGGCCGGACCGCTCACTTGAAAAACCTGTTCACGTTGAGTTAGCAGATTTTCACGGGGAGGAGGAGGAATGAGATTTGGGTCCCCTTTTCAACAAGAAACAGTGCTCAAGGCAACTGCAGTGCGAAGTCCCTTGTGGCGTCAGTGATGTCATCAATTCTTTCTTGTTCATCAATTCTTCCTTGTCCTCCTTATCTTCCACCAGTCATACTGTCTGTGGGGGGGTCCAGCAGGAGGAGGGGGTCCAGTGGGGGGAGGGGGGTCCAGCAGGGGGAGGGGGCAGGGGACATTTCAGTCCAGCTGCCATATTCTGCACTATCACATGGTGCTTCGCCCTAAAGGGACTTCGCACAACAAGGAGATCCAGACACAGGCCCAGTCCGCCCTTGGGCCACGAACACAGCACGAATCCGTAATCCCCTGCGAAATTCAGGGTCACTGGGTCAAGCAACACACCCGACAAGGGACACACCCGACAAGGGACACACACAGGAGCTGGATGCCACGTGTGCGTGTGTGCGTGTGTGTGCGTGTGTGCGTGCGTGTGCGTGCGCACACGTGTGTGATGTGTGCGTCCGTGTGTGTTACATCAAGCGACTGTGTGTGTGCGTCTATGTTTGCATCAAGCGTGTGTGTGTGCGTGTGTGTGTGTGTGTTGTGGCAGGCTATGCACGTGTGGACAGAACACTCACCCGTGTCCCTGAGTTCCACCTCGAAGGACCAGGGAACATTGAGAACTCCGGTCGCGAAGTCAGCCGCTCCGCCGGAATACGTGTCTGAAGCAACAACACTTCTTTTCTGCACTGGTACTGACGGCGGGCCCGGTGGGGTATTCACACACATGGAACTCACACACGGTACTGGTGGTACTCACACATGGTACTGGTGGTACTCACACTGGTACTGGTTGTACTCACACTGGTACTGGTTGTACTCACACGTGGTACTGGTAGTACTCACACAGGGTGCTGGTAGTACTCACACAGGGTGCTGGTAGTACTCACACATAGTACTGGCCGCGGGCCCGACGTAGTACTCTTTGCCGGTGACGTTGCGGATCGCCGCAGCCGCCGCCCGTGCGACGTCCATCTGCAACGCACAGAGGGAGAATGCACAAACACACACGCACGCTCACACGCACACACACGCACACACACGACATTCTCAGCCTTTGCCTCAGTCTCTCTTTATTCTCTCTCCGCCTCCCTTTGTGTCTTTGTGTCAGCTCGAATGTCGGGCAGTTCGGAGTCAGTGGGCTGTCAGGATGCAGGCACGTCCATGGCTCCACCTCAAATCATTCAAACACCCACACTCATTTCTGTGCCTCTCCGCGCACACTCACCTGCGCACCTTTCCGTGCGTGCACTTTTTGTGCAGCCTTTCCGAAAAACTCACACGCACACACACACACACACACACACACACACACACACACACACACAGCCGAGCAGCGCAGCGCAGCGGAGAGAGGGCTTGGGTCTCGGGGGGCAGGTCAGACACACACACACACACACACATACAAACACACATACACACACACACGACATTCTCAGCCTTTGACTCAAGTGTTCTCTCTGCTTACACACACACACACACACACACACACACACACACACACACACACACACACACAGAGCCGAGCAATGCAGCGGAGAGAGGGCCTATGGTCTCGTGGGGCAGGTACAGGTCACAAGCACACACACACACATACACACACGCACACACACGCACACACACGCACACACACGCACACACACGCACACCTCCTGAACGTGCACTCACCTGAGGACCCCACTTCTCACTGTGCTCCTCGGAGTCGTCGCGCGAGTAGCTCCACCTGGTGAGGATCATCTGCCCGTACGAGTGGACGGTGAGGAACCCGCGCAGCGTCTCGTTCAGCGTCGTCAGCGCCGCGACGGCCGCGCGCGTTTCCGGTTCCGACTCGGCCGCCGGGCCCCGGAACTGCTCGTCGCACTGGTAGCAGCTCGCGCGTCCTGTGTGAGGAGCGTGACGTCACAGAGGTCATCCAATCAAATGACGACAAAGCAGTGTCGCGCTCTGCAATTGGCTCGGGTACGTGACGTCACTGCTCGTCGCACTGGTAGCAGCTCGCGCGCCCTGCGTGGGGAGCGACGCGTGACGTCAGCGTGACGTCACAACGCTCAGCCAATCACGTGACGAAAAAGTTGTATCTCGCTCTTGGATTGGCTCGGGTGCGTGACGTCACGCTGTGTGTGTCCTCAGTCGCGGAACTGTTTCGCAAGGAAAACGTCAAGCGGTTTTCACATTGGTGACGCGTGGTCGTCTTTTTGACATCGATGTCAAAAATTTAACATTGAACCCAATGACAGCCCCCAGTGGAACCACGCGTGTCACGTGGGGTTTTCCACCTTCTCACATACACGTTTACAACCGGAAGTGACTCACGCTCCCCCCAGTGGAACCGGAAGTTGCGGTTGATGTCCGTCCCGAAGCAGCCCGAGCGGAAGTAGTCGGGACTGCGGTTCTTCCGGTAGAGCCGGTCCTTTGACGTGAGAGAACGATGGAGCGCGTGAAGCGCCGGATTCTAACAAAAGAGTCTGTGCTTGACGGTGCGAAGACGCGCCTGAAGAAGGATGGGATTCCTTGTGTGCGTGTGCGCATGCGTGCGTGCGTTTGTGTTTGTGTGCGTGTGTGTGTGCTGTGCCAGAAACCGCATCGAGGAAGAACACAACGAATCCGTCTAGCACCGGTGTTTTGCGTATGTGTGCGTCTGTGTGTGCCTGTCTGTGTGTGCGTGTGTACGTGTGCGTGTGCGCACGTGTATGTGTGTGCGTGTGCCTGTGCGTGCGTGTGGATGCGTGTGCTTGCGCGTGCGTGTTCCTACATGTGTGCGAGTGTTTGTGCGTGTGTGTGAACCGGCTGACCACAGCGTATCCGTCTGGGTTGAACACAGGCTGTTTGTGTGCGTGCGTGTGTGTGAGCGTACGTGCGTGTGCGTGTGTGTGCGTGTGTGCGTGTGTGAGTGTGTGCGTGCGTGCGCCTTGCCCCACTGACCACATCGTGTGAGTACGCGTATCCGTTGGGGTTGAGCACGGGCGTTGTGTGTGCATGTGTGTGCGTGTGTGCGCGTGCGTGCGTGTGTGTTTGTGTGTGTGCGTGCGCCTTGCCCCACTGACCACGTCGTGTGAGTACGCGTATCCGTCCGGATTGAGCACGGGCGCGACGTAGAGGTCAACGCCCTCGAGCAGACGCCGCGTCTCCGCGTCCCCCGAGTAGAACCCGTTGATCAGCTGCAACAGAGCAGCGCCATCTGGTGGATGACGTCACACGCAGAAGCGCCCTCTAACGGACTGACGTCATACGTCAGAGCCAAACAGGAGCACCCTCTGGTGGGTGCATCGTTGAAAGCCAGACACAGTGGAACGCGTCAAGGGGTTTTCATTTCAGCGCTCTCAGCGTCAACTTTTTTGACAGCAAAATTTTGACATCGGCGTAAAATAGGACACAATGGAGAGTGTCACAAAAACTGTTCAGTCCAATCCTGACGTCAGCTCTCAAAATTTTGACGCCGCGCCGCCTTCCGTGGTGAGAGAGGGCCACAGATGCGGCGTCCCTGAAACCTCAAAATGGGAACACACTCCCAGCGACGCAGCAACCAGCGTCGTGCTGCCCTGTCGTGCTGTGGTGTCACCCCTTTGGTTTGTACAGAGGCTTCTGTTGTGTCACCCCAATGCTGACCCAATGGGGCGACGCAACAGCACGATGCGACGCAACAGCACAACGCGACAGCACGACGCAATGTTTCAGTGTGTCCGCACCCTCGGGAGCTCTCCCTCGAGTGTCCCATGCATACGCAAAATTTGGGGTGTTTGGACCCCTCGATCTCCTTGACACAGCAACTCACGTGGTGTATGAGGAAGACGCCGGTGGAGACGGATATCCACTCGCGCGCGTGCATCCCGAAGTCGACCCACACGGCCGGCTTGACGAGCCCCGTCGGACGCCCGACCTGCGGGGCGGGACGGAGAGGTCAGGGTGTGTGTGTGTGTGTGTGTGTGTGTGTGTGTGTCTGTGTGTGTGTGTGTGTGTGTGTGTGGCTGCGCACCCTGAGCAGGTCGATGTCCCTGCCGCCGTGGCTCCGCCCCAGTGTGAATCTGCGGGAGACGGAGGCGGCCTTCTCCTCCACCTCGCGCAGCCAGTCCGAGATCTGCGATGGAAGCGCGCGTCAGCGTGGGGAGGAAGAGTCGGGGTCAGGGATGTGTAAGGCGTGTGTGTGTGTGTGTGTGTGTGTGTGTGTGTGTGTGTGTGTGTGTGTGTGTGTGT
>JAAUXT010100893.1_pt1 | contig 19713 bp, 19 predicted proteins | sample 7278171 | NCBI WGS metagenome assembly JAAUXT01 (sample SAMN14350112, study PRJNA611818) | marine sediment metagenome | isolation source: surface marine sediment (1.8m) | place: French Polynesia: Moorea | collected 2018-08 | reverse complement strand
CCCTAACTTTAGGCCCACCTAAAAACCATTTAAAATTTTTCAAAAATCAAAAATCAAATGTTACCACTCAAACCCCCATGCAATATACTACATTTCATCAATATACTTCTTTCACCAAATATTTGTGCTTTCTGAGCTATGGAGACATTTCTACATTCACACCCCATTTTGTCTGTACTTCCAAATTTGACCTTTTTGACCTCAGAAACCCAAAAATTCAAATTTGACAAATTCCTTCCTCGCACATTATCCCCAACCCAAAATGAATCAAAAGAGCCCAGAAGATCCCAAATCAATCCTCATCTTGACAATGAAACTGCTGTACACATACTTTTGAAAGAGGCTGCCTATAGGTGCTTTGATTTGGCTCGCACCGATTTGGCTCATTTGAGCCCAAATCGCGCGACCCACCTCAAATCACCTGAAAAGGAAAACAGATGACCACTGTTGAACCTTCAACTGCACTTTTGCACTTGCGGGAAACAGCAAATGAAAGAGCATTGTCATTGAAGGATGGGAATTTCGCTCCATATCAAACTTGTTGATCGACACAAACCAAAACCAATCCCCACGTACTTTTCCCGGAAACAGAATCCGCTGAATCACGATGACCAAATTTGTCTTCGAGACGTGTTCCGCATGTGTGCACCAAATGTTCGAGTTCCGCGCGTGGATTCACACTTGGTTTGCTGTTCTGGACTACTTCTCAACTTGTGTGAATGTGAATAACCTCGTTTTCTTTCGAAACAAACATGTTTCTGAAAAAGGAGACATTGGCACCTTTGCAACGATTGCTGCTCTTCAAACGAGGCTTTTTGACAGATTTCATTCATCCATTCGGCTCCGAAATCGTGAGCGACCAAGAATGCCTTCCGAAAAATACTTGGACGGATATGGGGTTCCTTCAGAATGAAAACAAAATGACACATTGACTCAGTGAATGTTTCTTGAGTTACCAGACCAAAGAAACGAGAGTGGGAGGGTGTCTGTTTGCTCGTCCCCTCTCCTCAGTTCAGAATACTCAAGAACCAACCATCACAACAAATGCAAAGGAACCCAGGTTCTTCCTCAGTGTTTAGTCCACTGTGAGCAAACGTTTCGCAATAACCAGCAGTTTAGACGCCCTTTTCATGAAATGAACCATTCTCCGTATCCAGGGAAACTAACAAACCACGAGTGTCAGTGGTGTTCATGTGCAGAACCATCGCCAACGAATGTTCCCTTTCAAATGGGTCCAACTGTGACGGCGAGGACAAATGGGAAGACACGGTTCCGCCCCCCCCCCAAGTTGGAAACAAAAACCCAGATGTGTGGCTGTATTCCTTGACACCAAAATGATCCCGGGTGAACAGCGAACAATGGAAATTCACGCAACTCTTTTCTCTTACAAGCAATTCTTGAACATCCGGCGGAATGGTGGTGCCATCGCTGGAAAATTTCCAGGGGAACCTGGTGTTGTCAACTCTAACATTCTTTTTTCGAGAAAGAAAAACGTCGGGAAAAGCGAAGTAAAGTGTATTACAAAATTATTTTAATGCACTTCCTGAATATGATCTTAAAACATGACTTTAGATCTAAAGCAGCGCCAACAAATTCCGCAAACACGGTCCGACTCTGCACAGTGCGAAATTTGAAACAAAAGTCGCGAATCTGCAAACAGCTGCTGGACACAGACAATTCACTCGTCCGGACTGGTGCAATCGCAGACATGGAATGACGGCCAGGCACAGCCCTCGGGAGTGTCACACACAAAGAAAAGATAAAAGTGCTGTTTTGGTCTCAGACGACCTTCTCAGGAATTCCCTTGTTCTGTTTTTATATCTCTCTCGCTCTCTTTCTTTGAACAGCACGGGATATCGTCGAATTTGGGGTGAGCTGTAGCCTGACCGGATTCCATATCCGCGCGTCTCGTCCGGTGCTCGAACTGCAGAAACGTACGTAAAAGTCAACAAAAGACTTTTGTATAGAATTCCAATATTTCCTAGGTAACAAACAGTGTACATGTATGTTTGCATTTTTCCACTTCGACTTGACAAAACCATCAACAAATTTGTTTCTTGCAGGCTTTTCTGATCATTCAGCTTTGGTCTGGATATCTCGACATCAGACAATCCGAAGGACTTCACAAACCAAGACGATTCTGCTCAGATGGTTGTTTCTGATGCCGAGAAACCCACCTCCAGCGCAATTATCTACATAATCATGCAGTGCGTAACGTATGACTAAATGACTTTCACTAAGATATAAATAAACGTTTGGAGTATTGCATGATCTCTAACGGCGCCTTCAATAAACAAACTCGAAAAAAAACCCAGAATGTGCTCGACGATGATGGCCAAAAACAGTTACTCAGATCCCTAAACACAAGAAGATTCCCTTCGTATCACAAAGTCTGTTAACTGAGGTACCGCCCATCTAGTTGTCGTCCATCACATTCAATTGGTTGCTATCGTCGAGTTTGCGAAGAGATTTTCCATGCACTGAGGGTCTAACAGCAGTGGCCCATAAAAATGACAAGAGAGCAAAGTATGGCACAGAACACCATGTTGAATCAAGCTTCACGGAAAATAAATCCCGTCTCTGCCGAAACCATAGTTCTCCCGATGTCCAATTTCTGTTCTTCAGTTGCTTGAAAACGAGTCCGCATAAATTTCCTCGGACTGTTTATGAAAATTCATAGTGTTCATACAAGTCCAAATACATTCACCTCAAATTGCCAAAAGCAATGCGCTTCAGCCTGAACTTCCGTGGGATGCGACCACACAATGGTCACCACACAAACGAAGGATCGACGATACCTCAACTGCAATCAGATATTTTCGACGCCAGCACGGGAAGATTCATTCTGAAAATATAACGCGCCTACATTTTGCCAAAGAATTCCAATCTGAAAAAAAAAACCTTGAAAAGAACGAATGAGAAGGCCGACAGGTGTTCCAGGCCAACGTCTCTCTTGCTCCTGAGTTCAAATGAACAAGTTCATAGGATCTTGATTCGCATGACTGTAACGTTTGCTCTTCGCTGTACGCACTTTTTGAGGCACACTTGCTTGAATAGAAAACAGATTGACCGTCTCCATCGCGAGGTGGTACACACTGGGTCTGCTTCTCCCGATGTCGGATACCTCGACAGATCACACAATTCCTCGTCACCGCGACTTTCCCAAAGCTGGGCCACACGCACTGGATAAACGAAGGGTTAAACAGTCTTCACAAATGGCTGGTTTAACGGACTTCACCTGTGCAGGAGCTTTGTACACAGAACCACCACTTAGCTTATCACAGCCTATATCACATCCCTTCACCTTACATGCAGGTCCAAGTAACATCAGAAAAGAATAAAATACGATATAATAATAACTCGAATAATGCCATTGACCTCAACCATCGCGCTCCATCTCCAACGTGCCACTGATAAACAATAAAGAGTAATAACAACAATATTAATAATGACTAAGTAGTAATATGGTTCAACATGCAGTGTGTCTCACTATATACAAACTCAGTTTTTACTTTCAAACTGATAACAAGTAATAGCCCTAATAATATTTCGTAGTTATAAATATAGATTCATGTACAAATGTGTATGTGAAATACATATAAATAGCTTACAAAGCACCATGTGCATACAGAGTTGAAGCACTCTTCAAATGGACGTAAGAATGAAAGAAACAAAAGGAAAGATCAAAAAATCCTTCAAAATGTGCGCAGGTGTGACGCACACAGAACGTGGGCCAGCGGATCACTGGGGAAGTAGAACGTCTTTCACCTTTCCCGACAAACACAGCCTTATTTTCCCAATTTACAGCCCACGCTTCCAGTGTTCCAGCTTTACTGCCGGAGAATATTGACATAAAAAACCATTTCCTACATTTCATGCAAGTATACTTCGACAGGTTAAGTAGCAATCGCCCTCTGTCCAAGCTATCTGCTTATCATTACCAAATGGGGTTTGTTCATTGATTTTCCACAGAAGTTTTCATCCACAGTTCATCACATTACTATTTGGTGCATGGCAAGAGGTGTATCACAATTTTATACATCAAGTTTTGAACAACATGCCCTAGTATCCTACAACGCTTGTAATGCTAAGTACTGCTACGTACGTTCAGGCCAAAATCCAAAGCAGACCATGAGGAACTGTACATTTTTACATTTTAACTGTTCGTGTTTTGTTTCAGAAGCAATAAATCAGAAACTAACAGCGTGATTTAATCATTGGCCCGCGCATAGGTGTCTAAGAATATCTTTGATCTGAGAACTGGCATAAATGTTGTCTTTTGAGCAACGACAAACAGCTTCTACGCGAAATGTAACCTTTGGTTAAGTATGAGGACAATGCCAACAAATTGTTCAAGTCTCAAGTAACAATTAACGAAAAATAGCAACAACGTATTTTCACATGCATTGCATGAAAGATGCACTTGTACGCAACTGACCTAAGTGTTAGTGGAAACGTATCTCAGTTAGTAGAAATATTTTTGGCATAACGGCATGTGTATAGCAAGTTATTTTCATTTTTACCCCCTCCAGAGTAAAATGTGTTGCACTTCCAACAGTACGTGCTCCCCTCTTGTCCAATGTAACGGCTTGTCCACACAGGTTCCGCCGTGCGACGTTCCGCCGAGTGGTCCGCGGACGGAACAATTTCGTGCAGTGAACGATATGTTCCTTCATGTTCCATCATGTTCCGTTAACAGAACCAGTGTGGTGGCTTTTCTCAAATAACACTTCGCGCACCATTGCACGAATTTTTTGTTCCATCACGCGCACGCACGATGGAACATCTGGCGGAACCTGTGTGGACAAGCCGTTACACCTTCCACTACTACCACTGTCCTTGCAGTACCTTCAGTCTGTTGGAATTTCGCTTCCACTAAAAATGGCAGCGTCTGACGAAGTGTGCGTCGCCTTCTTCGATGCAGATTTGCGAGTTGTTTTGTCACTCAAACTGCAACAAGACTGCAGAATTTCTCAGCCTTTTCCCATCGTGTCAATGTCCCCAAAGCGTGGTTTTATTTTGATCGCTGCAGTGTGCGCGCCTGGCCACAGCGGGACGTACCCGACCTGCACGCCGTGTGTGGCGCCGCAGTACAAACCGGACGCTGCCAACGGCGTATGCGTCGACTGTCCGGACGGGCAGGAGACCAACGGCCAGAACGGCGCCACCGAATGCCGTGAGTGATGCTGAACTGTCCTGTTTCGTGTTGAGGCAATCCTGGTCCACACACACACACACACACACACACACACACATACATTTGTCGTGGAGAAGTGTTGAGATTTCTTCAGAAGTTCACTCACGAAGGAACAAGGAACTAAAAATTCCACACCTGGTCCCGCAAACTTGGCTTTTGTCTTTTGTTCAGAATCTGCTTTTGTGTTTGGCTCATTTCTTCCTTTGTCAAATTGTTGAAATTTCACGTCACCCTCCTCCCTGACTCCACCCCTCTGCCTCTCCACAGCGTGCAGGGCTACTTCCTCCTCCTCACTGACTCCACCCCACTGTCTCTCCAGCTACTTCATCCTCCTCATTGATTCCACCCTCTGTCTCTCCAGCTACTTCCTTCTCCTCACTGACTCCACCCCTTTGTCTCTCTAGCTACTTCCTCCTCCCCACTGACTCCACCCCTCTGTCTCTCCAGCTACTTCATCCTCCTCACTGACTCCACCCCTCTGTCTCTCCGCAGTGTGTGCGCAGGGCTACTTCGGGGACGTGGCGAACAGCCGGTGCAGCGAGTGTCCGGTGGGTTCGTTTAACGACACGGTGAGCGGGTCGCCGACCGTCGCGTCCATCTGCACGACGTGTCTGTCGGTGCTCGGCTCCGGGTACACGACGCTGACGACAGGGCAGACGAGTCAGACGGCCTGCAGTGAGTACCTGTCCCCGAGAGTACCGTACACATCCGTGTATGGGACGCACCCTTTTTGTCCCAAAATTGAACACCAAAACTAGTGGTGCGTCTTACACATGTATGGGCATGAGGTTACCATAATTTCAACATAACCTGCCACCAGAAAACCAAGGCAAAATTCAGGGTGCCTCTTATACACGGGTGAATACGGTATTCCGCGTCTCGTTTCAGCGTGCGCGGGCGGCTACGGACGCGCTGCAGTGACGGACCCGTGCGTCATCTGTGACGTCAACACGTTCCAGCCGGTGTCGGGGGAGTTCGTGTGCCAGCCGTGCCCCGATCTCTCCACCCAGACCACCGACGGCAACGGAGCCACAGAGTGTGGTGAGTCCCGGTGCAACATGCCCGGTTGACAGGCGTGGCCCATTCACACGTGCTGATGGGCACGGGTTGTGGAGCCATGCCCGATTGGCACATGTCCATTGGGAAGGGGTGAAGCACATCTGATAGGGGCACAACCCTGGAAGGGCATGCCCCATTGACACATGCCAATTGGGCACAGGTTGTGGAGCCACGCCCGATTGACACGTGTCAATGGGGCACGGAAGCCAATCGGGCACGTTACACCTGGCTGACACGGATCTTACAGAGCCTTTGGTGTCCGGATCCCCAAGTCAACGTTGAAACGCGTTTGCCCGACGATTTAGATTTGGACCCTCCAATACAATTTGGTGGCTGGCCCGATACTCCAAGGCTGGAACCACCCTTGGGTCCAGCGAAGGGGTTTGTTGAAGCAAGAGGCTCTTTGGTTGGGTGAGGTTGGACCCAGATGGGGTGTCGAATCAAATTGAACGTCAGACTGAAATATCGCAGATATTGATCAATGCATTTGTCTCAACGGAAGTGTTTTGTCTCACCGAAGTGTCTTGTCTCACCGGAAGTTTCTCCGCAGTGTGCCGCGAGGGGAACTACCTGCTCGGATCGCTGTGTACCCTGTGCCCACTGGGAACCTACAAGGTACGCTCCTCCGACTGGTATGTCCGAACCAAAGAATTGCAACCAGCCACCAATGGATCAGTCCCGATGACTCATCGATACGGAGGTTCAGCAAACACATCGCTCCTTTTCCGATGTGCCCCAATTGCCAGATGGGTGACACAGATTCCATTTTCTCACTTGTGATTGGCTCTCAGAGTAAGTTTGGTGATCTGTGTGCCACCTGTCTGGCAATTGGGGCACCGCACGTAAGGATTTCAGGGCTGAAGAGTTTGAACGATAACAAACGAATTTTCAAATAAATTTCTTGAAACAAAGATTTCAAGGCCGTGCTCAACCTACCTCTCCATTGACTCAAGCGAATTACGTTTGGGTGCACATGGACCTGACTTGAGGTGTGAAACCCTTGATTTCGGACTGAAAACAGGTGCGAGTTGTACACGTGTTGTTTGACGGTGGTTTTGTGTTGCAGTCCGCGCTGGGGAACGACGCCTGTACCGACTGCCCCGACACGCTCATGACCACAGCCGCCAGAGGCGCCACACAAGACGCCAGCTGCAGTGAGTACTCAATCATTCGAGTCGCTGTGAGTACTCACCAGTCAGACATCCTTTGAGTCAGTATGCTCCTGTGGCGCTCCCCACAACAAGAGTACGTCACACCCTCACCACACGTGAACAACAAGTGGATCTACTCACTTGTCAGACCGTTGTGCACCCGAGTGTTGACATCCCATGGTGTACCCATGCACCCCAGCTGATGTCCAGTTTCAGAAAAGAAAGTGCTCTTTCTGTTGAGTGAATATGGTACCCACCTTTTGCAAGTTTGAGGCAGAGTGCAAAAGAGATTTTGGAAATAATCCATGCGATTGGGTTCAAAACCCCAGGAAACTTTGTTCGAAAGACAAGCTACACACGTGACTGTTGTGTGACCACGTGACTTGCAGCGTGTCCGGCGGGCTACCGGCGGGACGGCGACGCCTGCGTGCCGTGCGGGCCCGGCTTCTACCAGCCAAACGCCGGCTCCACCATGTGCCTCGAGTGCGGCACGGGCCAGACGACCATCAGCAGCACCGCCACCGACATCTCCGAGTGCCGTGAGTGCTTCCCCCTGGTGGCTTCTCCCGCGGTCGCAGGGTCTGGGAGGGTCAGGGTCTGGCACTGGGAAGTAGGGGGGGGGGCTATCGCGGTCGTGGCGAGAGTCTGATTCTGGTGGTGGGCAAACTGATAGATCTATTCTAGGGGTCAAAAGCCTCAGCTTCAAGTTGAACATTTTGAAAAAGAAAATTGACGCAAATTTATGAGAGTGAATAAATTCTTTGGGGCCAAGGGGCAATCCTCCTCTTGGTAGCTTTGTCGACAACGTTGGTTTCTCCGCTACAGCAAAGTTGCAGCTGAAGTGAAATGCCCAACATGGTTTGAGAAGTCATATTTCACACCATACCAGACAAAAGCAAATTTCATGACAGTTGAGTTTATGAAACAAACACAAGAGTGAAATTTTTGAGTCTGAAGTGGTGGGAAAAGCTCTTCTCAAACTGCACTGAGTGTGAGCTGCCATTTTTACAACAACTTGCACAGGCAGTTGAGTGTGAGAAGCGCCACTCACACACTGTGCCACTCACTGGATCAAACAGCAAGACGAGATGCTACAGTTGCGTGTAGAAAGATGAAGAAGCTTGATGTGTTCCCGCAGTGTGCGCGGTCGGGTTCTACCTGACCGCGGGCGGGGCGTGCGACGGCTGCGACATCGGGACCTACATGGACCTGGCGAACCGCCTCAGCGCCTGCAAGCTCTGCCTCGACTTCAGACTCCTCACCTCCACCACGGCCGTGCAGTCCGACAACCAGCTCGACTGCCGTGAGTGTTGGGCAGTGGTGTGTGTGTGTGTGTGTGTGTGTGTGTGTGTGTGTGTATGTGTGTGTCTGTGTCTGTGTGTCTGTGTGTGTCTGTGTGTCTGTGTGCATCTCGACATTATGCCTTGCTTGAATTGTGGGGATTATTGTTGTGCCCCACTCACTCTGCATCGCCTTCAGGCTCCTCACCTCCACCACAAGCGTGCAGTCAGACAACCAGCTGCCGTGAGTGTTGAGTGGTGTGTGTGTGTGTGTGTGTGTGTGTGTGTGTGTGTGTGTGTGTGTGTGTGTTGTGTGTGCGTGTGCGTGTGTGTGGTCACTGAGCTGGGCTCTGACCAGCTCGATTTCAGCATTTGACTCACACCAGGTGCAAATATTCGACGGGGGAGGTTATGTTTTGGGGGTGAGGTACCCTGAGACCCGGAATCCCTGAAGCCAGCGGAGAGTCCTCTGGTTGAGAGAGACAGAGAGAGACAAAGAGACAGAGAGTGTGTGTGCGTACGTGTGTGTTTGTGTGCAGTGTGCGCTTGTGTGCCCACGGTGTATTCTCCAAACAAGCCATTCTGCATGTGCACTCGAATTCAAGTGACTGACTGTGAAATAGGAACTTTTCTTGAACTTTTATTATGATTGGTTTTCAAACAAATCCTTTCCACTTGTTTGTTTGTATTTGCAGTGTGTATCGAAGGATACGAGTTGATTGGGACCACGTGCACTGGGTGTCAGCCCGGATTCTTCTCGGTGAGGCCCTCTTGTTGTGAAACCCTCACCTTGATGTGGACAGCAGCTTGTTCGCAGAGTCCAGCCCCCTCTCTCTGTGTCTCTCTGTCTGTCTGTCTCTCTCTCTCTCCTCTCTCTCTCTGTCTCCCTGTCTCTCTGTCTCCCCTTTCTCTCTCTCCCTCTCCCCCCTCTCTCCCCTCTCTCTCCCCCTCTCTCACCCCCTCTCTCTCTCCTCTCTCTCTCTCTCTCTCTCTCTCTCTCTGTCTGTGACCCCCTTGACACAGATGGGTCCGAGGGACTCGAGGCCCCCTGACCCGTCAACAAAAAGAGTTGATTTACCCCTCGGGTGAATTTTTTTCTTTTCACGTATGTTCCTTCGTGTTTGAGTCAAAGTCAGGAACCTACGGGCAGGCTTCCCTTGACCAGACCCTGGGTGTGCCCCTAGCTCGGACCCTGTCTTTACACCAGACACATATCGCATCGTACGAGTGACAGCACACACCCTGGTACAAGAAGGGTCAGGGCGGTTTGGCTTCATGTTTCAGCCCGCGGTGTCCAACGACGCGTGCACACAGTGTCCCGACCCGGACATGGTCACCACGGGCATCTCCACCTCGGACGAGGCGTGTCGTGAGTACAATTCGCTTACCACATGGGGACAGGTTGTGTGCTGGAAACCCGGTGTAAAGGTGCCCAGAGGACTGCGGTACCCACAGGCCTGAGGTACCCAAAAGCGTCATTCCTCCCGGTTGTCCCACTTGAGGCCCCCAGGTGAAGGTGGCAGGCCCAGTATCAAGAGACCTCAGGTCTGTGGGTTTGAGGCCTCCCAGTACCGTGACACCGGTCTGTGGGTTGTGGGGCCTCCCGACACTGTGACACCAGTGTTATAGGTTGTGAGGCTTCCTGGTACCGTGACACCGGGTCTGTGGATTGTGAGGGTGCGTCTTGTACTTGGGTGTGACTTAAACACGGGTGAATACTGTATTTGCTCAACCTCCCGCAGTGTGCCCGCCCGGACAGAGGCTCGTGGGTGGACTGTGCGAGGCGTGCGGCCCCGGCTTCTGGATCGACATCAACAACCGCGTCGCGGAGTGCAATGCGTGCGGCACCGGGGAGTCGACCGCCACCGCCACGAGCACACAGGCCAGCCAGTGCGGTACGTCAACAGAACCACACTTCACTTATGCACACGCACACACACGCACGCACGCACGCACACACACACACGTGGAAAATGTCTCCGGGCCTGGATTGTCCAGTCGGCAGGTGCAGGACACGTGATTGTGTGTGTGTGCGTGTGTGTGTTGTGTGTGTGTGTGCGTGTGCAGGCAAATCAGGGATACAACGCGCTCGTGCTCTATGTGTCGCAGCATTCTTGTTATCACGTTAGTTGAAGTGGATATTCAACAGATCCATTTTTCTTGAGATGCAAAATTTTGCACACATGTCTGGGCACTTTGTTTGGATTTCAAGCTGCAGCCAAATTTCTGCTGCATTCTGACTCTTGTATTGATGCCCTGGGCCCGTGCAGATTGCCGACCCGGGTGGTTCCGAAACGGCGCCATCTGTGAGGAGTGCGACATCGGGGCGTACATGACGGTGCTGAACGAGGCGACATCGTGTCTGCTGTGCGTCAACTTCCGCGCCAACACCATCACCGTCAGCACGGCGTCCGACAACCCCGACGAGGACTGCGGTGAGAGAGAGAGAGAGAGAGAGAGAGAGAGAGAGAGAGAGAGAGAGAGAGGGGAGAGAGAGGGAGTGAGGGAGTGGGGGAGAGAGAGGGGGAGAGAGAATAGGGAGAGGGAGAGAGAGAGAGATAGAGAGAAGGAAAGAGAGACAGAGAGAGGGAGAGAGAGAGCAAGAGTGAGAGAGAGAAGGAAAGAGAGACAGCTGGGAGAGAGATGAGGAGAAAGATAGAGAGTGAGAGTGAATGAGAGAGGGAGAGAGACAGAGAGAGACAGAGAGAGAGACAAAGACAGGGAGAGTGAGAGCGGGTGTCAACCTCAGGGCTCGTGAGCAGACGTCAAGGCGAAGAGTAGCAAACCCCAACCTGAACCTGAACCTTGCAAACAAGAGAGAGTGTGTGCGTCTGTGGGGAACACGACTGGAAATTTGTTTCGCTGCGTCGGTGGAGGGGCACACCTCATCCCTCGGGCTCTGCCTGAAGTTGAGGCTCATCAAGCTCCACCTGCCTTTCCTGATTCGTTGTCTCACACACGTCTCTCTCCCGACTGCAGTGTGCCAGTCTCACACACGTCTCTCTCCCGACTGCAGTGTGTCAGCAGGGCTACGGGTACCGCCGCCCCAGCCCCCCTGGAGCGACGCCGGTCGTGACCGCGGCCTGCATCGCGTGCGACATCGGCTGGTACAAGCCGCTGGCGGAGAACGCCATGTGCACGGAGTGTCCGTTCGACATGACGACGGCGAGCACGGCGACCGTCGACCTGAGCGGCTGCGGTGAGTCTCCCTCAGCGACTGAACCTGGAGCATGGAATCTGAACATGGGGAGATCCAGGGTCTGGTCACAATGGAGGGGAAGGTGGAACGAAATGAGGAGACACTCCTTATTTTTGATACGGGTGTTTGGCCATTTCAGGTGGGAGCCTGAAATGGCCAGACATGTGTCTCCCCATTTTGCCTTGTGCACTCAGAGATTGTTCACCCCATGTCTGGCCATTTCAAGTCAACTGAAATGGCCAGACACCTGTGTCTCCTCATCTGGAATGTTTGGCCATTTCAACGTAGAAAATTTGCCACGCGTGAAACAAGTTTCAGCGAGGTCCTGTCTCCACTCACCTTGTGCTTCCAGCAAGGGAGTAACTATTCTCGTGTTTTTCTGCTACCGTTGCTCCCTCAAACTCACAGTGTAAAAATAACAGAGCGACAGACTGAGGGTCCAGCTTGACCCACAAAAGGAGAGAGCCTCATTGTGTGAGATCAGAGGTCTCCAGACAGCAGACAACGGGCGCGTTCGATTTTCGTGTGCGGCTGGCCGCCGGCGAAGTGGCGCCACTTCACCCTTGGGCTGGGGATGGGGAAGTCAGCCTTTGGGTCACTCGGCACATGTATGTAAATCGAACACGCTCAGTAAAGACAGCCAGATCACAACGCACCGTCTCCTGTCCCGCAGGTTGCCCCGTGGGCCAGCAGTTGAACGCCGCTGGTACGGCGTGTGAGCTCTGCCCGGTGGGCACCTACAAGGACGGCATCAACCAGGACGCGTGCACGCCGTGCACCGACGACCGCCCGAACAGCTCCACGCGTATGGAGGGCGCCAACTCCATCGACCTCTGCCGTACGTTTGCAAGTTGTTCTTTTTTTTCGCGCATGTACCCCAATTATCGTCCCCGACGTGTCACAGGTCACTGTGTTTGAAGACGCGCAATGCTTGCGTTGCCTGCATGCATCAACTTGACACGTGTTTGTGCGCAGGATCTCTCACAAAACAGACAGACAGACAGACAGACAGACAGACAGACAGACAGACACTCATGCACACACCGACTCCAACATACACGCAGTCAGAAAGACAGACAGACAGACAGACAGACAGACAGACAGACAGACGGACAAACAGACAGACAAACAGACAGACAAACAGACACACACACAACTCTCGCGCAAAGTTGATATCTACGCTATCTCAAAGAAATATAACGCAATTCACTGAATTCCCTTCTCCCCCTCAGTGTGCCTGGCTGGCTACTACTGGGAGGACGCGGCTCAGTGTTCGCAGTGCCCCCTGGCGACCTACATGGCGGACCTGAACCTGGCGGCCGAGTGCACCGACTGTCCCGACGACTTCACCACCACGGCCAACCTGGGCGCCAACTCAGCCGACCTCTGCGGTGCGTCCCACTCAAGTTCTCAGATTAAAAAACTGAACAATGTGTTGTGTGGATGTTACTTGTGCTTCTGCAGGCAAGAATGCAGCGGTTTTCACATTGGTGACGGCGTCAGCTATTTTGACTGGACCATTTTTGGACGCCTATCAATTGGGCGTCAGGTTACATTTTGACGTTGACGTCAAAATTCTGCGGAACTTTGATGTTGATGGCACCAATGTGAAAACGGCTTACGAGATGTAGATTTGTCAGTGGGCGCGTTCCATTTACGCGTGCGCCACTTCGCCCTCAGCTTGGAGATGGGGTGACGTGGCCGAAGCCAGCCATTTGGGCCTCACTCGGCCAGCAGGCACGCGTAAATAGAACGCTGCCATTGAAACAGTCGTGTGGTCCTTGATGGAAATGCACGCTGAAGGAGACACATCGTCAGCTGGACGCTGTTTCCGCAAAACACGTTCCTTTCTCCCTCCGCTGAACACTTCCGGTGAGAATGTGCACGTGTTTTGCAGTGTGCAACGTGGGGCACACGCGCAACACGCAGAACCAGTGTCAGCAGTGCGAGACGGGAGACTACAAGGACTTCGTGTCGGACGCGGCGTGCGTGCCGTGTCCAGGGAACGGAGACACCGTCAATCCGGGGGCTACAGAGAGGGACCTGTGCGGTGAGAGGGCAGGGGCGGGGCGTCATGTGTGTGCGTGTGTGTGTGGTGTGTGTGTACGTGTGTGCGTGCGTGTGCCTGCTGTGTGAAGCCACGGGCGAGGCTTGGAGCAGTCAAGAGCTCTGTGAGTGAATGAGTGAGTGAGTGAGTGAGTGAGTGAGTGAGTGAGTGAGTGAGTGTGGGTGGGTGGGTGAGTGAGTGAGTGAGTGAGTGTCTGTCTGTCTGTCTGTCTGTCTGTCTGTCTGTCTGTGCGTGCATGCGTGCGTGTGTGCGTGTCTGCGAGAGCGCATGATGTGAGTGTGTGTCTGTTGTGTGAAGCCAAGGGCGTGGTCCCGAGGTTCCAAAGTACCTGAGACAGATCTATTTCTTGAGGGGGTTGGAAGGCAACCCTCAGATCCTACAGGTGAGGCGCAGGCACAACCCCTCTTGTATCGATAGTTGAAACTCTTCTTGGAAGTTGTGCCCCCAAAGAGAGATCGACCCCAAAAACCCTCACACCTAACATCAAAGGCACTCGCTGTTGCTGGACGAAGGTCCTTGTTTGTTGTACGCGTGGTGCCGCATTCACCCTTGTGCCCTTCACACCTTTCCAGTGTGCGCGCCGGGATTCGGAGTGTTCGGTACTGGGGCGCTGTGGGAGAACGCGCAGTGCCAGCCGTGCCCCCAGGGGCAGTACAAGCGTGACTACGGCACCGTCGTGTGTGACGTGTGTGAGGATGACCTCGAGGGCAGCACGACGGCGGGAACTGGCACCCAGTCGTTCGACCTGTGCTGTGAGTAGAGACCAGATCTACACCGCCAGGCGTCTTTCTAAGATCACAAAAGCGTGTGATCCAATTTGCCGTACGCCCCCGTGTACAAGACGCTCATTTTTGCCCAAAAATTGAACGCCAAAAGTGGGGGAGCATCTTGGGTATGAAATTACAACAAAATCAAAATAACCTGACACTAGAAAACTGAGGCAAAGTTTGGGTGCGTCTTTTAACTTGAGTGCGACTTGTACACGGGTAAATACGGTATTTTTGTTTGTCACGTGATCACGTGATCCCATTGACTAATAAACAAGCGTCATGCATCAGTGACGCTGAGCGGTGGACCCCGCTGATCGGACAGTGACAACAGTGTTGGCGATGTTCCGTCAGCACCCGAGAGACCGAGAAATCTGACCCGAGAATCCGAGCGCCGCCCTTCCCTGGGCTCGAGGATTCTCGAGGATTCTCGCACAGGTCTCGTCTTGCACTCCCGGATGTCTGAGAATCCAGAATTCTCGACGCAAACAGAAGAGGGGTTTTCACACAGATGACCCGGCGTCAAAATTTTGACACAACGCCAGGAACGGACTGAACCCTTTTTTTTTTTTTGACGCCATCATCTATTGGACTTCATGTTCAAATTAATTTGATGTCCTCACGTCAACGTTCTGACGTCAACGTCAAAAATTCTGACATCGCCCTGCCTGTGTGAAAAACCCCTGTCAGCCTTGCCCTCTCTGTGCCCCTGCAGTGTGCTTCGCTGGACGGTTCTACGACACGAGTACGAACCCCGCCACGTGCAGCCTGTGCCCGTCCGGCACGTACAACGGCGGGCTCAACCTGGACGACTCGTGCACGTCGTGCGACACGTTCAGACCCAACAGCAACACCAACGGGCAGGGCCAGCAGAACCAGATCCAGTGCCGTGAGTTCTGTTTGCTTGACGTCGTGGCTCTTTGACGGGGTTCGTCTGTGGTCCCGGGTCACCTTGCAGGTTGCCGTCCGAAGCAAGTCGTGCACAAAGGCTTCTCACTGGCAGATTGCCTGGAATCCCTGGAATCGATCCAGATGGGTCACAGTGGGTTGACGGGGTGTGCAAATTGAATCCATCGCCACCTTTGTATTCGTGTGACCGTGTAGCTTGCATTTGTCCCAGCTTTCCCGTCCAGTCAAGGACCCGACATGGGCAGCATGAACTTGAAGACCAGAAGAACAAGTTTATTTGTCCCTTCTCCTGTTTGGTTGAATTTTTCGCATCTTTCTCGTCGTTTCTACGGAGCGCAGCACTTTTGGTTCGCGTTTCCCGTTCCCTTTTTTTTGGTGTCTTTCGCGTTCGTTGCCATCAAAACCAGAGGTTCACAGGGAAAGTTGAATGAAAACTGCGGTTCCCTCTTCAATTCATAATTTTTCACAGGTTTTAGGTGCGTTGTAGAAGATTTCCACATGATATTTGTGCACGTGACGATTGTTCCGTTGTTTCGACCCCTCAGTGTGCGAGGAGGGCTTCACCCTCCAAGGGAACGCGTGCGTCATGTGCGGCACCGGCACGTTCAAGCCGTCGCTAGGCAACGGGCCGTGCACGGACTGTCCCGACGACAAGACGACCGAGGTGACGGGTGCCGTCAGCGACGCCCAGTGCGGTGAGTCCTCCTCACGCGCGTTCATGCCGTGACAAAAATGTTCATACTGACCGCCTGGTCCTGTTTGACAAAAATAGAAAATGGTAAAAGTACCTGAATAATGTGACAGTGAGGTTCAGCGGGGCTTCAAAATACCACGCGTGCGGTGCCCTCATAACTGATCAGTGGCAGAGACAAGCACACTTGCTCTGATAGCCAATGACCACTGACCGAATGCTCTGGCGCACATCGTACAAGGAGCGGACATTTTAGCCGTTTTCACATTGGCGCCGTTGACGTCAAAACTTTGATGTTTCAGTAGAATTTTGACATTAACGTCAACTTTTAACAAGACACCCAAATTAGTGGGCATCAAAAAACATCCAGACCATTGTTTGACGTCGTCAAGAAAACTTGCCGTTGACGTCAGAAAAAGCTGACGTCATCAACGTGAAAAACCCTTATCAAACTGTCACGTGACTTTGCAGCTTGTGTGGCGGGAGACGGGTTCATCGATGGGCGTTGCCAGGCGTGTCCGGAGGGCGAGTTCAGCGACGCCTTCGACTCGAACGGCTGCACGCCATGCGAGGCAGGGCTGCCCTTCAGCAGCACCGTCGGCACCGGAGCCACGTCGATGGACGCATGCAGTGAGCGTCGCTCCCTCTAGTAGGCACAGGAGGCGCCCGGGGGTCCTGGGGCCCGACCCCTGAAAAAATTGACGCCAAAATGTTGTTGTCCTTTTCTACATGTTGAAGAAGATTGGAGTTTGATCTTCCCACCCCGCCCTGCCCATGCAATCCGGAAATAGTTTTGTATTGACCCTCAAAACATTTGTCTATTACAGTCAATTTTTGAAGACATTGGCCTCACAGATCACACTCGTGGATCCTCACGAGCAAACAGTGCCCCGCCCACTCTGCCCCGCCCACTCTGCCCCGCTCACTCTGCCCCGCCCACTCTGCCCCACCCACTGTGCCCCGCCCATTCTGCCCCGCCCACTGTGCCCCGCCCATTCTGCCCCACTCTTCTCTGGTCGTTTCCCGTCCGTCCCCGTCCATCTTGATTTTGACCATTTTTGCGTGAGGATCATACTTGATCTCCTGACGCCTCTCTTCTCTATTCAAAGCGTTGAAGTCTCATTGTGTTATTATGAATCCCAGCAAAACGTCATTGAACTGTACATCTTATCTGGAACATCCACGTTTAAAATGTTGTCCAGACAGCACAGGTGGTGATACTGCATTCAAAGTGCGGGTGCTCAGGACCACTTCTGCAGTTCAAGAATAAAATTTTGCTCTTGAGTCACTTGGGGATGTATGTGTCCAACAAGCAAAGAAACTTGTTTGCGCCTTGTGGCCGGAACACGGTGGTTTGTGTCGCACTGCAGTGTGCGACCCGGGTCGCTTCCACGAGAACGCCGCCGCGTGCTCGCTGTGTCCGACCGGAAGCTACAAGGAGCCGCGCAACCGCGACGCGTCGTGCGACATGTGCGAGGACTTCCGAGGCGACACGACGACGCTGCAGCCCGGCGCCGACGACAGGAGGCTCTGCGGTGCGTACACGTGGTCACAGTCACGTGGTCACAATCACGTGGTCACAGTCACGTGGTCACAGTTCACGTGGTCGCGGTTCACGTGGTTACGTACCACAGTACACGTGATCAGTACACGTGGTAGTCACGTCACGCATGTCATTGGGCGTATTCGTTTGTCTAACCCGCTCACCCGACGCACTCGGTGATTTCCGTGAGTGTGTCCTGCGCACCACATCTCTCCAGCATACGGGGCCTCCAACTGGGGCACAGGGAACAACGTGTGCTTTGGGAGACACACAGGAGACAGGGGGTTTGTCAGAGAACAAGAATAACGGAAGTCCTGTTTCTGCTCTTTCTCCCAACGTCGCTGTGACAGGTCACAGGGAAAATTGGTTCATTTTGAGTCTTGGTTGTGTTTTTTGCCTTGCGTGAAAAATTTATGATCGTTCGTTGACTGTGTTTTTTGTTTCAACAAATGCGCCAAAGAATTTTGCCTTGGGTTGCAGTGTGCAAGGAGGGGTACTTCCTGAGAGGCAACACGTGCACAGCGTGTCAACTCGGCGCCACCAAAGCGGTGCCTGGCAACGGGCAGTGCACGGAGTGCACCCTCGGACGCACGACGGCGTCCACCGGCTCCACGTCGCCTGGAGACTGCGGTACGTGCGCGGGACGGGTGGTCTAAACGTACAGCGGTGTTGAGATCCTGGTACACGCACGCGTGTGAAGTCGTGTGAAATGCAATAACTCAAGATTTTTCGTGCGAGGTTTGTTCTTTGCATGGTGATCATGTACCTTGTATGCATGTGTATGTTGCGGCGATGTCCTGTGCACCAGCGTGCGTCAGGCGTTGACGCGTCTGGTCTGTTGAGGGATGAGCCTGACTTGAGTCACTCAACAGCTGACACGTGATCATCTGAGAGTGAGGACACACTGCAGCGTGGGACTCGACGCGAGTCCCGCAGTTCAGCCAATCACAGGGTCCCGCAGTTCAGCCAATCACAGGGTCCCGCAGCTGAGCCAATCAGAGTCCCGCAGTTCAGCCAATCACAGGGTCCCGTAGCTGAGCCAAGCACACAGCACGATACATTTGTCTCATGCTATGTGATTGGCTGAGCTGTCCGCTCAGTGTGTCCTCAGCCTGCCCCCCCCCCCGAAGGCGCAGGTTGCTCCGATGTCCTGAACACCAACGCCCGTCGTTGACATCCCTGGTCTGTGCAAGGCATGCGTCTAACTTGGGTCACTCAGCAGCTGACGTGCTCCTCTCCCGCCCCCTGGTGCAGGTTGCCCTGTGACTCAGGGCTTCACCGGTAGCGGCTGCGAGACGTGCGGCGTCGGCTCGCACAGCGGCGGCTTCAGCTCGGACCCCTGCGTCCCATGCACCAACTCGCGGCCCTTCAGCACCACCCTCACCACCGGCTCCGACTCCGCCGGCGACTGCCGTGAGTACACACCAACCAGCAATTTTCAGTTCTGAATAGTGATAGAATCTTTGTGCACTGAGAGTCAATGAGAAGTGACCTGTGTCACTGGTCTGACAATTGGGGATCGTGGCTGGAAGACGACACAAATCTGCGCAACTCGCTAACGAGGACCAAACAACATAGATTGCGGTTTGCCAAGCACAGGTTTGAGTGTTTCCATGGATGTTTCTCTGTGTTTTGGGAGTGGAAAATGAGTAAATCTGCCTGGCAAACCAATTTGGCCTTTCTTTATTGTGCTCCACACTCACCTCCAGACTCACGTCCCACATCTCGTGTACCCTTTGGGTTGTTCGTTTCTCCACCTCTCACACTCGGGTTGTTCGTTTCTCCACCTCTCACACTCGGGTTGTTCGTTTCTCCACCTCTCACACTCGGGTTGTTCGTTTCTCCACCT
>JAAUXT010106166.1_pt1 | contig 19718 bp, 22 predicted proteins | sample 7278171 | NCBI WGS metagenome assembly JAAUXT01 (sample SAMN14350112, study PRJNA611818) | marine sediment metagenome | isolation source: surface marine sediment (1.8m) | place: French Polynesia: Moorea | collected 2018-08 | reverse complement strand
GGTGTGGATGTAGAAATGTCTCCATATCTCAGAAGGTACAAATATTTGGTAAAAGAAGTATATTGATAAAATGTAGTATATTTTATAGGGGTTTGAGAGGTAGCATTCAATTTTTGATTTTTGAAGATTTCTATAAAGTTTTTAATTGGGGTTAGAGTTTGGGCTGAAAAGTCATTTTCAATAGAAAATTTAAAAACAGATACTGGGCAATTCTTTTGGTTGATATGTGGATATTGTTGTGAAACAATGTATAAAAGTTCTATTTGGTCAAATTTGTTCCATTTGGGTGTGTACTATACTTTGTATCAGAAAGATAGAATCTCACTCTTAATGGGCTCTTAATACCTGTCAAAAATTACAATGTAAAATCCCATTAGGATTCCTTTTTGCTCAATTTCTCAAAATTATAAAATTCTTTTTCAAAGAAAATACTTCAAACAGTTTTGGGATTTTGTTAGCTTTCTTGTGATACAAGAAATATTGCAAACTTTTATGTTTTGAGAAAGTTACGCATGTGGAAAGAAAATCTATCTTTCCAATACAAAGTATAAATGAGTTCCCAAGTTATGAATATTGTGTGAAAAAAGTAAGAATTTTGACAAAAATGCAACCCAAATCAGAGTGAGCCAAATCAGAGTGAGCCAAATCATAGTGAGCCAAATCAGAGCAAGCCAAATCAGAGTTACTGAAATTTCCTCAAATCACCGCGAGCTCCATGGAGCTTTTTTTTCCTCTCAGCGACCCTTTTTGAAGGGTACCTCCAGTTAATTTGTGCTATTTCTTCTCGGCACAAGAGAAGGGAGACAACAGTACAGAGCAGCATGCAGAAGGCAGTTTGACACAGTCCGTCTGCATGTGCTCGGCTAACTTCGCTGATTTTTGCTCTGAAGTTAATTGCCTGCTTGCCAAACTTGTTTGTGTTACTTCATTTCAGAAAAATTCGCAATCAGTGAGTTGTCTTCTTTGTCTCCCAACATCGCTTCGTGCACTGGGAACACTCAGGGATACCGTGCAGTCAAAAGTCACGCAAAATTTAAGATGAGCTTTGTGAACTCTGTGCGGTGCGCCTGGCTGACCCCTTGCCAGAAAAAAACGCAATTGACCTCATCCTGGGTCTGCTGGAGGAACTGTCTTGACCAGTGGAACCTTCCTGGCCCGAACCCATTGGTTCTCGAACAACCTGAGGGCCAGAAATGATGTTGACATGAATCCGTGATCCCCAGGCGCGTCTGCACTCACCGTGCACCCACAAATCTGGGTGGTTCCCTCGTGTTCAGCTGACATGTCAGTTAGATTTCTCCAGGAGCATGCACACTCATCCATGGCACCAGAAGACTCGAGTAGTCTTGTCTAAAAATGTAAACTCACCTGTAGTGACTGGAGTAATATTCTTTCGGCGCAAAAGTTGAGGCTTGTTGTTTCAATATCTTTGTCTACGAAACTTGTGCTCTTTCGTGTCTATGGACGCCAGAACAGATCTTTGCACGACCCAGTCCACGATTGCTCTTGTGTTTGCGAACAAGGTAAACAAACCCAAGCGCAAACATCCACAAAACAGCACAGTATAGAAGTATTTGTTTGTAAATGTAAGAAAACACCTTTGCGTCTTGCTGGAGAGATGAAGAGATATGATCAGATACCCCAGAATGTCTGGCGGTAGTACTTCGTCGGCGCTTCGGTAATTGATTTGTGAACACTCTTTTTTCGTGCGTGAGGCCATGCACAATCTTGACAGTCCTTAGAGCAGAGGTTGGACAACTCAATACGAGCTCGAAAAGTTGACAAAAATCCGATACAGAGACCACACGCACAAGCAAGGCCAAAACACGATACGATGCACGTATGTGCAGCGACCATGCACGGCCATGGTACCTGCCAAAGACTGCCCAGTACAGCTTTCTTCTCTGGGTGAGCAAAATACGTGTGTGTTTTTCAAAAAAAAAGTTTTCCGACGTCAATTGACATCGTTTTCAGGTGACTTGAAGGGAACGCTTGTTCGGGTTGCTCCATATGAAATGTAGAGTAGCCCCAACAAGCGACCCCCCCCCCAAAAAAAAAACAAAAACACATTCAGTTCAAATTTTTGGGTACATACCAGTGGTTAGGTTTTTGGCACTTGTAAATATGTGGTTCAGTGGTCTGTTTGTTGTGTTTTGTGTCCAAAATGCCCATGCTCTTCTTGGAATTTTGGTGCAATAAAGTTCAAAATGGCAAATTAAAACATTTTGGACAGGATTTTTATTTTGCGCTGTAGTTTAAGTGAGTCATCTTTGGTTCAGGGTGTACATTTGATGGTTTTCATCATATTGGAGGGGATTTTTGTTGAAGCGGGTTTTGTGTTCATGTGATGAAAACATGCTGTGGTTTTCAGGTGACTGAATTTGAAAATTTGATAAAATAGTTTGAGGTTTGTATCAAAATGTACGGTACAGACGTAGAAAAGAAGAATTGTATGAGTTGTAAAGGGAATTGGTGACAGACAATGTCCACGCTTTCAAAAAAATTTCGTGTCCTTTGTAAGGCAGGGTAGAGGACTGAATGTGAAACTTTGAAAGTCTTGATAAAATTGAGCAACGGTTATATGATCGGAAGATGTTCAGGTTTTTTGCTCAAGTGCCAAATTTTTGTCAGTTGCAAATTCTGAATTTTTCTCACGTCACTGGAGTGAAGGAGTTGTTGGTGTTACTTGTTGGGTCAAAAGACTTGAAGAATGAGCCATTTACCACCATGAGGCCCTGGGGCCCGTAGATTGTTTCAAAGAAAACAAAATTCAATCAAAATTGCAGGTCTGGGGGCCTGTTTCGAAAATTAATTTGTCGCACTTTGGTCACACTTTGTTTGCCTTTTATTGTTGACAAAAGCAGTTTCAAACATAAAATCACATTTCTGGGTACTTCTATTTCAATACACCTTTTTGACACTTAAATGAAGAAAAAATAGCTTCATGGAGCTCGTGGTGATTTGAGGAAATTCTGATTTTGCTCACTCTGATTTCCCTCACTCTGATTTCACTCACTCTGATTTCACTCACTCTGATTTTGCTTACTCTGATTTTGCTCACTCTGATTCTGCTCACTCTGATTTTGCTCACTCTGATTTTGCTCACTCTGATTTTGCTCACTTTTTTGTCAAAAATTCTTACTTTTTTCACTCAACATTCATAACTTGGGAACTCATTTGGTACACATGCAAATGGAATAAATTCAACCAAATGGAACTTTTACACATTGTTTAACAACAATATCCATATAACACCAATATAATTGCCTAATATCTATTTTTAAAATTTTTATATGGTTTTTAGGTGGGGCTAAAGTTTTTGTTGAAATTAATTTTTCATAGAAAATTTAAAAATTGATACTGGGCAATTATTTTGGTTGATATGTGGATATTGTTATGAAACAATGTGTAAAAGTTCCATTTGGTCAAATTTGTTCCATTTAGGGGTATACTAAGTGAGTTCCCAAGTTGTGAATGTTGAGTGTAAAAAGTAAGAATTTTTGACAAAAAAAGGTGACCGAAATCAGAGCAACCGAAGTCAGAATTTCCTCAAATCACCGCGAGCTCCATGAAGCTATTTTTTTGACATAGGTTAAATTTTGATATTGACCTCAAAATTCTGCTATCGACATTAAAGTTTTGTCTCCGACGGCACCCATGTGAACATGGTTTTACTCACTCAGGTATGCGTGACCACCCCTATTTATCTATTGTTTGAAGCTCATCCCACTGATGCACCATTATGCCTGATAGATCCATTCTGATCCATCACATACAGATCACAAATACCAGGTCAGTTGATGATAATTGTCACACACAATTTATTTTTGCCCAGGTGCAAAATGAAAGCAGGATGAGTCATCTGCTGAATGGATTTGCCCATCATGAAGTGTGATTGGTGATTGGTGCAAACCATATACACATGTGCACCTTTTCGTTTCCAGTCAGGTGAAATACAAACCAGGTCTTCAACATTTGGTCCTGAACATGAAATGTTCGTGCTCAATTTCATTTGTGTACTTGTGAAATTGGTTTTGTGGGTCTTTCTCCCGCAACAGGTTTGTATGAACAGGAAACACAGAAGTCTTGATGCCTCCAGATGCTAGTTGGGAAATGTAAGCCGTGAAACCTGTTGTGATAATATGTGAACACGTGCTCACAGGACAAGGGCGGTAGGAACCCTGGCAGCACGGAAGCAGGTGGAGGTGACAAAATCCAAATGAGTCAATGAACATCTGGTATTACTTTGTCTACATTTCTCACAATTACAGAGAAGAAAACCATGTCCCTTCTGTGTGTCACCATTTACTTGTTGCTTGAAAGCGGGCATTTCTTACAGGAATGCTGAGAACAGAACCTATTTTTCAGGTGCTGCTGTTTTGAACGCTAAAGTTCTGGAACTCTTCACAATGGAACAAAGACCTTTCCTTGAAATATGGATGAAATGAACAACACAACACAAGCCGGGTCTCTCCAAAATACCACAGAAGTCACCAACAGAGAGGATGACAAGAGCATGATTTTTGTGCACCTCAGCTTCTATGTTTTCCTGAGAGTCCTGGTATCCCTATCAGGAATAGTAGGGAATGGAGTCACTCTGGTTCTGCTGAAGAGACTCAGACACAGACACAATGCCCACATACTGATGGTGTACCTGGCTGTTACTGACATACTTGTCTGTGTGATGGCATATGTGAGCATCCCTCTCACAGTCACGAATTACCTCAACATAAATATTTCATTTTACAAAACTCTGTGTATTGTGAAGGAAGATATATATTACACAGTGTTGGGATTGTCATTGGCAACATACACACTTGTCTCTGTTGACAGGTTTGTGTGGCCCTTCTTATTTGACTTGATTGACAGCAAAAACATATTACACAGAACTTGATTGCACAGAAAATCTTTTCAGTTTTTATTTGCATTTTATTGCAGGCTGTTGTTGGTGTGGAAGCCTTTGCACTACAAATTGATGGTTACAAAAAGAAAGCTTCATCTAACTGTGATCAGCATATTTTTCATCTTTTTCTTGGAAACAGTTTTGTCAACATTATTATTCCACCAACCATACTCAGTGTGGAGAGATTACTGTTCCTCATCATTGATTCTGAAACCACTGGCATACTACTGCATCATTATTCTGAACTATGTGGTGCTCAATGTTATCATGACTGTATCCTTTTTCATCTTGGTCAAAATGTGGAGAAAGAAAGCACAAATGTCACAAAATTCAGAGGGCAGCATTGAAACTAAATCATCAGAAATGATTCAAAAACTCACCAAAGCAACTGCCACAACACTTGGGGTGTATATTCTTCTGCAAGCTTCCGCTACAGTTCTGGAATTTGTGGGTTCTTTTGTTTCTTACAGAGACAATGGTCATGGTCAAATGATTGCAGATTATGTCTACATTGTGTTCTATCTCAACAATGCCATCAATCCAGTGATTTACTATTTCACACTGAATGATTTCAGGGAAGGTTACAGGAGATTTTGTCTTTGTTGTCATGATTTTGTTGAGGAAACCACTGAACAATTCACTGAGATCACAACTATTGGGTGAAAACAAAAAATAACACAGGATGTTCAGCTGTCTGCTTGACCAAAACCAAAAGCACTGGCTGCTAGTTTGTTGCGCTCCAGCAGACAAAGCTATTGCCTTGTGATGGTTGTTTGTGCCATTCTTCTACACTGCCGTACACAACTTTTTTGCCTGTTTTTGAAAATGCCCTGAAAGTGTCTTCTTAGACACATTCACAATTTTTTGTAATTCTGTGTACTTCAGCCAGAAGTTAGGGACGTGGAAAAGTGACCAGGTATTCTTTTTTTCTTCTGAATTTAGCAAAATGTTGCTTGGGGCACCTGACCCACAGACTTGGTCAGGTACGAACTACCCAACCAAACCCTGCCATGATCTGGGGGCTCAAACATCTTCTGAACAACATGGGATCATGGAGGGCACACTCTTCAAACTTAAGAATTGTGATGTTAATTTTGCTCCTGCTTCTCAAAAATACATACATATTTGCTCACCTGTCAGGATTATTTGCATGTGAAACATCAATTTTTTGTTTCTTGTTTTTCAGGTTTGTGTTGACGTGGAAACCTTTGCAGTACAATACAATTGGCACCAAGAAAAGTCTTCAACATCAAATGTTCCAACATCCACCTGTCCCAGGTTGCAGGTTGCCCACATCATCGCTCACCTGTGCATGTCCACAATACCTTATCAAATTTTTGCCGCTGATACCTCTGATGCACCAAATCCATAACATATAGGCCACAAATTTCGTGCTGAATTTCTTTTAGATTTTTGTGAATTTAGTTTTATGGATGCCTCACCCAATGCAGTTTTGTGCAAACAGGGTACAGACAACTCTTGACTGGTTGAAGTTTAAATATTTGGCATCAACTGGAATGGTGCCACTCTGGTTCTTCTGAAGAGACTCAGACATTGACACAATGCCCACATACTAATCTATGGTGTACCTAGCGGCAAGTGACATACTTGTCTGTGCGATGGCATATGTGAGCATCCCTCTCATAGTCACTAATTACCTCAACATAAACATTTCATTTCACAAAACCCTGTATATTGTGAAGGAAGATGTATATTACACAGTGTTATGATTGTGATTGGCAACATACACACTTGTCTTTGTGGGCAGGTTTGCACAAATAATCCTACTTAATTTGCTTGACAATGAAATTGTCAGATCAGGAATTTTCAATGTACAGAAAACATTTCAGCACACTTTTGCCTTCAAAGGTTGCTGGTGGTTTGGAAGCTGGTGATTAGCATATGATGTTCAGAAATCGGAGCTGCACTTGCAGTGTTGGTAGAAAATGGGTCAATGATCTCCCTTGTCAGAGGCGGTAGGATCAACAATATCGCTCAAACTGTTTCTGACACAATCACACATAATCACACACACCCAGGGAAGCACACCTGACACACACACACACATGTACTGCTCTGTCCCTTTAAGTGTGAATACCGGAAGATAAATGTTCTGAAGTCTTCAGCGGAACCTGCTTAGTTCTCCTGACATCTGGCTGTCACATGTCTGTGACAGTCATCCGAGTCGGTGCAGCAGTCTGATAACCAATGCAGACCTTTTGTGCCAAGCTGTTGAGTCAACCAGAGGAGATCATACTCTGCACCCTGAGTACTCTCTCGGACCCGCAGCCGCTTCCTTACATCTGGGCATGTACACTCCTACCTTCGTTTGTGATGCATATGTATGTAACTGAGCCATTTATAACCCTAGTCTTTTTCTGTCTGCAACATTCTTCTCAGAATTGGATGTACTGACCCGATAATGCAACTTCCAAGTACAAGTTGATCTTGTGATTTATCACAGTCAACAGCGTCGGGATATGTATTGTTTTTCGGCAGAACAGACTATCACTCACACATTACTCGGTCTTACACTTTCACCATCACCACCGTCCTTGCTGTACATATACACACACACTTGCGCTCTCACACACACACACACACACACACACACACACACACACACTTCCACACACGCATTTCACAAAGCACCCGCTCATGAGAAGTACGTTGTTTTGCAGGAAACAATTTTGCCCGATTGTCTGAAATGACAATGGATCTTTTGTTCAGATTTGTCCATTTCAGCTCGATTTGGAGCCGTTGTTGTCTGAACTCTTCACAGCAGACAAAGATAATGCCTCAATTCACCAAATTGCAAAAGTTGACAAAACGGATTTTGTCAAATGATGTCAGAGAAGAAGCATTACAAATGGCGAGGAAATGGGGAAATGCATCAGTATTTATTGTCAAGCACATGAAAGGGCTGAAAGCATCATGGCAAATGGACTGCAGATTGACTCAGAACCGGGTGTCAACAAGGGATGCAGCCAGCAATTGCCACAAACTATATTGTGACACAAACGTACACACACACGCACACACGCACACAGGCACACACGCACACACGCACACACGCACACATGAGAAGCATCAGAGCCTTATTTTGGGCATGACTGGGTCAATATCATATTGCTGCCCAGTTCTATTTGAGGGTTTGTGTTCACACAGCATTGAAACATTTGTCCACTGCAAGAGTCTTTGTACCAGTGGTTTTGTGAATTTAGTTCTATTTTTTTGTTGTTTGATAACAGGTTGCTTTGCACCAAAATGAACAACTCTGACAATACTGTTTCATCACTCTATCCAAACATTGTGAGAACAGATATCACTGCTGAAGGTGGTCAGCATAAGAGTGTGCTGCATCTTTCTATCTACTTGAGTCTGAGGGTACTTGTGTCAGTTTTGGGTATTGTTACCAACAGTGTCACTCTTATTCTTCTGACGAGACTGAAAACAAGGCAAAATGGACACATACTTATGGTGTACTTAGCTTTCACTGACATACTTATTTGTGTATTGGTTTTCCTGGATGTCCCTGTGGCAATTTGTGATCATCTGTTCTTGATTTATGCCTTCCATCACAGTTTGTGCCTTATAAAGGAAACAACCTTTATGATAGTGTTGGGATTATCTTTAGCAACTTACACACTGGTTTCAGTTGACAGGTTTGCTTTTACTGGTGCTTTTCAAAGAAAATGAATAATTTAGGACAGCATGTTTGCTCACCTATCCCGATCATTCGCCTGTGCAACATACATTTTTTGTTTCTTATTTTTCCAGGTTTGTGTTGGTGTGGAAACCTTTGCAGTACAAGACAATTGTCACCAAGAAAAGACTTCATCTGATTGTGTTCGGCGTTTTCTTCGTAATTGCATTGGAAAATATTCTTGCAACAGCATTTTTCTCTCACCCATACCCTGTTTGGAAGGACTACTGCTCAGTTCTTGACATTCTTGAACCAACTGCATACTACATTATCATACTGATGAATTCTGCAGTGCTGAACACGGTCATGATTCTAACATTTACAGGGTTAATTTTCTTGCTCAGACGGAGAGCACAAACACCAAATACCAGCACCAACAATCAAACAAATTCAGTAAAATTGATGTATAAATTAACCAAGGCTACATCTATTGCATTGGGTGTCTACATGATCCTGCAAGTCCCAGGTATTACTGTAGAGTTTGTGCATTTATTCAAATCATCTTCAGAAATTTTGGAAAAGGTGTTATATGATTATGTCTATTTTGTGTTGTGTTTAAACAATGTAGCAAATCCTGTCATTTACTACTTCACTCTCAAAGATTTCAAGGAAGGTTATCAAAAATGTTTTCTTTGCTGTGGCAAATGAACTTGACTTCTGGAAGCCTTTTTTCTTGTGATCGGTACAGAATTGTCATTGCACCTGTCACATTCAATTTTTGGTGAAAAATATTCCTTGAAAGAGAACATCATGTTGATGGATCTGTATTTATTGGGAGAAGCTGGGCTGTGGAATACTTTTTTCTGATTTGTAACAAGCTGGCTTGTAGGAAAGACAGCACCAAGTGAGTTGTCTTTTATCCCTGAGCAATTGCATTGAGACTGCCCAAAAGAAAAGATCTACAAGATGTTGTTTTCGTTGCCAAAACTACGAGTACCGGAGTACTCTGTGCACACAATGCAGTTCACATAAATATGAAAACAACAAGGAGAAGAAGCAGCGGATATAGCAACTGCACGTGTGATGTGCCCAGTGTGTGTCTCAGCTGTGGCAGTTGGGTGTGGTCAAATACCTGCAACAACAATACAATGGGATTGGAGATTGCAGGCTGTGTTGTTTAGTGTATCGCGATCTGCACTGATCTTGTGCTTCATACTGATTCGCTAGGAAAGGGTTATCCTGTATCTGTAGTTATGAATTTGAAGCCCAGGTGATTGCACCTGCAGCTGGGTGTGGCAGTTGGGTGTGGTCAAACAATTTCTGGGTCATGGTTATTTCTGTGTTGGCCAGGCTATTTGCTTTGTGATTCGTCCATCACAGCCTGTGGAAGGTCCAGATCCCCTCCCTGCTTATTGCTAGATGCACATCATGTTCGTGGGTTTCCAATGATGCTCAGTTTGGGGTCTCATTGAGAGCAAAAGGTTTGGTGACAGGCTCCAATCTCTGGAACCTTATTGTTGTATCTTCATTTGAATGGGATTGCAACTGCAGTCTACCGCGGACATGATAGACATCATGGCTTCGATGATTCCACAGTTTAATCAACAGCACTGAGACAAAAACATGTCCACAATCAAAGACATACAAGATGAGACAGCCAGTCAGGACAGAAGACTCACCAGAGGGCACAGTAAATGGTCACATGACTTCCAACAACCAATCAGCACACAGAATGAAAAGAGCAAGGATAGAAACGCTTGAGGATGAATGGAAGGATTGAATTGAGTCAGTGGTATTCAACAGAAAAACAATACAGTGTTTTTGTACTCGTCACATTTTGCAACATGCAGCAATGAGAACTGTCGCACCTGTGCACATAGGGAAACAGTCACATGACAACTCCTTGTTGGCCTTCTACAAAGGGCCACAAATTACACGTTACAGGCTGGTGGATCCACGTGTTCTTTGGAGGGGGGGGGTGTTGTTGAACATCCTGCCTCAGCCTGATGTGATGGAGGTGAGCAAAACAGATCACCAGGGTTTTGGCCAGTCTGGTGCAAACTGAACTCACGTTTACAGTACAGCACCACTCCATTGTTAAAACCGTCAAAATTTTAGCAATATCCAATCCAGGCGGAGGGTGAGGTGAAAATGGAAGACACAAAAAAGGCGAAATTCTGGTTTGTAGTGATAAGACCCCCACCGCCACCCATCCCAGGTACAGATGGCAGGAAAATAGGGTCCAAAGGGGTTTTCATGTTGGGGATGGATTTGGCTTTTTCTGCTGTTGGCGGCAACTTTTTGAGGCCGCAAATGAATCAAGTTTTCTTATCCCTACCAAATGGGTGTTTGGTTAAATTTGGAGGTTGACGTCAAAATTCTGCTGTGGACATCAACTTTTTGATGTTGATAGTACCAATGTGAAAACCACTTTGTCTAATGCCCGGCCGGTGTTGTTCATTTGATGGCTGCGTGACACCCATTAGGCAGAACACAATTTTCCCCACATCACACAATGGATCTGCATTATCACAATGGATTGCATTGTGGCTGAGTGCATCATGACAATAATCCATTCCGGATGTCACTTTTTGCAGGCGAGAGCACACTGTTCCTTCGGATGTCCAGTACTCACACCTGGCGCTCACTCCAGTGTTGTATTCTGCTGAGACTCAGAAATTCCACAGACCATCTTCCAGGACACAGTCAAAACAAAAAAAAATTATTGTTTTGCTCTCTATCAGGTCTAAATTGATCATGGAGAACATCAGTACAGGGAAGTTGTCACCCACAAAATTTACTGGCTGAGAGATTTGGTAAAATATAATACTACATCACAAAACAGAGTGCTTGCTTTGATTTCATGTTTCATTTCATAGGAACACATTTTGACATCACAGTCAAAGCGAAAGAATCTTGGAAGAGTCTTTTGCACAATCCCTGACTCAATACCATACATTAACAATGAATGACACAATAAATTCTACAGGATCCACAGATCTAATTCTTACTACAACAGAGATCACCCAAAAATGGTTTGAGAAGAGAAGGAGCCTGGTCCACCTCACTGCCTATGTTTCCATCAGGATTTTTCTGGCAGTAGCAGGAATAGTTGGAAACAGTATCACTCTCATACTTCTAAAAAGATTAAAGCACAGATATAATGGACACATACTGATGGTGTATCTGGCTGTTACTGACATATTTATTTGTGCTTTGGTGGTCTTGACCATTCCGCTGAAAATTGCTGATTATCTTAGCATTGAAATTTCTTTTCACAAAACTTTATGCATTGTCAAAGAAGATGCCTATATCACAGCACTTGGATTGTCTTTGGCAAGTTACACACTGGTGTCTGTGGACAGGTTGGGAATTTTATTTCCTATTAATTTTTACCCACTTTAAAACCAGAACATTACCACATTGTGTACCAAGACACATTCCCTTTCTTTGCATGTTAGGCTGACGTTGGTTTGGAAGCCTTTACACTACAAGACGATTGTCACCAAAAGAAGGCTGCACATGGCTTTGCTGGGTGTTTTCCTGGTCATTATCTTTGAAATTATCCTGGCAACAATTTTTTTCCATCGGCCATATTCAGTGTGGAAAGCCAACTGTTCTGCAGCATGGATCCTGAAACGAGTGGCATATTATGGGATAACAGTGATGAATATTGTGGTCCTGAATACCATCATGACTGTTTCATTCATATTGCTTGTTGTGTTGTTTCTGAAAAGGGGACAGGCAGCAAAGAAAATTACAAATAATACTCAATCTAATTCAAGAATTATGATGCACAAACTCACCAAGGCTACAGCCATAACACTTGGCCTGTACATTATGTTGCAAAGTCCTGCAATAATCATGTTATTTGTTTGGTCATTTGTTTATTTTGGTCACACTTATACTGGTGAGATAGTGTCTGATTATATCTATATTGTGTTGTACATAAACAATGTTGTAAACCCTGTTATTTACTATTTCACCTTGAAGGATTGCAGAGAGGGTTACAAGAAAATCTGTCTGTGTACAAATCCAAACAGGACTGACAGATGTCAACAATTTGCTGACATTACAATTGTCAATTGAAGCAAAGAACCCTTGGCATTTAAATATTTTTTCTCTCTCAACGAAAACTCTTTCAAATCATTCTACTGTATGTAGAATGTTGTTGGATGTTGTTGGTGTGGGCTGGCAGCAAGGTTGTGGTGCCATAGTAATTTCCTTTGTCTTGTTGTTCAAAAAAATGATTTCTTTTGGTTTCCTTTTGGAAACACAAAGCAATATTGCCCAGCTACTGAATCCCTCAGTGTACTCATTTTTTGACGTGCCTAGTTGGCCATAATGACTGACTTTACTCACATTCCCCAGTCACCAACCACTGGGCTAAAGTAGGGGTGACTTCACCAGAGGCTTGTTGCACTCTTTCACCTGTAGAACAAACACAAATAGAATAACACTCCTTTTGAAGGCACAAGATCATACATCTGAACCATGGACCCTTTATCCAACTGGGAGGAAATGAAATCGAATGAGAGACTCATGGGTTTGCTTGTACTGAGGCTGTTCATCAACACGGTGTTTATTTTCTGTCTATTTTTGAAGACTTCTGTGCACTTGCAGGGAATGATAACTCGAAAAAATCAAACTCTTACTACAACAGCTGCTGAGGGTCCAATTGAGTACTCACAGAGCAGAGTAGGTGCTCCTCTGGTGGTGCTAATAGCTGAAGGCACAACTCAGGCCTTGGGTTATCTCACCCTTACACTGATCTGGCACTTGTCATGGGCATATGACAAGGGGCCTACAAGATCAGTTACCTGAATGTAAGTACAGGGATATTCACAAGCACATGACATACTAGACAGGGCTGAACAGTATTGATTTTTTGACATATTCATCTTTCACAGTGGTAATGTCAAACACACAGTTACGAAAATCACATGGCCATCTGTCACAGTGCAGATCTCTCACATTGGTGGTATTTTGCCACAGGAATATTTCACTGTTCCACACCTTCTGCATAACTTGTTTTGACTGGCCTGCCTTTGGACTAGACCCTTTCATTTGTCAAACCAGACTTTGATCCACTGTTCTTGCTGTTTGTGAGGGAACCCCAGGGTGCCTTGTGTTGTCCTTCAAAACCATTGCATGTGACAGAGATAGAATGGCAAGCTTGTTGTTCAATTTTTGCCCCAATGATGTTTTGTGCATAGGTTGGGCTAAAGATTCTGCACTTCCTTTTGCCGAGTCATCTTTTCTTCCATAAGAAATTAGAAAATAGCACCACAAGATTTGTTTTTCCCATCACTTTTTATTGAAGCATCTCTTGAAAGTTCATGTGTCCATTTGTTTTTTTTTAAATCTTTGAATTTGAGTCAAAGCTCTGTTTGTCTTCAATGGGCCACTCCCTCCAGGCCAGAAATGTTCAACATTTTCCAAAAAACAATGTTTCTATGTTCAAAGAAGAAGTTAATATTGTTGCAGTTTTCAATTTCAAATAATCAATTTAACCCACCATGAAACAATAAAATATAGCTCAGCTCAGTCTTTTCATTTTCTGAGAACATTTCAAGAGTTTTCACTGATGAGTAGTTCTGAATGATGACAAAACCATTCCTCTACCAAATTAGTTAACTGAGCACATTCCAACATTTTGGTTGCCTTGTCAGAACAATTTGCATTTGTGCAGCTGGGGTGAACAAGACACTCTCAACAAGGCAAAATCTGGTGCAACTTAGGTTTTCAATTGAAACCCACATCCTTTCCATCAGGCAATTCAGAGGAAACATTGTTCAACATCACCAGTCATAATTTGCAAAATGATAAAAATATGTGATGACGTGAATGTTCAACACTTTCAAGAAAATATGGTTCAATTTCAAACAGTTTTGGCAGCAAGAAAAAGTTTAACATTGGATTTGTTTTCAATTTCAAAGTCCAATTGAACCCATCACCACACAAGACAACAATCCAGCTCAGTCTGTTGATTTTCTGAATGATGACAAAACAACAACTCTGCAACAACCAATTAATGAAGTGGGCACATTCCAATTTGTTGGTTTCCTTGTCAAACAATATGAATAAGCAACTGGGGTGAGCAAGATACTCATAACAAGACAAAATCTGGTAGAACTCAGAATAAAAACTGTCCAAACCACATCCCTTCAACATTATGAGTCACTTGCAAAAAATATAATATCTGGGTACACTGAGAAAAGTTCAAGCAGTTTTCATTTTCAAAAGTACAATTCACCCATCACCAAGACAAACCATCTCAACCCAGCCAAATCCTATTGATTTCTTTGTTTAGTGAAGCAATTTGAAGATTTTTGTCTTTGTGAGCTATTCAGAATGAGGACACAACAATTGCTCTGGTAAGTTTTGATCTGAGCTGATTCCAACAAGTTTGCTTCACTTGTCAAAAGCATTTTTATTGATTGTGCTGGGGAGCACTTGTAAGCTATCACCAACACATTGGTTGCTATCATTGATCAGTTCACATTCTCCATTGTTCATGGTATTCAGAGAAACAATTTTTCAACATTATGGTCATACATTTGATAAACGATGAAAACATTTTGCCACAGAATATATTTTGAAACACTTTGTTGAATCGTGCTAATTATGTCTGATCATACATACCAATTCAAATTGAAAAATTTTGAAACACTTTGTTGAATCGTGCTAATTATGTCTGATCATACATACCAATTCAAATTGAAAGCAGGTCAAACATGGGCTTTTGTTCTCCAAAACACCACTTCCCTCTCAGCTTCTCACAACAAAGTCAATTGCAATGAATCTTGCACAAAATTCTTTATCTTCTGATAACCCACCACCTTTCATTGAATAAATACTTGACAAGAAAACATGGACATTTGGTACTGTTCCGTGATGAATACAATCATAAAATAGGATCAATTTTCATTCTGTCACAATGATTTTCCACTGGCCCAACACCCGGATACTCAAGTAAAAATAAAGAACAGTAGTCACAAACTGGAAAAAGTAAGAACCAAAATGGTTTGACATGTCTCCTTTTCATACTTGGAATCCAAGCTCTCTTCATTTCAGTAGGACTGACCGACAAGCAGGGCAATGGGAAAAAGCCTGGGCAACTGCCATTCAAAAATTAGAATCAGCTCAAAAGCATTTTGAGACTTCAAAACACACTGATTGTTTGTTTGTGCTGTGCATACCTCTGTCTCATATTCAGAGGTGACTGACACACTGACTTCAAAAACAAGCTGCTTGCTGAATCTAGGCAAAGGATTTCTTCTCATATCTGCAAGAAAAAATACAACAAATTGTTGATGCCAGAAACAGGGTTGATTGATCCAAAGGCAACATGTGTCAACATCCTTCTGTACAACAAAGATTATACAAATCATGAAAAGACGCAAGAAAATCTTACATTGAACCTCAAGCATCGATTTGGCAAATAGGCCTGTAGCTGGAGATGCATGTCTGATAATCCCCTCCCAACATGTTGTTCCTAGGGAACCATGTTCCACACTCAGCATCAGCAGTTGCCTGGATAGGGTATCCACTGGAGCTCAGGTCTGGAAGGGGTGTGCCATCAGGAAACTCCCACTCATTTGTCTGCGGGTTCTTTACAGAAACCCAGACAGCAACCAGGCCAGCTTGCTCTCTGTAAAACAAAAATGGCTGAAATACACATGGAAACAAATTCAAGGGGTGAGAAAGAAGACTGCCAATAGTTAAACAAACAATTCATGACAACTCCAACAAAATGCGAAAGAAATATGACAGAATGCAGTAAATGCTCTTACGCCAGTCCGTCCAGAAACATGAGGTCCTCCACTGTCTGATACATGGCCAGCTTCCCTCCCTGCTCACAGCGGCAGAACTCGATTGCATTCTCCATGTGGTAAATGGTGATGGAAGTGAACGCCTTGAAACAACTATCTCCACGCCGTGTCCATGTACCATCACACACTACACACAAAACAATAAGAGTTTCCAATGAAACTTTTGCCGCATTCAGTTCAGGCACATCTCACACCAGAACAACATTGTCTGGCATCACATGCAAAAAAACACCATGGCACCTCACATTTGCAAGGCTCATGTGAGAATCTTGTGCACAGAGTCAAGAAGATTTTGTCTTGTTCACAAAGCAGCATTCTCAACTGAAGGCCAGGTGGCCCCCTTTCAAAGTTTGGGTACTCAAATATCCAAAGGGAATTAACAGAAGATATTTCAAGTGAATTGTTTAGCCAGGATATTGATGCTGATCCCACTGTGCCCAGAAAAACATCACTTTGATTTCATTCACTTTGGTTTCATTCCTCATTCCCTGATGTTGAATCAAAACCTGTGAGGTCTGAACATTGCCCTTATTATTCTTTTTTCCCCAAAGACACCACATATAGTGTCTTGACAACTTTTCCTCAAATTTAAGCATTGTGAACTATACTGAAGTTCATTGCAGTTTCTGAACTTGTGCAATCTGTTTCAGGGAAGAACTGATCACCATTTCATGCAGTTGTTGGCGGGTTAAATGGTACTGAGTGAAAATTGTGCTTGACCATCATTTTTCATTGTGGAAAAGTATGAGTTGCCTCCGGCAAATTTGTGCACACTCAGTGCAGTACACCATTAGGTTAAATGCTTCAGTTCATTTGTCACCAGAACACTGGGAAACACTCTCTGTTTGAAAATCAGATGACAAAGGAAAGGAAGAAATACGCCGTGTGTTCTCAGAATTGTGAGGCATTTTTGGACCTGAATGGAGTGTCACTCAAACCTTGTTGATTTGAACTTTTGACCCTGTTCTGGGTACCTTTCCACACTGGGATCCCCTGTATTTTTCACATTCCGACATCACACCTGTTGACCCTTTGACCTGTATGAGTCCTCACCTGGAGTAACTGTTGTCGTGCAAGATGTGTCTTCTTCACCAGTTGTGTCTTCAATGTTGGGTTGCAGGTCATCAAAAAATCAACTTTCTGTTGTTATGTGCATTTGATTAAAACTCAAGGAACCGAGTATATCAACAAAATGTTTTTTCTTGTTTCTTTTCCTCAACTAAAGTGCTTTGTTTTTGTCTCAAACTGGGTACCACAAACATCCTGAGACTGAACACTGGGTATCTGTACTTTACTTGTTTTGTGTGATAAATGGCCACAAATATGTTGTTCTCTCAATTACCACATTGAAAGTTTCACACTGAACTCCATTTACTCAAGGTTAACACTCACCCAAGCCATGGGTTGTGTCTTCTCCCTCAACACTTATTTCACATACAGGTGGGAAGAGGGCATCACATTCAAATACATAGAAGATATGGCCTGCATGACTCCAGATGATACACCCATCTGGTACCACATTGGGAAGGGTGTAGTCACCACCACTACTGCTGAAATCGGGAACTTGTGTGCCATCCGGCTGCACCCATGTGTTATCTTGTTCCTTTCCAATCCAGAATCCTTCATGACCATCCCTTGGAGAAAACAGAATGGGTGAATGGGGTCTGACAGTCAAAACACAACACACATCATGTCATATACAACAGTATGATGAGTTTCAGGACTCGGTTCTCTGGTTACAGTCACACACAAACCTGTATAACTCCACCCTGATTTGCAAGTGCACATATGTGAACACACTTGATAGATTTTAAGGACCCAACTCAGCTATTTGTGAAGCCCAAGAACAAAACTTGATGTTTTGTTTGCAAAAAATACCTCAAGAGTTTGTTTCAGTATGACAATGTCAATACAAAAAGGCTTGGTATCAAAAGAACAAAAAGATAAGCTGTCAAAACCTCTCACATCATCTGCGTATCCAGGAAGACCAAATCATCAAGGGTTTGTATGGTTGCATGTTGCACTCCCAGGTCCCTACAGAACTGGAATGACCCTTCAGGTCCAGGGACTTCTGCTTCTGGGAAATCTTTGTAGCATTTATTCCCTCGTAGAACCCAAGTCTCGTCACACACTGTGCAAAAAAGTCTGCTTTTGACAAAAAGATACAGAAATGTTCAAAGCACACCACTCCAGCACCATTCTCGGTGCATATTGTACCTAGGTGTAGGTTTGTGTTGTTTATATTGGGTCTTGGCACGATCAAATAGGGCCAAATGTCTGAGTACTGAGAAACAAAGATGGATGTGTCTTACATAGGAAACTGTGACACTGCAAGATAATGTTCTGTCCGTGTAAGTGTGCAACCGGCAATCGAAATATCGTGAACTCAATGTTCGTCTTACGCCTTGTGTTAAGTCCGGCTGTCACACGTCTGTGACAGTCTACGGAGTTAGGTGCGGCGGTCTGATAACCAACGCAGACGTTTTTGTGCCGTGCTGTTAGGTCTACCAGAGGAGATCGCACTCTGTGCCTCAAGTACTCACTACACACTTGCTGCTGCTTCCTTCAATCCGGGCTCTTACACTCTACTTCCGCATACTGCATATGCATTAACTGAGCTATTATTACACTAGTTGGTCTTTTTCTGTCGTAAATACTCATTACACGAATACTCAGCGCTGTCAATGCATCGGAGAACCAAACCACTGACCTGGCGTGTTCACGGCATGCCCGCCGAATATACCTCGCCAAATCAACCCCGACAATGCAACTTCCAAGTAAAGTTGATCACAGCTATCGCTTCGGGATATGTCATAATTAACTCGGCAGAACAGACTCTCACACATTCACTGCTCAGTTATTTACCACCTGTAGTATCCTTACAATAATATTTTGTTTTTCTTTTGCTCATAAGTTTTTCCATCCCAGAGCTCACCCTTCCAGCCTTGACCATTGAGCGCTTTGCTCAAGATGAGCAAATTGCTCCCAATGGCCCGCTTTTTGGCAGCAAGCACAGTTGTGTTGTGTGTCTGCCTGAATGAGAGGGGTTGTGGTTTCTTCTGCACACTCACCTGTGGTGGTGGCTGGCGCCTCTGCAGCTTCCACCTCTGTATCTTCTGCTGCAACACAAACAATACAATTCCTGTGACATTTTCCATGAGAACAATGCTTCCGTTTTGATGCAAAACTTGTGCTATGAACTTGCACACCTAATTTGGGGTAGGAATCATAGAGCTCCTGAATTTCTGTATCAGTCAGGGCTCTGTTCCAAAAAAGCACTTCATCCACACTTCCTGTGCTGTCCTTGATGTCATCATTCAGAAATCGTTTTCCT
>JAAUXT010030484.1_pt1 | contig 19726 bp, 22 predicted proteins | sample 7278171 | NCBI WGS metagenome assembly JAAUXT01 (sample SAMN14350112, study PRJNA611818) | marine sediment metagenome | isolation source: surface marine sediment (1.8m) | place: French Polynesia: Moorea | collected 2018-08 | reverse complement strand
TGTTTGCAGGACTTGTGGAAGACAAGGAGGACAAGGAAGAATCGATGACATTACCGGCAAGGGACTTCGCACTGCAGTTGCCCTGCTTCTTATTGAGCTTCTCGAAGCAGGACCATTTTGGCGGGAACAGTGGGATCAACATCAGAACACAAAACACATGAACCTGCGAAACTCATCCCTCCAGTCCGGACCACACTTTCTTTTCTAGGCAATTGCTGTGTGGAATGTGCCGGTAACTCTGTGTTCTCATCATGGGTCGTTTGAAAAGCCAGACCAATTGTGTCTGTGTTGACCCAGTTTGACGGGAGTTTTGACAAGGATCAGCGTCTATGCAGCGCGCACGCGCAGCTGTACGTACCAGTCCGGTGTCGATGGCCATCGTCTTCTCCTCGGGCCGCGCGTCGTCGCCCACCCAGACGTACACCGTGTGTCCCGTGTCGAGGATGAACACGTCGTCAGGCACCAGGTCCTCCTGCAGTGGCAACGTTTCGTTCCAGTGTCAATAGCCGAGATGCATGCGCCCCGACCCTAGTTCTGGGTGTCATTCGGGAGTGCGAGAGGCTTTCTTGTGCCCCTCCCCCCAACACGCCAAGTGCACCCACACACACAAAATGACACGCACACACGCACAATGATACGCACAAGCACTCACACAGAGCTGTCACCTCACCTGCACAAAGTCCACGATCTCGTTGACGCAGAATGCGCCGGTGGCGTTGGAGCACTGGAAGAGACGCGGCATGAAGTCATCTCCGATCTCGTCGTCCTGCAAACACACAGACAGCGACGTCAAGCGGGAAGCGGTGTCCACTGCGGCAAAACGTCTTTTAGCGGCACAAAACTTCAGCATTTCACACCTCAAGTGACCACCAGTGGAACTCGAGTGTTTTCCCCGCTGACGGAAAACCACAAACCAGTGCAGAATCGTGTTCGGGCAAGAAATCAGGTGCTGTCAACGTAGGGTCTGCCTTTGCACCTTGATCAATTTAGCTTCTGGTTCAGATCGGACACGAACACTGCTTACGTTGCGAACAGAACTTGTCAGGTCAGACAACACGCACGCATCGGTGACGCTGAGACACAGGTCGGTTGTGGGTGGATGACAAGATCTGAGGAGAGGGTCTGTACAAGTTGCAGATTCAGTTCGCGAGTCTGATGCGACAGTGCTGCCGACACGGGAGAATCGCATGAGACGCGGAACATCAGTTCAGGAGGAAGAGCGACAGGGCACCAAGCTCGAAAATAAACACGAGTTGGGAGAATCCTTACGCACAAAGAGGACATGCGCTTCGTCTCTGTCGAAAACAGCACACCATTTTCCCGACGACTTGACAGGGCTTGCAAATGTGTGTGGGTTTTCGCTTCTGTTGAGCACACTGAGTCCGTGCCTGTGTTCGTAAAGCATGAGTGGAACAGTGCAACACATGCTGCTGGTTGGCCTCCGTCTTGGTGGGGTTTACGCACCAAATGCGGTTCCTTCCAAGATTATGGATACGGAGCAGCTCAAGCACGTCGGCTGTGTGCCTCACAAAAACGTCCGTGGAGACCAGATACTACTTGCAGCAAAAGTGCGAAGCCTCGACGACAGTGAACCCAACCTTCATGCCAGACATGTACAACTGGACATAAATAGGTCTCGACTGCTGACTGGAACCCTACATGGCGATAGATCGACCTATTTATCGGCCCATTCAAGACCTCTTTCAGGATGAGGTTTGAGCAGCCCTCCCCTGAAGACGACTAAATTGAGCTCTGACGAGAAGAAATGTGTTCAAAGGACTTTCAAAACTGAATGTTCCTGGTTTTGATATCGAAGCCACGAGCCATGTTTTCAGGAACATACTTTTGTGCAGCTTTCAGTCCCGTCATTTTCTCTACCTCATTGTATTGACGTCAGCGCAAACACATTTGCGTCTCTTGTCTGTGCGGCCTCAAAGATGCCACCAAACGAGAAAAGAACTCTCGTGTTGGACTGCTTTCTTTGGGAAAGAAAACAGCCTGCGAAACCCAACACGCGCCATCAAACAGAAGGTATCATCCTTGGGCGACTCCACCGGCAGAACCTACAGACACTTCTTCCTCTGGTGAGGAGTACTCGTCACTGCTACTGCTGGCGCTGCTGGCGCTGCCGCTGCGGCGGCGTCTAAACATGCGCGACCAGAAGCCGCGCTTTTTCCTGCGTCCACGGTGACGCCTCTCGCGCTGCAACGTGCGGTTGCCATGGTGACGCGATTGCAAACTGGGCTTTGTATTCTCGACAAAACAACTCCAAACAGGATCAAACTTAGTGGTGGTCTAATCTGCGTAAATCTAAACAGGGTCATCTTGCCAGTGAGATTGGAACTCGGTTAGACTTCAACTTGTTAGGATGGTTGACAACTGGAAACAGTGAAACTGAGGATCATGCAAACAGAGAGAGGCGTTACCCTGGCGACTCGCGCCTTCCGAGCCACCGCCTGTTTATAGTAAGTACGTCGGTCGAAGTCTCCCTGTCAGGTACACATGCACCAAATTATCATCCACCGCAAACGGTACTGTGTTGATTGTCATTTTCCTCGCAATTCGCGACGGTTAATGGACGACAAAACGGTTGTAAACGCACGGCGCATGAGATGCTGTTTGAATAATTACGGACCATCGTGAACAATGTTGCTTTGTTGCTTCTGCCAGTTTCACCACAGACATCACATGCCAAAATACAGCCCCTCACACCATGCAACCAGACCCTTCTCTGCATTGTTGATGCAACAATGCAAGATTGACCCTTCATATCAATTCCGACAACTTTTCCTGGTCACTGTGGGAGAAAATTAGCAGAAGCACTCGGAAAAGAAACAATGGCAATGGATTTCACATGAATACAGCAGTTAAAACTGGAAGCAGAAGCAAACGAGACAATGATACCTACGATGTCATGCTGCGAAGTCACAAGCAGAAAATTCACACAATCTCAAACAGTGCAATGAGGTGGACACCCACCTCATCATCAGACCACAATGCTTCGAGAGGCAAAGGCAACAAGAACAAGTGTTGCATGCTCGGCTTTGAGCGATCAAGACACTGCGAAGTCGTGTGTCCAAGAAAGTCGAGTCCCCACAGTAAAGGCGCCCCTCCCCCTCTCCACCCTGCCCCCGCCGCCACGGACTCGGCAATGTCAAGTTTGGTCTTTTCAACGTTCATTCAGAAAAATCACAAGTCACGACTTCCCCATCGCCAGTGGACAGGAGCACGTGCAGCAAGAAACAGAACAGTTTGCAATCAAAGTACTCCAGTACACTCACCCGGAGAACAGGATCGCTCGAGTATTCGGCACGGCCGCCCAGCACGGACCAGAAGTCGTCCTTCTCCTGGCCCTCGATGATCATCGCGTAGCCCCTGGGAAACCGGTGTGCAAGAGTCAGAACGTTGCAGGGTTCACTTCCGGTGCACTGAGCGTGTGTCCGGGGCCAGGTACCTGACACTTACACTTGTGTGCGCAGGGGTGGGACAGTTTGCGCTGGACAAATTCCAAGTCTCTTTTCCAAGAGAAACCAGACTGAGACGGCCTTGCCTTTTTGCAGTTGAGACGCTTCTCGTGTACAAAATCACTCACCGAGAGGACCTGGATGCGATTTGTTTGGCCATCTCCCTCTCGTCTCCAGTGCAACCCTGCAAACAGTTCAAGGTCGTGGTGTTCCCCAACAAGGCTTGCATTGCTCGCTTCATGTCTATTTTATTTCACGCTTTTCACTGCAATAGTTTGCAGGCAATTCACCCCTGATCCGAAGTGGACTTTTTCTTCGGTACGTTTTCTCATTCGCACCGTGGCATGAGACCGCCACGTCCTCGCGCCCGCTCCGCCCACCAACCCGCCTCACCTTGCCCGCCCAGACGAAGACGCTCGATTTGGAGAAGAGCACGAACACGTCGTTGGAGTTGAGCGACTCCGCGCGCAGCGGTACCTGGTGGTACAGAACACGGCGTCACGTGACGGGTGAACCCGAGGAAGTGTTATCGGCCAGCGATAACGACATGAAACAAAGAGATTCCACTCACCTGCTCAGCCTTGCAGTTGAGTACGGAGGTGCCGCGCACCTGAAGTAGGTACGTGTCGCCCGGACCTGCAGAGACGCGCAGATGTCAAGGTGGGACCAAAAGTGAAAACTGGGTTTGTCAGCCTCCCTTCAAGTCTCCCACGAAATACCAACTACAGCTTCGTTACTAGTGTCTCAGCATGAATACCAAACTGTTTTGACCCACTCGGCAGCCTTACCTTCGTCGCTGCTTTGGCCCCAGCCCGCCTTGCCGCCACTGAAGATGACCAGGCGGCCGTTGAACATGGCCATGAAGTGCGGCGGCTCCTTCGAGTGCGTCACACGGATCTGGAATTAAAGTCGCCGAGTCAGCAACGTGCAGCTCGACATGTGGATTTTACTTTGCACCGTCGGTTTGCAGTTTGTGACCCTCGTAAAAAACCTGTCTGGCAGACGGCAGAAGTTTCACAACACCGCTCGCTGGTGATTGGATAAACTCTGGGTCAGCGCGTTTTGAGCCCGCCTTCCAGGCAGACGTTTCCTTTCGGCAGTGGAACAAAACATTCTTGTCACACTAGATTGGTGTTGACTGACGCACCTGCTGCGCCGCGCCGCCCAGCGAGTCGTCGATCTCGACCGTCTTCTTGGCCGCCACGCCCTTCTCGTCCGTCGTCGACTTCCGACCCTGAAATCAGCACGAAAATCAGACTCCGGACCCTCTGAACATCGGCAGAGCGATCGAGTCATTGAAGAGCAGAACAGGTTCGCACTCCCTTGATTCATCCGCGCGTGTGACCCACAGAAGAACGGCTTCAGGAGCTAACACACTGCCGTAATGCCACCTACCAGCCAATAGTAGACGATATAGTGCTCGCGCTTGTTCACTTGGTACGTGTACAGTACCACGTAGCTGTCCCCTCCGTACAGCTGCCTGCAACGCAATTGGAAAACTTGAGCTGCCGGCTTCAAGCACACAGCGCGCAGAACCACTGCAGAACGCACACGCCACGCCTGTTTTAGCCCACATGACCCTTCCGACTTGTGATGTAGCAAACCCATTGCTTGGTTTCTCTCCAACAACAGCTCTTGCAGGCTCTTCCTTGTCGCTTGACTGTTGCCTGTTACAATTGGCATAGAAACGCTCCTCATACACTTATGATTGTTCCTTGAATTTGAGTACTGACCCGTAGTACTTCTCCTCGAGCTCCACCAGATCGTACGTGTTTCCTTTGCGCTCAACGCGCCATATCTTCTTGGTGCCGGACCCGTCGTCAGGCATGCGGGCGCGCGCCGCCGTCGCCGGGTTGGCGTGCAGCGATGCCGCGTCGAACTTGGTCTGCTGGCTCATCTTCGCTGCAACCGACACACAGATCGTCAACGCATGTGGCTGAGCGAGTGGTGGGAGCGCGTGTGATTTGTGCGTTTTGTCTGCACCACGCCCCATTTAAGACATGACAGGTACAGGCCTCCTCTGCCCCTCAACTCGAGCGACTCACCGATCCTGTTGTTGGAGTAGGCCTTCATCTGGCCCGGCGTGCGCAGCGGGTCCCACTGTTTGAAGAGCGCCTTGAACTCGGCCGGCTCCCCGGACTCGGGCACTTTGATGACTGGAACGTGCGACGGGTAGTTGCGTTGTTTGATGAACGCCTGCAATGTCGACAAGTCTCCAGCAATGTTCTACCAGTGCAGAAAGAGTGTGGTGACACGAGACCTTGACAGCCTGATATCGCTGTCTGTCCGCGACAGAAAAACTGAAACGTGCGACGACGTCCAGCCGTTTACTGAACAACTCAACACAACAGCTTGGTCACTGCCACTTCGTGCCTTGCTTTCCACATCACCTCTCCCCAACACCACCGCCCTTCTCGCCGCACTCACCATGGCGTTGGCCATCGACTCGCGCCGCTCCTTGGGCGACGCCTTCTTCCCGGTCCACACCCAGATGCCCGCCTCGCCGTTGTCAACGATGAAGCAGTCCTGCGGACAGAAATTGGGACGCGTGAGGGTACGGGCGTTCCGATCGCCCCTTTTTTTGGCAACAGGAAAATGGTCTGATCAGCCCAGTACTGTTCACGTGAAACCAAAGGGGATTGTACGTACGTTTGTGTCGAGCATCTCCTTCTTGAGCGGTTTGCTCGAGATCTCTGTCACCTTCAGCGAACTCCCCTCCTCGGCCACCCTGTCAAGTGAAAAAGTGATCCATCCTTTGCAGTTCACGACGTGTTCTTGCTCGCCAAACTGCTAATGTCTGACTTTGCTCATTTGGTCCAGGGAACGCAATGGTCGGAGTTTGAAAGTCTCTTGGGTGAATCCTGAACCTCGACCAGTAGACTCGAGGTACTCACTTCCACAGCTTGAGGTTGGCGGCAGCCTTCCTCTCGTAGGCGTCGTCAGCTCCTGCGGCCGACGCCGGCTTCAACACGTTCTTGTGCTTCAGAGGCAGGTATTCCTCAAACACCTGCAATGCAACGGGTGTGCGTGTGTAGATGTCGTGGAGTGCAGCGCAGCTGCACATCCACCTATCATTTGCACATCCAGGCCACAAGACAAATTGTCAGCTCCTCGACCTTGAGCGGCTCGTTCTAGTTCGTCTTGGTCGTGCAAGCTCTGTGTGTGTGTGTGTGTGTGTGTGTGTGTGTGTGTGTGTGTGTGCGTGTGTGTGCGTGTGTGTGTGCAGTGTGTGTGCAGTATGTATGCAGGCGTGCACGTGAATATGACAGCGGCGCACGCATACCTCGAGCTCCTCGGCCGTCATGTCGGTCGTCTCCTCGTTCTGGTTCACGACGATGAGGTTGCCCGACCCCCGGTCGTCCCGGATGCGACGCGCATACTCGAGCGCCTGCGTACAATGAGCCAATCAAAGCGCGGGGCGACTCGCTCCCGAACTGAGGACTGGACTTGGTGATCGCACCAAAGTCCATCAAACTTCGTACCCTCGGTTTCTTATTGTATCTCACTGGCTTTGAAATCTCGCGTTTTCGAAAACGCGACTTCCGAAGGGTCCAAGTCCCTGCAGAGTGACAATTCCTGAACTGCACCAGCGCTCCCTGGTGATCAGTGACACGACGCTCACCTTGCGCTTCTCGGTGAGGGACGACGACAGCCCGTTCCACACGTAGATCGCTTTGCCAACGTCGAGGAGGAACGCGTCGCCATCGTTCATCTTGTCCCAGCCAATGTCCACCTGTGACAGACACGGAACGGAACTCAGCCAGAAATAAGCCAGTTTCAATCTGACAATATCAACCTGCAGGAAAATTGGCATTCTTGCCTGGAAAACTGACTCTGTCCCGATTTGCTCAAAACATTGGCAAAACTCGCTGCAAAGATCTTCAAAAGAGGCGCATGTTGGAACGTTCTGAGCGTTCGTGGGGCTTAGCGCGGTTAGTTTGTCATGGTTACACCGAAACGGAAGTTTCAGCAGAAAGGTGGTAAGAGTGAGCGGGTGGGTGGGACAAGGGCGATCATCAAGAAAAGGGCCACCTATCCTGTCCCACGTCTCGAAAATATCTGACAGATGGTACTTGTTCCAAATTCGTTGTTGAAGACACGAAAAATGTCCATGAAAAAGCACAACAACAATCTCGAAACATCAAAAAATATCTCACACATCCTTGTTTGCACATCTGAAATCTGGTTCACAAAAACTCGGAAACAGGAATTTCCCAATTGCGCAGACAAGAGATGCACGTCACGGAGTTGTGATGAAACCTGAACCGAAAACGGAAAATTGTAATGGAGAAAAAAGTGGTGCGTGTGTGCGAATGCAAAGCGTGGCCAATTTTACGTGACGTGTCGAGCAATGAGTACAACTCGCGACCACCTTTTCCGGCATTCGTGTGCCGCGAAGGTATCTGACAAGCCAAAATAATTCGTATGCAGTTCTGAAATCTCATGTCCTTTTGGTGTTTTTCCCCAGTCGGATCAAACCAGATGAGCTGAACAAGGCCCGAGTTCGAGGGCTCCGGTGTACTCGGTTGAACGTGGAATCAGTGGAAAGGTGGGGACGAGAAGGTGCGACTCCCCTTGACTGTGTTCTCTGCCACGAGCAAGAAAGAAACCACTTGCGTTCCGCATCTTCTCAGAGAGTCTGAGCTCCAGCGATCAAGAAAAGAGGACCCAGGCAACAGAACAGGAAACGACACACCACATTGCAAAGGACGGTCTTCGTGATTTGCACCCGGGTGCACACAAGCCCTTGTGCACTCGTGTGCAACAAGAAATCGCTCAGAGAACATGTAGCAACAGCGGCTGACAGAACACAGGAGTTGGCAGGCAGAACCTCCTGCACAGGTACAATCAAGCGAACCCTGGCCAGATTTCAGATTTATCCAGTTGCTTCCAATATGAAAATGAAACTGACACCAATTGAACAAAAAGCGACCTGAAAGCAACATTCACAACCAAATTACAACACCGTATCTGCCCAAACGCAACATTCAGCTGCACTGGTCTGCGACGATCAACCTCGAAACAAATTTCGAGCTGCCATAGATTTCATGAACATCAGGGTTGGTACCCCACCCAGATTTGCACATGTGTGCGAATGCCTGTGATTCTGGATTCGATGAGAGTCACCTTACAGAAGCAGAATGACCGTGTGCACACGTGTGCAGCTGAATGTTTCCTCCCCACAACAGCCATGGTTCGTCCCGCAGCGAAGAACGGGGACGCACCTCTTTGATGCGCGGGGTGTGTTTCCCCTTCACTTTCATCAACCTCGGCTTCAGCATGTGCTCCACGTGGGAGAAGCCAGACTTAGCCCCACCCTTCATGTACCTACTCACCACCGGGGCGCCAGCGTCCAGAGTTAGCAAATGAGAGAAATGGCAAACAATTCGTTAGCAACAAGGGTTACGTACTTTGTTCTCTCAGGATAGACTGAGGAGTTAACAGTGCACGTCACCAGTAACTCGAGGCGAATCACAACAAAAGAAACTGTCTGGAGAAGCCAATCTTTTGTGATGGAAAAAGAGTTGTATTTCCGAAAAAGACAGTTCTTCGACTCGTGGATCCGCCCCGGGTTCGGCAATGTGCTCCACACCCAGATCATTCCAGCCGCGGGTCAGGTTGTGAGGACCAGTGAGGGTCGAGACAGTGGAGTCAGTCACAGGAGGCGCGGCTGGAATGACGCACATGACGGTTGCATGCAGTTACTCTCAGTGCAGTTCGTTCCACAATGAGGTCGCTCCTTACCAAGCTGTTTCTCCTCAAACTTTTGGAAAACAATTTTACAGCCAGATGACAGACAAAACCAAATGACGTGAGTAAAACGAAGACGAAAGACGGTGGTCACGACAATTTTTGTTTCATGACAGCTCCAATTTCGGGTTCATTCAGAGCGAGTTCACTGACCAAAGTGAACGCAGATCTGTTGTTGCAGGACCGACTCGAACTCGGGACTGAAACTGTTTTCTGTTCGTTTTGGATCTTGTTTGTCACAAAATTTCAAGGCTCCCGGCTGATGCCTGTCGATACAACACACTCTAACATTCTTGGTGCAGAGAGACAGCTCGCAGGCCCCGAAACGAACTGCACGATCCGCAGTGAGCGCGTCGAGACGAGCTCTCAGTTGTACCTCCTTGATCCTGGGCGTGTGTTTGCCCTTGACGTGCAGCAGCCTTGGCTTGAACGTGTGTTCCACGTGGGTGAACCCGGACGCTGCCCCGCCCTTAACGTATCTAGGCAACATGCAACAACGTAGCAACAACACGCCAAGCAACAACAATGACGTCGCCGTGGGATCTGCAGTGGGTTGCCTTCCACCCATCACAGCCACTGAACAGCAACAATCCGCCGAATTTTCATGTGGCTGTTGCTTCACTGTGAAAGCCACCAAGCAGAAGCCGTGGCAAGGCAACAGTTTTTAGCCCGCTGCAGGTGCCACGACAACAATCAACAAACCCGAAAACGAGTGCAGACAGGGTGCTCAAGGACGCAACAGTCCAGCTGGGACATTGCGCTGTCGCTTTATTAATTTCTTGTCTTGAAAACTTGCCTGTGTTGCGCGGTTCAACGAATCATTCTCCAAGAATGGCCAAAATCTGAAACACGTCAAGTGGGCTCCACCCTGTCCACACAACTTGTTTTCAGCATCAGCATCACATGGCTACGTAGACTCTCACGTCAACACCGGGCAACAACAAATCGCAATTTCGCGCGAATGAAGCGCACACAGAGACACTGCAAAACATTCTCGAATCACTCTCTAGGGCAGTGTTCAATTCGACGTAACCGCAGCACGTCCACGTCATTCTTGTCGCTCACGTGTTTGGTTTCTGTGGCTTTTGTGACAAAGGTTGAATCATTTCCCGTGCATCGCAGGGCGACACATCTGCTTCATGGACATCGAAAGCACGAATTCGAAATCGAACACTGCCTGTGTCTTCAGTCAACGTTTCCATTTTCGACTCATGCCACACATCAAGCAACAAACGCACACAAATACACAACAATGATGCATCACGACAAAACCCCACACCGCCCCACTCACTTGATGCCGCCCTTCGCCTTGAAGTAGCCGAGGAAGCGCTTCGTCTCGTGGTCTTGTACCTCGCGGATCTGCTGCGGAGCTCCACCCAGGTGGTCGTCGAGCTCGACAGTTTTGAGCGCAGCGGTCCCAGACTCATCCTGCAACACAAGGATTCCATGGTGAACAGGTTACACGGTTTACAAGCACGCTACAGGAGCAGACGCTGCAGTGCAGCTGAAGTGCTGCACGTTTGGCCAAGGGACCACACCCAAATTCCAACTTGTGAGAACCTGCTTGGTCGTACGTTCAGCACGCGTACGCACACACGCACGCGTGCTTACACGCACACACACACACACACACACACACACACACACACACACACACACACCAGTTTGCCTTTGGATGTCAGATCTTTGTTTGCCACTGGCCCCCTCCTTCCAAGTGCATTCCGTACCGGAGACACTTTCCTCGAGCATTTGTCCTCAGGTTGAGAGATATTCACGAGGAACATTCCCACAAGTTTCAGAATTGCAAGTGGACCTCCCTGTCTGCAGAAGTCAGTTTGGGGTTCGATAGATTTCAAAGGAAACTTTCATGACATGACCAAGACACCTGACAACAAGCTCCTCAAAATTTTGTGAGCGTTGACATTCCGCGGCCAACCAGAAATTTGGCACAAGATCTGACACAAACATATTGTATGGTGCTTCCTTGACTCGGGCCTCGTCCCTCCAGCATTATTACAGCCCGAGTCCGCCTCACCCGCCACCGCAATTCTTATGCAGGTCGTGTCAGATCACACCATTTCTATTTTGGAAAGCAGTCCTTCTGTGGAAGTTCCACAGGGGTCGCAGTTCGTTCCGTGGCACCAGGATGCCATGGCAGAGAAGAGGGACTCATCCGCTGTTGTCACAACGCGGTCGAGCTGACTCCACGACGGCACATGCACATTCCAAACAATCAAAGCCTGGCTTGTGGGAATTTCACAGAAAAAGTTGTTTTATTGAATCACGCGTGTGTGAAACTTTACACGCTGAATCAACACAAAGTTGAAAAGCAAAACATTACCTGTTGTAAAACCACACAAACTCAGCCTTTTTTGTTTGGTAGCAGAACCCATCATGTCTTAGCACGACAAACCATTTCAAATGTTGTTTTCCTTTGACACTGGAAATGAACTGAGAAAAGAAAACTTCAGTGTGGATCGAAAGCACGCCTCAACCTCTATCTGTGCGTTTGTGGCCACGGACTGAACATTGAAGTGTCGATCAGCAGAGTGAGCGAACTTCACCGACCAAGATGGTCGAATTTCTCACCACCATTCCGTCCACATCCCCCACGACACGACGAAAACCTGTGACGGGTTCGACCGTGAATCTTCACAATTAACTGAAGACACAAACCGAATCTGCGCCAGTCGATCCCTCCATTCCCCTGGTCAACGCCCAGTCTCGAATCAGATCCGACCACCTCCAGCCCGTCCGAGCACTGATACCCACACACGTCTCACTGCCTATTTTATATTTACTGCCATAAAGCTGTTGAGAAGATCAAATTGCGCACAGCGCACGCTCTCGGCTAAATCTGGAGGGTCGTGTCTCACAGCTCTGGTGCCTTGCACAACACGACAAGTCGAAAGTCCGAATAGCCCCACGTTCAGACCCACCCTACAAAAACTAACCCTCGCACAAGAGAAACCTGATTCCACTTGAGCGCCCCTCGCATTGCTTGTCAAAGATTCGAAGTTCCGAAATAACTGGACAAGATTCATCCACGCACGCGGTGCTGCTGCTCAAGAAATTTGGCCTCACTCACGAATGCGTGGCACCAAGAGACGGGGGCTGATCAAAAAGAACACGACACAAGAAACCAACGTCGGAATCGCAAAGCGCTCAATCACCTGTCTGTCACATATCACGACCGGCTGAACTGCGTGGGACAAAATCGGCTGACAACTGCTGACTGTTGACAGACAACGCAAGGACAAAGAACAGCAAGAACAGCGTCTACCTGCGTCGTGCTTTCTCCCAGCCAGTAGTGGATCTTGTGCTCGATCGTCCCCCCTCGAACCTCCTTGGACTGAAATAACAAGTGCACACGATTCAGACACCTGTCGAAATCAAAACAAGAACGCAAAACAGACGGGAGTCAAAGGGCGTGAACATGCACACCAAATCGTTTCAGGGTTATGAAACAACGTCGTTTTTGCGAGTCATTCTTGACGAGATCATTTCAGCACCATTTTTGTACAAAGATGATTTGTTTGCATTCACCAATTTCAACTATTCTACACACACTGGATCGTTTTGGTGTCGTCACTTTTGTGCAAAACCGATCCAATATGTTCGCGTCCTTTTGCCTTTTACCCATCAGACGAAAAGAAACAAACGCGCCCTGACTCTCACAAACGCAGTGCTTTGAACAACTTCAAAACAACCGGTGCACAGAGCGCGCACTGAGAGAATGATTACCCGTCTGCCAGTGTGTATACAGAATCATTTTTACTTCGCACCTTCTTTTATGAGAAAGCTGCGTGCCGCAAAAATAACTGCAGCAAAGTCAGTGCGAATGTGTAGGTTTGTGCGATACATTTGGACAGGATCGGCGTCAATGATTCGGGGCAAAAAGTTCACACAGGATTCTCTTCGGAGGACACAGGCATTCTTGTTTCAAAAGACGCTGAAATATCCTGCAGCAAACTATGTTTCAGAAAGAACTTCACAACAGCAAACCACACTCGTCAGCGCGTTGGAGATGACCTGCAGGCGTGATTTTTCTTGTCATGAACCTTGAGAAATCCACAGAACTTTCACGAACTGAAAGACCCCAACACTGAAAACTACTGGGACTGAAGGCAGGTCACACAAATGTACAAGGGCAGCACAGTTACTACCAACGGCTCCTGCCATAAGACTGAGCCACGCTCAACCCAACGGCATCCACCCAGATCCCACCCTTCAGTGAGTGCTTCATGTACAAGTGCCTCGATAGCTGAAATGACCCACCACTATGCGTCCCTGCCCCACCAACTGCAAACGCATGCAAGTAACACAAGCAGGTTAAACGTGAGACGAAGTGACTTTTCATGGCACGAATTGCAATTTCCAGGAGCAATCGGAATGACTAGAAGATCCATGAATTGGTCGAAGGCTGGGCCCGAACCTTTCGCGGTGGGGGAGGACAGGGTCACTTGCAAAATCGGGGTGTTGCATTTTGAGAAACCGATTTCTGACTGAAAATTAATGTTTTGAAATCTCCTGTCACTCGTCCGTTTGGTTGTTGTTTTTCATGCTGTTTGTGAAATCAACGTGCAAAATCATCGCGTGTTTTCAAGCTTGCACCAAGAGCAAAGATTTTCTGCAGAGCTGTTTCACTCGTGTTGAAGCGAGAGCATTCAAACTAGCGCCAGCATTCACAGGACGAATGTAACCAAGAAAGAAGCACGGAGAACAGTGTTCGAACATTTTGCATATCGCTGGAGGTTTATGAATTCGCTTCGCTCCAGACACCTTGATTCAAGCAAAAGAAGACGGAGAGACGTTACCTTGGTGAGCACACCGGTCGGTTGCCCTTTCGCTTCTCCCTGCAAACAGAAAGGGTCAATTGAAGAACAGGAAAACAGACTTTGCCTCAGCTGGATCCCAAACTGTGACTGCAGAGTCACAGAGGAACGTTGGTCAAAGGGCGCGTGCACACACACACACACACACACACACACACACACACACACACACACACACTGAACCTATTGCTCTTGAACCGTGTAGTACCTTGTGGTGAGGACCCTGTCATCAGAACCACTGCCGCACAATGATCACGGCTGCAAGCCGCAAGGACGGTGCGGGTGGGACGGTGCTGCGGGGACGGCGCTGCAGCTTCAGCAGAGGAAAGGCGGGAAATGCGCAGTGAGGAGGAAATCGATTTTTTGTTCCGCCCCAACTCTTTCGCTCCTCTTAATTTCGCATTAACGTCCTGAGCGAACAGCAATGTGCACGAAACCGCTGTTCCCTCAACTGCAACTTTCCCTTTGCCTTGCATGGGAACACCACCAACAGCACACAATCTCTATGGTGCACCGTTTGAGAAGAACCAAGCTGACTTGGGTTGGAGTCTGCTGCGTTCAAGAAGAGCTGAGTGAAAGGTTCTACATTGACTCCCTAATTTAGTTTCGCCATCCAATTCCTCATTGGCCACGCGCGGATCCAGGACCTTGTCCAAGTGGTGGCCCGATCCTCCAGGGGTGTCAACTTCAACTTGCCCGTGGGTGTATTTCACGTGCAAAAGGCAATTATGTCCCTGCTGCAAAGAACAAGGGGTGGGGAAATTCTTCCTTCCTGAAGGCCAGGACCTGTCCCACTGGATTCATAGTCTTTCGAATTGTCGTCGGAGTATTGATTGGTTTCCCATGAAAGAACTGGTTCACCTCGCATGGAATTCCAAACTCAATGGATGAGAAGACACAGCGCCACTCAACCCTACCCTATTGGACAGCGACTGTTGCCGTTGTTTCGTCGAATTTCGTTGGGAGACAGGTTAAAATGGGCTGCAATTCCACGGGGACAGTTGCTTCACCAAAGGCCAAGGGGGGCACTTGTGTCCCTTGTCATCCAACAGTGAACAAGAGCGCAGCTTCGGCCAAAGCTCCGGGTCCCATTTGGAAGTCTGCGCGCGACAGCAGCCCCGCAATAAAATGGGGACATTTTTCATCCCGACTGTCCGCTGGACACCCAACAGACCAGAACTCACTCGCTCGTAAACAGCTCGTTGGGACGAGCCCGGCTCCACTGACATACTGACCGACAGAACAATGTAGGAGTCTCCGTCGTAGAAGGTGCCGTACTGGTCCACGGGTACAGGCACGGGCTGGAAGTTCTCGATTCTCCAGATCAGGAAGCACGTCTGGTGGCGCGACAGGTGCTTGAACGCCGGGTCCACGCTCGTTGACATCGTTGCTGTTGCGAAAACGTTACGCTGTGTCCCAAACCAGTTCTGTCGTTTGCAGCTGCGAGGTCAACAAGTCGTTGTGGTTGGTTCGTATTTGTCCACTGTGAGGTTCGCGCGACTGAACGCTGCGTTGATGCAGTGCTCGACCTGCAAACACAGTGGTTTGAACGAAAAACATTGAGTTTTTGTACGAAACATTGATAAAAGTGATGAGTGTGTGATTTGAAGCTGCTTACAGAACAGTGGGAAGAGCCCGCGGGTGGCTGTCGAAGCAACTTCTTCGCGTGGCCAAAACTGCTGAATGCAACAGATTCTTGTCAGAAATATTTAACTGTGCTCAATGTGACACCTGGCTCGAGAACAATCTGACAGACCAAATTTCAACAAAATCACGATTCTGTCCAAAGGCCACGAAGTCATCCGTAACTTGAACATCAAACAGCACAACGTCCCGCTGAGGTCAGACATCCACTCGTACTCGTATTTGATCAGAACGCGTGGTGCGAGTATAGTTCCGAGCAAGACCCCACCTGGACTTTGTGTTCCACATCGGTGCCTTCAAAAAAGCACTCCTGTTGAAAACAAAATTGTCCTGAGAGGTCGGACTCTGCCCTGTTTCCTGGATGGGCTGCGAATATGCGATACGTTGCTGGACCAAAGTTTTTTTGACAATTTCTTGGCACAGATCATTCACTCTGCTGTCCAGAGATGAAGCGAAAACTGCGCTCACGTTCAGGCCCAAATCTCCGCGGAAACTTTGTTCACAGTTCGGAAGAGACACCTGCACGACTCGCAGAACACGCGGCACATTTCTGATGACAATGCAGAAGGCTGGACAACCCCCCACATACTCGTAGGAAACAGCTTGCCGATCGATCGCTACAACACTCAGCAGTTCCACCGATCGTTTAATCACCTGGTTTTACTGCGGATCCAGGATGGGGACAGGGACCTCGGACCGATCAACATCAGAAGCACAAATTCGAGAAAAAAGTGACTCGAGTCTGAGGGCGCCCAGCTTCAAACTTCGAAAAGCTTACAACACTGCGTCTATGACACACAAAATCAACTGAGTTGTTGCGGAGCTCGGGGAGCCGTACCTGGTCCGCCCCTCCCCCCCCCCCGCACCACTTGGAAGCATCAACTCTGACGAAACTTCGCAGACATGCATGCCAATGTCAGATTTAACAAGGCACGAAGTGTCGACGAACGAGGACCTGCAAACTGCAACCAAGCGCGAAGACGCCACAAAAGCCCCCGTTTCGCCTCGCTGACATCTTTTTACCCAAACGTGAATTAACAGTTTGCCGGCCGGTAAAAAGTTGAAATGGTTGAACATGTGTGTGCACACTTGGTATGTAAAGCCAAAAGCGTTAAAAACGAGGGGGTTTCATTTCAGTTGGGCACGAAAGGGGCCAACAAGCCTTGAACGAAGACACAAGCAAATGCCGATTGCGACAGAGCAACAAGTTGGCACGATGAAAACACGATCCGACGATCTTACTCCCGGGATTTTTCACCCTCAGATCGACAGGTCAATGACGAGCTTGAACCGAACACACATTACAAATTAACGGCAATCGGAAGACGTCGGCAATTGTGATCAAGAAGCAGCTCTGACTGACTCACAACAGCTAGTGCAGCAGTTCGCTGAACCAGGTGAACTTCACTTGGTGTCAGATTTGTTCAGCTCCTTCCTTGGTGGACTGTCACGTCACAACTCGATGTCGTCGGAACTTTACGAGGCAGATTCAACAAGTCCTTTCCATCATGTTGAGTGGAACCAATCGATTTTTGTCGACCTCAGCGAGGTCAGGACGGGTCAATGAGTCAGTGGTGGTGTCACTGGTTCCTGTTGCACATTTTGCGGTGCAGTTGTCATCTGAAAACCGGCAGAATGAAGACAAAGTTGTTGCAGAGATGCTGCATTTGGTTTTGTCATGGAAGGGGCGACTCCCTGCAGAAGTGTTTGGAGGACTTGCGGCTGTTGTTTGGTCAACAGAAATTGTCTCACTGGTCTGTGCGTGGTTGGTGGAAGTCACACTGGAGCAAGGACCAAGGACAACCTGAGTGACAAGAAGAGATCCGGTAGGCCCAAAGGAGCTCGCTCAGCAGCAAATGTGCAGCAGATTGAAGGCCTAGTGTTGCAGGACAGGTGAGTCACAATTCAGCAGTTGCATGTTCAGAGTGGTTTGTCGACTGGGAGTATCCACAAAATTTTGCACAAAGATTTGAAAATGACAAGGATTGCTGCAAAATTTGTTCCTAAAATGCTCAGACCAGATGAACTTGCCAACAGAGTTGACATTTGCAATGACTGGATGGACCAAGTGTTGGCAGATCCCACTGTGATTGACCGGATTGTGACTGGTGATGAATCATGGGTGTGGTGCTATGACCCAGAATCTAAAAGGGAAAGCTCACAGTGGATACGCAGAGGAATTGATCCAAGGCCACAGAAATTCAGGAAGGCCAGGTCGACACTGAAAGTGATGATCACAGTGTTTTTTGACAGGCAAGGGATCATCCTGGTGGAGTATGCAAATGGCAATGTTAATGCAGAAAGCTACATTGAGACTCTGATGAACCTCAGAAATGCCATCAGGACCAAATGCCCAGCGCTCTGGCGTGACCACAACTGGATTCTGCTTGATGACAATGCGCCCACCCACAAGGCAAGAGTCACCATGGAGTTCCACTGCCAAGTGTTGACAACCAGAGGCAGGCATCCACCCTATTCCCCTGATCTTGCGCCTTCAAACTTCTTCCTGTTCCCAAAATTGAAGGCCAAGATCAGGGGACACCACTACCCAACCATTGCTGACCTTCAAGAAGCAGTCGACCAAGCCCTGGAATCCTTCTCTACACAAGACTTTGAACATTGTTTTGACCAGCTGCAGGAAAGATGGGAAAAGTGTGTGTTGCATGGAGGACATTACTTTGAAAGTGACTCGGGCCCCAATTGACTGCTGCATGACGACAACATCGCAACTCGTGTAAATCTGACCTTTGTGTACTTGTATGTTGATGCCGTCGACCAAACATGCACGTCTCAGTTGGAAAAGAATTGTTGAATCTGCCTCGTACCAAACCTGCATTCGCGAATCTGCACGTGCACGCAATGGAACATCCAAGTCTACGAGTTTTCTGTTCGAGCTTGTTCTTCAAACCCAAAACCGCCAAATACGAGCAGCAGCCGTATCACCTTGGAACAAGTTTCTTCTGTCTCGTATGAGTAATACCAGCCTCCACTGAACAAACCAGTTTCCTTTTAAAATGTTATCCCACCTTATGGAAAAGTTTAGCCGTGCTTCGAGACAACTGTGTAATTTTCAGCATTGTAAGTTTATGAAACGTGCCACTGCCAAAAGAAAATTATCCCCGCAACAAAACCAACTTTCTTCCCGCACTGTCAACACTGATCGAGCCAAAAACACGCAGATTCCGGAGATCCTTGTCGATTTTCATCCACCAACGGCAATTTCGCATTCCAATCCAACTCGCTAAGTCCGTCACCGCAGATGCGAAAGTTTCTTGCTAGGGCCGTGCAACTTGCAAATTGGGGTACCTTGACTAGGATAATTTTGAGTGGCGTACTTCTGTCCAAGTTCTGATGCTGAGCGTCAGCGCATCACAAATTATACAAAGGGCGATGGAGGGAAAACACGCATCAACACTGGGCCATTCCTTTCTTATCAGAGTGTAACGGCCCAGCCTATGCACGTCACGTGAGCATCTGCCTCGACGGATTTCTGGAATCCTCAATATGAGTACATTTTGGCCACCCACAGTACAGTGAGGGCCGTACATCTGAGAGAAGGGCTCTCGTAGATCAGATCTTACTCTCCATAATGGATAACAGAACTGTGGGGACCGTTTTCCCACTTCTGACCTCAATGCCTTTTCCCAGTGGATCCTGACGGGCACTGATCTTTCCCGTGGCCTCGCACTTCATCGGGTCAGAAGGGGTCGAACGCGATCCCACACACACACCATTACTTTTCCAGCCAGCACACTGGGGAGAGCCGAATGTTTTCCACGCCATAAAAGGCGTGTCAGATCCTTGAGCTAGTTCGTAATTTTGCCCACCTCGCCTGCCTTCCGTGCCTCTCGTCCTCCCACATCTTTTGCCGCCTGGCAGGACATAAAACAGATTAACACCTTACCTGAGGCATGTTATCTTTTTATTCCGTGCCTGCTTACAAACCTTGGGGCTGTCCAGAGAACATGAAAGGGATGTTGGGGGAAGCTCATGAAGTTCAGGGCCCTGCAACCGTTCATTGCTACTGGTCAG
>JAAUXT010089263.1_pt1 | contig 19729 bp, 33 predicted proteins | sample 7278171 | NCBI WGS metagenome assembly JAAUXT01 (sample SAMN14350112, study PRJNA611818) | marine sediment metagenome | isolation source: surface marine sediment (1.8m) | place: French Polynesia: Moorea | collected 2018-08 | reverse complement strand
CTTTTGGAAGAGGCTGCCTATAGGTGATTTGATTTCGCTCACTCCGATTTCGCTCGCTTTTTCCAAAAGCTCACAAATCGGACCAAGCTCCTCAAATCACCTAAAAACTGGCCGTCTTCTTGCGGGAGCACTTGAAACAAAGCGCGCAGTGCGCACCGCGCGATCACGTGACTCACACCGCGCGATCACGTGACTCACCGCGGTGCTGAAGCCTGAACGTGCGGTGCGCACTGGGCGCCTCGCTTCTTCCGCGCGCAATGTGCCTCGCTTTACAACTGCCCTGCGCTGTTCGGTTTCCAAATGTTCAACAACTCTCAAACCTGTCACAGCGATTCGCCTTCGGTGAAGCAAATCAACATCAGGAGCAAAACGCTCGGAAATTTGCTCGCCAACATTGGGCTGTTTGTTAGCATGCCACGAATCTCGCTGTTAGAGACAGACTGACGTTAGAGTCAGGTTAGTACTGATCTCAACGCAAAATCTTACACTGGAAGGATGTTAGGCCTGAGTTCACAGACTGCGTTACGTCGTGCGTCCCTGTTCGTGTCAATGGGAGCTGACAACGCATCGCCCGCTGACATGAACGGGGGCACCACGCGTGACGCATCCTGCGAGTCGAGGTGAGTCTCTGTACAACAGAAGAACTGCGCCCAGACCTCGGGACATGGGAACCCCAACGTTTGAATGAACACCCGACTGTCACCACGCCTCGAGCAAAAAGCCAGAGTCCAGGAAACAACAGCATCAACAATTGTGGGCCCGCTCCGTCAGAGAAAACACTGGGCGCGTTCGGTTTTGCGCGCTGAACGTTGCCCTGCGCGTTGGCGACAGGGGGCGCTGCGTCAGAAACATGAGCCACCGGCGCCTGAATGAGGCGCGTCTTGTTCAGCGGGCAAATCGAACCTTCGCCCCAACTATTTTCTCCACGTAGAAGTTTCAAATTTGACGGAAAAGACCCGAACACAGACGAAGTAGAACTGGAACTGGACAGCTACAAACAATTGGTGAAGAGAACGGTGAGAACAAAGTGACTGAAAATCAACGAAGTTAGAGGAACGCAAGCAAAAGAAAAGATTAAACAGCGCGTCCAACAGCGCCGAGGGAGAAGACGTTTTCACTCCAACACCCTGCACGAAAAGACCTGGCTTTTTGAAGACTTATGAAAATCCTGTAACTCTGCAGACTACAAACTGAGGCTTGCTCTTGTTGCAGTCACGAAGTTCGCTTTGACGCAACAACACAGCTTTGGAAAAAGCCGCGACGTCAGAATTTCTCGCACGGGTGTTTGACGTGAAAACGCTTCAAGCGTAAGTGGATGCAGCACACTGATGCAGCAGAGAGTCCTGCCCATGCTCCCGCCGGCGACGCAGCCGACTCTGCGCACGACGCTGCGCAGGCGCAATACATACGCTGGAAAATACACGTGACCGGAAACGGGTCGAGCGGCCCGGACCCGTCGATGTCTATGATCATCGTTTTGGAGGTGATGGTTCCGTAGAGCATCCGCGCCTCCTCACACGAGACGAGGTAGTGAGCTGCCGGGGGACAACAGAGAATTCGCGTCGTTATTCAGTTCACATGAGAAATGTGGTCAGAGGAGGCGTGTCCCTGCGTCATGCGTGGAAACGTGCGGAAGCCCCAGGGGTACACCAAGGTGTAATTATTTCGGTTACGGAAAGGATTTGGTCGAACGGAAGGAGGAGTTTCCCTAAATCTCTCTCCCCAACAGCGGCCTCGCACAGATCGGCGCACGACGCAGCTGCCCTCCTCTGACCACGCACGGGCGCGGCGGCGCTACTCACGTTGGAACACACACGTGACCGGGAAGGGGTCGAGCGGCCCCGAGTCGTCGATGTCGATGGTCGTCTGCTTGGACGCGAGGGTCGGGTTGAGCATGCGCGACTCCTCACACGACACCAGGTACTTGGCTGCGAACAGCAGCAGCACGAGTAGAGACGAGACAGGCGCACCGGCCGGGGTCAGGACGGGCACACAGACACATTGCGGTTTGCGAGGTAACTGTTGCCTGACCCTCTCGCGTGAAGACGGGAACAGACAGGCACACGTAGTGGCGGCCAGCCCTGCGTGCCTAGGGTGGGGCAGGCCTCATCCCGGTGGGTTCACCCAGGTACAAGAGGGGACCAAGGAAAAGGTCAAAACCCCGTTGGACAAACTCATCCAGGATGCAAAGGCAAAATGGTGCGTCACTGACAGAGGAACGGGCGCCCAATTTCTCCGTCAGCAGGAGGAAGGGTTTGGGACTCTGGACGAGAGGCCAGGAGTGTGTTTGACCTCACAACAAATACACTGCTACGGCACATACCGAACACACACAAAAGTTCAGTGCCACAAACGAGACTGAAACTTTAACAGGCGCAAGCAAAATCTGAGAGAAATACTTCTCCCGCACAGATAAATCGGCCTTCCACGTATTTACACTGATACATCTGCTCTTCGTGATCAAAGGGAAATTTGCATGAGAATCGAAAGTCACGGTTTGGATTCTGCAACTTTAATTTGTATAGAAACGTTTTCCTCCGACACATCACGAGCCGATCCCCTGTGCTTCACGAACAGGACCACACCCCTCCCCCACCCCCGGTAGTTTACAAAACGAACACGGCACTGCAACTCCCATCGTTTCATCATTTTTTGTGGGCGAAGCAAACTGCATCTCAACGCTCCCGGCACGTGGCAAGGACGAGGGAGCAGCCTCCATCTTGTGCGACAAGGACAGCGCGGGGTCCCACTCTGCGGTGCTTGGTAAACATGTTTGCAGACTCACATCTGTGGCAGACGGCGCCCTCGTAGCCGGTGCCGTCACAGTTGCACGTGAAGGTGGTGTAGTCCTGCGAGCAGACGCCGCCGTGCTCGCACGGGTTCGGGTCGCACCTGCCGGAAACACGTGCTAATCACGTGAGGAACACGCGGGGAGCGACCGGAAGTGAGACACGACGACGCTGCCGCGCCACGTGACGGACATGCACACCTCAGTTCAAGTCCAGTCAACAAAGCAATCAACGAGTTCTTGCAGTTGTGTAAGACAAAACAAATTTGCCACCTTGCAAGCTGCCTTCGCACGGACAACGTTTGAAATTGACCGGGGGAACACAAGTGAGCATCTGTCACCAACCCTGAACTGACAGACGTCACCGCACACGCACACACACACACACACCTGTCCTGCACGGAGCACGTCCCGTTGACCACCCCGAAGTTGGACGACTGCGGCAGCACGTCGATTCGCTCGGTCCCGATCTCGAGGAAGCGCATACAGCCGAGGAAGCCCGTCTCTCCGCCCACAGGGTCGCCTCCTGCGAAGCGAAGCACGTCACCAACACGTCCAGTCTTTGCAATCATGTCACGTTATATTTCTCACAAAACTCTGGACCAATCATGAGCGAGTCTTTGCGATGTTTGAGGTGCAGGATTTTGGGCCGATTTTCGCGAAGTCATTGTCGCGTTCCTGAGCGGTGCCGGTCAGCGCCTCACCTCCGATGTAGTAGTGCTCGGTGGTGGTGAAGGACAGCTGCCGGTTGGACGTGTCGGAGCGCCCGTCGATCGTGATGTTGATCTTGCCGACGCGGTCGGACCCGCCCGACTCGATGTCGACGTTGACGGAGTGCCAGAGCCCGTCCGTGAACGTCTCCGTCTCCGACATGATGTCCACTGCAAACAGTGGGCTGCAGTGTGAGCTGGACTCACCAAGGCCGTTTGCTCGAAACTTTTTACAGCGGTGAGGACACGCGGCGAGCGGTGTTCAGAAACGCTGAGCCCGAGACGCGTCACAATCAGCCCAACAAACAAACGCGCCGCGCAGAACGCCACCAGGGAGCGGAACCTACTGTTGGTGACGATGGAGGCCACTTCCGGGTCGTCGGCCGTCTGCACGCTGTAGCGGATGTGCCCGTTGTCGTCCACCTTCATCTGAAGCCGCAGAGTGAGCACGTCAAGTAACACGTCAAACCACGTCGTTGTGCGAAAGGTTACGATTGAGAATGTTCACTAAGACCGTGTTAACTGTTTGTTGGTTCTCCTGGTGCGATTCGTGAGGATGGATCAGTTCGCTGCGCTGCATCCATGCACAACTCGCACGCCTTCGGTAGGAGCGCGCCAACTCACCATGGCGCGGCCGTAGGGGCTCAGCTCGTGCACGAAGAGCAGGCCTCCGCGGTTATAACTGCGGAAGTTGAAGCCGATGCGCAGGCGCGTCCCGGTGACGGACGAGAGCCGCAGGTACGAGTCGACCGTCGGGAACGTGAACGGGATCACCGTGTCCAGCTGAAACGAGAGGAGCCGGGTTCTCAGGCGTTCCCAGTGGAGACTGGAACTCTCTTCCCTCACGCCCCGCCCCTCCGCCCAGTGTCATCACTTACCTCTGACACCAACAGCCCTCAAGCCCCGGCCTCCCTCGCATCACACCAGCGCCCCTGCCTCACCTGACAGACTCCGTACTGGATGGCGCCCTGCGACTGGAAGCGCTCCTGGCCCATGCGCGTGTCCTTGATGATGTTCATGTAGTTCCACCAGACGTTCTCCATGCAGCCCTCGAAGTTGCGCCGCACGTTGAGCCGCTTCCCCGGCTGCAGGAACGTGTCCACGCCGCCCAGGTGGATCTGAAGCGGACGAGCAACGTGAACGTGACTTGAAGAGACGTAGAGAGAATGTTCAAGGTAAACAGGTCCAATCACGTCAACATGACGTCAAAAGGGACGTCACGAGACACAACCTTAACTGAAAGACGTGACGGCTGGAGCCTGTGAATTGTTCCTCTGCGTGTTGCAATGAACATGTCAACTGGAGATGACCCCTCTTTCTGTCCCAGCTCACAATGGACTTTCCAGAGACCCACAGTTGACGTCGACCTTTCTGCACTCACATATCTGTCGAGGTCGAGCTGGAAGAACTCCCCGTGCGTCATGTTGGTGATGGTGAGGCGGTCCACAGTGAAGTTGATCTCGCGGCCGTCGCGCACGATCTCCACGTCGTGCCACTGGTTGTCGTCGAGCAGACTTCCGGCCTTCATCGTCGTGTCGCCGGCCTGCGTCGCCGTGGAGCCCAGGTCGATGTGGAAGTAGAGCTTGCCGTGCACGAGCTCGAGGACGACGTAGTCGCCCTGGTTCGAGTCGGCGAAGAAGAGCAGCCCGTCGGCGTGGTTGGTGCGGAAGCGCAGCTTGAAGAGGTCGCGCCGCGTCTGCACGTACTGGTTTGGACCGCTGATGTCGTACGTGATGCGCGACATGCCGTCGAAGGACGCGCCCTCCCCGTCTACAAGAACACACACTGGAACTGACATGTGCCTCAGGGACAACATGGGAGACAGCAGTGCTCCTTCATCCCATAGCAGAGGAGCAGCAGTTTGCGTGCGGTCCACCAGCCCGCCAAATTCGAAGAGCCTTCTTGTCCCATGATCACCACGAAAAGTTCGCAATTCCCGAGACTGTGCGTACAGAAGAGTTCTTGGACTTGCTGCTTCGCGCGTCACGTTGTTTGCCCTTTGAGACCGCCCCCCCCCCCGTCTGTGTGTGCACCATTTCTCGTGAGTTCCAAACTCGAAAGTGCAGGAAAAAGCCAAACAAACAAAACAAAACACATCATCACGAAACACTGTTGCCCACGCTGCAACAAAAACTGCTCCTGAATCTCCCGAAGGTGATCGCAGCAAAACAGGCAATGATTAGGCGGCAGCAGTAACAGGCGAAATAGACGACGGTGGCCGCGGCGCGGGCGATGTGGAACTCGGCGCACATGGCCGCAGGGCGCCGCTCCATGGTCTGGAGCAATCATCCGACGGAATCACACTGCGCTGTCTTCTGATGGACAACGACAACAACAGGTACTCCAACTGCTCAGTTTCTGCAGCAGCCGTAACGGCTCTGAATGTCCACGCTGACAGCGATCTATTCGGGGGTTTGTTCACCTTGACCTCTCATTCTTATTCCTGACCTGGTCTCAAGCAACTGTTGATTCCAAACCACAGCTCACCACACCCTTCTCAGAGCTTCCTTCGCCTGTTGCGTCTCCCACAGTGTGCACCTCACCAAGAACATATTTCACCGCCTTTCCCAAGTTTGTTCTGTTCTGACCATTCACTGTTGACGCAGCCTCTCCTTGCAGCCGACTCACCGAATCTGCAGCCGAACATCTCGACCCTCATCGAGATGAACTGGTGCCAGCGCTGCGGGTTGAAGCAGATGTAGCGCGCCACGATCGGGTACTCGAGGTTGTTGCGCGCCACCGAGTCGTCGTCCACGTTCCCCATGAACATCTGTGAAGCAAGCAGGATGCGTGGTGGAGGCAGTTTGACAGGGGAACGTGTTCGTGCACGCAAACCCCATTCACACACACGTCACCTCTGACCAAGGACGGGCCAGTCGCAGGCACTGCTTGACGCAAACATCACACACACGCACACACACGCGCGCGCACACGCACACACACACACGCACACACACACACGCACACAAGTTCACTTACCAGGGGCGTCCCGTAGGCGTTGGTGTAAACGTTCCACGTCTTGTTGTCGGACGAGAACTCGAGGTAGTACTCGGTGACGTACTCGTACGACCCGCGCCGCCCCTGCGTCGCGACGCCAGTCACCACGTGGCGGTACCCGAGGTCGACGCACAGACGCTGCTCGTTGTTGGGGATGCCCGCCGTCCACGCGCCGCCGCCTAGTGGTGAAACACATGTGATGGAGAGAAGGTTCATACTGGACGGCGCGGCGTCCATGCACAAGTCAACACTCAGTCACCAGCCGAAAATACGTACAATTCTTGGACATTTCCACAGAACAGAATTCGACACGGAACAACTGGTTCCCACGTCCTTCTCGCTCAGTGACAGTCACGAAACAGTATCCATGCTCACAGCCACGGTCGTGGTTGGGCCGGTCGAGTCATGCGCATGGTTCTCAGGGGCACACGGAGGCTTTGGGAACGAACGGACCCTTGGCGAGAGGGATGGGTTGTCGTTCAAGTTGACAACAAAAGGGGATGGGGGTGGGCGAATGTTTTCAGGGGTCACGAGGGCTCGCGCGCGAACCAGAACTTGGACCACGTGAATCAGGTCGTTTTGAAACATGACCGTGGTCCTATCAACACACGGAAACACAACCGCACTTTCGTTTCGCGACGAGAAATTTGCACATCGTGGCAAAACCAGTCGCAAAAACAAATTGAATCTTTGGAGAAAACCACGTTTCCTGATTAGTCCCGGGCTCCATTAATTTCGGGAGCGGCTGCAGCAGCGCTTCTTTGATATCTTCATTAAGTGTGTGTTTAAGACTTTGATTAATGCGTCGAGGAGCTTTGTCTCCGCGCCAATTTATCAGCCCCTCGTCAAGCTGCGAAAACACGGCGGCGAACGCCAGGTCCCCGCTGGGTGCGTCCGCCGGAGCAGCCTCCGCGTGCAGATCAAGGGGCCTGCGCCGTCACGTGCACTCGCTGGGCATGTCAAAGAGTTGCGTCGATGTCCAGTCACCGACGCAGTGCGCAAGTGCGACACGGAGCACGACAAGGAGCGCATTCAGCGTGGCACGCGCCTGTTGACCCGCGGGTGACGCGTCCGGTGTGAACCCGGGAGGAATCGGCACGACTCGTCAGCTGCGTCCTGCAGGCCTGGGATAACAGCTTGGTTCAAACAGCAGAGTAAAGCCGCGAAAAAACCCACTTCACACGGGGTGCGTCTTATGGCGCCAGGCACTTGGCATTGAGCCGTCGATGCAGGCCGTGGATGTGCCGTGGGTTGGTCATGTTCCTGGTCAAGGAGCTTCAAGCCAAGGAGTCTACACAGCGCCTTTTGGCGAACCGATTTGCACTGCACAGTGACGTAGAAGCCACGCAGCACACGACGCACGTGCACGTCCACACCCAATGATGTCTTTTTGTCAGTGTCCACACCAGTATCTTTCCTGACCGAAAACCCCAAGCTCTCTCCTTCCAGAAGCTCTCCAACTCAGCTCTGTTCAGTCACTTCGCTTCGGAGACAGCTGTGGCAGAGTTTCCCATCAGCACAAAACCACTCGGAAGGGACAATGGGTCTTGTATCTGCTTTGTCTTTTTCTTTGTGGGAAATCTACTTGAGTTCCCTCACTATCAATTCACACGCGGCAAATCCACAGCACGACTGATTCAACTGCGGAACGAAGACGCGTAGCGCAGCCGGATTCTGTTTCCCGTTGCGACAAACAAGAGAATCGAAGTGCCACACCCCTGGGAGAAAAGAAGCCTTCCGGTGTGTGAGTTCACGGTGCGTGCGTCGAGCATCCCTGCGCATGTCAACGAACATTGCGTCGATGTCGCAAGGCAGCTTCTACACAGGACACACCGCGCGATACGAGTACGTGCGCTCGGGCGGTGTGAAACAGCAGTTTGTGGCGACAAGCTGTTCTCCAACACATACGGTCGTGTGAAGCGGGATCTGGCACCTGCGTGTGGAGATCTATCCGTCTCCATTAGCGCAGTGAGGATCCAGCGCCGAGAGACGAGCTGCTCAACGTCACCGAGTGTCGCTCGCGCACAAGCGAGCTTCCGTTTCCTCTTCCAAGTTTGGCGTGCGTTTTGTGCAGGAAATTCAGGTGTTCGACATGATTGATGTGTTGACAACGCGCTGATTCTCGGGTGACACGAGCTCCACATAGCGGGTTGCACAGTCAGACTGCGGAGCCGCTGTGGGGTGGGTGCAGTCGAGCTCCAGAGCCGCCGTTCCGGTCTCGGACAGGATTGTCTGACGCACACCTGGTTCACACACACACTCTGGGGAAGTCCGTTTTTCAAATCCCATACTATCCCCTCAAGCGTCAGCCCTCAGCGAAATTTCGGGATCCGCCTCTGGCAGGAAGGCTGTGGCTTTCATCACCCACAAGTCTCTGGCGCTCGGGACGGCGCTGCGGTCGCCACGCGAACACCGCCTCAATCAGGACGCTCTGCACCAGCGAGTCGCCTCGACTTCGCCTCGGGATTTACGAGTGACCCGCGCGCGCCGTTCAATCTGCGTCTCCCGAGCCGCGCGGCCCCCGAGAGCGTCGCTCGTCACACCGGGGCTGCGCGGGCGGATCCACGCCCCACTCGGCAGCACACGTGTGCAACTTGGGCTCGGTACTTTGTGATGACGCCTCAATAGCAACTTGTCTCAGTGTCGAATGATAGAATCAGCCCTCAAGCTTGGAATCGGCCCCAAGGCTTCTCAACTCGATGCAGCATCTGCTTTGAGTTTACTGTCACGCAGGCCACCGAACTTCAGGAATTCACCACGTCTGAGTGCAGCGAATATCTTCACAGTTCAGATGACCCCCGCCCCGTCCCAGCGCTGGGTAGGCTGCGCCTGTGAGAAGACCGCGGGGCGCTTTTGAGCTGCAGACTTCAATCAGCGCACAACAAGCGCGTATCTGAGATGTTTCGCACGAGGTGCGTCACGCGGTACGTGGACACAAAGCACGAGATACTCGGTACAGGACAGGGAAGTCGTGAATGAACACAGGGCGCCACACAAACTCGGCTTCTCTGGTGAGAGAGGCAGGATCGTCAAAGTTTCAGTGTCGCGCCGGAAGCTGCCCGGGTCACTTCCGCTCCACTCCGTCTTCATCGCGAGGATCACGCCTCGTTCGTTCCCACCGTGTCGGCTCGAGGGCGCTGTGCCTCACGGATCTGCCAATCCCACACAAAACTGCACACAAAGCCGTGTGCTACTGTGCTAAAAAAACGAACTGTTTTCCTGACAGACACACATACAAGCACACACAGACGGTTGCACACACCAACCACACACACACACACACACACACACACACACCTTTGTATCCATTGAGCCTGGCGAAGACGGGCCCGCGCGCGATGTTGGTGCTGGACGTCGCCCAGATGTTCCTGTTCGGGATGTACTCTTTCTCAATGCCGACCGCCACCGGGTAGCGACACGGCTCCGTGATGTCGATAGGCGGCGACTTCTCTGAAACACACAAACAAACAAGAATGCTTATTTGCGTTGTGCCATGTGTCTTCAATGTATTTGTGTCGCCGATGGTGTAGGTAAGCGTGTTGAAACAACCTGTAAAACGCACAAAACAAGAATGCTATGCAGTGTTGGGATGCGCGATAAAAACAGGCAGACAAGAGCTTGCCCATGCAGACACGCTGAAGAATTGTGCAGATGATTCGCTGCTCATCTCCAGAGAACGCCTCAGACATGATTCCACCCTCGCTGTGCATAAATCGTGCATCTGCAAGTTTCTGGCAGAAGCGATAACTGGACGAACGACGCAACAGCATCAATGTCAACAGTGTTTGTCCAGTCGCTTTAACACGGACTGGAGAAAATCCCATTTAAAGAGCCCTGAGGATTCGAACCCTTTTATGTTCTATCAACAGATCGATGGTCGCGCCGCTCGCTCACTCACTCACACGGCGGGGAGGGAGGCGAGAAACCGAGGCTCAACTGATGAAGCCGATTTCGCCGAATCTCCTGCACGGAGCGGGGACGCGCGGGGCTCACGGGCGGCGTGCTTCACACGGGCGGCGTGCCTCACACGGGCGGCGTGCCTCACACGGGCGGGGTGCCTCACATGGGCGGCGTGCCTCACACGGGCAGCGTGCTTCACACGGGTGGGGTGCCTCACACGGGTGGCGTGCCTCACACAGGTGGCGTGCCTCACACGGGCGGCGTGCTTCACACAGGCGGCGTGCCTCACACGGGTGGGGTGCCTCACACGGGTGGCGTGCCTCACATGGGTGGCACGGGTGGCGTGCCTCACACGGGCAGCGTGCCTCACATGGGCGGCGTGCCTCACACAGGTGGGGTGCCTCACACGGGTGGTGTGCCTCACACGGGTGGGGTGCCTCACACGGGTGGCATGCCTCACATGGGCGGCATGGGTGGCGTGCCTCACACAGGTGGCGTGCCTCACACGGGCAGCGTACTTCACACGGGCGGCATGCCTCACATGGGTGGGGTGCCTCACACGGGTGGCGTGCCTCACATGGGCGGCACGGGTGGCATGCCTCACACGGGCGGCGTGCCTCACACGGGTGGCGTGCCTCACATGGGTGGGGTGCCTCACACGGGTGGTGTGCCTCACACGGGTGGCGTGCCTCACATGGGCAGCACGGGTGGCGTGCCTCACATGGGAGGCGTGCCTCACACGGGCGGCGTGCCTCACATGGGTGGGGTGCCTCACACGGGTGGTGTGCCTCACACGGGCAGCGTGCCTCACATGGGTGGTGTGCCTCACACGGGCGGCGTGCCTCACACGGGCGGCATGCCTCACACGGGCGGGGTGCCTCACACGGGCGGCGTGCCTCACACGGGTGGCGTGCCTCACACGGGCGGCGTGCTTCACACGGGCGGCGTGCCTCAACCAGTCAACGCTGCGTGGAGACGTTGCAGGGACACGATGCATGACGATCCATTGCAAAAGCTTTCAAGTTACGAATCCACCCGAACCCTCCTTCACCGCCGCAGATCGAACGGCGCCGCAAAAGGAACGCACACGATGACAAGTCGGACCGTCTTAGATTTGCCACACACTTCGGTTTTCAGCACTCAGTTCTGGACAACACATCGAAGTGCTGCAAGTTTGTTCAGAATCGCCTCTGTTGAAGGTTGCTGCCTGTCTCCAACACCCTGCAGCAGGACGTGCCCAGCGTGACCGTGACCGTGACCAGCGGGTGTGAGGAGCGAGCGAGCGACCACACAAGAATCCACAGCGGACCCGACGCCCATTCGTCTCCCGACTTCAAAACGCTCGTCAGAACGAGATGCTGGTGGACCCGGGGTCGGATCGATCGCGTGATAAGTTGCCCCCGCACGCAGCGCCGAAATCCGGAAAATCCACCGCAATTGAAACTGCATAAAGATTCTCCGAGCCTCCCCGTGGTGCAGAGGTCGGCCAGTCTGCGGTGGAGGGCAGCGGCAGGAGTCCATCTCGAGCACAGGAAAGTCTCCTTGGGCGGATCCAGGGAACCCGCCCCACTTGTTTCTTCCCCCTCTTGTTCGGCACCATGTGAAACACCTTTTTGAGCTGGTTTGTCCCCAGGAAGGCCGAGTCCTGCCATGAAATCTGGGACTCGCCCCTCGCCCTGCTGTGTCCCACCATAAAGCACGCACTGTACAATTTCTGGACACAACTGCACAGAAACAATCGGAAGACTGATGTCTGGACCTTCACAAGGTTCAACAACTGTGAACAACACTGGTCCAGAGCCTTCTCTTTTTCCTGTCTGAAGCAGCCGGAGAAATTGTGAACAACGCGTCACGGACCCAGCCTCGCCGGTTTGTTGCTCTTTCATTCGCGCAGCTGAAAAGGGTAATCTCGGACTTGCGCCGTCGGGCCCATTCACGTGCAACTTTAATGAAACGGCCCTGCAGGAACCGCGCATCTCCTGCTGATCCTTCTTCTCGGAGGCTGAAGCGCAACACAAGTTACAATGTGTGGAAGCAGTTTCACCCCCCCCCCGAAAACGGCAATATTTTGTGTGGTGTGTGTTGGGGGAAGAAGCGGCCGTAATCGAGCAAGAAAAAGACAGGGATCTCGTGAGAAAGAGAGAGAGCGAGAGACAAAGTGAGCAACACACACACACACACACACACACACACACACACACACACACACACACACACAGAGGGAGAAGTGACTGAGTGACAGTAAACGGAAGATCCAAGTGAATGAGTGGGTGTGAGTTCGTTTTCGTGGTTGAGTGTGCTTGTGTAGATCTACGGTCCCACTGCTCTTTACCCGTCCAGTCTGCTTTGCTCAAATCCATAAGAGGTTGGTTCCCACCAACTCAACATCTTGACATGGCCAAATCGCCCCTCTGACCCCCCGGCTCCCCGCGCGGGATGTTCTGCGGCGGCTCAGCGCGGGATCACGGCGGCTCCGCGAGTCCGACCCGCCGTGGCTAATCCGGGCGCTGCCAATCCGCAGTCGGACAAACAGTGCAAACAACTGCTTGGAGTCCGAGGCCGAATCCGCCTGCAGCGTTATCTGCTGTGCCATACTGGACGGGTTTTCAACCGTTGTCCCCTGTGTTGGGCGCAACGCCTCCCGCATTCAGATCAAAGCCTGGCCCACGGACTGCGCAAGTCTAACTCCGTGCAAAACTCGCTTTCTTCGTCACAGACATCGTGGATGTTGACCTGCAATAAGCAACGCAAGACGGCAGCCCACTGGGCCACTCAGACGCCGACAGTGTGAACGCGCCCGCAGAAGTCCGAGTGAAGCGCGGCAAATTGCGCCGCCCCGCGCCGCATCCCAATGGAGCGCCCGCCCCATCGATCGTCGCGTCGGTGCGCAGGAGCCGCCGAAGACGCTGCTCACATCAACACCACCACACTCGCCCGTCAGGCCTGGTTCACACAGGAGGCGTCTGCGTTTCTCTGCACAGGCCACTGGGCGCTGCGTCGCCCGCGCTAGGGTCACCGATGTTGATCGCACCCACCCAAGCCACGTGTTCGTGAGCTACTTGTGAAGGTGACTCGGAGAGAACCTGGACATGATCCTGTGGACTCTTCACAAGAACCACCGTGACTTTTTTAGCCGGAACCACCCAACCTCTGCAAAACTGAGATCAACCTCACTGAATCCGATCGTTTGATTCGAGCCAATAGCAAGTTCGACGTTTGAAATTGAAAATGTCAACGTTGCGCCAATGAAAGACACCCTTTCACAGAAAGATTCTGCTTTATTAAGAAACCCTAGTTTTCAGTCAATAGTAGGAGAAGTCCGAAACAGCGCGAGACAGTGTTCCTTCCCTAGACTGTGATTCAGCTTCATCACCAAGATAATAGCGAGTTTAAGTTCCACGTTTGAAATTGAAGACATCAACGTGAACGTCAAAAAAAGTTGTGCATACCTTGACTTTTCCACATTTTGGAAGTAATTCTACGATTTCCAAAGTATTTGTGAACGCTGCAGCTTTGGACGGTCGGGCCCTGGCCATGGTCATGCAGAATCGCTAACCTGGGCCGCGCCACGCGTGTGATCCCTGCCCCGTGTCCGTCAACAAGCGGAAGTTTGTTACAGATCACCTTCCGGTCTGAGCAACATGGGTTTCACGGAGGGCTCAAGCTGACAAGGCCATTGGAGTGTCACAGCTGTCGATTTTGAAACCTACGTTTGTTTCGAGAAGCTGTCCAACAACAACCGCCTCACGTGAAACCGAACTGGCCAATTCTAATTGTTTGGACAGGCCTCGATTTCTTCAAATAAGCGCAATCCTGAATCTAAACTTCACATTGCAAACTGGCTTGTGAAGGTAAAATCTTCGAATTAGCCGGACAAACAAGTTATCCGAACTGGAATCAGTTGAGCAGGGCGTAAATGAAGTTCATGAGCACAAGGAGTGCTGAAAGGTGTCTCTGAAATGCGAGAGCTGCACGGTTCTGTCGGACGCCAAGTCGCCTCCTTAGTGCGAAGCTGCGCAAACAGACGCATTCCCGCCGCAAAGCGTTCAGTCCACCAGGGAAATCAGTTTTGCCGCTACCTGTGGGAAAACCTCTGCAGAATCGGAGCCTCTGGAAAGTCCTCGCGCTTTTTGCACCGTTACAACTCCACACATCTAATTGAGTCTTTTGCCATCTCCATTCAAGGTCAGGAAGCAGCTCGGTCCCGGGCCTAGGGTGTGTGTGCGGAATAGAGAGGCAGCGGGCGGCTCCAGGGGTCAGACTCCCGGACATGTGTGCGTGCGTGTGCGTTTGTGTGTGTGTGGATGTGTGTGTGTGTGTATGTAAAAGAGGGAGTGCACGTTTTATGTGTCATGAAGAACACACCAACTCCGAACATGGAGGGTCCGGGGAGGAACCGGAACGTGGCGGGGTTTGGGTCTCAGACAAAAGCTGCCCCTTGACCACACGGGAAACCTCAGTCAGCCTGTATCCAGCCCCACAAGCCTCTACCCAATGCGACCAGGACCGATTCGTCTGCGCGCACTCTCCCGATCGGAGCTGATTTCCTTCCCTGCCGAGCCGACCCTGGATCCGCCGCCCCGGGAGCCGCACCTGGCAGCCCGAGATGGATGCGCCCCGAGCTCCCCGGACCCGCGCACCTCGGCTGCGCCGCGCCGCACAATGCGCGCTGATTGCCCCTTCAGCGCAGAGACGGGCGGCGAGTCCTCGCATTGTGTCCCCGGCCGAGGAGCGGGTCAATCGCCCCGTCAATAGGGCCTGCTTCACGCTGGATGCGTTGTGCCACTTGACGGTTGGGTGCAGCGCAACCGGGGACTGAACCGAACGGTCGGGTTCACAGTGCAGGCGATGGAGTCGGGTCACAAGCTGCGACGCACAACGCCAACTGACCCGGACTCCACGTGTGAAACCTTAACCGGTGAGGGTCCCTGTGGGCAGAAGGGCAGCGGGGGCAATGGTGGGAGGGAATGCCGAACCGCTTCAACTGAACTTTTCCCGGCCACGAGCCTATTGACGGAACACACAACGCACCCAGTGTGCAACAAGCCTTCCTGATTCACCAAGGAGGGAACATTCAGCAAAGATCCCGAGGTGGCCACAAATTCGAAATTCTAGGTTGGAAAACCTGTCAACGGCACCTAGCCGAGGTTCTTTCCTTGTCCAGGCAGATAGATCCAACAGTTCTGGAGACACTGGTCCAACAAATTGCTCAGACGTCTTCAGAGGTGCAAACAAACCGGGCCGGCTTTCTCGTGCCCCTTTCAAACCAAGGCCAGTTGACGCTGAACACCAAACGTCTGACCAGCTGCCAATTGAGCTGCGTGAAATCCGTGTGGTGCGCGATGCGCTGAATCCGGAACAAGGACCTAAAATTTGGTGTGGATTCAACACTTTGACCGAGAGATGTCCAACATGTGGGGGAATGAGACGATCACAACAAACCTCAGCTCGTGTGCGCACCTTGACTTGAACCCCTGGACGCACCAGGGTCTGGTTCATCCATCTCCTGCGAGTTTTCAGCAGCGCACAATTGCATTCCACCCAAAAGGACCGTCACCGAAGTGAAAACGAACGAAATTTGATTCCAGCTGGGCACCCAGGAGAAACACCCAGGCCCGGGCTTCAGCGGCCCGAAAATGGCCACGGAAGCGAATTGGCTGCTTCCTGCGCCCGCCCCAACTGATTTGATTGTTATTTGTCGCCAATAGAAGCCTCCTGCGTTTTGTACTTTCAACGCTGAAACCTTCTGGTTGGAGAACGCTCGTTGCAAATACGACCGCAATTCAAACCAGAAAATCCCAGGAACTGACTGAAGCTGTTTCAGCACCCAATGGTTCCCTGATCATTCGTGCCAAGATGGTGAATCTTTTTGAGGGTGTGACGGATGGAATTCAGGAGATGTCACACACACACACACACACACACACACGTGCCAAGGGAAAGGGAGAAAGAAAACAGAATGAGAGAAAAGACAGAAGAGAAACTGACGGAGGGAAAGGGATTCGTGTGCGTTCGTCCATTCACTCATTCGTGTGACTTGTGTGTGTGTGTGTGTATGTGTATGTGTGTCTGTCTGTAACGTGAGCAAATCGACACATCTTTCCCCACAGTGGTGATCTCACACATTTCATTCCAATCCACATTCACACGGAATCAAAGCACAGATCAGCTTCACAAGCAGAAAGAGCACAAAAGCCAATATCCCATAACCTTTTGGCAGTGCGGATCAAATTAAGTTTCCTGTTCCCAGAAGGGGTCACGGATCAGATCGATAAGACGACTGCTCAATCAGCCTCCGCGCAGCGAGTGGTGAAAATCTCCGCGAAGCCCTCGGATTACTGGGAACCCAGTGTGTCCGACACATTCCACGTCGTAGATCTTTTCAACAGTTAAATGTTCATTTGCCTTTCATTGGCCCTCGTGGTTGATGTGGAAGCGGATGCCCCGTGTGTGTGTGTGTGTGTGTGTGTGTGTGTGTGTGTGCTGGGTCCCACCCCCACCCATTTTGGGCCGCCACACGTTGGAGACATTTCTGTGTCTCTACCAGGGTCGGGCACTGGGTTCACAGTCCTCCGGACAAGCTTCCGGTTTGCTCCCACAAAGTTTTCCTTTCGGTCTGGTCACTGTCTGTTTTTTTAGAGGCTAATGTTGATGGTCTTCGCTTTTGCGCAAATCCTTGATCATGTGCGGCGAGTGTGGATCCAGAAGTCGACCACATGTCAGCCGAAATACGCTGTCAAAATTATTTCCAAGTTCAGACCCATAGAGAACGTGGCTTCCCAACAGTCCACTGGTTCACACGAATGAGGAATGAGGTAAATTCTGCAGACCGACTCAAACATCACTGTTGAACAGATCTAGACTCACACATCTGTGATCAGGCTCTTTCGTATCCGTAAGGGGGAAGTCCCCCTGCAATGTTGTTACCTGTACAAAAGTAGGTCAACTCAGGTAAGCAGCTCAAATTCGGCACACGGCCATCAAACAAGGATAGTGCATCATTTGGCTCAAACATATCATTTTGTTCAATTTTGTGTCGACGCGTCAACTGCTGGCTCAAGATGTTCCGTCAGAGACGAAAATTTTGTTGATTTGTGATTGGAGTCATGTCAGGTGAGAAAACTGATGGCCGACTCCAAAACGGGCCAAACACACCGCGTCCCTTTAAAGGCAGATTTCCGCGTCAAAATGGGTTAAACATCACTCAAAATGGTACAACTACAATGGAGACATGTTGTTTTACTTACGTGCTAAACAGTGGAATGTGCAAATGACTAGAAAAGCAGTTAAATCCAATATTCTTTGCCCCATAATTGCGGGCAACTTGTCTCATCCAAAGTCCACCGCTCTCTGGGATTTCCCTGACCCATTTGACGCCACCAATCGCAGCGCGATTTACGAATTTTTGCGGATAGTTGAAAATTACTCTGCGGGCAGCAATGTAGCAACGCGCACAGTCACCATCAACATTTTGCATATTTTATCAACAATTGCCAAGAAGGGCAACACAAAGTGGAAAAGTGAGGGTGCATTGTGTTTCTGGTGCACATTGATTGCACAGAAAATGGCTTTTCGGTCGATGGGCCAGGCCTTGATCCACGAACGCTGATGGCTGATCAACACCAAACTGCAGTGCGCGCCACCATCACACAAAGATTCTCCCGCGTGAGGCGCTGCCGCAGGATCTGCTCTCAGGATGAAGCGGGAAGGACAATCGAGAGTGCTGTTCGCTTTGCACCCGAGAATCCGAGAATTCAGGCTTTCTTCCGGACAACGGATGGAATTTGTACCACACACAAAGTTGCAAGCCCAAGCAGTCACACAAGGCTGAAGTTTATTTTCATTCCTCCTGGTTCTGCAAAGCCTCTCGTAACTTCTGGATGTCGATCTTCATCTTCTTCATGTCTGCCTCAGTGAGCCTCTCCGGCTCCAGGGGGAAACTGGCCGGGGCGCGCTGGCCGGAGCCGGCGGCGGGCGGAGTGGCCCGAGGCAAGGGCAGCCGGGGCCGGGGTCCACCTGGGAAGAAAAGGCCACGCGTGGTGAGGAGGCGGCTCTCCAGGGACAGGATTCATGCAACGAATGCAACTCCAGGGTCTGGAGTTCCAACAGAGGTGACTCCATTTTGATCGAACCATTTCATGCAACTCGTTTAAAGTTTAAAAGTGAATCGTTCAGGGTTGGGACAGGCTTGTTTTGGTCGGAAGTGTGTGTGTGTGTGTGTGTGTGTGTGTGTGTGTGTGTGTGTGTGTGTGTGTGTGTGTGTGTGTGTGTGTGTGTGTGTGGTCTGGGGCCGCTGGTCCGCCCTGGAGCATCACACGAGCTCGTGCTCACCGACAGGTCTGTAGAACTCGGCGAGCATCGTCCAGGCGCGCTCCAGACACTCGAGCCCGTGGTGCGCCTGGTCCATGTAGGCGTCCAGCCACAGGTTCCGGTTCCACTCGAACACAGCCAGCTCTGCAGTGCGGAGGAAACAACAGGCGCTGAGGAGCTCTGCGGCTGTCGGAGCTGATCCCAGAGAGTCCCTTGACACCCGGAACATCCCAGGTTTCCACGGAGACAGCGGAGGGGACGGACCCTCCCACAAGCAGGTGGGGAGAAAGAGGTGACTGTGTGAGTGAAGAACTCTGACAAGACGGCAGCCGCACGTCCTGGGGCTGCGCACCTGCCATGCTGTCGGCGAGGCTGCGCGCCGCCTCGGCCATGCGAAGTTCGGCTTGGTCCGTGTCGCCCGGCACGCTCAGGTCCATGAAGATATTCTGCAGACATAAAGGAGAAAGGGAAATCTTTGTTTTTGTTCGCAGTCGTCAGACTGATTCTGCACATTTGACAGGGGTGGACACCAGGCGAACACCACGCAGGGTGTCTGCTGCGCGCACCTGTGCGGGTCGGTTCTCCCGGAAGTCGTGGATATGGTACGTCTCGAAGTCGAACTGAGGGTCCCCGGTCGTGTTCTTGGGCCACCAGAACGAGGACGACTGGCACCCGGCGTTTCCGAACGCTTCCGGCCGCGTCCACGCTGTGGAAGACGTCGGAACAGAAGGTGCGGCTCCTCCAGCGAACCCAGGGGTGGGCAGCATCTTGCCCCCGAAACAAATTGACCGTGTTCTCGCGGAATTGGAAGTGAAAGGTTCCTTTGTTCACCTGCATAGCAGCTGAATTCACCGCCGAGCGAGCACCCGAACACTCCCAGGTGCTGCTGGTCCACCAGGGCCCTGTTCTCTGAGATCTCCTGTATTCTGCTCACGACCTGAAGAGAAACGAGAGGTGCAGAGATAGATGGAGAGAGAGAGAGAGAGAAAGAGAGAGAAAGAGAGAGAGAGAGAGAGAGAGAGAG
>JAAUXT010040835.1_pt1 | contig 19732 bp, 15 predicted proteins | sample 7278171 | NCBI WGS metagenome assembly JAAUXT01 (sample SAMN14350112, study PRJNA611818) | marine sediment metagenome | isolation source: surface marine sediment (1.8m) | place: French Polynesia: Moorea | collected 2018-08 | reverse complement strand
CGCCTCGACCGCGGAACCGGCTGTCACCGTCGGAGAAGGGGGTCGCGACCTGGAAGCCTCCCGAAGAGGGGGCATTCTCCCCGGCCCTCCTGGAGCCCCCGCGGCATCCCCGGGGCCTGAACGGTCGGAGGGCATTCCCGCCCCATGCCCAGCCCGCATCCGACCCCTGCCCCCTGTGCCCCACCCCCAGCCTCCACCCTCATCCCCTGCCCATGGCCCCCACGGTCCCACCCAGAATTTTCAGCACTGCTGTGCCCCATCAAGTTGGTTATGAGCAGATCAACCCCAATGACTTGCAAGGTTTGCCTGCAGATTCGTTGGCGAAGTTCTTCGCTGTCCTGAAGTCCAGCAATGCTTCCGGGGACGACAAGAGTCCCCTTCTCTCTACATCATGAAGACTGATGCACATTGATGAGACCAGTGGCAGTCCTTGCATGCTTGTTTTCATCTGTGTGTGTGTGTGTGTGTGTGTGTGTGTGTGTGTGTGTGTGTGTGTGTGCGTGTGCGTGCGTGTGAGTGCAAGTCAAGCACCAGGTCATCTTGTTCATAGCGACGCAACTTTTGACCACGTGACGTACGCAAATGACGCAACGCACAACGTACCCAAGCCACTAGAAGTGTGACGTACCCAGCTGACACGACGTCTGACGTACCCACACGGCGCAATGCACCACGTACCCAAGTGACGCAACGCATGATTTACTTTGCAACGCAACGCGTGATGTAGATCTACCCAGCCGACGCAACGCATGACGCAGCACGCATTCCGAGTGAAGCGGGCTTTGCTGAGTTGCTCACTTTTGGCAGCGGCCGCCACGGCTCAGCGCTTCTGGCTGCGCGCCAAACGGAGCCACGAGACGCGAGAGCAGTGGCGCCGCGCAGGGCACAGAGATGCAGGCATGGGACAGGGGCGCCGCGCAGGGTACAGGGACGCAGTGTGGGACAGTGGCGCCGCGCAGGGCACAGAGACGCGGCATGGGACAGGGGCGTCGCGCAGGGCACAGAGACGCGGCATGGGACAGTGGCGTCGCGCAGGGCACAGGGACGCGGCATGGGACAGTGGCGTCGCGCAGGGCACAGAGACGCGGCATGGGGCAGGGACACAGGGCAGTGGAGTCAGCAGGGGTGGATTCAGCAGTCTGTGACGGACCTTCCTTATAATTGAGGGGCGTTGTCCTAAATCATGCTCAGTAGACACAGGTCACAGCGTCACGTGGTCTTTCACTTCAAAGAGTTGTGGTCATTGCAAGCAGCCCGTGTCCAAAACTTTGCGTCACTCCGCTGAGCCCTGTGTGACCCATTTATTTGACCTGATCCTCACTCCAGACCCTTGCCCCTTGACCCAAGGTTGCTGTTTGACCCTTTTGCACTGCTAAGACATTGCCTCTTGTCCGCTTGATGTTTGAGCCTGACCTGTTTTCACATGTCACTGCCAGAGCAATTTCTGCTAGTGTGTGTGCCTTGTTGAGCGCTGTGGGTGTGCGTGTGTGCGTGTGTGTGTGTGAAAGGTATGCGTGCGCCTCACCTTGTCTGTGAGTGTGTGTGTGTGCGTGTGTGAGAGAGAGTGGTATGCGTGCACCTCACCTTTTCTCTGTGTGTATGTGTCTGTGAGTGTATGTGTGTGTGTGTGTGTGGTACCGGGAGCGGGGCGCCCCTGTTGGATCCTCTCTGTTGTTGCATTGTGTGTGTCACAGTCCCGTGTTCTGTGTGTAGGTCGCAGAGACGACAATCACAATAGAATCAGTGCAGCACCCAGTGCACACAGAGGGCCTATATCTGTCACACAACCTCGTGGTCTTACAGCGTGTTCAGTGCCTCTGCTCTGCCTCTACCATACACGGACTTCAGTGGCTGTGCTGTGCTGTGATGCGAATAAGGACCTCTCCACACTGAGGCACGGTGTGTGTGTGTGTATGACCATATCAGCAGCGGCTGCCTTTTCTGAGGAGTGGATCTTTGGGAGATTGTGCGCTGCTGTGAGTCACGGTGCATTTGCTGAGGTGCGCTCAACCTGAGAGCACCGGCCATTGAGGATTATCCCCATACGGGATTATAGCAGCAGATCTGAATCTCTTTGAAATCTGATTCACGTTGCTGGATCCTTGATTTGTGGAGACAAAGAACTGCAAAAACTCATTTGAATTGTTGTTGTCTTGCGCCAAAAGTGCACGCTTGCGGATTTTCTGTCACAGTCTCACTTTGCATGAAGAATTGAGGACACTTCTTCTGTAGTACACTCGTGCAACGAACGCGCTTGCCGCATACATGTGAACCTTCTGAGAGTCTTCTGAAAGCCACCAACGTCACTGGATTGTCTCTGGATTAGACTGGATTATCTCCGCATCACCGTGGTGGATTTAGATAATCCCATTGTGTGGGATCAGAGATCGAGCTCATAGACAGAGAACCGTTTGATGCTCACAAGATAACAACAGCTAGGGCAGTTCAAAGGATTTGGATACGTACAGACTTCGCTGTGACTCGGCAGTTGGACACCAGCCCAGTTTAGGTGAGTATATGTTGGAGCCGGATCCAGGGGGCGGGTCGGGAGAGGTGGGACAGGGGGCGGGGTGAGGGGGGAGGGGCGGGGTTGGAGACTGGGCTGGAGCGACGGCCTGGGGGTGAGGGGTGGGGGCAGGGTAAGGGGTGGGGACAGGGTGAGGGGTGGGGGCAGGGTGAGGGTGGGGGCAGGGTGAGGGTGGGGGCAGGCTGAGGGGTGGGGGCAGGCTGAGAAGAGGGGGATGATGGAGGGTTGGGATGGGGAGAGGGCGGCCAGGCGTGGGGCTGCCGACCCCTCCACCACAAATAATTTTCTTTCTCCAGATTTCTGCCTCATTTGGACTTCGCACTCCACCATTCATGACGTGAAGATTTTCAACAAATTTTGATCTCTTTTCACGAATCTCAGTCACCTTGGTCCCTCCCTGCTCTGCCTCCAGTGGATCCAGAGGAGGGGGCGCCATCTGACCTGACCCTGGGCGCCCTTGGGTATGCCGCCTCCTGACTCCAACCCTCGATCCAACAGAGAAAAACTCACCCTTTTCTCAACACCACCTCACGCTTGGTACAAAGCTGTGTTTGGTTTGCAAAGATGAAACTATTTAACGGCGCAAAGTTTTCGTTCTGAGAATCGCACAGGTTTCTGACAAGTTGATCCCCAACGCAGACGTCTCAATTCGAGATAAAAAGTTTGACAATGACGAAGTTGTTATGCTTGTTAGCGCGAGGCACTTTTTGCTTGTTTGTGCGCGGTTGAAGCCCGCTTCACGCTGGGTGCGTCACGCGTTTGCGTTCGCCTGGTTCACGGCTGTTCCGACAAGCGTGAGTCTCTAGCGATCCAACGTCTAGCGCGTAGCAAGGCAACGACGTAGCAACAGGGGTTTTCATACAGGCAGGGAGGCAACAGATTTTTGACGCCAGCGTCAAAATTTTGACGCGTGAGCGTCAAATTTAACATGAAGCCCAATAGAGAGCATCAAAAATGGTCCCGTCCATTCCTGGCGTCGCGTCAAAATTTTGACGTCGAGTGATGCGTGGTCTTATTTGGGCTGACGTCAAAGTTTCACCATTGGGTTCCATGTTAAAGTTTGACGCCGACGTCAAAAGAGCGACTGCGCGTCACCAACGTGGAAAGCACCACTCTCGTTGGCGTGAGCAGGCGCAACGTGAAACGCGTCCAGTGCGTCACGAGCGACGACGCTGCGTCCTCCGAAAGGACCGGGGACGCAAAGCGTGACGCAACGTCCACAAAGTAGTGCGCATGGTACGCCACGCACGTGGTGCTGCACCTCGCGAGCTACAACGCGATAACATGTCAGTTGTGCCGGATGCAACACATGACGCATCCTGTGTGTTGTCAGCGATGACGCAGCGTCCATCACGTCGTGGCCTGGGGCTTCCGGTGTGGAAAAGGCCTGAAGCTAAAGAAGTTCAGTGTAGAAACACGCATTCAGCATGAAGAGGGCCTGAACACAGACCGCAAACTGTGTTATCCACCCGCATGTGCCCTCGAACTCCAGAAAAGTCTTTCCTGCTGATGTCGAGTGTTTGTGCTGTGTGGTCAGTGATGGTGTCATGTGATTGGGAAACAAAAGAAGCCAATCGGAATGTCGCGTTACCGAATCATGCGCGTCAAAGACTTTTGAGAACAGCCTCGTAATACAGGTCAATCAGATTGAACCGTTCCTTACGTGTCGCGCAACGCATGGTGCACGCGTCAAGAGGCAAGACGCACCGTGTGCTTGTCACGCATGCCCAGTGTAGAACTCAAGCGAATCACGCGTGCGGCAATTCAACGCTCTCACACCCTGGCGTTTGCAACACAGCACCGGTAGACGCAATGCATGACGTACAGCGTATGAACCTGTGTCACGTCGCGTTCCAATCGGCAACACTGGGACGCCACGCACGACGCTGGCGACGTGTCACGTGACGCATTTCACGCTCACGACGCCCCTCCCCCTAAACGCTACGCATGACGCATTTCACCCTTGTGACGCAGCGTCTGTGGACACAACGCGTGACGCATCTCACGTGAACCTGGCCCATAGCCGTGGAGCCACGTCTCACTGTGTCCCGATGCACTACAGACCCCATTGTAACAAGAATCTACAATGTAAACACTGCGCCAGTAATGCGTTCACAATCGTGTGTGGGGTGAAACATCACATGCCACACCATGTCAATGTGATGTTGATGCGATGTTGAGAGTTTCTTGTGGAGGTGCAGCTGCAGTCCCTGAATAATCGGGGTTCAGGGATGACGAGTGCCTCAGCCCTGGATCTGACCCTCTGAAGATCACCAGGGTTACGGGGGTAGAGCCCCCTGGGGGCCTGAGTCCAAGTCAATGAAGATCTGATGCATGTTGTGTGAAATCTGCACCAGATGCATGATATGTCCTGGGGTGGATCCAGGGTGTACGCCCCCCTCTATGATGCCCACTGGTGGATCCAGGGGGTGTGCTCCAGTTTAACCTCCCCCCCCACACACACACACACAGATGAAGGCATTGTCATGGGTGTCAGTCCAACTTCCCCTCCGGGTCAGTGGTCCAGAGTCCCCTGGATCCGCAAACCAGTTTCTGTCTGAAGAACATTGGTCCCAGCTGCGTGTGTCCCTGGATCCCCTGGACGGGGTTGGGTCCCTTAACCTGATCCCTGGTTCTCTCCAGTCTGTCCTCAGCGTGTGCGGACATCTTCAGACCGTCCTCAGATCCCCCTGCTCCCACCTTCTCCGGTTCTTTTCTGCGACCAGTGTGAAACATGGAAAGTTAGTCAATAACATCCACATGCCACGCCCCTGCACATTTTGTCTTCTTGGTCGAGCGAACCCTATGGCGTGGGTCAGTGGTGGTGACACTGCAACCGAGTCTCTCACAAAACTTAATGTCTTGGTGCACTGGAAGTTCTTTGAGAGGAAGAAAGGGCAGAAAACTAAAATCACCCAAGAGCTTGAGGGGTTAAAAATTGTCAACAAGAAACACAGAACATCAAATGGATTTCAAAACTTCTGCTCCAGAAACCATTGATTAGTTACCTCTGTTCATAAGTATCCTTTTTGTCTTTTGAGCTGAATCACAACCAATGAGCAACCACTGACAGAGGATTTTCCCTTTCCTCCCTCCTTTGTTCACCAGCAGAACTTGTAGACTCTTTTGTCATTTGTGGAAATCATTGTGTTCCTACTACCACCAGAACTTCAAGGAAAAGAACAATCATGAATATCTTTGAATGAACACACACAATGGCTGTTTTGAGAACAACTGAACTGAAAAAGATAAAGAAACAAAATGAGGAGAAGTTCAGTGCACTGTGGGTTCACATTTCCTCAACAAGAAAGTAGTCATCATTTCTTTCACTAATTCAACAATCAACAAGGGCAGTTGATCTTATAGTGCAGCAAATTGAGTCCTACCTTGGGCTTCTGCTTGGTATTGAAATTTCTTACATTTCATCCAAAGTGTGTTCAATGACTGATGTCACTACAACTGAGAAAATATGTTTGAAACTATTTTCCTGTTTGGAATTTACATAATGTGGTGCATTTTCTTCAGCTTGATATTTTTCCTCAGGATCCTTGTTGCACCAAAATTTCAAAAAGATTGCAATCAGGTTAATATATGGCCTTGTGGAAATTATCAAATACACCTATTTGGGCTTTAAATACGTCATGTTTTACTCACTCAGTTGCATAACTCTTGAAGCTACTGTGGCACACAAATAAAGATCGAAATGATATCGGTGTTGTTTTATGATGGGTCATAAGAATGTAACAGTACATGGCAACTGTCCGTGATTGCATTTAGTGTTTTCTACATTGTACCTTGTCCAGTTGTTCACCACAGTGGCTTGCAGTTACTTACCAAGAGCATTATCACTGGCAAATCAGTAATTGTGGCAACATTTTTCCATTGTCTGCCCTTATTTATTGGGGGATCATTACATTTGCAAAGAGAAAAGAACTGACCTGTCAATCAAAGGTTGAACCAGCTGATGGTTGGGACAAGAAGTGCAAGGAAGCTATACACAATGCTTTTGGAGGGGGATACAGGCATTCAGAGGGAGGTACCCAATACTGGGAGTGTGTGTTAATGGCCAGGAGATTCATTTTGTGTGCAACAACTCTCATTCCAAACCCTGTAATTCAGCTGTGTGCAAGCTTGGCACTTTGTTTGACTTTCCTCCTTCACCATGCTCATGTAAAACCATTTGTGTTCAGCTTATCAAACAAGACTGAAACACTTTCACTCACTCTACTTGTTGGAGTTGCTGCAATCAACCTGTGCAAATCAATTTACATTCATTTGGGAGTCAGTCCAGAGGGATCTCATGTTGAAGTCATGTTGAACCTGGGACTGCTGGAAAACATGTCTGTCTTCTTTGTGCTTGTTTACATCCTCCTGGGTGAATTTGTTCTGATGCTGAGGCAATGTTCACCATCCCAGGAGCAGAAGGCTGAGGAACAGGAGTCTGTGACTTCAAATTTTACCTGAATTCATGAAAAGAAAAGACACAATGTTTTGTCAAATGCTCTTTTGTACATTTCTATTTTCCAGGTCTCTGTCATATTTTTGAAAGATAGCTTTTGACACCTTGGCAGTAATAAACTGTGTTGCACTGAAGTCCAAGTGTTGAACTTCCAGAGGGGATGTGGCACAACAAGCACAAGCATGAGACACCCAAAATGCGCATCTTCTGAAGGGAAAGAGCGACTGTCTTTCTGATTCGTCAGCCCAATTCCACTGAACCCAAAGCTGGTCCTGTCCGCGGTCTCTTTGAGCGTGTTCTATTTCTCACATCCGCCGCAAGCGAGCTGTCTGAACTTAACGTGTGTGTTTTCGAACACACCCAAGCATGCGAAGTTTACAACGTGAGGAATGGGACGAGGCCACGTGACCTGCTGCTCGGGTTCAGTCTCGTCCATCACCTCCGCCTCGCGTGTCTTCACCTGGGTTCACCCGGGTTGAGGCATCAAAACAGGAGCGCTGCAGCGAGTCTGGGGGTGGATCAAGGGGTGGGTTCAGGGGTGGACCTAAGGGAGGGCCTGGGTTGGGTTCAGGAATGGACCACGGGGTGGGTCCACGGTCGAACTCTGAGGTGTATCCGGGGGTAGACACTGGGGTAGGTCCAGTGGGGTAGACCCTGGGGTGGGTCCAGGGGTGGGTCCCGGAGTGTGTCCAGGGGAGAACCCTGGGGTGGGTCCAGTGGGCTGGACCCTGGGGTGGGTCCAGGGGGTGGACCCTGGGGTGTATCCAGGGGTGGATACTGGGGTAGGTCCAGGGGATGGACCCAGTGCTGGACCCAGGGGTGGATCCAAGGGGCAGACAATGGGGTTCACCCAGTGGTGCACGCTGAGGTGTATCCAGGGGTGTATCCAAGAGTGGGCCTTGGGTGGGTCCAGGAATGGACCCTGGGGTGGGTGCAGGCGCGGATACACGCCGTTGATTTTGGGGGTGGATCCAGGGGCAGATTCTGGAGGAGGAGGCTGAGCTTGTCTCCTCTGAAACACTGCCTGACTGTCACCTGATCTTGACGTTCATGCAAGCTTCTATTTCCGCTACTCCATCTGGATCGACGGAGCACAGCACAGGGGTGGTTGCAGGGGGAATCTGGGGTGGTATGAGGAATTTTTGGTGGTGGGGTGACCTGGACCCTCCAGCCATATGGATGGAACTCATGGTATGTCTCTCTCTCGTCAATAGAGTTGTTGTGCTCATGTGCATCCTCCGCAGGGTCCGGCTGCTTCGGACCCCGTGCTTTGGTAGTTGTCCCCCTAGAGGTGAACTCGGATTGGGGGAGGTCTGAGGCTGTGTGAAGAGAGATAAAGGGTTTTCACGTTGGTGACGCAGCCACAAAAAATTGATGCCCGTGTCAAAAATTTGTGATCGGTCTGGACTGATAATTTGATGCTCTCCATTCGGCATCATGTTGACTTTGATGCCCACGCGTCAAAATTTTGACCCGCGTGTCAGAAATTCTGACGACGCCCAGCCAATGCGAAAACCCTAATAAGGTCAGACCCCTGAACACCATGTTTGGAAGCAAATGTGCAAGAAAATTTCTTTGACAGTCGGGCAGATGATGCAGGAGTTCCAACTCTGACCCCTCAAACCCCTGCTTCGTCCAGCATTGTTCTGAAGTGCTGTCAACCCGCGAATAGATCTAAAAAGATGGACTCTTTGGGTTTCATTATTCACCCGTGTGCACAAGTACGGGGCATTTCACTCACCCTTCGCCCGGTATATCTCACTGGACGAACTTCAATTAATGCTGACAAGCTGAAGGACCAAAACAACGTTCAAGGTGAAGGCTGATGATGTTTTGATGGGTCAACCCAGGTGAACCCCGGAGGCGGATCCAGGGTTGGCCCAAGGGTACGGACCCCAGGGGAAGGAGACAGATACTTGTGTGTGTGTGTGTGTGTGTGTGTGTGTGTTTGTGTGTGTGTTCCTGTTCAAATAGTGTCTGACTGTTTTTTATGCACGCATTCATGTTTGTGTGTGTGTGTGTGTGTGTGTGTGTGTCTGTCTGTCTGTCTGTCTGTCTGTCTGTCTGTCTGTCTGTGACTGACCGCGCACAGTCAAAAAAGACCGCAATCCTTGTTCCGTTGTCCCACTTTCAAACTTCTCAGTTCTCCATGCATGAAACTTGACGCCCACGGTTGAGTCCCATGCATGTTTTACTTGACGCCGACGTCAAAAATTTCACGTCGGCGTCAGGAAATTTTGCGCCACCTGAACAGACCCGCATCTCCCCTCGGTTCACCCCCGCTGCGCTTCGGTTCCCTCGGTCACTGAGAGCGGAATGTGGGGTATGCGTCACTCTGACTCCCACCTGAAGCCATAAATATGTCAGTGGGGGAGATACCCAATTTAACCACCCAGGGGTGGATTCAAGATTCACTGGAGGCGTTGTCTTTTTGACGTCGGCGTTAAATTTAACAAAGAACCCAATGGTGGAATTTTTGACGCCAGCGCAAAAAATGACCGAACGTCACCCAACTGATATGAAAACCCCCTGACGCTTTGTGTGTGTGTGTGTGTGTGTGTGTGTGTGTGTGTGTGTGTGTGCATGTGTGTTTGTTTAGGAAGGGGGCTTCAGAAGGGGCGCTCGGGCCACAGGGCGGCTCTGGATACCCCCCTCCCCGCGAATGCTTCACTTTGACTCCGATGCAGGAAACAAAGCTTTTTTTTCTCAATGGGGTGGGAGCCAAGCTCCAACCTGTGTGGGCGATGCGTGAGGCCGAAGGGTGCCCCTGGATCCACTCCCTGGATGCACCCCACCCACAGGACCCTGTCAATGTGTGTGTCCTGCTTGAGATGCAATGAAGTTTTTCACCGACACTGGATTTGGTCGGATGCTGCCCCCCCCCCCCGTGTGTGTGTGGTGCGTGTGTGTGGACCTCATTTTGTCCAGGAAGGGAGTGAGCTTGAGCCAAACAGTGCCTCTGGATCCCCCCGCCCTGAGTGCACCCCGAGGTGCACCCTGGATCCACCCCCGAGTCCACCCCTGACACTCCCGTTTGAACCCACCAATCCGCGGACAAACAACTGTCCCCAAAGATGGAAAAAACCTTCAAGGGGCGGATCCAAGATATCGTCCAACTCGAACAATCCATGTTCGAATCTCGTGAGTTTGATCAAAGCACGTTGGCAAAAAAGTCAGTTCGCTTGGTTGTGTTTGCATCAGGCGAGAAGGATTTGGTTGAGTTCTAACCAATTTTGCATCAAGTGACCTGAGTCACTAAACTGTCAGGCCTCAGCTCCAAAACAGTCTGTGTCAAGTGTCTCCATTTTTGGCTGGCCAGACTTTCAGCGCTGATCCTCACTCAGGGCGAGTAACACGAGAATCAGGTGAAGGTTTGTTCGCTCTGTGCATAGCAATGACCGCGGCTGCCCCCCGGCTGTGATGCTTGGAGATGAAGTGTGGCGGTGTGGGGTGACAGAGAGAGAGGGGGGCTAGAGATGGAAAATACCTGTAAGGGTTGGAAATTAATGTGATGGGGCGTGACATGGGGGTGAACAGTGTGTGCGTGTGTGTGTGTGTGTGAGAGAGAGAGAGAGAGAGAGAGAGAGAGAGAGGGGGGGGAGGGAGGGAGGGAGGGAGGGAGATAGAATGAGAGAGGGAGAAACAGAGATAGAGCGCAGGAGGAAGGGATAGAGAGAAAAAAAGAGATCACACAGGGAAGAGATTGAGAGAAAGAGCGGGAGACAGAGGAAGAAAGCGAAGGAGAAAAAGGGACGGATGAACCGAGAGAAAGACTGAGATGAAGAAGTGCGTTCGTGCGTGCGTGTGTGTGTGCGTGTGTGGTGCGTGTGTGCGTGTGTGTGCGTGTGTGTGCGTGTGTGTTGTGGACAAACAGATGATCCCCACCTCAGCTCAAGAGTCACAGGGAGACAAAGAAAACAGCCCAAGGGATTCAATTTCAACCAAACACAGCGTGAAATTGTGGCGGACATTTGTATGCAGTAGATTTGTATGTCGTGTGCATGTGTCGTCTGTGTGTGTATATGTGTGTGTGTGTGTGTGTGTGTGTGTGTGTGTGTGTGTGTCTGTGTCTGTGTCTGTGTCTGTGCATGTGTGTGTATCTGTGTGCGTGCATCTCTGCACAAGTGTGAAGTGTGCCTGCACCATCCACGACTGAGTAGCTCTCTCGCTGTGTGCGTGTGTGTGCGTGTGTGCGACAGAGAGAGAGAGAGAGAGAGAGAGAGAGAGAGAGAGAGAGAGCAAACACATATGTTTGTTCCTATTCCACAGGGCGCCCAAATGTTTTGGCCTCCCCTGGTTTGTTTTCCCTTCAGATTCTCCCCCAAAGGATTTTGCCCAAAAGTTTTGGTCTCCTCGTGGTTTGGACCGACCCCCAAGGTTTGACGCCCCCCCCCCCCCAATCTCCCTGACCCTGGTTCCACCACTGCGGTGTTTTTGACCGGGGTCCGGTGTACACGAATCTGCACTGGACCCCAGGTTTGGACACCCAGGGTATGGACCCTCAAGGTTTCACCCCTCACAGCTAGGACCCCCCCCCCCTCCCTTAAGATTTGGACCCCGTGGTATGCCCCCCCTGAGCCCTGACTCCACCTCTGATGTATTTTGGATCGGATGTCCCGTGTGTGTATCTGCCCTTGACCCAGTGGTCTGAACCTCCGAACTATTGGACCCTCTTGGATCACCCCTCCCTTGACATTTGGACCCCATGGTTTGCCCCCTCCCCACCTCTGCGATATTTTGGGTCTGGTGTGTACACGTATCTACCCTGGACCTCACGGTCTGAACCTCGAAGTCACTGGACCCTTGAGGTTTGGACCCCTGGGTTAGTGTAGACCCTCGGTTTGGGTCCCCCCGTGAGCCTGGCTCTGCCTCTACTGTGTTTTGGGTCGGGTGTCCCGTGTGTACATGTATCTGCACTGTGCAGCGGAATGTGTGTCGCTTGTAGCGTTTGTTCCGCGTACGTGCCCAGCATACCCGTTTCGTACCCACTCCATACCCGCAGCACACAGCGGTACGTGTCCCGCTGGGTACGCTGTGAGAAATGGGCCGCGACACTGCGCTCCGCATGACGCACTTTTCGCGCCCGTTCCTCACTGTGAGAACGGACGTGGACCAGGTTGACCCTTTTAACGGCGAATCGGATTCGCCAATTCACGCATGCGCGCAGTGCGTGACGCTCATTTTGACGTGTTTGGCTCTTTCCGCACGACGCTCCGTGGTCATAAAGCGTACACGTTATGTTCAGCCCTGTGTATCGCGCGGTATAGTCTGGATAAGTCCCTGAACGGCAAGTCATACTTCAGATACAGTCCACAAGGTTGTCACATGGCTGTGACAGGTCTGAGATTGGCATATAGGTGCAATAACCCCAGTGCAATAACCCCAAGACCTGAGCTTGTGCCTTTTGCTGTTAGTGCAACCAGAGGAGAATCTACTCTGCACCATTAGTACTCATTCAGACCTGTAGTAGCTTCCTTACATCCGGGTACTCTCGTGAGTAGTGACCTGCAAGGCTCCCCAAACAATATTTTATTTCCTTTCTGAAGTCAGAAACCGCATGAAGCTCACTTGTTCTTGTTTTCAAGGCATCTGGGAGCTACTGTACGTTTTGTGGCTCCGGAGATTCGAGCTAAAACTCACAACTGTGTGACGCTCTTTCCACAAAGAACGTTGTGGGATCTGGTTGGACCTCACTCCCCCCTCCCTGGATCTTCCCCAGGCTCAGTTGCCATGGAAACTGGGGCATCTCCCCGAGATTTGATGCATCAATGTAATATATCTTACTCTTGTTTCTCATCCATTTACATTATCATTTCATTGCATTGGAAGGGCGAAATAAGATCTGCAGCGGTGTTGTGTGTCTGGGACTTTACAGCTTCGTTTCTAACCTGCCTGAAATCAGTGAAAACTCATAAAACTCAGCTTTGGGACTCACTGTGGACTTGTGGAGGAAGGAAAGTTGCAAAGCGCCAGGTTTGATGCAACATGAACCTTCAACACTGAGGGAAGACAAAGGAGACAGTGACACATTGTTTTGAAACAACACATTTCCTTGACATTTTCCACCTCATCAGTTTGTTTTCTCTTTCTTGAAACAAGAGACAGAAACCAAATATGTGCAAAGGAAGAGCAAATCTAACATATTGAATCAGTGATATCCCTGAGTGTCTGACTTGGCTGCGACATTTCTGCACCGAACACCTGTCTCCAATTTGTGGCCTTTCCAAATTTTTGACATGTGTTGTCTCAAGAACAGATTGAATTCAGTATGAATTCTTTGCTTTTGATTTTGTTACTGGTGAAATGGATGATTGTTGTTCAAGAGTCATCTGCAGACAGAACTCTTGGCAAATTTGATCGAATAAACATTCATGAAAGTTCAAGGAAAATATGGCATCTCTACTGTCAGCAGCTGCTGCACACACAATTATTGGGGAATGGAGACCAACAGTTCATGGATTCACTTCAAAAGAAGTTGTTAGGACACACAATGCTCTTCAGGGAAAGAATACACATAAAATTTCAACTTGAAACTGACAAGACTTGTTATTGGGTGAAGCAGTCCCTGCCAAGGCACAGAACATTCCCAAAAGATGTTTATGATTTTCCAAGTAGATGTGGTTGTTGGACTCCACCAGCAGAATCTTATCATTGGCCAAATGTGTTGTTCCCAGGAAGCCCAATTTTTCCTGAACACCACAGTACAAGCCTCATAGAAAACTACCAAGAAAACTCAATCCTCATGTTTCCCTTGGGACTCTTCGCCTGGACCACGCCCATTCTCTCTCCTCTCGTGGATTGCATGCCACGATTTGTGATTGAGTTCCACCTTCATCATTTACTGAGACTAAACATCACATTTGATTTGATCCAGACATTCAGATTCAAAATGATTGTCCACACACATTCCCATGCATCCAATGCCAAGTTCATTTTTCAAGGATTCTATTCTGGTGTTTCTGTGTATCCCCAGTTTTCTGATGTAAAACTCTGTTTTTATGAATACATGAGAGATGAATCACTGGGATACAGGTTCAATGGTGTATTTCAAGTCATGGACCAAGATCTAATCCATATTGTTCCCTGCTCTCATTTGCCAAAGCTACAAGTAGCTGGGATATATCAAGTTGAACCAAACTTCAGTCTGTTATTTTTTCACCTTCAAGTGGAGAAAATTTATCAGATCCACATTGAAGCCTCAGGTTTCTCACCTGATTGGTTCATCTTGTATGATGGGCCAGGGATTGATGCAGAGTTCCAAAAGTTTGAAAAAAGTGCAACCTCATCAACATTCCAATGTATTCTACATTTGCTAACAAAACACAAGTATGTCTGTGAAAAGCTAAAGTTTTCATTTCATTCCGTTTCTGCACAAATTTCCACAGCAACAAAACTGTCTGCAAAAACAAGATTTGTGTTTGGCCTTCCTGATGAACATTGCACCAAGGCAATCTGTATTCTCCTTTTCATCACCATCCAAACACAGCAAATCAACATCACAATCAACACAATGTCAACTTTCCTCAGAGATTCTCTGTCTGATGAGTCCTGTGTGACCCGTGGTTTAACAGCTGTTGAAATACTTCAGCATCAGAAGACTGAGAGGCAAATACTCTGTAAAAATCATCACACAAAGAATCACTCAAGAAGAAGCTTCTTCTCTCAAAATTTTTCCTTGTTTCTTGTAATGTATTGGTATGAAAGATACAGCATCATAAATGTTTCACTTGAGGTTTCTCAGACAGAATGTCAACATGTGTTTGTTGACATTTGTCAGTATGATTTTCATTGCAACATTTACAATCAACTGTGTGAGGATTTCGTGACAAATATGATGCAGTCAGCATTCTTCAACTTTTCCAGCAGTTTTCTTGCCCACCAAAGATTCATCAATGTTGGCAAACAGTGCACTGTGTTCACTGTTGCTTCTGTGTTGAAATCAATCCATGAGCATGACAATACTTATCTTTGTTGGATGAATGTCCAGTTTGTTAACACTGAGATAAACACCATATCCAGTGCTATTGAAGGACATGATTCACTTTCACTCAAGGGGACAGATGCACACAAATTGACCATAGACAACTCATTGTCAAGTTGCGTCTTGGCTTCGTTGCGAGGTGAACCTCAGGTTGGAATCTGGCATCATGACACCAAGCAGCTGTTCACTCTGAGAACAACATTCAATGTGGAGTATTTCCAGGCTATTTTCTCCCCTGGCACAAGTCAGATAGAATTTGTTGCACATCCTTGGAATGTCACCTGTGAAGGGTCATGGTCACATCACATAAACTTGGACAACATAGGAGAAATCACCAAACCTTATCTTGATTCCATGTTTGAACATGAAGGAGGAATCTATTTGTTTCACGTGGATCCCACAGTGTGGCACAACTTATCACTTGTCAACTCTACATTAGCTGTGTGTGTTACGTTTCATATTTGTGGTGAGTATTCAGGAACAGCAAAAGGGTTGTTTGTCTGAATTTTGACCTCAAGAAATAATGTTCACATTAGACTTTGGAAGGTCCAGGGAAAAATGCTGTTGCCACTTGTTAACATTGAAACTTAATCAACACATTTTCCTTCAGTTGCAGCCAAATTTACCCTGTCAAAATATTTCACAAGAAGTTATTTTCTGCATCAGATGCAACACGTCACTGGGCCTCGTTTCCACCGAGGAATTGAATTTGTTACTTCCAACAAACAGGCGACCCTCATCCTGACTTGGGTGAAGGCCAAATACATCTATAATGCTTCCAGAACACAGTTGGTTGAAACCTTCAGCAACTCAGTAAAAATTGACTTTGTCAAGAGAAACATGTCATGGGAGAAAGTATCACAGCTGTGCAAGGAAGGAAACTGTCTTCTTCCATATTTTACAAACAAGAACCATTTGGATGGGTTTTTGGCTTTTCTGCTTCTTGACAGTACATTTAGGAAAGGCAACATGAGACATGTTTACTTCCAGATTTTTGTTGGTTTGAGATCTTCTCCAAACAAGGTGAGTAAACAATTTTCATTTGAATGAACTTGCATTTCTTTGCTGTGGTAACTGTGGACAGAGTGAGAACAACAAATCAAGCCTTGTTGATTGCTCATAAATTTCAGTTACTGTTGCACTGGGAGATGGGAGGTCCAGTCTCATTCCAAGTTCATCAGTACAACCAACACACCATCACTGACAACAACACTGTCAACTGTTTGCAATATTCCTGTGTAGGAGAGTTGTCCTCTGGTCTTCCTGTTCTGCCACTCCATCACTGCACTCTCATGGTGCTGTACAATCTCGCTAAACCAGACTGGGTTTCTGTGCCTTGTGACAAGAATTTCCTTTCCCATCAAGTTTGTTTTGAGGACAAAATGAAAAATGGCAGTGTGAAACATGGTGAAGAACAGAACTATTTTAATAGGTGCAAGGAAAATGCTCACATCTTGAGACAGAACTTTTGTTTTACTTTCACTTGGTCAAACAAGACAGGGCAGATTTGTAAACCATTTCAAGTGGCCACATTGATCTCAACAACAGAAGCATATTTGAATAAAATTATGCAAGCTGTATCACTGACTCAAAACTTTCCAACAATACTTTTGGAAGATCAAACAAATAACTTTGTTGGTGTGAATTTTTATAAACTTTACAGTAAGTTGTATCAAAGAATTCAAAGTTGGATGGGATCAACTGGCTTTTTCTTGTGCTGCTATCCTTCCAGAGAAGTAATCATTGGAACCAACCTGATGAAATGTACCAATGGAGGATATTTTTCAGTGGTAAGTATTTGTGATGGAATTGTAGACTGTGCAAATGATGAAAGTGATGAAGAGTTATGTCACTGTCACACTCATTGCACTGGAATGACAAGTATTTTTCCACAAATTGTGCATGCAGAAGGAAAGCACAAGAAGTGCACAAATCTTTACAGGATGACTATGAAAGGAGTGTGCACAAAATATGATGGCAACAATTTTGAAACAAGAAAATGTCACTCTCATTCACAAATTTTTAATGCATCAACTGCAGTCCCCAACACTTGTAACAAAGGTTCTCATGGTGAAACATTGCTCATCAATGACCTGATTATGGATTGTCTTCCTCAGGGAGATGATGAACCTCTTCTTCTGTCTTTGATAAGGCACCAAACATATGAACATTGTGTCAGCCTGGATATGATACCATGCATGGAAGGACATCCAAAATGTTATTTTGTCAAAGATATTTGTGTCTTCAGGATCAACCATATTGGCCATCTTTTGCCTTGCAGGAATGGGGGACATTTGCAAAATTGTCAAACTGCAGAATGTGATGTATTTTTCAAATGTGTTGATGCATACTGTGTCCCTTGGTCTTTTGTTTGCAATGGCCACTGGGATTGTCCAAGAGGAGATGATGAGAAAAGTGATGGTGTTTGTACAAAGAATATGTCTTGTGCTCAAATGTTCAAATGCAAGAAAACCAACACAATCTGCGTACATATGGCATCTGTTTGTGATGGACAAGAAGACTGCATTTGCGGCGATGATGAACTGTTTTGTGACTTGCATAATGTGAAATGTCCAGCAAAATGTAGCTGTTTGTTGTTTGCAATTGAGTGTCACAATACCTCATTCACAAACCTTAAAGCCACAGCAATTGCATATTTGTTTCTCAAAATATCATATTCACAAATTGTCTCATTGGTATACTTGCACAAAACATTTAGAGTGACCAACATCTTAATTCTGGAGCAAACAAAATTGCAGCACATTTGCCAATCATTGTGCAATGAGATGCTAAGAATTTTGCGTGTGATCCACAACCTACTGAACAGTATTCGGGCAAGATGTTTGGCATCTGTATGGTCACTCAATGCAATAGACTTTCAACACAACCACATTGAACACATTCAAATGGAATCATTTCAGAATCTTTCAAAGCTAACATGCCTTCATCTTTCACACAACCCTTTACATAATCTTCCACCAAATGCTTTCAAAAGTACACCTCAACTTCAGCTGTTTTACTTTGTCAACTCAACTTTAGATGCTTTTGGTTCCAATGCTCTTCTCTATTCAAGTATTGTGGTCATTGTAACTGATGATTTTCATGTTTGTTGTCTTGTGTCCAATGAAACAACTTGTTTGACACACAGACCCTGGTACAAATCATGCGGACAAATTTTACCACTGAGCAGCATGAAGGTGCTTTACATTTCAGTGTCTGTTTTCGTTTTTGTTCTGAATATGTGCTCAATATTCTTCCATATTTCAACCAGGCACACAAACAGATCCACATTCACTATTTCTGTTCTTCTGGTGAATTTGTGTGATGTGTTCTGTTGTGTGTACCTTGGAATCATTTGGATTAGTGACATAGTTTATGAGGGTATTTTTGTTGTTTGGGAGGAAAATTGGAAGTCTGGAAATGTGTGTTTTGTTGCTTCTGGAACATTGATCTGTTTTGCTATCCTGTGCCAAACTGTTCTCCTTTTCATGACTTTGTCAAGGCTGATGGTGGTGATCAACCCAGTTGATACTGTTTTTTCCACAACAGCCTTCACTCTAAAAGTGCTTCTTTCAGCATATGTCACTTCATTTCTTGCAGGTGTTTGTGCATCAATTGTTTCCAAACATGTGCACAAAGAAATGCCAATGGCATTATGTTTACCTTTTGTGGATCCACAAAAATCTTCCATCATGATTGAAGTTCAGACATGGTTTATTGCTGCCACCCAAACAGTGACATCTGGTGTCATTTTGCTCATGCATGTTGTACTTGTTTCAAAGGTCAAAGAGTCAGACAAAGCTATAAGGAAGTCAAAGGAAGGCAAGAATCAAACTCCAATCATTCTTCAACTTACTATGATCACAATGTCCAATATTCTGTGTTGGTTTCCAACCAATGCAGTGTTTATTGCTGCCATGTTCTTAGTCTCCTACCCTGTTGATCTTGTGATCTGGACAGCTGTTATTGCTCTGCCTCTCAACTCTGTTGTAAATCCTTTGGTTTTCTTGTGCTTTGCCTTGAGGAAGAAAGTCTCATTGGCACCAAAGCCCCAACAAGTGAGTCAGGAATCAAGTTGTGAAGCCATCTTGTAAGCAAAGAGCTCAGCATTCCTCCTGTTTGCAAAGAAAGATTGATGCATGGCAGACCAAATTCTCTTTTCTGCTTTGGCTTTGTTGATGTGCTGTGCGACTTGGGTTGGTGTGTTCTTCCGTGTCAAGGTGCTGCACAAATCCTTGGGACGTTATTCTTGAAACTGCTGTGTATATTTGTTCACAGAGTCTGGAAAGGTTCAATGGGCCTGGACCGTGCCCCAGTGCTCCCCAGCCCAAAGTCAAGACACTCACTTCCAAACAGATCAGACCTCAAACTATGTGATTTCTCACAGTGTGAAACACATCCTTCATCCACGCGGCTTCAAATATGCGTCATTTTGGCAACTTGCGCAGCCATGTTGGTTTTCACAGTGCAGTTGCTCGCAGATGCCAAACAGCCGAACTCAGAGCAAACAAACAACACATCAAAGAGGATGATCGTGCCAAATATGGGAGCATTGCTGCTGTGGACACACACACCTCACCGTGAAAGAGACGGAGGGAGGGGCGGACCTGGGGGAGGGAAGGAGCATTGCCGCTGTGAACACACACACCTCACCGTGAGAGAGACGGAGGGAGGGGCGGACCTGGGGGAGGGAAGGAGCATTGCCGCTGTGAACACACACACCTCACCGTGAGAGAGAGAGAGAGAGAGAGGGGTGGACCTGGGG
>JAAUXT010149607.1_pt1 | contig 19734 bp, 21 predicted proteins | sample 7278171 | NCBI WGS metagenome assembly JAAUXT01 (sample SAMN14350112, study PRJNA611818) | marine sediment metagenome | isolation source: surface marine sediment (1.8m) | place: French Polynesia: Moorea | collected 2018-08 | reverse complement strand
TGATATGCATTTATTCAATTTCCCCACTCTGAGCCGCTTTTCAAGTGGAAAAATTTGCATAACAATATCAGGAGCCAATCAGAATCTCAGAATGACCAATAATGATATGCATGACTGCACTTTCTGAATAGCGCGGTCAGAAAGCGGCATACAGTCTGTATATCTTCTCTATACCCCATATTTTCTGCACTTCCAAATTTGAACTTTTTGACCTCATGAACCCAAAAATTCAAATTTCACAAATTCCTTCTACAAGTATTATCCCTAACCCAAAATGAACCAAAAGAGCCCAAAAGATCATAAACCGATCCTCATCTTAATTATCAAACTGCTGAACACATACTTTTGGAAGACCCTGCCTGTAGGTGATTTGATTTGGCTGGCACTGATTTGGCTCGGTTTTCCAAAAGCTCACAAATCGTGCAACCCACCTCATATCACCTGATTAACAATTTCTTGAAAAGAAAAGGGAAATGGCTCTCATCTGGATTGCTGGGATTTGCTTGTGCGGAAAAAGGCCCAACCAGCGTCATATTGTTGATGTTTTGAGATTTTCTTGTTTGTGCTATTTTGCAGCAAAAAAGGATATTGTGAATGCCAAAGACGAAGATGAATTGCTGAACGAAAAGATCGCACACGAAGCAACAGAGAAAGAATTGCGAAGGAAAGGGGACTGGTATCACCGAAAGGCAGCGGAAGCAGCTGCAAGAAGGAAGGAGGCCGAAGAGAGGCTGACAGCTGAAAGAGAAAGAGAAAGAAGGAGAGAAATAGAAAGGAAGAAGAAGAGGGAACAGGAACAGAAGAAGAGAGAAAAGGAACACAAGAAATGGGCAGGAAAAGATGAAACGTTGAACGCCAAAGAACGAAGGCTGGCAGCACAACAGAAGAAATTAAAGATGAAAGAAAATCGACTGAAAAAAGCGAAGGAGAACAAAGAAGTGAAGAAAGAAGTGAAGAACCTGAAGAAGCAGGAAAAAGCTGAGAAAAGGTTGTTAAAAGACGACGAAAAGCACGCAGTGGACGAAAACGTAGAATCATTGAAGGAAGATATTGAAAAATTGCGCAAATCGAAACGGAAGGCGAAGACCAAGTACAAAAATCTCGCGGAAGGTGTTTCCAAAAAAGTGAAAAAAATTGAGCACAAGATACAAGAGCTTCTGCGGAAGAAGAAAAAACTTGAAAAGTCTGACAAGAAAGACAAGAGTTCTGACTCAGCAACGAAAAAAACAAAAAAATCCTCTGAAAAAGTCAAAAAAGGAAAGCAAAGCAAAGGTGCTGCTGAATCAAAGAAACTCCAAAGAACTGAGAAGGCAAAGAAGGGAAAGAAAAGCCTCAAAGAGTTGTACGAGGAAGACGCAGTGTTGGGAAAGGATCTCTCGTGGAAGAAAGATTTGATGATTTGAAATATTTATTTATAGACGATAAAACTATACAAATTTTCTCGTCCATTCATATCCCGCTCACTCATACAAATAATTGGAATTTGCAGTGGCAGTTATGTGAATCTCTTTGTTTTCAAAATATAATATTTGAATATTTTGATCAAAAATAACTACTCATTTTTCTGTAAAAACTTTCTTTTGTTGTTATCCAGTGTGCAATAAATTATTTTTTCAGATTTGTTTTAATTTAGCTGAAGAAAGGAAACAAAGATACGAAGTGGGGACCGCCCAACAAGAATGAACCTAACCTGGGAATAAATGGTCAGCAGCTGATGCCGCTGAGCGGCTACGGGCGCAAGCAGCGCAAGGGTTTCGACAAGTTTGGCTCAGGCAGCCACTTTCAATTTTGCGTGTGATTTTTTCGTCCGTTGGTTGTGCGTGGGGTGTTTAATTTTTTCTAACAAAGCGAGAAATAAGATATTTGAAGCGTGTGAATTCTCTGTCGTTGTTATTCTGGAGTCGCAAGCAAGAAAACGGGAGATTTGTTGTTCGGTGCAGGAAGGACCAACATCCAAAGAGCTGACTTGCACCTGAAAAGTGCGAATCACTTTCCGTGTGTCGGAGGGCTTGAGGGTTTTTTTCATTGAAAGAAACTGAATGTGAAAATCGCTGGACAAAGTGATCGAAGTTGTTGTGAGAGCGAAAAACAGAACCACATAATATTTGTGACAATTTTTCCGTGGTTCCATGGTGCACGCTTTCAGTCTCACCTCATGCCGCGCTTCCGCGCAAGGTGAAGAGACCCTCCGACTCCAGAACTTTAACTTCCGTCCCAGTTTTGGTTTCTTTTACAGAATTGGAGTATCAGATCAGCACGTTGAGCCTTCCCTTTCACGAAAATCGAACGTGAGCTTGGTTTGTCGCGCGACGAATCGAACTTGGCTGCGCGAGCAGCAACATGACGATCGTGATGACGTCACGACGTTGTGACCTTCACGTTACGTCGTGAAGCCAGAGGCGCCATGAAAACAGTTGTTCTCCTGTTTTGTTTGTGTTGTGCAGTCTGCATTGGGCCCGATGATGTCCGAACCAAATACTTGCGGTTGCGAAAACGAAGGGACGCTGAAATTCAGCACAAGGTCTCGAATGCGGAAAAGTTGTGGCTGTCCAGAATTGGAATGAAATGTAAGTTGCACCATGTCGATCTCCAGACGTCCACATTGAGACTCTAGATTCCAGTTTTCTGGATCAATAGAGTCTATTCCAGACGAGGCAATACCAAAATCGAATTGAACGTAAAGAATGAAACAGCACAAGCACAGACCATTTGAAAAAAAAAACTGCTTGTGTGTTTGCCAACAGGGTTCGTTGCAAGGCAAACACTCGCCATGAAAGCAGATGATTCAGGATATTCTTGATCTAGACGAGAGTCCAGATCTGGATTTTGCTGGTTCTGTTTCAGTCAGTTGATTTCAATGTGCAGCAGAACTTTCAGAAGGAGGGTGGGGTTGGGGGGTACTGGGCTCACGAGAGCTGAGCTCTGCACCCGTTCGGCGAAATTTTTTTGTGACGCCTGCAAATTGCTTTTGCGGTCATTGGTGGCCCCCTGGATACATAGATCTCCCTGTTCCTTGATCAGTTCATCAGCTGCAAAACCGACTTGCCTGTGTTTGCTCCACCAGGGGAAGTGGAAACCAGAAGGCGAAAGCGGTCGACTGGAGCGACTGGAAAACTCAACACACTACCCAACCACACAAAGCCAGACAGAAAGGAACGAGATCCAAGGAGCAACACAGCACCAAGCAAAAATGGAATCAAACAAGAGAAGAAAATGACAAAGGCGAAGGAACGAAAACTGCAGTTGAAAGAGGAACGGCTTCTTGCGAAAGAGGAAGAGCTCAGTCGCTTTCAAATTGACAATGATTTGTCTTCAAAATCAAAAGGTAAAGAAAAGAAGATGGCGAAGAAAGAGAAGAGCTTTGCGAAAGTGGAAAAAAGACTGAAGAAGGAAGGAAAGATAAAGCGGAAATCGAAGGAAGGCAAAGAAGATACAAAGAAAAACAAAGGAAAGAAAACTCCTGAAACCAGACATAAATCCAAGACAAACAACACAAATAACTTTTCCAAACAGACATCAAGAAACGTAAATTCGAAAAGGAGATTGAAAAGAAATCTTCAACTTGATTTTCAAAAACTCATGGCGGCAGAATTCAAAAAGAACAAGAAAAATTTGAAGAAGATCAGGAAAGAACACAGAAAGAAGATGAAGGCAAAGTTGAAACCTGGACAAATTCTGCCTGTCGGTATCGATGTGAAGGAGGACTGTGAGGAAAAAAAAGTGAAACCAAACAAAACGAAAAGCAACAAACCACCTCTATACAAAGAACAGCATCCGCTCGGCGCCAACATTTGTTGGGTGTTTGAGTCTCAGAAGGGACCAGCGTTTGGCAAACCCCCAGAGGAACCCTACACGGGAATTGACGGAAAGCAGTTGATCGCTCTGCCCGGACCTGCGAGCAAACAGCGCAGTGGATACAACAGCATCGTCCCTTGGAAAAAGTTTCACATCAAGGCCAACAAGACTCAATTCTTCCCATTGCCCAAACTGGTATGGCCACTCATGTCGTGCTGGCTTTTTGCAGCTGGTTCTGACTCAATCGCAAGGGATTTCGTTCAATTTCTTTCAGGAGTTCAAAGAAGGGTGGGTCAGACACGTCCGTTCGTCTGTGAACAGATGATCAGGGGCAAAGTAAAACTGCATTCTGGGGGCTTGAACATGCTCAGGTTCCCGTGCTGGATTCGGTGTACCAACCTTTTATCGATTTCAGGAAGAATGCACGGATGACTACAAAAAGGAACAAAACTTTTGGAAAACCTTGATTCCGCATTGGCCCGGAGACAAAAAACATATCAAAGCGACACGGACCAAGCACACCAACTGTGATTCCAAATACTCGCCAAAAAAAGATGGAATGATCATCAGGGAACGGGTGAGTGTCCGTCAGGGTTTGTCGTGTCCGCCCAGACTACCAGCCCCGTTCTCGGCATTCCGGCCGTGCACGAAGAGGCGACAGTGTGTGGGGTGGTGCTCGGACTGAGCACCAAGCTGCCATGAGGCTTGTGGTTGAGAACACCGAGGACAAGACAGGTCTCATGTCTCTTCCTGTGCATTCTGTCTTGCACCATTTGCGAAAGTGTGAGCTGCAAACAGGACTAAATTTTCATATCGCGAGATTTTTCCTTGTTCACAGGGTATGAGTATGGAAGACGTGAAGTTCCTATTGTGGGAACACAATCGAATGAGGGCGAAACCAGGCTGGCTCCTCCCGGACAAGAACCGAGAGGCAAAGATGATGATGAAAGTGGTGAGTGAGTCTCTCTGTCCACGTTCCACACATTGTGTCAAGAAAGGAAACTGTCTCATTGCACAGCAGAAGAAACACCAATGATTCAACTCCGCTGGACACAATAATTGTTGGTTCTTTGCCCCTGGACGCGCTGCAGTACTGGGATCCGCACCACGCGCGCATCGCACAGCACCTCGCCGACTCGTGCCGAGACCTGCGCGGAAAGACGCCATTGTACATTCACGACAAATGGAGGACGGTAGCTGGTGAGGAAAGCTCTCAAAAATTTTGTGTGACCACAAAATATGAAGCAGGAAAAGTGTGTGTGTTTAAGTGAGTGTGCATGTGAAAGAGAAAGAAAGAAAGAAAGGAAGGAAGGAAGGAAGGACCAGCGACTCGTGTTCTGGTCTGCTGGAGGAATATCACAAGTGACTGACATAAGGGTTTCACAGGCGGCCAAGCTCAGGTCTTCATGTTTTTGAATTCAAGTGGGAAGCCAGAACGATGTAGATCTGACATTTTCTGGCAAAAATTTTCTCATATTTGCAGGCTATTACACAGAAAAGCCACGAGAAGCTGGTCAGAACGTCTGCTACGCTCCGGTCGAAGAGGGTGTTCTCACATGGTCTTGGTGTATGAACCTGTTCTTCAACGAAAGCAAAAACCTGGAATGGGGCAAAGGAAAAAAGGATCCCAAAGGTGTACCGATTGGCCACTACACACAAGTAGGTTCCCTGAAAAGCGCGGCGATCTGGGACATTTTGGGAAATTTTTCCTTGAAAATTGGGTCGATGATTCACATAGATCTGTTTCAGGTACGGGACTTGGTAAGAATGAGTTTTGGAGTCCTATTATCGAGACAGCTGTTCCAAGATTGAGTGTGAACTTAACTTGTGTGTGTGTGTGTGTGTGTGTGTCTGTCTGTCTGTCTGTCTGTCTGTCTGTTTGTCTGTCTGTCTGTCTGTCTGTTTCTGGCAGTCTTGTTTGACGAATTGGGGTCGTTTACAAATTCGGAACCCTTCCTAACTGCATGCCGGATTCTGCCTGCGCGTGTGTGTGCGTGTGAGCGTGTGTGTATCCATGTGTACGTGCACGCTTGTTTGCAATCACTTGGTCTGTAAACAAAAGGTTCTGCTGTGCATTGTGCCAAAACCAAACTTGACTTTCTGCTCAGATGAGTTACGACTTCAATGTGCGCATCGGGTGTGGCATGACGTGGTGCAAAGGTCAGGGGTCGGGCGTCGCCATCGTCTGCAACTACGACAAGACCAAGTTCGATGGCGTTGAGTTCTTCAAAAGGAACAACCGTCCGTACGCTGTTGGGAAGCCTTGCGAAGGTTGTCCCAAGTCTTGTAAACAGGGATTGTGTGGTAAGTTTAGTTCTTTGGGAAGGAAAGGAGCTGTTTTCACTCCGTAGCATAAGGGCTCTTTTCTTTCAAATTTGGGGGTTTGTTGAAGTCCCGGTCAACCTGCCACCCCATGGTCCTTGCTTCAGTGCAACCAGATTCAGTGTGAACTTTGCGCAAATTATCGGTTTCTATCCTGAAGATCAAAAGCTCTGAACCAGATTCGTTGCTTCGTCTTTCAGACTGCAAGGGAAAGTTGTGCTACAACGATGGAGTTCTCGATCCCAACACGTGCAAATGCAAGTGCAACCGCCTCAGCTCTGGAGAAAACTGCGAAGTTTGTAAGTGTTCTCGTATTCGAGACTGGACATCTGCTTTGGTCTGTCAACCGTCCCGAGGACACCCCAAGATTTGCCAATTTTTCTGGTGCCAGTGTCCCATTGAGGCAATGGTGAAGGCACCCACGAAAAAGACGCGCAATATTAGAGGCTTCATAAGGTCAGAAGACCCTTCCACGGCTCCCCACCTCATCCCCATGAGCCTGGAATAATACAGCACACATTAACATTGTGATAATTTGCTTTGTGTTTTGCAGTCACCTGTAAGAAGGACCTACCTGAGTGCAAACCACTTGAAAAGAACAAAATGAAATTCTGCATATCCATGTAAGCGCCCGTTTGTTTGAAAAATAAGTCTGTGGGGGGATGCTTTTTGTGCCAAGTTGACGAATCACATGCAAACACTGGTGGACATAAATCCTTTGATTGAGACGAAATCCAAAAGACCAAGTCTCATTTCCTCCAATTTTCACACAATTGCCTCTGTGTGCGAATCGTCCAGCGTTTGGCTCAGAGAACTACTAGCATGACACTGTCAATTTCGGATGACCCACAGAAATAACGTTTTTCTTTTTTTCTGCAGAAAATTCTGGGTGAAGTGTCCTCGAATGTGCAACTATTGCAAGTACAAGGTGCCTCCTCCTGCGACCATCCTGATCGGAGAGGGTTAGTAGCTCGGAGTCCCCAAGTGGTGCCAGATTCGTCTGGCGGGTATGGGTTCAGGGTCGCTCGAGTGTTTCCAGAAGGCTGGTGGGCCTGCCCCTCAAATTTCTCCTGGACCTGGAAGGAGACTGAGTGCTGTGTTTGGCAATTTGGTTGTTTGTTCACCAAAATCGTTAAAATCTGAAAGAAGCAGAATGTTGTGTCAATTTGATTGACAGCCTGGAACTGGAGACAGTGGGAGGGTCGGTATAAACTTTGGTTCTGAACAATTTCAGATGGTGAAACGATAAAGTACCCGGCTGGAAAAGTCATCATGGAACCGGACTGAGTCCACCTGGATTGAAGAGACACAGCTGCTTGTGGACTGCCGTGACTTCCAAGAGGCTTGCGGAGAGAAGAAATTTGTCAAAAAATAGGAAGGGCATTTGTCTGTTCAAACACTTTTCCAACTGCATGTAAACAATTATGATCCAGGAGTCTTGGAGGCCAACCCGGCTGGATCAGAATATCCTCTTACCCCGCCGGCCAAGTTGTGAGTTCGCTTCCTTTGTGTTCGTTCTCTTTTGTTTGACCGATGCAACCTTGTTTCAAGTCGGGATCGGCCCTGCCTCTGGGAGTCACGGCCCAAATGTGGACATGTCTACCTCTGCCCAGTCGCATGGACGTGCAATCAAAAGCATCATGGTCTTGTCCATGCACGGTTATTTTGAGTTCTTCGCGCAAGTTCAACTCGGTTTGCTGGCAAAATCATGGAAAAAACTGCGCTGAAGAGCAAAAGTGGAACTCAACAAACGAACCTGAAGTGGAATCTGTGTGATGCACTTGAAGTTCGTTTGAGCCAGTCCGTCGGAAAGTTGCCGATTATTTTTGCACGAGCAACTGCGTCAGGTTGAGACACATGTGTTGCAAAAATCGCTCCGTGAGGTTGTTCGTTGTTTCTTGGGATTTTCTTTGTTTCTTGGGGTTCTCTTTGCGATGTTTTAGCCTGTGTTGACAGAGAAAAGGAACGGAACAGTTGCTTGGTTGGCTTTTCTTGGGTCCTGCAGAAGCTCCTTTGGTTCTGAACTCTGCGGACGGGGAACCGGAGCCAGATTTTCCGCTCCGGCAGGATTCACACTTGTGTCGCGTAAAACGACTCAGACTTGCACTTCATTTCATTGTCTCCGAAAATATTCGTCTTCGCTGGCTCCATTTCATAAGTCATTCTCATCCCGCATCAAGTCCATGAAGTTCGCTCTTTGCGTACTGTAGTCACCCGTGCATCACGCGCATTCAGCTAATTAGAACAAAAAGGGTGCATTAAAAATATGGGGTGAGCTTTCCACAGTTTCTTTGGACGTCGACACCCAAAGTCGAGAACAAGTTTCCTGCAGGAAAAGGGCGCATTGTGCGTGGGTGAACACGGTACCAGCACTGAAGCATCTGGTTTGAAACGACAATAAACATCACTATATTTTTGACGCGAACATTGACTTTGGTTGTTGCTGTTTGAACTGACAGTTTGTTTCGTTTGGAACCGTTATTCAAGGTTTGCCATTGACCATTCCAACTTTTCTTTGTCGACAACGGCTTTTTTTCCATCCATGCAGCGTTTACAGGATATGGACCGTGTGTTTAGCGTTTCACCTGTTTTGTGCGAAAATCATTGATGAATTATTTAGGGAAACGGCGCATTGTGTCATTTGAAGCCCGTTCCATAACGACGACCACGACAAAACAGACTCCAGATCAAGAGGAGTGTTTCCAAAGATTGATTTTTGTGGAAGGTCACTGCGCAGTCGCTGTTGTCTGCATGTGGATTTGGCGAAAAGTTTGCCCCTGAACTTTTTGTTGGCCGTGAAATCTCGGGGAAAATCCCCACAGCAAAGGTACGTAGCGTGGTCCGCTTGTGAGGTTCCTTCACATCAAGTTGACCTGAACTTTCGAACGAGAGAACGAGGACGAAGTTTGGCAGGATCGACAGAAGGAGAATGACGAAGGAGGTGACATCGTCGCGGGACGTGCTCCACGACTTTGGGCGCTGGGCGTCGGGGCACGGCTACCGCCGCATCGTGCTGTCCTCGTCGCTCGTGGCGCGCATCGTGTGGGCCGTGCTGACCGCCGTCTGCTCCATCCTTTTCATCGTCTTCTTGGTCAAGGTCGTTCAGGAGTACCTCAAGTACCCGACCAGCGTCACCACGCACCGGTGAGTCTCTGCGCACAGCTGTATGTCATTGCGATGATCTTCATTGATACGGATTTTTCACCACATCTTTCAAAACACGCGCACCGTTCTCGCTTGGAGAAAACGGACGAGACGTGTGTTAACCGTGATGAAGGTTTTCCTGTTTCGTTGTGCAAATTTCCACACTGAACCTGACCAAACACTGTCGTCCAAATTATAGGCTTCAGGAACACGGAAGTACACACGTTAAACATCCAAACACCGCGTAAATTATGTTCTCTCTTCATCAAGGCACGACACACTTTCTCTTCTTCGTTTAGAATGGAGGAGAGCCCGGAGTTTCCTGCGGTGACGGTCTGCAACATGAACCCGGTGCGCCGTTCCCTGGCGACGGGTACCCTGGCAACGTTCAGCTCGCGCAGCTACAGCGTCGCCCCGGAGACCGACTACGCCACGTGGTACGACGCGACGGCGCCGCCCGCGCCCACGCCAACGCCTCCACCGGCAACCACAGGTACCAAGAATGGATCCTGGCTCAAGTTGAGGGAACCTGACCTGTGAAACTTACTCTCACCAACTGAAAACCTTTTCTGTGAAACAATTGAAACAAGTCACTTGGTCTTGGGCCCCTTTTTTACCTTGAAAAAAAAAAGTTTCTTGATTCGCCTTTTTTTGGCTTTTGTTGGTCACTGTGGTTTTTATTTTTGGCTTCTTTCAGCCGGAACAAATTCAACATCCAGAAAGAAAGTGAGATTTTTTTTTCAACTCCATCTTTGATGTATCAGGAGGTCTTGCGCAACAAATAGTTTGTGAAAACTAAGTTGTGCTTGAACGTTTGAACAGCAAGTAGCGCGGCGCTCTGGTTCCGTGACGCCGACGCCGCTTGTTTGCAGCGCTCGGCGGAGGAGCTGCGCGCCGACAGGATGGCGTTCGTGAGCGCCGTGTCGGCGTGGGGCGACGCCGCGCGCCGCGCCGCCGAGCACCAGAAGCGCGACATGATCCTGTCCTGCGTCTTCGGCGGCGTCCACTGCGACCGGGACAAGTACGCAGCGCCACACTGCGGGGCTTCTCTCGCCCTTTCTCAACTCGGCACAAACTAACTGCGTATAAGAACTTTCCTTGTCTTTGATCAACGTTGTGGAGGGAACAAACGTTTCGAAAGAATCTGCACTGACAAAACGGTGGTTCGCTTGACATTTCTCTTGACGCTGAAAGTCAAACGATAATACGTTGATACGAGAGGTTTTTGCTGCTTGTGCAGGGACTTCACGTACTTCTACCACGCGCGCTACGGAGCGTGCTTCTCCTTCAACAGCGGCTCCGCCGCCAACCAATCAGAGCCACGAGTTCAGCCGGGTGTCGGGCCCACCACAGGTCAGTTCAGATGAACAGTCAGACTCTCAGGTCATTCAGAACAGTCGCAAGTTCGGAACTTTGTATGAAAAACCTTGTGATTCGCCGGGGTCAATATGGATCCGTCAGAACCGCGGAGAAGTCAACCTCACAGGTCGGTGAAGCCATGCACTGCAAAACTGCAACCGCCACTGCACACTGGTCTCACCAGACGTCATGCGGACTCCCCCTCTCCCTGCAGGGCTGCAGCTGATCCTGAGCGCGGAGCTGGACGAGTACCTGGACGACGTGCCCGAGTCGCCGGGGATGCGCGTCGCGCTGCACCGCGCCCGGACGCGTCCGCCCGTCGAGGAGCAGGGCTTCACCGTGCCGCCGCGCGCCGCGTCCGCCGTCAGCATCAACATGGTACGCAGTGAGGGAGGGCGGGGAGGCTGCACGTGGGTTGGAGAGCTGGTGAAAGATGGGTGCAGTGTGTGAAGGGGTCGAATCGTGCATTGGACGGAACACCCCCTCCCCCTTCGATGTCTCTTCTGCCGTCAGCATTCAAAAGACTGGCACTCAAGAAAGTGCGAGAAAAAGCGCAACCTGAAAACCAAGTGACAGTATCATTCGTTCTGCCCTTGAGCTTTCACCTTTCGAATTTGATATGTGGCGCAAAACGTTTCCACCTGTCGAAACACAGACTTTGCTTCATTGCAAATTGTCATGTGGTTTCGCAGCGGTCGGTGAAGAGACCTGGCGCGCCGCACGCCGCCTGCAGGCACCCTGACGCCACCAATCCGGAGACGCGTTTTGCGGCGGCGCCGCAGAACGACCCGTACAGATACTCAGTGTCAGTGAGTACACCACTGCATCTCCTCATTCTAATCATGAACACTAAAACCTTCTTGCGTGTGGTCAAATCATACAATGGTGTCAGTGTCACTTGTGCCAACCTCAACCTGTACAAACCTCAGCAAGAACAGCAAAGGATTGACACGCGTGTCTATTTCCGTGGTTCTCTCTTCAGGAATGCATGTCCGGCTGCGCGCAGAAGAACATTCACGTGAAGTGCGCATGCGTCACGGACCCGGTCGTCGCGCCCGGAGAGACGCTGTGCGGTGCGTTGTGGCGCCGCCTGGTGCCCGATCCTTTCTTCGTCCGCGTGACAACTGAGCTGTGCGAGTTGTTCTTTGTCAAAGGGCCCACGACTGGGCACACTTGTACTCGTACACACAGAAATGAAGCACATGTGCTGGTCTGCATACAGCATTCACGTTTGTGGAAAGGAATCTTGCTTTTTCCAGATTCAACGAAAGAGGAGTGCATAGAGAAGACGATTGGCGACGCTCTGGAGCTGTGCGGCAGCGACTGTCCCCCGCTCTGCGAGTCAGTCCCTCTCACACCTTCACATCTCATTTCCGTTCTTTCTGTGCGTTCGGGTGAAACGTCAGGGTGAATACGAGGCGGGTCCAAATGAAAATGAATAATCCGGTTTTTGGAGAGTCCGGTTCATCCGATTTTGTTCTTCTCTCGTGTGTGGATAGTCTTTGGTGTTGTTCTTATGTGGGACAAGACCGGTCAACATCGACACATTTCAAGTGGGGAAAATCGATTCCAAAGTGCAGTTGTGTCGACCGGTCGGAAATGCAGCAGGTTAAGCTTCAACAACATGGAGATATCCAGTTCTGTGTCCAGTCAGGGCTCAACCAGAAAGAGACAAAAGCAAGACTGGAAGCAATTTATGGCAGACAGATGTTTTCTCAACCAACAATTCACCGCTGGTGGACCCGATTTTGGTCTGGGGATGAGGACATCTGTGATCGACCATGCCCTGGTGCGGTTCTCAAGCGCACTCCTGAGAAGATCCAGGAGGTGAAGAACTTCGTGGAGAATGATCGCAGAACATCTCTGCGTGAAGTTTCAAGATTCTGTGATGTCTCAAAGGGAACAGCCCACACCATCATCCGGAAGGATTTGGGCAAATCCAAGAAAAGTGCGAAGTGGATAACACATTTGCTGACACAAGCCAACAAGGACTGCCGTGTGGAACAGGCGCGCGCTGCACTGCAAACCATTCACAGGAGAGTGGATCCCATTCCAGCTGAGAACATTGTTGTTGAGGATGAATCCTGGATTCTGTCCTGGGATCTAGGTTGCAAGCAGTCAACATCAGAATGGATCGACAAGGGAGCTCCCCGCCCATCCAAGCTGCGCACCCAGCACTCAGAAGCCAAAATCATGCTCGTCATCTTCTTTGACTCAAAGGGGACAATTCACTATGAATGCACTCCAACCGGATTGGGCATCGGTGCAGAGGTTTATCTTGCCATCCTGGAAAGATTCAGAGAACAAATCCGGAGAAAACGCCCGCAATATTGGTCAGGTGAACAGTCCTGGGGACTCCTTCATGACGGTGCACCAGCACATCGAGCAGATCTGGTTGTGGATTGGCTTGCAGACAAGAACATTCCCCGCATTCCCCATGCTGGATACAGTCCAGATTTGAGTCCAGCAGACTACTGGATTTTCAACAGGATCAAGTCTTGCCTCAGAGGAATACGTTGGCGTAATGCAGATGAGCTCCAAACTGCTGTGGACAATGTCATCTCCATGATCGATGAAGAAGAGTACCGGAATGCCATGGATCGCTATGTGCCCAGACTCAGAAAATGCATCCAGTCACATGGAGAATATTTCAAGCATGAGTAGGGTCTTCACATGACCTTCGGTGGGTCTAAACTGTCACCCAGTGTCCCCGGAACTCAACTGCCAAAGCACAAAAACTTTGGAGCCAACCCGGATGAACTGTGACATGTGCAGTCCACTCCGATCCAGAAGAAACTTTGGTTCATTTCTCTGACATTTCGGATTAACATTCCTGCAAGTAACACACATATTTGCAATGTCGTGGTTCACATGTATTGGTTCCAACTTCATTTGGTCAAAAAAAAGAATTGCACACTCTCCAAAAACCGGATTATTCATTTTCATTTGGACCCGCCTCGTAGTTTCCGAGCGAAGCTTCGGACTTAAAAGCCAAGGGTGAGACTCGGGTCTGCAACTGAAGTGTTGAAGCATTTCTTTTCCTTGTAGAGACCACGTGTATTCGTACACGATCTCCCAGAGCGAATGGCCATCGCCGCTGTACTGGGTATGTGTTGTGTTCTGAGTGGGAGCTTGAAACATACAGCGAATTCCATGGAGTAGGTTCAAAGACCCAGGCGCTCTTTTCCACGAACAATTGGATTTCCTCGAAATTTGAGCGCAGTGAAATAAATCCATCTTGACACGTGGACACAAAACATTGGCAAGAGTCAATGTGAAAGGACACAAAGGAATATGCCCTGCGCACTTCGCATGCGCTGTGGTGTAGTGTTCAGGGTGCCTTGGGGAAGGGGTTGGGGCCTACACGTGGACTTGAGCCTGTTTAATGTTGCGCGCGCTCTCTCTGCAGCGCACGGCGGTGGAGACGATCCGCGGCCTCAGCCCCAAGACGGACGCGGACATCGCGAGCGGCCTCGTCACGCGCAGCCTGCTGCAGCTCAAGGTCTACTTCAGAGACGTCGGCTACGACTCGCACGAGGAGGCCAGCTCCTACACGGTGAGCCGAACCTCAGACAGCCTGTTTCGCAACGAGGCTCTTGCCCTGCAAGGTTCTTGTGCGATGTGGCACAGCAGGGTTCAAGGAAGCCCCACACAGACAGGTTCCGACGAAGGTTCTTCCTTCATTTGGGCCACTGGACTGTTGGGTTCTCACAAAAAAGATCACACACATGCAGAACAAGCTTCCATACAAAATTCCTACAAAGAAAGGCTGCGACAGCAGACTCCCTCCCACACAATGAGTCTCCAGCCCAAATTATTGGAACCCGTTCATCGAACCCTGTTGCTTTGACGATTGCAGCGATCGCATGTCTAGTTCACAGAGAGGTGAGAGCGTAAGAACCAGAGGGAGTGTGTCAACTACACAGGTCTTACATTTCACTGAGTGGTGTGGGCCGCTGACACTTCCCTCTGTCGGCAGATCGCGAGCCTGTTGGCGGACGTGGGCGGCATCTCAGCGCTCTTCATCGGCTGGTCCGTCATCACGGTCCTCGAGTTCCTCGAGCTCGCGCTGCTGCTCTGCACGCACGGCTGCTGCGGATACCGCACCGAGCGAGGCGCGCCCAACAAGGACCACGAGGCGTCGGGCGACGCCGACAGGGACACCACTCCCGTCGAGAGCGTGAGTGATGCGTGTGGGATACGGGTTGTTGGATCTGTGGGATCTGGAACCAATCTGAATTCTCACAGGTTGATTGTGAGGGCAGAGTAAGCAGGAAGGATAATGACAGGGAGCAACCCCTCGAAATGAAGAAATTCGTCTTTGGAGACTTTGGTCGGAAGTCGTTGGGAACAAGCGTTTGTTTCCCTCCTATTTTGACAAAACATGTGCATTCTGCAGAAGATCCATTCGATCACATGATTGTCAGAACCTTCCAGCCATATTTGGGTTCACGCCATGATCTGTCACACGGATATTGTCCATCAATTATTGAAACCGAACAGCAGTGGCTGACAATACATCCATCCGTGTAGCAAGTGTCCAAGGTTGCAAGATCGGATCAATGTTCTGTTCATGAAGTATCAAAACACCAAGGTATTTTTTCCACAATGAGGCCAACGACGACCAAAACCACGAAAAGGCGATGGCTCTGTTCTTCCTGCTCGATGAAAATTTCCAGAAGGAGACACCCTTGACAGTTTCTCTCATCGTTCTTGTTGCCCAAAGAGTCTCCCAGCCATGCTCGCCTGTCTTCCCTCATCCTGAAACAGAATGATGTTGACCACACTGAACACACGAGCTTCCCTCGTTAGAAACCGGTAGTTGGAATGATCGTGTGCAGCGCTCTCCGCGATCGGTTCTCAATTGCTGTTTGTGATCGACACTGACTACAGAAGACTGCAAGTGATAATTACAACTATTTCATGAAGGAACCTCGTAAACACGCACGTCCGTGCCCACTCGTGTCCTCTTGGACACCTGAAGCACGTGAAGCTCCAGCTGGTTGTTGCAGCAGTCGTCTGTCTCCTCCCGCAGATCAACATCCCGTCTCCGCGGCCGGAGTCGTCCATGTCGCGGCGCGCGACGCAGCCGTTGCAGCCGGTGGCGCGCCTGTCGCTCGCGGACCGTGTCCAGCAGCAGAGGGCGCAGCCTGACGACGACGACTACTGAGGCGCACCACATACTGAGGCGCACCACATACTGAGGCGCACCACATACTGAGGCGCACCACATACTGAGGCGCACCACATACTGAGGTGCACCACATACTGAGGCGCACCACATACTGAGGCACACCACATACTGAGGCGCACCACATACTGAGGCGCACCACATACTGAGGCGCCCCTGCGTTGTGCGAGAAGCTTCAAACAGTGGACACGGAGACATTTAGATCTACTGAACAACAATGGAACCGCCTGAAGAGGTGCAGTGCTGAGAGTGTGGAAGTTCCTGAACCTGCAGAATCCTGATTTGTGTCTTGAGAGCCCTGCACCAAAACAATTGATATGTTTAGGAAAATTGTTGGTGTGCAAGCAACTGTGATAAAATCTGTGCACTCTGTGATCAAATGACCATGTGAAAGTCAATCTCTATTTTCATGGTCATTGTTTGGGTTTGTACAGCAGAATAAAAGATGTGTTGCAGAACCCTAAGCAGGACTCAGTTGAGACTTTCAAGGTGAATCGGCTGCAAACAGAAAATTCGTGCGTGGTTGATGTGAACCACGGAAACACGCGAAAAAAAGAGCTCCAACAATTGAAAAGGTCGAGCAGCGCATTTTTTAACCGTTGTCCGGAACCAGCTGCCATTGCATTTTGATTTTGCTGCATGTGAGGTTGATTCCATTGGAAAGGATCACCCCTGTGTTTCAGTTCTTCGTGTGGAGCAAGGTTTGAACATCGCCGTCAGCAGAAAGGCCGCAAACTCAGTTTGTCGTCACCGCCATTCTGAGTCTGGGCCGCCTGACTGTGCGTGTTTGTCGGACACTCAACTCTTTACTGTGGGACAACTGAACTCCAGATCCCGTGTTTGTGCATGCTAGTGACAAACCAGGACTTTCAGGGGCCACGCTTGTTTCTGTCACAGCCTCGAGTGTGCATGCTTTCAAATGACAACATTCAGAACCAAGCTGCGATCGAAACTTGGACAAGTGATGTTTCCCAAGGGACGAACTGACATCATTGTGGTAACAACACGAAGATAGAAACGCGTACACGTACCTGTTGATTCTGAATCAATTTCACTGACAGCGACCAGAGAGTAGAACTTGCTGTGAGAGGGAAAAACAATCAGGACTTGCACACACTCCTGAATCAGAATTGGTAAGTCTGTATACGAAAAAAATTTATCGAACTGTTCGTCGCGCAGAGATATACAGAAGAAAATATTCTCGTAATGTGTGATTCGGATCAAACTTTCTCCCGTGGGCAATGCTACAGAAGAATTCATGTCTGTGGTCACGAGTGCCACTGAGATCGACGGATCTTCAAGCAGATTGCGTGGGGCACCAGTTGTTCTGACGCACGCATCAATTGTGAAGCCACCCAATTCAGGTCATCCGCACGTTGCTGACGTCATCTCACTTCCGGTGTCGTGACGCCTGAGCTTCCGGTGCGATGCCGATGATCATACGCGCGGCGGGAAAGCGGTTCGCGGCGCCGCGGCCCGCGCCGTCCGAGGACCCGAGCACCTCGTACAGCCGCGCCAGCTACTTCGATGACATCGAGGTTCAGTCCATTTTCGCAGCCTTTAATCCACAACTTTTCAACAGAAACAAGCAACGGTCACTGCCATCCTTGAAAATTTCGTGAAGACGCTCCTTGTTGTCTTTCTGAGTCGGCAGAATCTGAAAATCTGGCTCTGGAGGTGTGCTTCGTTTTCCCATCGGGTTGAATTCTTCCAACTTTGTCTTCAGTTGGGAAACTCCTGGTTTGGCCCCTTCAGCCGTATGTGAGTGAATCTGGGTTTTTTCTCGCAGCACGAGATGCGGCATCACGAGCAGCGGAAGTCGGCGCCGGAAGTGCTGCGCGAATACGCCGAGTTCTCGACGAGCCACGCCCTGCCGCATACCGTCTTCGCCTACACGACGCCCTTCAAACTCGCCTGGCTCGTCGTCTTCCTCGTCACCGTCGTTGGCGCTGTGATCGCCACAGTGATCGAAGCGCGCGCGTCGCGTGATGACGTCACGTCTGACGTGCACGTGCGCTCGGGGCCGCTGCGCTTCCCCGCCGTCACTGTGTGCAACCTGAATCCGCTGCGCTCCTCCCGAGCGTCACTAGGCGGCGCCAACTTCGTCACCGCCATGAACGTGTTGGGCGATCGGCTGGGCGAGGCCAATCGCCTTGAGACGGAACCCAAGGTGAGTGGGAAGCGTCAGAAGCACGACGCACCATAACCGGCGTCTCTCGAATCCCTCTGAAAGATATCCTCTGTTTTCGTGTCCTGTGAAGCTTGGGTGATTGCAGAAAGGACAGAACGCCATTTTCTTGCCTGTTGGTGCAAGTTGAGTTGTTCATAATTGCAAGATTGACATAAACGCTGAAAGAACGCACCCCAATTTCTGCCAAGTCCCTTGTTTCGGGCCTCAATCCCAGCGGTCAGTCTCGCAACGCTTGGCACCCGCAGGTCGGCTCGGTGACGTACGATGCGACGGCGTCTGCGCTCGTGTCGCGGCTCAAAGAGACGCTGGACAACGCGACGCTCAGGGCGATGGGGCACCAGCGCGACGACTTCATTGTCAGCTGCCAGTTCCTCGGATTCAACTGCAACGTGAAGAGGTCAGCATCGGGCGGCTAGGTGTTTCGCAAGGTGCTCTGAGTCTCTGAACAATTGATGGGTGTGTTGCTAGCATGCAATGTCAATGGGATGCTCTGACCATGACGCCACTTGCCATGACGCTGGCGCTTTGGAGGTTTTTGCGCAACCCTTCAAACATGAATGTTCGAAAATTTCCGGGTTTCTGTCATTGCCTTGCCATTGTCTTCAAGAAAGGAAAGACAATGCTCGCGTTGTCGTTTTACCTTTGCTCGTTCAGTTGAATTTGGTTCCAGTTCGCGTGTGATCATGAACATGTGGGTTCCTCACACTTCAGAGACTTCAAGGTGATCCTGGACGAGATGTACGGCAACTGCTTCGTCTTCAACAACAATGCGACGAGTCACCGCATCACGGCGCTCGCCGGCAGCCACCTCGGACTCCAGGTTCGTGCGTTTTCTCATCATATCTGAATGAACCCGGGGTCACACAGCTCTTAAGTCCGTGCCCACCGTGAATCGTCTTTTGTAAATCAGGAATGCGCGATGTGAACTGGGATTTACCGTTAAGTTTTTCTTCGGAAGATATTTGCGCTCGTACGAGTGTTTTTGACGGCGCAAGAGAGTGTTTTTGACAGGAATACACAGTACAACAGGTTCGGATTGAACATGTTGCCACCAAAATCTCCCTGTTGTTCATCTCGATGAAAATTCTGAATACGTTTTCGCGCTGCCCAGCTGTGGCTGAACGTGGAGACGTGGGAGTACGTGCCGTGGCTGACGGGCGCGGCGGGGGCGGTCGTCACGGTGCACGACCCCGGCACCTACCCCGCCCCCGCCGACCAGGGCGTCACCCTACTGCCCGGCTGGCAGACAGACGTCGCCGTCACCCTGGTAACCATGCGTTTGTTGTTCGCAACCATGAAGTCGAAGCAACAAGATATATCATATGCAAGGCTCTGAAAAACAGCTTCAGAATTGTGCACTGCCTTTTGCGTCAAACTTTCTTCACTGGTTTCACAGTGGGTGTCTTCTTGCAGCGAAATGTTTCCAGAAAAGGCAATGTCAACCCCTGCTCCGAGAACACCCGCTTTGAAGAAAAATACGGGTACAAATACACTCCTCACGTGAGTACATTCACAGGTTCACCCCGTATTCTTACCTTTGGTTGACCAAAAACGAGAAAGAGAGAGAGAGAGATAGAGAGAGAGGGAAGGACAGACAGAGACAAAGACAAAGTGAACGCAGACAGACAGACAGACAGACAGACAGACAGACACACACACACACACACACACACACACACACACACACACACACACACACACACACACAAAGAAGAACCACACGGCTTTATCA
>JAAUXT010113317.1_pt1 | contig 19734 bp, 22 predicted proteins | sample 7278171 | NCBI WGS metagenome assembly JAAUXT01 (sample SAMN14350112, study PRJNA611818) | marine sediment metagenome | isolation source: surface marine sediment (1.8m) | place: French Polynesia: Moorea | collected 2018-08 | reverse complement strand
CACACACACACACACACACACACACAGAGTCTATCTCTGTCTCTCTCTCGCTCTCCCTTTTCCTCTCTCTCTCTCTCTCTCTCTCTCTCTCTCCCACTCTCTCTCTCTTCCACTTTCTCTCTTTGTTTTTTCTCCTCTCGTTCTCTCTCTCTCACCTCTTCCATGTCGGTTGTTCCGTGCTGGTCCTTCCCTGTTCTCTCCTTGTCCTCCACTCTCGGCCGCGAGTTGCATGAAACCAGCAGTGCGGTGACAGGCTTGACGTCACTACGTCCATACGTTGACGCACCCCACGTAGCAGCGTGCGTGCGCACTCACGTAGCTGTCCAATGGAACTCAGCCCTCAGCGCACCCCACGCAACCCTAAATACCCTTGGCGCCAAATTTCCATCACATGATCACATCACAAGACTCCGTCTGCAAAGAGAAATTGCTTGGAAATTTTGTTTCCTCGTCGCCTTTTTTACGTCTGCGCCTTCTACAACAATGCGGAGCAAAAGTTATTTGGGGGCATCCAATGGGGAGGGGAATTTTGGATTGAAACGCTTTGCCCCTGTGATGCGTACTGAGAGACAGAACCATGGGTGCGCTGGGACGGGCAACAGGGCCGCAGCCAGGGGCTTCCTGCCCACTGAATGTACACCTTACATGCAAGCTTTGCTCGCTTTTGGATAGCTTTGTGGTTGAAGTCAGGGACCTCCCCCCCCCGCTTGACCCCAACAGGTCACTCCCGAAAGTTCCCCTGCCCTCTGAAAAAAACCCTCTTGAGTTTGTGCTGTAAGAGACTTTTTACCCTTTCTGCGAGCGTATCGTTTGAACTCCTTGGCCAAGCCTGACCAAATCCCGAACTCATGGCCCTTGAGTTGATGCCTGGTCGCTTTCTCTATTTGATGCGAAAGTCCCGCGGTTATTTGGAGGTAAAACCACGCGGGATCTCGCGAAGCTTGATGGCGCGTTTGTGGCGTCGTTTCCGGTGCACGTGCACCGAGGCAGAGTTGAATGGGGAGGACATATCGGACGCGTAAATTTACAAGACTCGTCTCTTTTGTCGCGTCAAGGCCACAGGAAGAAGAAAATCTCGTCCAAGTCCAACGGACCTGAAGGTTCCCGAAACTTTTTTGTTCTTCCCATGCAAGGGGAACGTAGTCCGCAGACATGTCGCCCAGACGCTATGTTCAAGGTCGGAGTCGGACCCGTTTTGGGTGTGGTCGGAGGAAGGCTCAGTACACTCTGGCTGCCCCTCTGGAACCACCCTGGATGCCATGGATCCGTGCGTGTCGTAGCTCGTCTTTAGTTGTGAAAAGAAAACCAAGGGGCCGAAGATGCGTCCGCCATGAAAGATCAGCTCTGCTGCCTCTGCGTGCACCCCTTACGGTAACCCCCCACCCTCCAAAGCGCTGACTGCTCACGTGAAAGACTCCTTCAAGATTGTGAGCCCTGCAAGAGTTCCCAAACGAAAAGAGATTGTGAGTGGGAGATCGTAGAATGCGTTCAAGACGCAGTCGAGAGCAAGTTCTGGGATGTCCCACGAACAATCTTCATGTTTAGGAACTCAATTATCATTACAACACCTGCAAGCTTGAGTTCACAGCACGCTGACATAAATATGAGACAACGAAAGCTCGCCGGTGCTGCAATGAGAAAAAAGGCTTCCCGTTTCAACGACCAAACGAAAGAAGACTCCGCATTCTTTTCTTCCGCGAGGTGTCGGGTTGTTTTGGAATGCGAGAACCATCCTTCTCTTGTGTTTGGTGTGCAACCGTCACGCAACACCAACAAAAACCTGTTGTACCGCGAAACAAATTTATTGGCTTCATGCAGGAAACTTTGGAAAGCAACCCAACACAACAGAAATACATAAACAGCAAGAGCGTTACACAAATACGCGCACGTTGTCAGGGAGAATTTGGCGATGAACAAGTCACAACGAGAATTTGGCGAAGGGCGCTTGACACAAAATTGACACAGGTGTCAGTTCAACAAGCCTCGTGCGAAGTACAAAGCCTCAGTTGAAACGAAACATTCCGACCTCTTCACAGAAAGACACAAAGATTCTTTGTCCCTGACTTTGAGCCGCAGGCCCGGCACAAACTTGAGCATGAAACAGGTTCCTGCGCATTCTCCTCCCCTCCCCCCAACCCCGAGACAAAATAGGTTCCCCCACCTGATGTTTTTGTTCACAGGTCACGCTTTCCTTGTTCGCATATCAGAAGTCAGAGTCTTTGTTGACCACCAAGGAGAGAGCCTCTTTTGTCCAGATTCAAAAATATTTTGTTCGGCTCCTGACCAGAGGTCGCATGTCCATCCCTGCCCGCGGGTCTCACCAGGGGGCGCTGGGGCCGCAGATCCGTTTAGTTCTCGTCACTGCAGCAACACTTGAAGATGCGCTTGAAACAGGACCAGGCGCTGCAGGGATTGTCCTCCAGGCCCAGGTCCGGTGCCTCAAAGTTCATGTCCACATCCGGAACTTCAACTTCCGGTGCTTCCATTTCCGGTGCAGCCTGCTCCTGCTGCCAGTCTTCAAACTGCTTCTCAATCTCCTCCTTCGCCTGGCTCTTCGCTTCCTTCTTGAGCCGCTTCTCCACCTTGTCCCAGCCGTTGGAGTCGTTCTGTTTGTCTTTCTGCAATTTGTCAAAATGGACACGTGACCCCAGAGTGCACGCATGCGCGCTGGTTGCGTTGAGGCTGGGTGTGTCGTGAGTTGCGTCCACTAACTTGACGCGTCAGTGTCTGACGTGTTGAAATGGACAATGTCGTCTTGACCACACAAAACGGAAATGCATGTGTGCGTGTGGAAACGCGTGGGATAGTCACGTACGTACACAGGAAGGCACCCAAGTTTGCCACACACGCACACAACGCGTCCACGACAAACACGTCCCACGTGCAATCTTTGTATTTCTCCATCTCTTTCTCTTCTTTTCTGTTTCTCTTCCCTGCTCTCTCAGTTCTCTCTTATTTGTCTATCTCCCCTGCGATCACACAATTCTCTCGCTCTTTCTTTTCTCCTTCTTTCTCTTTCTATTCTGTCTGTCTCGTTTCTCATGTGCCCACACAACTTGACTTCTCCTTCTCTCCCTCTCTCTCCCCCTTCTCTCTCTGTCTCTCTTCGTCTCTTTCTCTGCCCCCTCTCTCTCACACACACACACGCACACAACAAACACTCACCTTGCCCATCTTCTCTGTGTCGCTGGTCCTTTCTTTCTCTGAGCTGATCTTCTCGCGTTCTTGTGTTCGCAGAGCGCTGCCCTTGTGGTTTATATGGTGGTCTGCGTGCGTCGGGGCTGGGCAGCGAAGCACGGCAGTGCAGACGAGGAAGAAGAACTGGGTCAGGGAAGCCAAAGCGGAACCAACTACCCCATTCGGAAAACCCCAAATCACCCCTGCCAGATTCAGAAGTCAGATCGGGGGGGGGGGGGGTGCATACCCCAGGGGTTCAAATTTGAAATTGCCATGTGTAAGTGGGGTGATGCGTGCGAGACGGTGCAAGAAGCAGGGGTGCGTGTGTGTTTGATGAAATCGTGCGCGCGTGCATGCGAGAGGTGTGCGTGCATGCGGGCGAGAAGTGTGCGTGCGTGTGACAAGCATGCGTACGTGTATGAGTTGTGCGTGTGTGATGAGGTGTGCGTGGCAGTGACAGGTATGAGTGACTGCGAGAGATGAGTATGTACACAAGAAGATTCCAGAAACGCAGGGCTCCCAAAATACTTCGTGTCCAGGATTGGAGTGCAGAAAAAAAAGGAATATTTGAGGGGAGGGGCGGCGTCAGAGAGACCACGGCACCACGCCACCTGGATCAGCTAGAATGAAGCTCGTCTCTCATTGGTGGATGCTGGGATCTGTGGCCAAATACCTGAGCCAAACATCGTGACCAGATCGAATTTGGCGAGGACAACTCAGCATTTTTGGAGAATACTTGCGGGCGGAAATTTCTGCACGCGTGACACAAATTGTGCTGACTGGTTTGCATCCTTGTTTGCATCAAATGTCATGCACGGCCCAGACAATATAGTAAAATGGTAATCGTGAGCAGGTTACGGTGGTTGTGCGCATCCCCACCCTGGCTCCCCATCCTGGCTCCCCACCCTGGCTCCCCACCCTGGCTCCCCACCCTGGCTCCCCACCCTGGCTCCCCACCCTGGTGACCCACCCTGGTGACCCACCCTGGTGACCCACCCTGGTGAACCACCCTGGTGACCCACCCTGGTGAACCACCCTGGTGACCCACCCTGGTGACCCCACAATGGCTACCCCACCAATGATCCACCCAGTCATCCCTGGATCCAGCCATGATGCAGCTCATTTTTTGGTCACGAAGAAAGGTCAGCCCTCTTGCTCTCAGTGCGCGCGTTCGATTTGCACGTGCAGTGAACTGAGTGTCTGAGTTGAATTTTATGGTTGATTTTGCACGTCTCTTGCTGTCTTCGCCCTGTGCTGATACCGACCCCAACTGCTGCTGAACGCTCGTGTGAAGGATTTTGAGCTTCAGCTTTGCAGAACAAAGCTTCCTGTTTGAACGTCGAAACGAAAGAAAATCCTTTTCTTCTTTAGAAAAAGGGGGTAGATTGGATTGGAATGCGAAAACCCTTTTTCTTGCGTGTTTGGAAAACAGCTCCAAACAAATTTATTGGCTTCAGGTGCAAAAAATTGAGACTTTTGAGCAACTGACAAATTCAGACTGAAAAAGAAAGAGCATTGAGCACACCGGTTGTCAGGGACCACTGGTGTAGCAAAGGACTTGTTGCAACACGGTTTGCTGAGCAGCACAAAGTTTTGCATTGAAAAGAAATAGAGACAAGCACATTCAAACAACGAAGCTTCAGAACGAGACTTCATGCAAACACAAACAGTGTTCTTCTCTAACGTTGCTCAGACCTGTGGAGTTAGTGGATGAATCCTGTCGGAGACCGTGGATCCAAAGGCAATACTTATCTGCGTCCCTTACTTGGTGCCACATGCAGAATTTTGGACTTCATACAGCCAGCGTGTGGACCCATCCTCCTCTAACGCTTGTTCCCATCCTGCAAGGGACGGGGTTCCCTTCGGTTTTCGCTACAGGGGACAAATTTGGTCGAGTTCGCATCCACTTCCACGTCCGGAACGCTCACTTCCGGTTCCTCGTCGGGAACTTCCGGTTGAATCTCGTCGGCATCCGCTTGGTCCTCTCGGTACTCGTGCCACTGCGCCGCCGCCTCTCCCTTGAGCTCGCCCTTCGCCTCGTTCCTCCTCATCTTCTTCATGAGCTTCTTTCCATGCTTCTGCAATGTTTTTGGGAGACACGTGACTCTCAGATGTGTGCACGCGCGTTGTGTACATGGAATTTTGCATATATCCGTATGTGTGTGGTTTTGGAATTGGACTTGTGCCTCACGCCAAAGACAACTGCAAGAAATTTGAAATTAGACGAACAGAAGAAAAATGCGCTGCGTTGCATACTTGCGAGGTGTGCGTGCCGTGTGTGTGTGTGTGTGTGTGTGTGTGTGTGTGTGTGTGTGTGTGTGTGTGAGTGAGCGTGTTTTTTTGTGTGTCACTCACGTGTCGCAGGAAGTTTTGTTGTTGTCGTTCATCTGTTATTTGCCACACAAGGAGACAACAAACACACGCCACACCCATCTCATGCACAAGAACAGTCTGGTGTTCTCTCTCTCTCTCTCTCTCTCTCTCTCTCTCTCTCTCTTTCTCTCTCTCTCTCACACACACACACACACACACACACACACACACACCTTGCGCATCTCGTCCGGTCTGGTCTCTTCTTCCCCCAAGAGCGGGTCGTCCCTCGTCCTCGTGCTTGATCCTTAAGTCCTGTGGGATTCGCGAGCAGAGCGTCGTCGTGTCAAGGAAGCGATTTTAGAATCAACCGGCGGACCAAGATTGAGGTCAGAGCAAAATACCCATGGTTCAAACTGAAGTTGGATTGCAAACAGCACAATGCTTGCGTGGGTGTGCGAAGAGGCAGAGTGTGCGTGCATGCGTGATGCGTATGCGTAAGTGAATGCACACTCGAGGCTTTCGTACGTGCATTTGTGAGGTGCGCGCGTGCTTGCGTGCGTGCGTGTGTTGGAGGTGTGCGAGCTTCTGTGTGACTCGGGATATACGCAGAGGTTCCACGGTGTGGGTGTTCAGGGTTGGGGCGCAAAACGACTGGGGATTTGAGGGTGAGGGGCGGCGCCGGAGGACTCCAAGACGCCTTGCTCCCTGGATCAGCACCGGAAAGCCCGTATTTCATTGATGCGCATGCGCTGTGCTCTGGTGGCGCCGCAACGCATGGCTGGATCGGGGACAACTCAACACGCTTCAAGAAGAGACGGGCGTAATTTCCTCACACAGATAACACAATTTATACTGACCAATTTATGTCCGTGTTCGCTCCAACTGATCCATACGGAAATCGTGAGCAGGTCACGGTGGTTATGCACCTGCCTCACACACGTGGTGCACGCATACCTCTCTCACGCGCGGAAAACAACGCACAGTACTACGCCTGACCAACATGCAGTGGTTGTGTGCATGCCACACACACGTGGTGCACGCATACCTCTCCCACGCATGCAAAACCACGCACATCGCTGCGCCTTATCAACGCGTTGTTGTGCCGTCCATTGGGACGCTTGGCGAACAGTGGCCGTGCTGAAGGCCCTGCATCATTGTTGTGCCGATTGTAGGACCACGTTCTGCGCATGGAAACAATACCGGACTGGACTGCTGAAACTGCCTGTACAGTGTCTGCGTGGACGGACAGTGAACTGGTGACAGGCGACAATCCGCGTTGAAAAAAGTCACGAAGTCAAAAGGCCACACGAGGGATTTTTTTTTTCATGCTGTTAATTTTATCAATCCTGAGTGGATCATGGAACCGTAATCAGCCGTGTGACACGCTCCCGTGGAAAACGCGCACCTCGACTCAACAGTAAGATTTTGGTTTGTATCATCATTAAAAATCCTGTTTGAAGCATCCACGTTCCACAGGCACCCCTGTGGACAATGATGCTCCAATTCGGCGGAAAATTATGTGTACATGAGTGAATACGGTACAGGGACCGGTACAAGTCCGTTTGTCCAACTTGACCCATCAACGAGATAGTCTTTTGCGTGGGCTTCTTTTGATTATGTATCACGGATCCTGAGCTAAGATTTAAAATAAGTCTTGGAATAGAACACCTGCCTTGAAACGAAAATCACTTGTTATTGAAGGCAGACTACCCGTGGCAAAAAGTCAGGGGCCATTTTTACGAGGACTTGGAGACAAGGTTCCCCGGGTTCGCTAACCTGATCACTCGTTTCACAGAAAACGTTTGTCATGTGGTCAGCAGCTGAACTCTGGGTTCTTCATGAACTCCTGGAACGTCATGCCTCCCGGGTGCTCCTCGAACACAGCCGCCGCCGTCCCCGCACTCCCCCCGGAGGCGCCACCGCCCCGCCGCCGCTCCGCCTCCACCCGCCGCAGCTGCTCCTCGGACGTCGGCACGCCCTCCAGCCCACCAGGGGGCAGGCGGTACACCTTCCGACAGGCGGGGCACGCGATGAGCTCGCTGGTCTCAGGGCGCATGCTCAGACAGGCGTGGCAGGCCACGTGGTCCCGGCAGGGCAGGAGGCGCGCTGTCTTCAGGAGCGTGGGCTCACCCAGATCGAGCCGACAGTTGACGCACCGGGGAAGAACCTGTGATACAGAGGAATGTGAACAACACACGTGTCTGCAACCTGGAGATCTGCTGAGGCAGGGGTGGATCCAGAATTTGAGTCTCAGAATCAATGCCTCAAACGTTTACGCCACCTTGAAATGTGGACCTGTGCTCGTATGATTCGGTAGCAGGACAGGGATCTCACACTCAGAACGGTTTGAGAAGTCATATTTCGCACCATACCAGACGAAAGCAAAATTCACAGCAGTTGGGTTTGTGAAACTGGAGTGAAATTTTTGAGTCTGTAGTAGTGGGAAGTGGGATAAACTTGCCCATCAGGACAAGAAAGCAAGAACCACACGCCTTGCTGAGAACCTACATGAGTGAAACGAAAGGGTGTTGAACAATGCGAGTTTCTTCATCATATGGTCACAAAGCCTCTCGCACGTGATCTCAATCCTATAGGATTCTATATAGAACACACTAAAATGGTTCTTGTTCAATCTCTTGTCCAAACACATTACCCTTTGTGGACCAAGGTCTCGCTCGAAAAGTCGTGATTCCACAGGAACTATTTCTCCAGAATGTGTGAACCCTTACTTCTTCCAACAGAACACACGTACCTGTCCCATGGTCCCCTGTGTGATTAAACTTCAGATCGTCGCGTCTTCACTCTGAACCGCGTCCAACCAGCGTCCCGCAGTCGATTCCGCGTAGTTGACGTGATCCCGCGACGTCGTCACGTTTCACGAATGCTTTGACGTGATGAAGTTTTGAACGTGGCCCGTCCTTGTCTACGTTGGGTCAGTGTTTCTCCCCTTCTGACCGCGTAGTTGTGTTCTGTTCGTTGTGTGTGAAACCTTCAGCTCGTTTTGTCTTGACCCTGTGTTGCGGCGTGTTGTTCTACGTCCAGTGACAGAAGCGTCTGTGTGAGTCTGTCCTTCAATGGTTTGATTTTGTCTCAGTTTCCCATACTTCATGCACGCAACCACTCACGAATCTTTTTCTACCTGATCGTGACTGTCACACATAACTTTTCTCATAATTTCACCCCAAAGAGGAAGCGAAAAAATAAGGTCAAAACTTGTTCCTGGGATACGAAAATTTGAAACACCAACTTCCTCACAGCACGACACAGAAACAAGTACATGTGTGCGTGTAGTGAACGTCAGCATTCCCATGTTAAAGGAAACATTCCAGGTGCATCTCAATCGTGTCTCCGTCAGCAATGTTTGCCTTGATTCATGTAAAAATCTCCGTGTGCACCGGAGCGTGGAGAGTCCTCGGGAGAGAGCCCCCTGACCCGAGCCCGCTGTGTCGTGACAAGTCAAACAAACTCGTGATTGAGACGAGTGTGTCTGCGCTGCGATGTGTGCGATGAGGAAGGACACTGCGCTGAGGCTGGATATGTTGACGTGAGGCGCAGCGTGAGGTCGACGTTAAATCTTGTTGAACACAAAATCCTTTGAAGTTCCTTTCTTGTATTGATTGTTTTGACGGGATGAAAGACGTGAGTTCACGTTTTGACGTGAGTTCACGTTTTGATGTTTGTTTGTATTTTGACGTGAGTTCACGTTTTGACATCAGTTCACGTCATGACGTGAGTTCACGTTTTGATGTGAGTTCACGTTTTGATGTCATTCGCATTTTGACGTGAGTGTTCGTTGTGACATGAGCTCACGTTTTGGCCAAATTAAAGTCTTGACGTGAACGTGATGAACGTTTTGACGTCTTCGTGACACGTCACGTGACTCGATGTGAACCTACATCATGCACGTGACCGGAACGTGTTAGCCGCTCAGAAGACTACGTGGCAAGTTGACATTTATTTGCGGTAAAACTGCCTCAAACAGAAAGCTTCCTTACAAATGCAAAGCGGTGACTGGTTGGCGCTGAAACGCGTCCTAAATCTGTTGACATGTTTGTTGAATACGTGGTGGGTGTTTCCACACCAGGTGCAAAGTTTTCGTTCCGTACAGCCCCACTGTCAACTCCTTCGCTGCTGTGGAATGACTGTACGAAGCTTGTGCTGCTGTGGTTCTTGGCCAAGCGTGCAGAACTACGCACTCGGGGGCCTGCCTCACACTGTGTGCGTCAAGCGCTCGTGAAGACACAACGCACGACGCAATAGGCACCGATCCTGTGGGCCCAACAAGACCAATCCACCAAACGTGGATATTTAGCCCTTGTCCCTCAAAATTATTTTGCAGGAAGAAAATGGGTTTCCGTTGAATGTCGAACCTCCGTCAAGAGATCCTGGAAGAGATCTGGAATGGTGCCACGCATCCAGTGTGAAACAGGCTCCCGAGACGTGCTGTGGCCGCGTCTAACTCTGCCCCACACTCTCTCGTGCCCCTCTCTCACTCTCCCTTCCAAATCTGCGTACTGTGGTCCTCAAGAGTCAGGTCTCCGTGCTCTGAATGTTCCTCATGTGGACCGAGCTGAGGGAAAATTTGTGGTCCGGTCCTGCCTGAAGACACTGGAGGATCAGACAGAGTCAGATCACAGGTAGGCAAATGCGGGTCAGAACAGCGCAGAGCGACGCTCGCTGTGCGGCACGCATCAAAATCCCATGTCCAATCAAAGTTGGGTTCTACTGAATGAGTTCGAACTCGGGTCAGCGCCGGGAGGGGGCATCGCTGCGCCGCTCAGCCGCTCGAGTTGCTCGAGTCCGTCGCCTCAGCCTGGTTCCCGCCGCCCGTGGTGGCGCCGCCTGGCGTCGGACGCGTCGCCGGCGGCTCGTCGACCCGCGCGAGCCAGGCGCGGTAGCCGAGGCCCGGGGGCGCGCCGCGGAGGGAGCCGGGGCCACTGCCGCGGGGACGCGGACCGCCGGGGCCGGGGCCGCCGAACCGGGGTGGGAGTCCGGGGTGCAGCAGGTACATCCTCCCATTGTAGTACATGTACCCGATCTGGGCGGGGTTGAGGTGGGCGGGGAAGGGCGGAGGCCCGAGTTGGAACATACCCATCGGGTACTCTGCGAGACTGAAGGGGCGACTTCCGCTGAAGGACCTCCTCATGGGTCTTCCGGACGGATCTACTTCCGGTCGGCGAGGGGCGATGAACTCGGTGCTGGTGAACATGAACTCGCCGTCTCTGGGGTTGAGGGCGCGTGGGGACACCCCTCCGCCCCCGCCGCCCCCTGGTGTCTCCTGGCTCCGTGACCGCTGCAGCGCCAGCGCCCTCCTGCGGCTGCCGGGCGACATCTCCGCCGCCCGCCCCTCCTGCAGTGACCCCCTCTGGTGGCGCGTGCGCGGGGGCGGCAGCTCGGGCGGCTCGTCACTTCCGGTGCGCGGCGGGCGCGGCGTGTTGGGTACTTCCGGTGCCCCGTCCTCACCAGGGGGAGAACTGCCTGCAAGATGTAAAAATAAGCCTTTTTGATGGAAACTTCTCTGCTGGAGCTTCATTGGTTTGGGCCATGTCACGTGAAAATACAAACACCAAAATTACAACACAGCTGGCTGTTGTCCTTTGACTTTCCCGTGCATAGCCATTTTACCCCTTTCTGCTCCACTGTTCTTCGAACCCACTTCACCGCACCCGAAATCGAATGATTCCTCTTTCGTGGAATGATTCCCCAGTAACTTCCCCAGAATCTTCACCCACTTCTTGTCCCCACAGCCTACACCACTCCGCCCCGCCCCACTGCCCACCCCGTCCTCGCGTCCCACCTCGCTCCCACTCACCGAGTCGGATGACTCCTCCCTCGTCCGGAAGGTCCCCCAGCAGCTCCACGGGGACCTTGACCCACTCCCCGTCCGCCGTCCTCCACATCACCACCTGCCCGCCCTCGTCATCGTAGTCCGGCGGGGGCGGCGGCGGCGGCGGAAGTGACCTCAGCGTCCCGGAAATCTCGTCGTACACCGACTCGCTGACTTCCGCTTCCGGCGGCGGCACCTGGACGGCGAGCCCCGCCTCCTCCAGCCGCGACACCAGCAGCTGGATCTGACTTCCGGTCGGAACCTGCCTCACTTCCGGTCCAGAACCCTGGACTTCCGGTTTGGAGCCCTGTCCTTCCGGTTTGGGGTTTTTGACCTCGAGCTTGGTAACCCAGATCCCGGACGCCTTGGAGCTCCGGACGGATCCCTTCTCGTCTTTCTTGTCCTTCGATCCTCTCCGCTGTGGTTTGCTCTGCTTGGCCTCTGGTTTCTTGTTCTCTTTAGCGGCGTTAGGTGGCGCCACGGCGGTGGAGGGCGTCACGTGGCCTTTGGGCCTCGATTCGAGCTGCTGCAGCCTCTTAACGAGTCGCACTATTCTGCACATGTCTCTGTTGGTGGGGAACTTCTCAACACCCCCTCGTGGTACCTCGTGTGTCTTTCTGCACTCAGGGCACTGGACGACGGTCTTGTCGTCCCCTCCCGCCGCCCTCTCACTCCGGGCATCCCCTTCCCTCCGCACCCCACCCCCTTCCCTCCTGTGATGACCCCCGCCTCCATGGCCACCCGGGCTGCCCCATTCGCGCCCGAACCCCCAGGGGACCCCAGCCCACTCCCAGGGAAACCCGTCCCACCCGTGTCCCCCCATACCCCAGCCATGCCCCGGGTGCCCGTGCCCCCCTCGCCCGTGCCCTCCCCGGCCCGGCCCCCCGCCAGACCCGCCGCCGCTCCCTCGCTCCCGGCCGTGACGGCGCCCCGCCGCAGGCCGCTCCTCCTTCTTCTCCATGGGCTTCGGGAGGAGTCGGAGGCATCCCAGGCAGTAGGTGTGGGAACAGGGCAACAGCTTGGGTCTCCGCTCGCCCTCCTCCTCGTAATCCCCAAAGCAGATGGCGCAGCACTCGTCCACTGCTGATGTCGACGTCTGTAAATACACAGGACGGGAAATATCAATGGGAAGCCGGAAGTCATCAAGCACAAACCGGAAGTGACAGTAGTGGAACCAGAAGCAACTTTCAAACAACCGGAAGTTCGCCTTATGAAACCGGAAGTAACTTTCCCGAATCAAAAATTGACCTTCACGCAACATCGTCACGGTGGCGTCTGATGTGGATCCTCAAACACACGTATCACGTGACACTGTGTGGATCTGGGCCGATCTCGGCTCACTTTCGGTCACAGGAAGGTCATTTCCGGTCGGTGAGAACGGACATCACTTCCGCAGCGACACACCTGATCTGGAGCCTGCTTCACGCAGGACCCTTTGTCGCTCTCTGAGCCTGTCTCCCGGGTCCGCTGGGCGAACCAACGCTCCACGGCGTGCAGACAGGCGCAATGCATCCTGAGAACGCCGCGCGCACGAGTCGCAAATGTTCCATAGGATTCCGAGCCAACGTTGGGCGTGGCAGCGTCAGACGATGCGACAGAGAAATGTGTTTCTCTCGCCCGAAAGGTTTTTGTGATGGAAATGACAACAGGTGCTTTCACACCAGGTACTTCGCTAAACTTCCAAGTGGTGATATGCTGATGACGCCTGATGCCCTGAGTGCTGCGTTGGTGAGGTGACTGACTGCTTCAGAACGAGGATATCAGTGTGACGTGACCGGGTGACGTGCGTCTGAATTCAGATCCACGTAAAATTCCCGAAGTCGACTGTCAGTTGAAAGGTTACAAATTCCTTGCACGAACCAAGCAAAAATCGTGTTTTGTGCGCAGGAGATTTTTGCTTTTGGCAAGTGACTCCAACTTTGAATGTTCTCCTGTTCAGGGGTGTAAAGCCGGGTTCACAGCGGACACGTTTTGCGCTGCCTGCGCATGCGTGGACGCTGCGTCATGACATGCAGAACACGCAACGCATCTGGTGTTGCTTTGGAGTTGTTTTCAGAGGGGGGGGGCGTGTCCACTACACGTACGGGACTGACCACCAGAAAACCTGCAGGAGTTATACCTCCATACAGCTGACGTGGTGAACTGAATTGAAGTCACATTGAGGCCGCCTGTTTGAGGTGGGCACCTCAAGCACCGCCAGTCAGTCAATCTCGCACACCATCCGTGCATGCCGTGCGTGGTTGACGTGAACCTGGCTTTACGCACTAATTTGACGAGTCTCGCTGGTTCCCAGGGTAGGAGACGGGCACCTGTTTCCGCTACATACTTCCCATTCCATGCTGACGCAACGGAGAAACATGTTTTCCCTGCCTGAGGCGGATCCAAAAACCAAGTCCAGGGGAGGCTGACCTTGACGAGAGAGGGTCAAACTGCACATTGTGCCTTTGGCAGAGAATTTAGTGAGGAACAAGCGAGGATTTGGAGACCCAAGGCTTGGTACCCCTGGATTCCCTAGACTGTCGTGTGTGCTGTATGCGTCACGCGTTGCATTCTGCTCGGATGTTGCATCAATGGACACTTTGCACGGTGGCGCAATGCACTACGATACCTGCGTGACCCATACCACAATACATGTACCACCAGCCGTTCTGGGGGTATTCAAACTCATGCCCGAGCACAAACTGAGATTGCTTTGCCGCTCAGCCTCTTATTTTTCCTCGAGGCGACCAAGAAAGATCTGATCAGCACGCGAAGAAAAAGAGCGATAAATAGGCTGGAGCCAGGAGAGCGGAACCTCGGCACGATGTACCGTCAGTATGCGCCACAAGTATGCGCAAGTACACTGCTGTGTAATGCTGCAGTGTGGTGTTGTGTTGTTGTACTCGCTCAGGCGCGCCGTGTGCGCCGTCGTGAAGACAGAGTCACGCTGGGTGCGTCACGCGTTGCGTCTCTGCTCACGTCACGTGACGAACGTCGCCAGGTCGGCGCAATCGATTTGCACAGGTCTACGACGCGTGACGCATCCAGTGTGAATCAGGCCGGCCTCAAGAAACACGAACTCCAACATGACTGCGGTACGTAGGGACTTTTTGCGTCGCAGAGTTGACGTGTTTCACGTGAATTCAACATGTCACGTGTCAGTGTGAATCAGGCCTTCAAAATAACGTGTACTTCAACACACGAAATAGACTTGAGATTTCCTTATCTCTCCACGTCTTTTCTTCGTTCCACCCTTGTGCGTCATCGAAACTAAATCTTGAACTGTAAGCACAAAGACATTCTGAAGGCAAGTCCCTTGAGTAGGAAGATAAATCTCTGTGTCAAGCGACAGTGCATGCGGGAAATGCTTGATCACAAAGCAACGTCCAAACCACACACACACACACACAAACACACACGTACACACACACGCACGCACACACACATGCATACAACACTCGAAGTTTCCAAAGTTGTGTGTACTCGTCTTGGTGCCCCCACCCCCGACCAGAACAGTGAACGGCGGGTTCAAGCGCTGAGGGTCTCCGGAGACGTGTGGGGCTCCTGGTTCCCCTGCTGCCCCACCCGCTGTATCCACTGCGTCACGGGATCATGCCTCCATATGGATATCTTCACGTCATGTTGCTTCAACCATGTGGCATCAACATGAAGATTTCCAAAGGGTTTCTCGGCTTCATGTTACTTGTTCAGTTAGAAAACAAGGAACACAATGTGTGTTGGAAACCTATTCAAAGAAGCCCCGAGGTTCCGAGCTCAACCATCTTGGCTTGTTTTGCTGGCACAATTGTTTTCTGAATTTAAATGGGTCCACCAGGTGGGGGCCCCAGACCAGATCCTGGATCCAAACCCCACAGAACATTTCTTTGTTCAGATCTCTACATGACTGATGTCACAACCCACTCACATCAGCGAGGATATAAAGAGAAATTTCCAGGCCCCGTGTTAATTGGAGGTGGGGAGGGTAATTTGGCTTTCAGAGCGTGATGATGATCAGCGGTGTTTGTTTGATGAGTTCAGCTCGCGACCCTGGATAGAGGAGTTCAGGGTGAAGCATGAACTCCAGGGCGGATCCATGGTCGGGTCATGTGGGGGAGGGGCAGCCCACAAAGGGGTCCTCATTTCCACTTGGAAAATCATTTTCTGTGGATGGGGTAAATGTCGCAGGGTTTGGTGGGCGCTGACTCCTGTGCTCCGTTGGATCTACTCCTGACAGAAAGAGAAAGGTTTTTGTGCTTGTGATACAAAATTGGGAATTCCTTCCTGAAGTCAGGAGGTCCAGCACCCTCGCCCCCCCCCCCCTGTATCCGCCCCCGGCATCTCACAGACCTGGGTGGAGTTCCCGTAACGCTGACAGAATTTGATCAACTTATGGCGTCAAGGTCTGTTTCATGCTGAAATGGTTCTGCTCTATGTTGCCCCATCAACCCTCAAAATGGTTATGGCCCCAATTTTTTGGCCACAAAGTTGCTTGATTTTTTCATGTCGAAGTTTTGATCCCTTTTTTGGACAGACTGACCCCAAATCCGCCTGAGTCGGGCTCTCTGATCCCAAATCCTGGGTCTGGAGGTCCTTGTGCATTCTTCCAGAGATCCGAGGGTCCATCCATTGCATGGTGTACTGCAGGACCAACTCCAATGGGACTCGTCGGTAGGCACGCCAACACGATACACACAACCAGAAACACAAACACACAGACGAACACACGCACACGTGCAGTCACATGCACGCGTACACACATGAAAACCACTCGCGTGCACCTTGGGTGCGGAGTGAATACACACACACACACACTCACACACACACACACACACACACACACACACACACACACACACACACACACGTATTCGTACGCACGAACAACCACCTATGAAACGAAAGTTGACACGAAATCGCCAAGCTGACGCTGGGACACAGACAGACAGACACACACACACACACACACACACGCGCGCGCGCGATCATCTGTGTGCTTCAGTCACATTCAGTCGGACACCGAACCTACAGGTCTCTGAACTCATACACGTAAATTCCCCGTGTGAGACACGTACGCACATGCACGCACACGCACGCACACACGCACGCACCCACGTGCTCCCGTGAACCGAACACGGAACCTGGTGACCGGAACCACTCCTGGGTTGAACCCGTTCACCATTGATGGCTGATTTCAGGATACGGAATGCAACAAACAACACACAGAATCACGGAACTTCTTTGTTGCACAACGGGCTATAGATCTGAGAAACGCACGTGGAGATGCGACACGTCAGGGGTTAATCCGTGGGTTGAGGCACAAATCCTTCCAAACAAACACAAATCCCTGGCTCAAGGACGAAAGGCACAAGAGACGTCAAATGGAGATCAAGGTTCAGGTCAGTGGGCCTGATCTCCGGGGACAAATTTTTATAACAGAGAAAGTTTTGCAGGTCCTGTGAGAAATCCTTCACAGATTTGGTAGAATCTACAAAAGAAGGGTGCCCCACCAGGTTCGGGGTTCTGGCGGGACCCGGGCTGCCGGGTCCCCAGGGCGTGTCCGTCCGCCGCTCGAGGGCATGAGAATCCACGTGGACTCTCCAGGGGTCGCGTGGGAGGAGGACGATGGGCTCTGTCCCCACAGTCCTCTCTGGGACGCGGGGGTGGTAGATGGGAGGAGGGTTTCTGTCTCACAGTCCTCTTCCCGTGGTTCCACACAGAGACTGACCTGTTTCCAGGTTTGCTCCGAATACATCATGCATTGTGTCTTTGAGGAGCCAACGTGCACAGTGACCTGTGCAGATCCTCCGCATCAGAGGGAAAGACTGCCGGGGGGGGCAGACAAAGGCCTGTCAAGTCAGTATGACACAAAGACATCTTTTGCCAGGGGTGCCAAGGGTAATTTTTACTTCCGAGGCGTGACATATGGGAAAATCAAGAATAACTTTTGTGTACTCACGCTGGGAACACGGTGCGCACAAGAACACAAAGGCCAAGGCCACCAACACAAAACAACTGCGACACACACGCACACACGGACACACGTACACACACCCGCGAGCAGAGAAGTGAGACACTCTTAGATTCTCATTTCAGAACCAACTTCGCCCTCTCTTCTCGGCTGACAGATCCAAACTGATTCCACACCTCTTTCCTTCCTTCCTTCGACGTGGAAAAGGAAACAGCCATCACTCCAGTCACTGCACCCAAACGCAGGGCCACCACGCAACTGAGTACTCACCTTCAAGTTCAGCTCCTGCATCCTGACACGTATCCGCCCAAAATACGGGCAAAATGTCAGTATTTCTTCGCTTCAAAATCTCTGAGAGTTCCTTTGTGTGAGACGTGGGTACTTGGTGTATATATGTTTGGCATTTCAGACCGTGTCCTCAGGCTCGGTGGGATCTAGAGCGCAGCGCGGCGTGGCCTAGACTCGCCGACTGCATCCCCGCCACGCTTCACGCTCCACGCTCCACGGGGTTAAACCTCTCTACCGTGACATCAACAACAGCAACAACTTTTTCTCTAATTTGCACGTTCTTCTTTTGACAGGAGCGTGAAGGACTGTCGGAATGTGGAGGATGAGGATGAGGCCCTACGCTTTGGAGGAAGATGTCACGAAGATAGCTTCACTCCAAATATTTTTTGTACCACAAGGATTACTCTGACTGTGAATAGGAAAACACCGCAGAAAAGTGACACGGTCTGTGCTTTTTGAGCAGATGCCGGGCTCTTTCTTTTCATGTGGTTCCAGAAATTGTGAAAAACGCTTCTGACTGTTGAAAAGTGTACATTCACAACTAGTGGACTGGAAACCACACACACCCATCGCTTTTGTGCGCCTTTTCTGGCAACAGTCAGTTTTGGCACACAAAAAGTGAGACTCCACCCACAAAACATTCCTGGGTGAGTGCAGGGACGTGGGGAAATCAGTGTCGTTCGTCGCCCGCAGTCTCTCCCGCTCTGACCTCGACCTGACTTGAGCTGTCCGGAATGTTATCTGAGCTAGTCTTACTGGGTTGGTCCAGCAATGAGGTGATTTCGGGTAGAAGGGTGAGTGTGACATCATGTCTCGCTTCCACTGCGAACCTATGATCAGTGGGACACCCCCATACGGGTCCACGAGTCGGTCAGGGGCGTGCAACCTTATTTGAGGAGAAGTCTGTGTTGGCCGATACGAGGGCCTGGGTTCCGTACAAAACTTGGTATCAACCCGCATACATGTTGACAGTGAGAACCCAGCCGGTGCACATGTATGTAAAACGCAAAGCAACCCGTTGCTCGTGAGTTCAGTGGAACTTGGGTCTTTTGGACCCACTCCTGGTCAGAGTCCGACCTGCCTCACGATGGACGCGTCACGCTTTGCGTCTTCTGGTTGACTCAGTGTGCGCATGGTGTTGTGTGTGTGATGGGGGTGCGACGCATCACACGCACGTCACTACATCGAGTAGAAGTCTGCACATCTCTGTACCCTCAGAGTGCCTGGGTTGTCTCAGTGTGCGCATGAGCTTGGTCGGATGTTGACGTTAAACGTGTGGTGGGACCTTTCAGCTCAACGCAGATGCCCACGTCACGCACACGCCGCCACGCCGACGTGCTCAGGTCACCACGTCGACGTGCCACACGCACACGCGATATGGACGCTTTCGCAGCGCGGTGTTGTCATGGTGATGTGGTCAGAGTTTGAGACGCCCGTTTGACGAAGACGTCATTTGCCGTTGACGTCGGTTGTGGCTCCGCGTGTCGCAAAGCGACTCACTCCATGGCAACCAGGTTCAGGAATCACAAACTCCAGTTCTTGTGTGCTTGCTCCCTGTGGGAGTGTGTCAATTTATTGTTGCAACATATCACAAAAATATCACAATATCACATCGGTTTGGATGCGAAGCATTATGTTGCCACACACACACCCTGGCAACGCGCGTGGGTCGTATCGTAGCGACCAGGGCACGAGACATGTTTCACACAGGACGTTGTCGATTCGCTCGACGCAAACACGAAACACGTGCTTTCAATGAAAGACGTGCTCTTGTTTGAGATACGACACCAACATTCAGCAAAGAATTGTACAACCTCATGACATCCGCACTTTGAAGGCGCCGCCTTTTCATCCTGAATTGCAGGACATAAAGGTACATGTGAAAAGGAAAGAGATTTTGCACGCGGTGGAGCCGCAAGGTGGAGGGGCGTACCGGAAGATCGTGCACTCTGTGGGCCCGCTGGATATGCCACGGCTTGTGCCCCAGAGTGGTTCGGCTCCTCAGGCCTGCTGACTACGTCAGGCACAAAGAGAACAAAAACAGTACAACACATATTGCAACGACCAATAAGAAAATAGCTCCATGGAGCTCGCAGTGATTTGAGGAAATTTCAGTTGCTCTGATTTGGCTTGCTCTGATTTGGCTTGCTCTGATTTGGCTTGCTCTGATTTGGCTTGCTCT
>JAAUXT010116965.1_pt1 | contig 19735 bp, 23 predicted proteins | sample 7278171 | NCBI WGS metagenome assembly JAAUXT01 (sample SAMN14350112, study PRJNA611818) | marine sediment metagenome | isolation source: surface marine sediment (1.8m) | place: French Polynesia: Moorea | collected 2018-08 | reverse complement strand
GCACTGGCCTTTGGCATGATGATTTTTAGTAATGCTCTCAGAAAAACAGCCTTGTTGATGGAATGAGCAAGTGGGTTGAACATGTGCTTGTGCTCCAAGGTCGAAGGAAAGTGACGCGAAAAATCCTGCGCAACAAGAAGTGGGGCTAGACACGTTGAAAAATTATGACATCACGAATGTCGCGCACCCAAACAGTAGCACATGGCTACGCACGCAGCTACGCAGCGGTATGAACAGTGTTACGCACGGTGCGCTGGAGCGTCGCCATCGCAAACGTGTGCCTGAGTGCGTATGCGCTGGGTGTGAACGAGGGGTTAGCGGTGCCTTCACAAAGATTTCTTGGTTGTGCGCAACTGTTTATCTTGTCGGGTGGTGAAGGCAGACTGGGGAAAAAGGCAAAACAAATTTTCTTGGGGTTGGAGAAAACAACACACAAAAGAAAGAGCGAAATCTTGAAGATCCAACACATTGCGAGGTTTTCTCCTGGTCTGTGCCTTCAGATCAGAAGTCCAATCTCTTTCTTTGCACCAAGTGCAGTCTTTTGACACTCAAGTTCAAGATCAAGATCAAGCTTTTTGCAGAAATCCTGTGACACTGGGATTTTTTGCAGCCAGGAAGGAGATCTCAGATTGAAGGATGGTCAGGAAGAGGGCAACACTTTGGTCCAAGGAGAGTGCAACCACCAACTTTAGAAACTAGGAAAACTTGAGAACTTACAGAATGGTGGTGGCAGGAGGTTCAAAAAACGTCCAACACAGTTGAAGTTACCCAGAGTTTTGCTTGAATTGGCAAGACCAGATTTTGTGTACTCAAAAAGGGTGAGTGTTTGACAGAGTGAGCCAATTCGCAGAGGGCATGACAAGATTCTCTTGAACTCTTGACTAACAAAACCTGCCTTGTGTGCTTGTATCGTTGTGCATAGAGATGGGTTCTCACCCGACAAAATTAGTTCCTGTAAAAACACACAACTCTTTTCTCGACCAAAGGTCTCGGAAGGTTGTGTGATTTCACAGTGTGAGAACCTTTTCACAAACATTGGACAAAGCAGGGATTGATTTTCTCAAGTGTCCGCAAATGAAAGCTCCACGTGTTTGCAAATGTCCGTGAAAACTTTATTTCCTCTTGGTACACGCGGCATAACGAGCAAGCTGTGGTCAGGACAAAAAAATGTCGGATTTTCCGTCGTGTAAAATGCTAAAACTAATTGAGGCATTCATGGAAACCTGTCGAGTGATCATCACATACACACAGAAACAAACTCAGTTGGTGCAATGGCATCGCTGGAATAACTTGTGTACGATTGCGAGGGGTGGATCAGAAAGGGAAAAGGTTGTGCTGTACCAGGACAGAAAGAGATTCTTCAGTTGAGAAAATATCATCGTGCTTTCCTTTCTTTGGCCTTTGGGTTAATTACTGAAACATAAACTTTTGAAAAAGGAAGAATAATGCAGGAACCTTTGTAGCAAAAATCCTTCACCTAGATTTTGAAAGGATATTTTGAGGAACGTCCCGAAGAGACAGACAGCAGCCCGTCAAAGGCATTAGGTACGCTTGAAGAGCGCTAGTTCAGACCAGGTATGCACATAAAATCACAACCTCGCGGATCAACATTGTAATTCGCATTCACTGCTCTCACACTCGAGTCTCGGTGGTGTTTTGCGCTATGTTGAACATGAAGTACTCGTAACTGCTTCCGCGCGGTGGGAACTGTCTTGTGGCGCTGGAACTGGGGCCCTTCCTCAGGTCTTTCGTTATTGGAAGCGAGACAGAGTGCGTAACTGGGAACCTGTCGTTGCCATGGTGACGGGCGGCGTCGTAGGCTCCCAAGGACTCGTGTTTGGAGCGTGGGTACAGGGTCCCCGACGTCGCTATGTAGAAGTTTTTGGATTTGGAGTAGCTGTTCAAGAATTGTTCCACGTGATTCCCACTGCCCTTGGGGTATCCGGAATCCTCGTTCGAGTTCGCACTGTCAACACTGCTGGCGTCATCCGAGGTTTGGTCCTGTGGGATCAGGTTGGTCCGAGAGTTGGAGAAGGGGACGAAGTCCGGGGGAGCGAGGAGCTCGTTGGAGCTGATGTAGCTCACGTTGGGGATGGTTCTGGTGATGGAGTGAAGGTCTCCTGGCCCACTGCCAAAGCCGCTGCCCCCAACACCGCCGCCAACGCCAACACCGCCGCCCCCTACGCCAACGCCACCCCCTACGCCAACGCCAACGCCGTCGTCCTCGGGGGGACGGAACGTTGACGTGGTCGGGGCACGGTCGGAGCTCGAGTGACACACGTCCCCGTTGGAACCTTCACTCTTGTTGTGCGCAGCAGCGTCCCGCGGGTTGGTTCCTCCGATGTTGATGGAGTGTACGCGGCCGTTAGAAATGTTGAGGCCTATGAGTGCAGCGGTGTCTTGCTGGTCCACCCTCGAGGGGACCACGCTGGTAATGTGCGCGTTACTGTCCGCGTGATACGCGTCGTAGGGGCCCAGTTTTGATATACTGTCCACGTATGGCTTTGATGTGTCCTTGTTCATGTTGTTGTTGCCCTTGAAGCAGAGGCCATTGCGCCCATTCTTCCTGAAAAGGAAACCAAGTGCAGATTGTCATGCAGTGTGTGTTGGCTGCACGCTCAGTTTGTTTCAAAGACGCACAATGCACACAAAATGCCAGACCCAGAAAATGGCAAATTTAGTGTGCGTGTCTTCACGCCTATCACCTCATGAGAAACACTTTTCACATTTCGCTGAAGGCAAATTGAAATGGCATGCTGATTTTCAAGTCAAACGATCAAATTACGGGCGTTTTTAGCAGTGAGATGTGTACCTTATCGATTCAAACTGAGCTTTTTTGTTTGGTTTGGGGGTTTTAATCCATTTGGAGATGTTGATATCGCACCGTTTGAGCTTGATGATGATGAGGCAGAGGTTGAAGAGGGCGAAGACGATGACGATCCCAACGAGCACCCCGGCGACGATGATACCTGGAACAACCCACAGATACATCAACTCAAAAACAGCGTTGAAATTAAAAATGGCCTGGAATGCAGGGGGTATGTGTAACAACGGCAGAATAAGAATGGGTAAATTAGACGATTTATATGAGAGACGTGAGGCCGAATACTGTGACTGTAATTTTAAAAAGAGCGTGCCAATTTTGAAGCCATTGCCTGTGCCAGGTTTTGAGCGCAGCAATTCAAACATGCGGGTTAGCAAATCTGTTGGAGGCAAATTCTCATTCTCTGCCCATTGATTTTCCCATGTCTTCTTATCACTGAAAGACATCGTCCATTGTCAGGCGGGAGTGAAAACATTCAGTGCGCATTCCTCACATCAATTTGTACCTGGGGTTGACAATGGACTCAGTATGTGCTCACCATTATGGAGTTTCTGTTCGTTTGTGTTCGTCTGTGTGTGTACAGGTAGCAAAGAGAACCAACTCACCAGCATTGCCGTTTTTGTCTCCGACGATAATTGTTCCCGTTCCCACCGTCGTCACTCCTCCACTGGAGTTGGTCGCAGGAGTTGTGTGTGGGGGGAGCGACTCGGTCCAGTTCATGGTTCCTGAGCCTCCTGCGTCAGGGACCCCGGATCCAGGGGTCGTCAGCTCCTGCAGGGGGACCGTCGTCCGTGTGTTAGAGGTGGTTACTCCGTCGTGTGAAGAAGTGTTGACTGCTGAAGTCACTGCAATTTGCACAGAAGACGCTGTTGTTGAGTCCCCATGTTGTTGCTCAGTGCTGAATCGTCCTGCTGTTGGGTTCTTCTCACCATGTGGTGCACCCGACGACGCGAGGTCGAGGGGGCTTTGTGTGGAAAGATCGTTACCTCCAGCACCGCGAGTTGTGAGATCAAACAAGGCAGAAGAAGTTGACTCTTCCATGCTGCTTGGCCTTGCTCAAAACCGCCTCGATCTGTGGCCCATGCCGTGCACACAGTGTTTGCGTGAGCTCGCTCAATCTCGGGTGCAGTGCAGGATTTGCTTGAGCTTGTTGTGCGTGGAAACGATGGGATTTGCAAGAAAAAAAATCCGTCAATATTTTTTCTGCCTTCGTTCCTTTGGCTTTCAGTACATGTGCTCCTGAATGCAATTGAGCGAGCGACCTACTTTCCACGCGAGATGCACGGAGCAGAGGCAAAATTTATGCACCTGCCATAAAATGAATACAACTGCTCAGATGTGACTGTTCTTCAGGTACGGGTGGACAACAGAAGCGATATCGTATACACAGAGCCTATGCCTGAACACTGCCAAACTGTATGTGGCGGGAGTTACTGGGGTGTGATACTGGGGGATGAATAAAAGCAAAAAAAAACGTTCGCCTGCCATCTTGCTATTCAGAGAACCACAAAGGTTACCAAACACTACTGTTTATGGCTGTCTGGTCTGAAATGTTTTGTTGCGAGGGGACCCCTGTACAATTGAGTGATTTGCGATCTGTTTGAATTGCTATCTGTTCTTTCCTCACGCGCGTATTAGTTCCGCCTGTTGGGAGTGCGCACACATTCGTGTTTGGAGTCGGGGGCTTTTGTTGAGAAAGCCACTCGATGGGACAAGTGCCCAGCGCTTTAAAAAGCAGCAACTGAGCCCGAGTTATTTCAACAAAGAAGCGCAGAAGTGCATGAAAAAGTGAAGAACGACAAACGTGGCTCACCTGCAGATTTTGCTGCAGTTGCGGTGGTGCCTCCGGAAGTCCCTGCAGAAGGTTCTTCCGGGGACCCTGGTCCTGTGGGGGCCGCTGCTGCGGCTGTTGGGTCCGACCTGCCGCCCCCTCCTCCTCCCCCTGACCCCGTTGGGAGCCTCCCTGGATCCGTGCCTGGAACCGGCACCGCAGTCGGGGTGGTATCCAGTTCGTCCATGAGAGTCGGCGTTGTTTTAGCTCCATCAATATCCATCACACGCGTCGCGCCGTCGCTTCCCCGAGTCCCGGTGACGATCGCATAACTCGTCGTTGTCATCGCTTCGCCGCTAATAGCACCTTGGTTTAATAAAGTAGCCTCGGAACCCGATGATGTATCACTGACAGCTGAAGCACCACTTTGTCCGTGTGTATTTAGGGATGTAACAGGTTCAACAGTGGCGATATTGTTTGAATCCCAAGTCGTATGTTCCTGTGAAATCTGATGATAAACGGTGGTTGTCGCAGTGCTAGTCTCTTGCGTCGTGCGCGGGACCCTTGATGGGCCGGGACTGACCCCATCGCTTGTTGTGTGAGACCCTTGACTCGACGGGGATGAAGTGGGATCTGTGAGGGGAGAGGAATCCCAGTCGGGGATATCCCCTCCGCGCGTCCACGCTGAAGAGCCACTTGTGACTAGGGGGTGATTTAAATGCTGCGATGGGGTCTGATTTACGTCGCTGTGGTCAGCAGTGCTCGTCTCCGCAACAATGGCGGCGCTTGTTGTTGGAGGTGGCGCGCTGCTCGACTGAGCCCCTGTTGTTGTTGAGGGTCGGTGCTCGGCGGGGGGATCCACGGTCCCCTCGATCTCCCCGCTGGTGAAGCCCGACGTTGATGCGGTGGAGGAGAGCGTCGTGTCCCCGGGAACGGTCGCGGCTGGGTCGCGGTGCGGTGGCGGCGGCGGCGGCTCCGTGCCCGAGACGCGCGCGGCGGTTGTGACGGGGGCCTCGCTCTGGTCTCCGGGGGATTCAGGCGACGACGACGCAGCCGCTACAGTTTCACTCTCTGTCGATCGCCGCCCATTTGCATTCGTATCAATATTGACATTGTGCGGTGTTGAAGGCACTTCAAACAGAGCATTATATCTGTCTTTTGTGGCTCCGGTTTCGGGCCGTGTCGTTGTTTCATGCTCTGAAATATCGGTGCTGGGAATGGTAGACCCAGTTAAATTGAAAACAGGCTCCTCTCTCCGTGTGTTTGCCTCCTCCGCCGCTACTGTGGTGTCTGGCTCTTCTCCTGAGGAACCTTGCGCCTCGGTGGTAGCGCTGAAGTTTTGACTCGAGGCTGGGCTCGCAGTCGCACTTGACACAGTCGTATCGTCTGACACTGTCGTTGCTGTGGGAACACTACCTGTCGCCACGGATGAACTTGTCCAAGACCCTGCCGTCCTCACACACGCAACCGAAGGCACGACATCCAATGCCTCAGCGTTGTCTACAAAGAACGGTTTCTTCTTCACATTGACGTGGTATTTACGTGTATCTCAGCTGTAGATCTGAACAAAGCATATTGTAAAAGCCCACATACTACGCAGGGTGCCACCTCTTTCTCTAGCCTTTGGCCAATGAGACGGAAAGGTTCCACGCTGAACGTGTGTGCTCTGCTCCCTTACTTAGGGCAGGTAATTTTAGCTGTCTGACACCGAGGTAAAAAAGCGCCTACCATACTTGGCCTGCTTGGCTCCCACACCAATGATTTGACTCAGAATACCTCAAAACAAATTCCCCACAGCAATTTCTCAGACTCTGGCACTTTTATGACAGGTGTATCGCTGTGCTGATGAACACGTTTTTGTGGAACCCAGCAAGGTAAAGAAGGGTTGGTCTGAGACCCTTTCTTCAGCAAGACAAACAAATCCTTAATTGTTGAGAGATCCCCCCCCAAGCGATGCTTCTGTGCATTGATTTGCTGAGAAAACATAAACATGTATTTGCAACGAGCATTTCACGAAAAATCCATACGTTGTACACGGGACGTCATGTTTAATGTATACCGAGGAAGAGGAACGTATTCAATGATCCGTGTATGTGTTGTGCTTGATCCTTATTAGGCTGGAAAAAGTACCAAGTTCGCACATCATCCTGAATAGCCGCGTCTGTTTGTTTGGGGCCAGTGAATATTTTATGACCCTGACGCACAATGACAAGCAGATCAGAGAAGCGCTCGTGTCAAGCCGTTTTCACGTTGGTACTGTCGACGTCAAAACTTTGACATCGACAGCAGAATTTTGACGTCAACGTCAAAAAATTTAACATGATGCCCAATTGGTGGGTATCAAAAAATGGTCCAGACCATTCTTTATGACGTTGTCAAGAAAAGTTGCCATCGACGTCAAAAAATGTTGACGCCGTCACCAATGTGAAAACCCCTTTGAGAAGCGCCTTGAACTCACCTGAGATCTGCAGAAGAGTTCCCTGCGCCTCGTCCCTCCAGGCCCCGAAGTAGCGCACGAGGAAGTCGCTGGAGAAGGGCGCGGCGGAGCCCTCCCCCAGCTCTGAGCAGTAGGTCGTGTCTATCACAGCTCGGGGCATGGCGATCTGCAGCGAGTTCCCGCACACCCCGAGGGCGGTGTTGGCCGGCAGCTGCGAGCGCAGGGCGTGGGCGAAGGTGCGCTGCCCGGCGGGGATCAGCACCTCCATGGCGCAGGAGGAGGGCGGCGCCGGGTGGGCGGGGTTGGGCGGCGGCGGGTAGGAGCGGGGGAACCCGGGCGAGACGACGAACACGGAGCCGGAGGAACGCATCATGGTGACGGACTGTGAGACGCACGGGTCGAACACACGCCCTGCAAACAACACGCGTTCGGTTGGTTCGGAACCTCAAACACACACAACAAAGAAAGCAAGCCAGACGTTCAGACCGCGGAGGGATTGGCCTGTTTCATGTCGCATGTTTGCGAGCAAGTTGCGGAAAGGTTCGGAATTGACCTGTGGCCATTTTGGGGCATTTTCGTCAAATTGCACAAAATTGCGGCGCGGAAACCTGAAGCAATTTTCAAAGGGTGGATTTGCGCAGTTTGTGCTTGTGTACTTTGTACAAAGTGGTTATTTATCCTCTGTGAGCCACTTCCCAATGGCTCTGTTCAATTTGGCGCGAGCTTGCATATCCAAGGAGCAATTTTTGTCCTCCTGTTTACCAAGAGCGAGTCCACAACCCGTCATTCTTTTGGAGAAACCCCAGGAAACTTTTTTTCCGTCCGTTACACACGTATTTCAGCGTTGACAGAAACACAGCGCTTTCGGAGGCAAATGTTCATGCAAACAGCACGGGAGAGTTTATCTTGAGGGGACTTGCTGCATGAACACAGCCCTTTGCGAAAGAACAATCACATCACCTGCCTTCAATTGATCAAAACATAAAAACAAAACATATTGTCTTCATGATCAGGTGCCATTTGTTGCATATTGCTTTGCATGGGCTGCATGTGCTTGCATTTCTATTGATTAAACGTCAAGTCTATGGATCCTTTAAACTGAGCGATAATTGACTTATTGGCAACTCTCCTTTGGAAATGTGCACTTCTTTTCATCTGCAGCGTTCTGAATGATTAATGACATTTCGCTGCGGCGCGGCGCGCATCGGTCGGTCGGGCGCACAAGATGTTTTCACCGAGTCACGTTTGATTGAGCAAACGAAGCCAAATGATGAATTTTTACCTGGTAAACAGAGGTAGGTGAGGGAGAGTTTTGTAAGGTGCCCGCAGGGGCTGCGAAGGTGATCCGAGGCATCGATCCGACATCGGATCTGGTTGTTGCACGAGGTTGATATGGGTCGCAGGAGGCTCGGGGTGTCGCACGCGGCGGAAGCGGAAGTGGTTCCGTTCTGCGCATGTCCGGTCGAGTCCAGCCCGGTCACCCAGATACGACTTCCGGTCGCGCACTGCAGCGTCACGTGATCAGACGAACACTCCGCGTCCTCAGTGGCGCCACCCGGAGGAGAAACAGCAGCCATCACTGAAACAGATCCACACAATTCCTGTCAAAAGTTTGTCACCATTATTCTAATTAATGTCAACAAGGCGCATTCGGGAGGCTGGCTGATTGTAGGTTTCGTGATGCACGCACTGAGTTAGTGCGTAACCTGAATAATTGCGTTGATGCCTTCCAGCTGTAAGTTAAACATCACTCACTCACGAGGGAACAAAAAACACACTTTGATGCAAATCCAAACTTTGTGTTTCTGATCAATCGATCGTAAACTATGAATAATTAAAGTCAAATTTTTGCAGGGAATATCATTGTGTCATTGGCACACAATAAAACACATTGCGTACGAGCACACACTCGTGCAAAAGCATTCTTTTGCAACTTTTTTTCCACAGCCTTTTTGAGGTGACAAAGTAAACTGCGGTGCGCAACTATGGACAACATAACAGGAGGAAAAAAGTTGGTGCTTTACATCCCTGATCAAAGCTGAGCAAAGGAAACGAGATGTGGGAAGCTGATAACGATCTCAGCCGCCGCAGCTGCAGGGACACTCCAACTGAACAAATAAATAAACAGCTTCGTCAGTCACAGGTGGCGCGACCCTCGATGCGATCCCGGTGATACCCGAGGTTCGATCCACGCGTTGGTCGGTTCGATCTGGTCTGATCTTTGCACACGTGTTGTGCTGATGAGGTATCGGAGGCAGATGACGGCCGTTGGGCTGACGGTGCGAGAGCACGTGCAGAATCCATAGCCCCAGAACAGGACGTTGAAGAGTCCAGATCTTGGGGAAGAGCTTTGTCACGTTTTCACGTTTTTACGTGTTTCAGTGGTCCTCTGAAGCGTTGCATCGTGCTGCCCCATCGTGCTGTTGGGCATTGGGTCAGCATTGGGCTGCTTTTGCATCACCCCAACTGCTCCCAGAGTGGTTGGGGTGACACAACATCAGTAGCCTCCATACAAACCAAATGGGGCGATGCAACAGCACAACAGGGCAACATGACGCTGGTTGCGGCGTCGCTGGGAGTGTGTTCCCAGCCTGAATGAAGGCCTTTTCGTGGGTTTACATTTGGGTGTCACACCTGCATTCCTGCACAGCTCTGCGACACACGCTTAGTGTGTCTCCTGAGCATCGTGGGAGGTGGAGGGGACGTGTGAACATCACATGTGAGAGACAACGAAAAGTGTTTTAATTTCTCGTTTGCGTGTCTGGTTCTTCGGCGTACCTGTGTTTGTGAGTGGCAAGAGACAGGTTTCGGTTTGTCACGAGCTTTGAAGCAATTTTCTGCAGTCCCACTATGCTGCTGCAATCCACACATGCAACAATGCCTGGTCCATGTAAAGAAGCAGCCAAAAAAAGAAAAATTATTTTGAACGCTTCTGCGCAAGGTGTCGACAGCAAAACACCATCCTTCATTTCATCAAACTTGCAGGCTTTTGTGCAGCTGGCTTTTGTCTGACCCGACGCTTGACTCGAGGCTGTTTTGGCCACAATTTATCACAACAGGCGGAATGGGCTTGATGTCCTTCGCGGTTCTGAATGAAAGTCTTCTTCAAAAATTCATACTGATCCCCGCTGGTTGTGCACGTGTGTTTGAGTGTTGTCTGATGAGTGGACAGAATCGATGGATCCAAGCATACACTGACACTCGTCCTCAGCAACACACACACGAAGCGATGAGGAGGAAATGTCACTTTTTTATTACACTAAAAGCGAGAAACTCATAAAACCTGGGATGATGTTTCGCTCTTTGAAACACGATCACATCAAAGGTCATTGTTTGAATTGAGCTATAGTCACAAGTTGGCGTTGCGCCAAAACTTGACGTAGAATTTATGTTCATCATCAACCTCCAAAATTTTGGAGTCCAAAAATTTTCAATTTTGGGCACCAAAAACAAGCAGTGGTTTGTTGCGACTGCGCTGTGCAGCCTCACCCCGCTTCACTAAGCAATACATCAACGTCGAGTCTCTGTCGATAGTTTAATGACTTCTCAACAGCCCCAGCTCTGTCCGTTCCGTTTCCCTCCACTCAGCCCCGCCACTCAACCGTGTCCGGACTTTTTTTTCCGTTCTTTGTCACCGCCATTGATTTGAAAATTGAATCGATGGCGAGAGACACACAATCTCTAATTATGACATCAATCATCGGTGGAATTCGAAGGGAAAAGTCACCGTTTTCCCATCCACCCCCAGTTTGTTTTGTGTCACATTGTAACACGCCAGCTGGGTTCTGAGTCGATGTGTCTTGGACTTCCCTTCAGGAATTTCAAATTACAGCCCTGGCACCGCAAGCATGTGATCAATTACGAGATATTTCGATATCCAATATTGCCTCGGGCGCCGGATTGTCACGCAAACTCTCGTGGTCCGACGGCGGTTTCGAGAATTTGTTTTTTCGTACCTTGTCTTGCCTCAATTCTGAGAGGCAGGTCCCAACACAATGTTGTTGAATCTGCAGAACCTGTCTGTCATCAAACGCAACTTAGTGGTTCACGTCAACGCGTGACCTTGAGGTTGCCTCACAATCTCCATGGCAACCTGTCAGAACACCCCAACCCCGCTCCACAGGGCGACGTTTGCACTCAACCTTTGTTGTCACACGTGAAGGGTCAATCCTTAAATGCGTGTGACGCGTATCGGTGCTGCAGTTTTCAATTCAGCACCTGGGGTCAATTTCAGCGGGATCAGTTCTGAGGAAGTTTTGACGTTTTGCGCCCTGGAACACAAGGTCTGCATGAAGTTGGCTTCATCTAGAGCTGCGGCAAACTTGTTGCGTTCTGTGTTTTGCCGCAAAATGTTGGGCGGCATCAAAATTTAACATGACGCCCAATGCGACCCAGGTTGCTTTCCACAGACAACCGATGGGAGCCAAGTCTTGACGCAAAAAAATTTCGGACACGGCACTCAATGGTGACCTCATTCCGCTGCCGCTGCCGCAGTTTCTGTATGAAGTCACCTTGAGGCGATGCACCAACGCCGCTGCAGGCCGGCGTGTTGAAGGGCGGAACAGCGACGCTGACGCCGCCGCTGACGCCGACGCCCCCTCCCGGGAGAGCGTCACAGCTTCCGCCGCGACCAATCCGTCTCGCCTGCGTGTCTCCGAACAAAACCCTCACGCGTACACTGCAGGACAATACCGTCTCCTGTGCTGTTGCCATCCATTATACCTAATGGCTAATCGAGTTGATGTCGAGTTAATAACACAGCTCACCAACGAAGCCGTCACTTTACTGTAACCTGCCTCCACTTGCCCAGCGTCACCCGACAGTAATTCCAACGCTTTGAAAGTTTGATGAAAATTGTCGTGTTCAATTTTGCGTGAATTCCCATCAAATTTGCATATTTTCCTTCTGCCTGTCTGTTTCTCACCGATCTTTGATTTGGTGGCGTCACTAAAACAATGGCGTAGTTTTGCCGTGATTGAAAAAAACGCACTCGACACGCACCAAGGGCACAAGTTCGTTGCTCCTCACGCGATCTCTGACGTGCATACTTCACCGCAGACTAAGCAATGCTGAAAACCTTGTTTTTGCTGGACATAAACAAGGTAAAAAGTGCTGTTAGCTGCCGTGTCATGGCATCGCTTCTGGCTGCCCACCACGTAGCCACTTTCGCCACAGATGTTGCAGAAGGCAAAAAGTTCCTTCAATTGCTCGACACACGTGACATTTTGGAAACAACAGAAGTCTCCGCATACTTCGGTCGACGATAACGTTTATTGATTCAAATTCGCCCCCAGGCTAAAATTTGATAAATTTGCACAAAATTAGTTGTTCCGTTGTGCGAATGTCCCGCGATGGCGCGTTGTGACAATGCAGCTGCTGTGGGGGCTCGAGGTGCTCAATTAAAACCGCGCCGAGAGACCCCGGGGGGCCTCACCTTGAACGTCCCCGGGAAAATGTTCTCACTCTGAAAACCGAACCGACAACATGAAATGCCTCTTGACAACTTCACTTGAACAACGGGCTTGACAGCAGCACAGTGACACATTGCATGCGGTGAACACAAGTTTCATGAATAGAACCTTGAATTTTCCGTGGTTGTCGCCTTGGAGCCCATCGAGAGACGGGAAAGTTTTAACGTGGTTCTCCAGAACACTCAACTTCTCTCCAGAAAGTCTAAAATTGATCGCGGTTTCTCTGCGCAAAATCCGAAGCTAAGAAAGGTAGTGTTTGCCTCATCATGTTTCTTTCTTTAACTTTTTGCTCCCTTTCTGTCGTGGACCCATGTCGCTATTTGTACTGGTACGTGTTCTGAGCCCTTTGCAAATCTTTGGAGCGAACCTAAGCAGGTCTTGTGGTTCGATTGTTGCTTTTTACACCGTTCATCCCACGAGGTGAGCTTTACGCAAGGTGGTTTTGTCTTCGGTATGGCCTGTTAAGTTCCAAGATGCTTGGCACCAAACATGCTAAAGCACCACTTGGTCAGAGACCCAAACAACTTCAAGAAGCTTTCAGGCTTTTCAAATGCACCTCTTTGCGTGCAAACAATATTTGAGCAAAACAACTTCCACAAGATCCATAAGTACCACCAGTCAGCTGAAAAGACAGGAGTCCGAGTACTTAGAGTCACGTACACGCACAACAAAATCGATTCAAGCCATTTTGAAAAGACCCGACAAAAGACCATTGACGTTGCCGCGGTGTATACAACACCCACTCCAAAGTACATCGCGAGTATACACCAAGCAGAACATGCAATTTGTTGCCAAGATACTGTCTTGGTGTTGTTCTTCACCTCTGTAGCTCATCGCAGTTCAAAGAAAAGCGCGAAAAATTTTGGAATCCCATCGCCACACTCAGGTCAACTTTCACTCCTGAACGCAGCGCATGCACCAAACCAACACATCAGTTTTTACCTGCAAAGACTGTCCCCGGTGGCGCGATCCACTATAACTTTTCAAATCCTGTGATGTTTTGGACATGTAGTAGGATGAAGGAGTTCTCGCAGTGATACACAAGTCGTTTTCTCTGTGTCAGTGTGAGGATGATGCTGTGTGCGCGCACCACCACCGTGGCCGCCTCAGCGCCGCAGCCTCCCTGATGCTGAAATCATCCGTCTCTTTGTGCGTTGTTGTCCTCGTGATTGAGCGCTGTACGTGGCTCCGATTTAACGAGCAGTGAATTCCTCTGCCTCTCCATCAAACAAGGCGCAAAAAAAAAATCAAATGCGCACGTGCGTGCGAAGTGAGTTCTCTTTGTGCACTCGCGTTTGAATACACGTTGTGAACGTACGCATACACGGCAGATAGGTGTTGTCCTGCGCGTGCATACATTTAACGTTTTGGGCGGAGGCGCCAAACTGTCCCCTTGTGCAAAACGGTTGTGAGGTTGAAATTTCAGTTGGCGGTTCTTGCACAATGGCGCAAAAATTCTCCACCCATATTTTTTTACTTCTATACAACTCTGCGATCACAAACCTGTCGTATGTGCTCGCATCATGGTAGAAATGGGTTCTCACCTCACAAAAAGGGTTCCTGTTCGATTGCATAACTCCTTTCTCAACCAAAGGTCTTGAAAAAGTCATGGTGTGATTTCACAAGAACCAAAACGGAGAAGTGTGAGAACCCTGTCGTTCTTGCGTTGTGTGCATCTCCAATTCCAGGTACACATGTTGTACACATAATCCTGCAGTTTGGTTTGAAGCATCACTCCACTGCAGCGAGGGGCGATCAATCTCACTTCGATTTGACCCTGTAGCTTCCGCGGGATGAGCGAAGTCATCAATCTACACCGCGCCAGGCTACAACTGACTTGTTCAACTCCACATTCAGCGCTGTCAATAGGGCGTTGCGATTTGAAAAAAAGACAACACTGGCGCCTGCAAATCCCAAGCAACACAACACAACCACAAACAAACGGTCTGTTCGTGCAAGTGAAACGCGTCATTCTGGTCGCGAACAGTTCGGGACTTTTTGTCCGAAACAAATTCTTGAATTGTCTGGAACTGAGGGTTCCAAGTTGGAAAACGTCCGTTCTCGTCTCGTTCTTGTTGATGAAGTTTTGTTGGATCGTCAGGTGTCTTCGACTAAAGGCCCAAGGGAACCTAAGCAATTGTCCTCACGCCTCCTCCCTTGGAAACCCTTTGCAAGCCTTCCCACGAGGCAGAAGTACTTTCCTGCGAGGCAGCACCCGTGTGCGGAGTGACCAGGATGGCCACTCTGAAGGTGCGGACGAGCATCGTGCACCTTTGCTGTTGAACATTCGCAGGGTATTTTCCCGCAGAACCAAACACCACGGCAACTTTGATTTTGTGTAACTTTTTTTGTGTGAACAGTCACGCAGGGTCAGCTGTTGCATTTGCATTCGTGTTGACAACAAGGACAACGCGTGTTCAACACGATGTCGTGCGGCGCGTCAAATTCCGCTTTGTGTGTGGCTGTCTGAATTCATTCCCCCCGAGACAAAAGAATCTTTGGAGCGCACCGGATGTCAATCACAGCACAGGATAAACCCGTTCCAAAATAGTCTGCTCGGTGTTGCCACAACACGTCGGGATTATTCACCCAAAACCCATTGATCCGGCAGCGCGCGCGCAGTGAGGCGAATACAATCAAAATTTCACCACACACATACTTCCAACAAAGTACTGCTTGACAATCACCTGACCTAAACTCCCCAGGTAGTTTACAAATTTGATCCGTGTGGGAGGATCAGATTGGCCCAGGTGCTCACAATCATAAAAAAACACCCAGCAGGAATGTTCCCAGAATGGAATTGTTGACACGCAGCAAAACAAACAGCACTCAATGGACTCACCTTGGCTTCAATCATGAATTGTCCATTGCGTCCTGTGTCCAACAGACTCAGCTGGGCCCCCGGGTCGGGTCCACGATCGGGAGACTCACTCCTGTGGGAAAACAGATCGCATTCCGCGTCATCGCACTCATCTCACGACAGGCAGCCCGGGACAGCTTCAGACTCCCGTCCTGTTTGTTTTTTCCTTTGCCAAAACAGCAGCTTCCTCCGTTTCCTTCGCACAGCTTCAAAAGTTACATCTATTCCCAGGATCTTGTTCCAGTCGAGGCGCGCTTGAGTGATAAATGGGGAACTGTCCGAGGAATGCGACAAAAATTCCGCTTTGAGAAAAAGCCTTGGCCCCGCTGTCACCGTTGACAAGTCAGTGCGTGCTTTGCAAGCTGAAGGTGACTTCCATTCAGTTTTTAATCGTGCCCATGCTTTGTGACTGAATGCATTCAACCATGATGTGCACAGTCCAAAATCGATTCACAAATAGGACACGCCCCGATACTGATTTCTTCCGTTGTGGTTGTGGTATGACCCTGAGAAAGAAACCTGCAGTGCTTTGGAGTGTTTTCCCACCTTTTTGGAGGTTGTAACAAATTGCATTGCTTTGTCACGTGTGGTGGTGTTTTTTTTTTCATTTTTTATACCCCGCCATAACAGCTTCTTGCAACTACAACTGTTGCACCAATCACCTGATGCGGTTCACAGTTGCCATGAAAACATAAAAAGTAAAAAGTTGCCATGGAGAAATTGGTTGAAAGTCCCAATGATGTTGGTGATGACAAAAAGAAATTTTGTCAATGCAACTGAAATATGATATCCCAATCTTAAAGAAGCAATAACTCATTTTCCACTCTTGCAGTTGTGTTGTATAAAACCGTGCAATTTAATGGGCATAATTTTTCTCATCGATCATAAATATCTTATTCACGCGTCTTACGCAAAGGATCGAATCGAAAACGAGGCGCTCGATGTTTCGGTTGAGCGCGGAAAACGCGCGCGGTGGAAATGTTTATTTTTTGTGGAATTAAGCCTTCCATTCATTTTGCAGACACCAGTGATTTACAACAATGCAGAGATGTTTATCTTCGCTGGCAACTGCAGCAAATCTATTGGAGCAAGTTCGTTTATTCCACGGTGCACGCAACGCACGCATGCGCGCTCGCACGCAAAACGGGAAAGAACACGCAGTGCTGCAGCCAGGTCAACACACCGTGAAAAAGGTTCTGGCTTCAATACACACATCATGAGAAAAAGCAGATTGGCAATTTTGTGAGTGCATCGGATTGGAATTGGGTTCGGGATCTATCAGGTGGTTGTGACCCGAAGCTGTTTGGGGGGGGACAAAGTATTAGAGAGTTTTCGATGCACAACGCCCGACCTTCCGCCCGGCCCTCCGCCCAGCGCGACACCGCGTTTCTCCCGCGGGGGGGTGGGGCGGGCAGGGGGCCGACTTTGATTTTAGACTCTCCATGCGGGAATGCAGGAGTAGCGGGATTTTTTATGCATTGCAACGGGGTTCACACCATTTTCGCTGTGGACTGGAAGTTTCTCCATTGTGTGGACGCCGCTTTGTTTTGCTGTGTAAAAAGGTAAAATTCACGATATATTAAGCTTAATATTGATCTCTGAATGAAGCAGATGTAAAGTACAATGGATCTGGATCACATTGGTGTTGTTTTTGGAAGCATATGTTGAGAATTTGATGACTAATTGAAGTGAAACGGTTTGGGTGAAACTCGAGTGCATATGTACTTAGATCTACATTGTGTTTGCAGAACGAGCATCAGTGTTGTCACGTCAGTCGTCTACATTCTGGTCCCCCCGTGAAGCTCAGTGTTAACATTGCAAGGGTGAGTGAAAAGAAAAACATGGTTGAAGTGTGCGTGTGTGTGTGTGTGTGCTTGGAGGTGGGCGTGGGTGTGATTGTGTGGGCGTGGGCATGGGCGTGGGCGTCAAAATGCATATGTGTAAATTTTGTACTTCAGGTCCGTTTTCAGATGTTTTTGTTTTTGTCTCATTTGCAATTTTGTTTGCAGGCGCGTGGAACAACTGTACCAGTGCGGATTCGCTGGGTTTCGTCCGCGTGAGTGCTGCTCTACCATGCCCACATTACGCCAAGCTTGTGCAGGTAATTGTGCAAAAGACTGGCAAATCTGTTTGGTTTTTTTTTTGCAGGTCATTGTGTGCACATGAGCACAGTTGTGTTCGGTGAAAACAAAATGAAACAGTTGTCATGAAGTGCACAAGAATCTGCTGAGAATTTTGAGTATAATATCGAAAAAAACAAGAACAGTGAGGACAACCTGATGACAGTAGTGACACGCGCCACGCGTGAAACCCGTGATTTTGCAAGTGCCAATTTTTTGATTGTATTCATGGTGTGTATGGTGAGGAATTAAATCAACGATTTTTTGACAGGTGCTGCAGTTCGAGCACGACGTGTGACAAGTACGTTCAGCAGTTCCCACCTGGCAATAGATGCACGTGATCTTCAGCCTGTGGAGTGACACGGTGGGTACTTACAATGCGTTGTGACGCAAGTGCAGGAGTAGCAAGCCGTGTGTGACAATGGGTTCCTATGTAAGGAAATGACTGCATTGAATGCAGGAGTATTGCAACAATGTGTAATTGTTGAAGTGCGATATATTTTACTTTTATCATTTTCGTTCTCCATTCAGGTTGTGTTCCTGTTGGTTCCTGTTGGGTGTTTGGCCGTTTCATTGAGATGTTCACTGTCAAAGACTTGGCTGCGTTTCCTGCAACTGCAACTGCATTCAGCGACTCTGAAGAAGTGGCCAGTGCGGTTGCTGACTATGGATTGGAGGTGGATATTTCAACGTGTGCTGCATGTCCCAGTATTTCATCCATGATGCAGTTGCCACATGTGTTTGCTCATAAGTATTGCGGAATGGAAATGTTGGAATGTGGAAAGGAAGAGTGGCAAATCTGCCAACTTGTGTCAAACTTTGTCAAGGAAAACAAGAAAGAATTGGAAGACGCAACACAAGAGTACTTCAAGCAAGGGTGTTCAAAACTGAAATCTGTTGTCAGGTACGTGACGGCATTATCCAAATGTTTCCAGGCGCCCAATGCGCTACAGATGTACTTGTTGGCCTGAACCTGCAATGCTCACACGCGTGTTTTCTTCAAAGATTTCATCTGGAGCACTGTGTGGAATGATCTGTCATTCTATGTAGCTGTCAACATTGTGGTTGTTGGTTCTCAATTCGTTCTTCTGTGCAGTCATGAAGAGGAAATGGTCAAAACCGTGATTGGGGAAGTGCGCATGTTGATGGATTGCAAGGTTGCCAGCATGGGCTCAGATTTGGATGTTGGCGACTCTGACTTTGACAGCGAGGTGGGAGAAGACAGTGCTTTGTTGTACTCTGATGCTGACAGTGAAACAGACAGCATCTGCGAGAAATTGGTCACGGGTTGTTCAGTTGTACTGAAACATTTGATGTTGTATGAAGCATTTCCAACACTGTGCCTGCGTATGTCCGTACCAGTGGAGCGTTTGTCGCGATCTCTTCTGTATCCAGGGAGAGTTTTCAAAAGTGAGAGAATACCCAAGTCAACATTGTACCCAGGTCGTGTCTTCAAGGGTGTGCAAGTTCCAAACTGGACGCAATGTACTGTACCTCGCGAGCGTGCATCTGTGAGCTCTAAACTGCCAGGCTGTATTTTCAGTGCACATTCCAAACCAGTTGAACATGTCTCTGTGAGCAGTAGGCTGCCCGGTCGCATTTTTACTGCCCATTCCAAACCACAGATGAACTGGACTGCATGTACTGTTCCACAGGAGAAAGTACCGATGTCAGTCAGGAAACCAGGCGTCAAGTTTTCGTCAACATACAAACAGAAGGTCACTTCTCCTGTCCCCAAGATGTTTCAACCTGCATTGAGCTTGACCAGGGTGATGCGCAAAAGTCAGGGCAGTCTTGCACCAGTTCTTATGTTTCAGTGTCGTGTGTGCAAGAACAGAGTTGATGATTCACGTGTCCAATTGAAGCGTCATGTAGAGACTGTGCATGGCCTGTACACGTGCAAAAATGCACACTGTGTGGCAGCTTTCAAGTCTCAGTCTGCACGTGACATTCATGCGTCTGTTCACATGCGCAAGGTTCGCAAGTGTGATCATTGTTCTGAACAATTTGCTCACCGTTTCGCACTTCATTGCCACATGACTCTTCATGCGAAACGTTGTGCTCACAAGTGCAAAATATGCGGCCACAGTTACTTCAGGCCTCAGGACCTGAAGGAGCACATCAGCACAGCGCATGAAAGTGTGACATTTCCATGTCAGTTGTGTCAGTACAGAGGCAAATCCAAGAGAGCACTCAAGCAGCATGAGCTTATTCACTAAGCTCCTTCTTACAGTTGCGATTTTTGCTCTCAG
>JAAUXT010147739.1_pt1 | contig 19739 bp, 21 predicted proteins | sample 7278171 | NCBI WGS metagenome assembly JAAUXT01 (sample SAMN14350112, study PRJNA611818) | marine sediment metagenome | isolation source: surface marine sediment (1.8m) | place: French Polynesia: Moorea | collected 2018-08 | reverse complement strand
GAATGTTTGATTTTTCATTTTTGTAACTTTCTGTTCTTTTGGTTCTGTTAAAATTGAGTGCAATAGAAGCTCCCAAGAGATTTAGTTTCAAAACGCACAGCCCACAAATTTCGTGACATGCCGAAAATCACCCTGATGTCCAAATTTTGGACGTCATGTTTCTCTGTTGTTCTAGGGCCAGTGCAAACACCTCAGATTTGTATAATTTGTCCCGGATTGGGATGCATAACCTGGTACTATGGAGACAGAGTCAAAATGAGCATATTACACAAGTGGCTTGATCAAAGGAAGGGGGAGGGGATCCTTTCAGCTGGGCCTCTTTGACACTGGGTGGTTCTGGGCCTTGACAAATTGGACACACTTCAGCATGAACACTATTTATAGAAGCTTGGGTGAACCACTGGTGAAGTTGTGCGACTAAGTCCCTGGGTTGCAGCCAGGGTAAATTCAGCTACAGGGACACATGGCATGTCGAGCTTGGGCATTCCCAGGATGTATACATTCCCAACTTTTGACCTTGAATTTCTACACATGAGCATGTGTCACACACATGAATTGAACTGTTTCTTGTGAAAATGTCTGCATTGGGAAGTGACTTGGTGTGTGACATAAATCTTCATGGTTTGTGTTCAAAGTCATAACTTCCTCATGACCCTGTTGATAGAAACTTTTCTTGCAAGTACCCAGGGGTCTTTGTGTCAAGAGATGCTGTTCGATTTACAATTCCCCATCCGAGAATTCTGGGACTCTCCACCCGAGAGCCCCAAGCTTTGTCGGATTCTCAGATGTCCTCTCAGATCCTCTTGGATGAAAATGCTACTCGATTAACACTCTCGGATCTCGAGAATTGTCAAATTCTCGGATTCTGGAGTGTGAATTGAACAGCATCAGATATAGGCCAAAGGTTTTGCAAACATAAGTACAAGCAACAAACACCTTTCTAAAGCAATGTACAATTTGCTGAATTTTATTTGACAACATTGTTGATTTTAAATCTTGAGTGTTCACTTGAATTTTGAATACAGGAAACTTCGTTGACAGCACTTTGATTGATTTCTTTGAGAACAATCAAATGAAGGAGTTTTAATTTCTCCTTGGACGCATGTGTTGATAGGGCACAGCATAGGAGTGAGCTGATGCATTCTGGGGCACACAATCAATTTGCCTTGTTTCTGTTGTCTCACCTTCCCCTGAGGAATGATGGCCAGTTGGATCATTCTGTTCTCTGTCTGGGTCTGGTTGATATGGTTCAGGAAAAATTGAACTGACTTGAGATGCACCAGATAATTGTCTCATTTCAATGCCCTGCCCTGCCCTCAAGCTATCATTATCTGTTGGTTGGATGATGGTTGAATCAGGTTCAGGAAATATAGAGCTGATTTGAGACAGAACAGAAGATTGAATTCTTTCAATTGGCTGCCCTTGTGCTGAAGACCCATGACCTGCCTGCTGGAAATGAGGATTATTGTGACGACTTGGTGTATGTGGGGAAGGCCTTGGCAAATTTAAATTGCTTTGGGACCTGGCAATGTGACAAGAAGTGGCAGATTGATTGGATAATACAGCAACTCTGGGGTGAAGGATTCTGGGACGGTCTGAGTGCTGAGTGTTGGTGTTGAGGGTTGGACCAGGGCTGACGCTGATTGATTCATATCCATCATTGTCTTCTCCCTCTGGTCCTGCTCTGCAGCTGTTGTTGCCTGGTTTCTTGGCTTTCCTGCTTGTAAAATGATATCCCATCATATATCCCTCACATAAGAAGTTTAACAATGCACATTTTGTGGCTTTCTGTAAAAAAAAGTCAGTTTTGATGTGCATGTGTGCATGGGAAAACTTACCCACTGATATATCGGAAAACCATGACAGAAAGAATTCCACTGATCTTGACAATCAATAGAGCTGCAACCCCAAGTACAATCCAGACTGGAGTCAAATCTGTAATGTGAGCATCTGTCAGCATTCTGTTGTAGCCACATCACCCATTCGTTCTGGTGCTTGTCATGTGAGATATTCACACATATTTGACCAAAGACAACCACACCGACAGAGTGTTCCAGTTTTTGAAATTAAATGTGTGATTTTCAAATGTGCCTGAGGACTGAAAAATTCACCCACCCTTGCCAGCTCCTCGACTTTCTCCTGCAAACGTTGTTGTCGATGTTGTTGGGTTCAGACTGTCATCAGACTCACCACCTGTGGAATGGGAAGAATAAGGAATTAATGTTTTCAGTTTTGCCTGACGTTGACACAAATAGAGTTCTTGCAAGGACGAGCTCACCAATGCTTTGTCCATTGGTCTGCATTTCTGTGGATTCTATAACAATAGCAGTTGTTGCTTCAGGAGTTGTCATTGGAGCCAGTGCCTCTGAAAATTGTTCAAAAAAGTCTATTAGCTGGCAAAATATGTGTGCAGAGTTTGACTGCTGGGAGAAAGGAAAAGGAAAAAAAATCAGTCCTGTTCAATACTCAAAAACAAAATAACAACATGCATCTGTCATCTGTATTTGTTTCTTTTTCTTTTTAAAATCCATACATCTGTCCACTGCAAAAATACTACAGAACAGGATGCCACCTGTGCAACTTGGTTTTCTTGTCCAGGCTCTGTTGCTTTGACATGTGATGGTTCCACTGGTTCCATCATAGCAGCTGTAGGTCACCTGAGAACCTCGGTTGTAGGGTCCAGTGTACCTGGTCCTTGATGAAAATGGAACACCTCCTGGTTCTGGACAATCTCCTGAACAAGACACATTTTGGACATTTTTAGTTCATGCAAATTTAGTTGTCTTTTCAACATGATTTTCCAACACATATCAGGGTTATGTCCCACTTCCAGGATGTTTGCAAAATGAAGATAAAAAAAATTGCATTTGCTCAGTTTCATCCACACTGACACACGTCGGAAACTGTTACGATTTCTAACGTACAAAACACAAGATCATATGTCCAGACTCACCTGGTTGGGCACAACTCAGGGAGTTCCAGGCTCCCCCAGCAGCACAAATTGGTGGGAAATGCTTGGATGTGTGCAGTGTGATAAAGAATGTTATGGTTCCCAGTTGATGTTCGTGTTGCAGCCAGCACATAGCCAGGCAGTTCCACTGGTTTGTCTGTAAATGGTCATCACTCATACCTAACTTTAGTGGAGACCTGGCCAGATTCACCAGAAGGTCAGGATTCAGATTTACCAATTTGTTACCTGCTAGAAGCAGGATTCTGAGGGAGAAAAGAGAATCAAAGGCTCCATCTGGGATGTACTCAATCTGATTTTGATTCAGCAGCAACATTTCAAGATTGTGCAAGTTTTTGAAAATTCCAGATTCAATGGTGGTCAGCTGATTTCCCCAAAGATACAGAATTTTCAGATATTGGAGATCAGCAAATGTTCCTGCTGCAATGCTTGATATTCTGTTGTTGTGCAGGTAGACTTTCACCAAGGCTGTCAGACCCCTGAAAGTTTCTTGTTCAATCAAAGATATACTGTTGTTGTAGAGGTAGAGTACATTCAGAAATGTAAGACCTTGGAAAATGTCTTTTTCCAGATATGAAAGTTTGTTGCTGTATAGCCACAATCCCTGAAGTGACACCAGTCCTCTAAAAGTTTCCTTGTCAAGGGATGAAATTGTATTACTGCTCAATGTCAGATTTTGAAGTGACCTGAGCCCTTGAAATGCATGTCTGTCAATGCTGGAAATTATATTATTTCTCAATGCAAGTTGCTGCAGTGATACCATTCCCCTGAAAGTTTCTCCATGCAGAGAAGAAATCTGATTATGAGACAGTGTGAGAAATGTGCACTGAGTCAGATGGCTGAAGACTCCAGCAGGAACAGAGGTGATGGAATTGCAGTGTAGATTGACAATCAGAGCCTTGGAAGGAATGTCACGTGGTACATGCGTCAGCCTCTGACAGCTTCTGAAGAACCTTCTGACTCGGACATAGTCATCACCACATGAGTCAGGTTCTGGGCAGGTGGCACCAACACTCAATGGAACAGCCAGTAAACCTGGTTGGTAGAACATAATGAAGAATACAGATGCACTCATTTTAAAAACTGAAAGCAAGAAACAAATTCATAGATTGAGTTCAGTGATACAGTCAACAAGACGCAAAAGCTCATTTCATTCACTCACACATGCAGAGAAGAAAGCATTGCATTTTTTTCTATAATTTTATGTCCTTTTTATGTTTCTTTTAATTTTTACAGTCTTGCTACTTCAAGATGTTGTGTAACTGAGCCCCATGTGCTTCGCTCGTTCTTTCTTCATGTCTTTCCATCCTGAGATTCCAATGTTCACAAGTCAAGCAAGACAAATGAATTCACTTGTACAGAGATCTATGGAATCTGGTTTTGTTCATTAATCGAGAGTTTTTAGATATGAGTCAAACTCTGTAACTCGGGAAATAACCCTTGCTTCAAACCCAACCATGGTTCTAAACAGACCAGCAAATTTCCCTTCCTCGTTTCTGTGTTCAACCCTGGGATTTCCACACGATGTAGGAAGTCATGAACGGAGACAAAAATACCCACCAACCAAGGTGGTCAAAACGAATTCAGACATAAGGTGTTCAGATAGCGACACTCAAATTTCACTGTTACACCGTGGCCATTCCTCTTTACCTGCAAAAGGTGTATGCGAGCATCCCGTATCAAGTGTGTGCAATTGCTTGAAAAACCTTTGTCTGATGTGAATCTTGTGACCTGTCCTTGCAGAGAAATTCCTTCCCTCTGCTCAGGAAGGTTAGAACCAGGAGGTGGCCCCCTTCCCCTTGAAGGAAAATATGCAAGGGGTTCAGGCTGTTTCTCTTGCAGCAAGAATGTCCTTCCTCAGACAAACAGAGTCCTATATCAGTGACACGGCAGTTTTTTGTCTGAACTGTTGTGTGTTCTTTTGCGCTCATCTATGATGCTGTTTACAAGCCCAGCTTCACCTATAAATGTATGTACCAAGACTAGGTCAGCCTTTGTGTGCACTCTGTGTGCATATCTGACAGAATGAGGTACTGCCAAGGTGTCCAAGTGTAGGTCAATGGAAAAATAGGTGTGATGCTCATAAACTATACTGCTACGCCCCGGAGCAGCTGAATGACTGCTGCCCTGAAGCTGGCAAGGATAAAGCCACAAAAAAAGAGAACCCAACATTTATGTTACATTTTTTATTTTGGGGGAATTGGAGACATGTGCACAGAAATGTGAAATAGCTTTTTTGTCTGAATTTGCATCACAGAAGGAAGCATTTCAACCTTTTTAATGTGTACATCAAAGGGTTATCCAAATGTTTTTTTTGCCCACACATTTTCAAGGCAATGCAAAATCTCACACAGCCAAAACAAGAGGCTTGGAATGTGCTGACACAACTTCAATTTGCAACAAAAGCATTTTGGAAGAACTCACTTCATCTCAGCAGCAACCTTTGAGTAAACATTGACAAAATCACCGTGACACATTGTTGACCTTCAAATTGAAAAGGATCACCAGAAGCATTTGATCTTGTCTGCCTGGACATCTGACAATGTTTGGACATTTGAAAGCGGTAAGTACAGTGCACAATTTGTGGTTCAGCTTCTTCTGTTCTGGAAACAACCTTTGGCATCAAAGTATCATTGACAAAAAAAACACAAGGTTCGTCAAAGACAGCAAAAGTCTTCTCAGAACTTGAAGTAATTGTTTTCCACCATCACAAGCAGCTGATCTTGGAGACAATGTTGTTCAGTCATCAATCTCATGATACAGATGGTCATCAATTCCAAATGAGACATTTGTGTAAGGCTCCAAAAACACAGAACCTAAGCCCAAACGACCATCATGGGGCTGTGGTTGGAGATACCCACTGGTGTTCTGAGCAGGGCTGACAGGCTTGGGTGTTTTGGCAGGCATTATGCTGAGAGGTGTGTAGCCTTCATTTTCTTCTCCCTCTGTCCCTGGTCTTGCAGCCTTGGCTCTCTTCCTCTTCTGATTCCTGTGTGTGGAATTTAACTTGTTTGTTTCATTATGCAACTCACCACAAGTAAATATCCTATGTGCAACTTTGGATAAAACAGATCACTTGAAATGAAGCAACTATGACTATTTTCCAAAGTCAAGTCGCGCAAATGTTCAGCTTCTTGTTCTGGTCTCAAAATGTACTGACCTCTTCACGCAAATAGCCACAATGACAACTGTGGTAATGATGATCAGTGGAACTCCAATACCAACTCCAACCCACACAGGGAGCAAATCTGAGGAAAAAAGCATCAAGTCTTGTATCTATGTCAGAGCAGGAAGGCATCGATACAAACGAACCAGGCTGTACAAATTTCAGGTACAAAATGATTTTTCATAGAACAAAGTAAACATTTCCTTTAAACTAGATCAGCACTGAGAAACATGTGAACACCAACAACAAAGTTCTTGTTGAAAGTAAAATTACTAAAAGATGTGATGCGGAACACTTTGGCAAATTGTTGACGCAGTTTCAGCATTTATCTCAAAAGACAGAAGTGGGATGGTTTCAGACACTCACCACTCTTTTGTTGACTTGCAGGAGTTGTGGACGTCTCAGGAACCCCAGTCTTTGTTGGAGTGGAAGGACTTGTGGATACCTCAGATTCTCTGTCAATTGGTGGAGTGGGAACACTCACATACCGTGTTGTGATTGGAGATGGTGACGCTTCTGGTGAAGGAAATGTCTCTGCAGGAGCTGGAGTGTCTGCAAAATGTGGTTTTGTTTCACATTTAAAACACTTTTTGAGTGAATGACAATGGGAAACAAACACAAACCATAACATTGAAACAAACAAGCAAAATATCTTCATGAAAGAATTAAAAAACTCCTGAAACTGATTTTGTCAGAAATAAAGACAAATGAGTGATGCCAAGCAGGAAAATGTTACTTGAACAAATTGGCATTTGGCTCCAGGTCCCACTCCTCTGACAGGTGATGGTTGCACCTCCTTCTCCATGAAAACAGCTGTAGGTCACCTGATCACCTGGGTTGTAGGGTCCATTGTATTTAGTCCTTCTGGAGAATAGGACACCTCCAGGTTCTGCACAAACACCTGAATAGCAAACACTGAGGAATGGTAAAAATCAAACACAAACCAATCTGAAACCATTTGTGCATAAAATAACACAGGTCCCAATTCAGCATCACATGAGAATGTTCCTAACAAAGATGATAGTCAGTTGTCCGGTTCACTCACAAAGCCTGTCCCAACATGATAATGTCCTCCTGACCTTTCGGAACTGATTCTGAAGGAAACTGAACACGTGACACATGTGAAGGTTCACAAAAAATATCTCCATGGAGCTGGAGGTGATCTGAGGAAATTTTGGTTTCTCTGATTTGGGTTGCTCTGATTTGGGTTTCTCTTATTTGGCTTGAACTGATTTGGCTTGAACTGATTTGGGTTGCTATTTTTGTCAAAATTCTTACTTTTTCACTCAACATTCACAACTTGGGAACTGATTTAGTACATGCCCAAACAGAACAAATTTGACCAAATGGAACTTTTTCACATTGTTTCACAACAATATCCACATATTAACCAAAAGAATTGCCCAATATCCATTTTCTATCAAAAAGTGACTTTTCAACCCTAACTTTAGCCCCACCTAAAAAACATGTAAAAATATTCAAAAATCAAACATTGAATGCCACCACTCAAACTGCTGCACAACAGACTACATTTCATTGATATACTTCCATCACCAAATATGTGTACTTTCTCACATATGGAGCCATTTCTACATCCATACCCCATACATATTTTCTGCACTTCTAAATTTAAACTTTTTGACATGAAGAATCCTAAAATTCAAAGTTCTCCAAATCTTTCCTGGTGCACTATCCTCAACCTAAAATAAACTAAACAACCCCAAAAGATTCCAAATCAATCCCCATCTTGACTGTGAAACAGTTGTACACATAATTTTGGAAGACCCTGCCTGTAGGTGATTTGATTTGGGTCACACTGATTTGGCTCGGTTTTTCCCATGTCAAATAACCAAAAATGGATAATCCTTTGCATTCACTCACCTGGAGCAGAGCATTGCAGCAAGTCCCAGTCAACCCCAGCAGTGCATCTTGGTGAATAACCAAACCTCCACCTGATAGTTTTGTGTTGTTCTTCATTTTTCAGCCAACACAGTGAGAGGCAGTTCCACAAGTTTGCATTTGTCTCTGGTACATTTCTACTGAGTCCCAGCTCCAGTGGATATTTGGCAAGATTTATGAAAAGATTTGGGTCCAGACTCACCAATCTGTTGTTTGCCAAATCAAGAATTTTGAGAGAGAATAGGGAATCCAAGGCACCTTGCTGAATATTGGAGACCTGGTTGTTCTGCAGATATAGTTCCTTTAATAACACCAGCCCTTGGAAAGTTTCCCTGTGTATAAACGACATTTTGTTGTTGTACAGCCACAAGCCTTGAAGTTCTCCAAGTCCTCTGAAAGTATCTTTGTCAAGAACAATGATTAGGTTGTTGCTTAGTGTTAGATTTTGAAGTGACAGCAGTCCCTGGAAAGAGTTTTTGTTGATGTATGAAATTGTGTTGTTTCTCAACCACAAATCTTCAAGTGAGACCAATCCCTGGAATGTTTCTGAGCCAAGAGATGAAATTTTATTAAAGCTCAAGTTGAGATGTACACACTGAGTCAGGTGGGAAAAGACTCCAGTGGATATGAAAGTGATGGAGTTGCAATGGAGATTGACGATAAAAGCCTCAGCTGGAATGTCACTTGGCACCCCAGTTAGATTCTGGCAGCTTCTGAGGAAATTCCTTGTGGAAGCCAAGTATGTGTTTCTGCAGGTTGCTGCTCTTGGGCAGTTGGCATCAACACCCAGGATAACCACCAAGAAGCCTGAAAAAACATCAAACAAAACAACAGGGTGTTGGTGTCCCATGTATGTGTGACATTTTGCCCCTGAAAAGGCGGTCTTAGCTAATTCTGGGTGGCTCGGCAGGCGACAGTTTGAAATCAAACCAAGCAACTACGAGAACAATGTAAAATCATTTTCATTGAGTCGTCAACACATTTCGTACTCACAAAGGCAGAAAACAGAGGCCTCCGTTGTCTTCATTTTCTTCGTAGGGTCCTCAGAGTTCTTCTGAATCTTTCTCTTTGTCTTCTTGCTTATCAACCTCACTGAGATGCTTCACTGCATCCAGTATTGGTACCCAGGAGGTCTTTGGTGCTCTATTGAAGCTTCTGATCGACAGGTGTCAACCCCTATGGCAATCTTCATTTGACACTGTAAATTTCCCTGTCAAACTGAAGAATCAGACAAATCTGAATCTTGCTAAACCTGGGAATTGGCGCAGAGACAGGGCCCAGGAAGTCATGAACACACTCGGTGATGGGGAAGTTTCCACACAGATGATACAAGGAAATTAGCTCAACAATTAGAATCTATCAAATTTCGGTTCACCCCGTCTGGGATTCAAAATGGCGATTTAACCACGGGGATTTTGAGAGCAGGAAGTCATGAACAGCTCTGCCCATGCATGAAACCCTCACTGGAAAAGTTTCGCAGACATGGAAAACTTTGACAGGAGAACTCAAAATTCGGACAAGACGGGTTTCAACGTTTGATCCTGACTCCATTGCCTTGAAACAATCCCACATGTAAACCTGATGCCCCTGAGGTGCCACAACGATGAATGCGAACCATATCCAAGACTCATTTTCATCCCGAGTTTCTTTTTGCACATGCTCTCCACAAACCAAAAATGTGACGCATAAAATAAACTGCTACTTCTACAGATGCCTAGACGGGATTATGGTTTAAAATGTGATGGGAATTTTGAGGGTTTCTCTTCCTTGTGATAATTTCCTCATGACAGACAGAGCCCCCCTCCCCGAGCTCGTTGCAATGCCAAACCCAGCATGTTGAACAGGGATCGGCTTCTGTTCATGGGTTCAGAGACTGCAACCCGACTTGGAGCTCGGCTGGTCCGTTTCCAAAACAGAAAGGAAAAGTTCCCGGCACTGGCACTACATTAAAATGCACTTGGCGCTTGCCATGCCTGATGAACCTTCTTCCGAAACAGTACCACTCAGGACCTGCTCACGATTCTATACAGCCACTCTCCCCCAAGAAGAGGAGAAAGAGAAAACATGCTCTGGTGTTGTGTTTGTGCCGTCAGTTTCCCTTATGTGAAAGAATGAATGTCTCTTTTGGTAATTGCTCATCAATGTGACAAAAGTTTCTCAGACAATTGACCAACTCGTTTTTTGGCTCAAATCCAGCTGGTTGAAAGTGCATTCCCCAATCTCACCCCTTGTTTATGATAATATATTCAGTTCACAGGGTCACACGTGAAGTGGTCTGTCTAAATTTTGACACACAGAAACACACATGCTTGTTGTGAATGCTGAGCAACACTGATACTATGAGTGAAAACATGCTGATGTTTTGGGGATTCTCAGCCAACATGTGCCAGAGACAAATGTTGTTGTTTTTTCTGTACAATTTTATTGATTTTGAGACATGTCAGTTTGAACAATGTCAGAACAATGTTGTTACCCCTGACTTGCTCTCTCCTTTTATCTTGGTACATTTCATTGAGCGTACCCACGCTACTTTATTTACACATGGTACACATCAGCAAATGCATCTTTTCTGAAGTAGTGTACTTTCAAGCAACAGAAACCAAGCAGTTGGTCAGGAAACGCATTTTCCATATATCTCCATCAGGAAAAAGTTATTGTGTTTTGAGTGTGGCACGAGTACGTCACAATTCTGGTTGTTTTTTTATGTGTGATGGCACAAAATTACAAACTATCTCTCTGATTTACAAATTAACATTCACCACAAAACATGCTTGAGTGCCAACAAAAGAAACGCACAACAGACAAACAAAACAGCATTCAACATCTGAGATGTCAACAAATCAAGAATCATCTCCTCTCAAGACATATAAACATGAAACAAAAGATACTATTGCCCAATTGTGAACCAGCAAGCTGAGAACCATGACTTGTTTTGTAGAGCAGGAGGGGGATTCGGCCTATCAGCAGGTCCAATAGAACTGTCCACTGCTTCAAAAATGTCTTGTGATTTTGGGTTGGGTGAATAAGTCTTGGGAAAAACTGAACTAACATGAGAAACATCAGAAAATTGCCTGAATCCAATGCCATGTCCATGTTTGATCATCTTCACCCTGGATACACGAACGACAACAGCCTTTACTTATATCTCATTGAAAGACAAACCATGTTCAAACATACATGGGTTCACATCATTTGCAAGCAGCCCTAATATCTCCTGGGACGAATGTGTTGATAGGGCACAGCATAAGAGTGCACTGATGCATTGTGGGACACTCCATCAATTTGCCTTGTTTCTGTTATCTGACCTGCCCCCATGGAACCATGGGCAGTTTGGTCATTTTGTTCTCTATTTGGTTCAGGTTGATATGGTTCAGGAAAAATTGAACTGGCTTGAGAAACACTAGAAAATTGCCTCATTTCAATGCTGTGCCCTGCCCTGAAGCTATCATTATCTGTTGGTTGGATGAAGGTTGAATCAGGTTCAGGAAAAATAGAGCTGATTTGAGAGAGAACAGAATCTTGATTTCTCTCAATTGGCTGCCCTTGTGCTGAAGACCCATGACCTGCCTACTGGAAATGAGGATTATTGTGACGACTTGGTGTATGTGGGGAAGGCCTGAGGTGAAGGATTCTGGGAGGGTCTCTTGTGTGCTGAGTGTTGGTGTTCATGGCTGCACTTTGGCTGATATTGATTGGTTCATATCCATCATTGTCTTCCCCATCAGGCCCAGCTCTGGAGCTGTTGTTGTCTGCATTCTCAACTCTCCTGAGTGCTGCCTTCTTCTGTTTCCTGTGTACCAGAAAATTGTCAACCAAGATTAAATACAATTTCAACATCAAAAATCAGTGTCATAGTGAATCATCAGAACACCAACTCCTTTGGATGAAGCAAAGTGTGTGGCAGACATACTCATTGACGGAAAAATTTCAAAACAATGACTTACCTGGTGACGTATCGAAATGCAAGCACAATAACAACTCCGCTGACTTTGACAATTAACAGCGCTGCAACCCAAAGTACAATCCACAGAGGGGTCAAATCTGCAACACAAATTTTGATTTGTACTTTTGTTCTGGCCACAATCTGTTGTTGATTCTGCTACAAGCAAATTATTAATTTCTACTGTGTATGTTTTGTGTTTGTTGCAGCACCTATCTGGCCAAGCCCCTCCCAACCATTCTTTGGATTGGTCTTGTCCACAGGAAATGAACAAAAATGTGCTTCTGCTCATGTATATCTGCAAGGAACCCACCTTTGTCATGTTCTACTGTGTCAGATAGAATTGTTGAAGTAGTTGGATTTGGATCATCATCAACATTGACACCTTTTGGATGAAAATCAAACAATTGAAGTGTTTCAAGTCTGATGCAGACAGCAAAACCAACAGTGCTTAGAGATGAAAGAAATCAAACCCAAGCTCACCCATACCATGGCCTTCGGTCTGCATTTCTGAGTGATGTTTTGTGAAACCAGCAGTGGTGGCATCAGGAATTGTGGCAGCAGATGATCCGTCTGAAAATGATGTGTCTGGGGTAATATTAACAAGCATCAAATGGTGTCTACTGGCATTGCCAGCTTGATGTGAATTTGTGCTGATCATTATGTGACTATGACATCCTTCTGTCTTTCCCTGCCAGCTGTTCAACTACAAATATACTATGGAAAAAGTTGTCACCTGGGCAGACTGGTTTTGTTGTCCAGGCTATGTTGCTTTCACAAGTGATACTTCCACTTTGTCCATCATAGCAGCTGTAGGTCACCTGATCACCAACATTGTAGGGCCCATTGTACCTGCTTCTGGTGGAGAATGGTACACCTCCTGGTTCTGGACAAACACCTGATCCAGAAGAAACCTAAACTAAATTGTTTTCTAAATTCACAGCACCAGGTGATTTGCATCACAAAATCTTTTGTTGATCTTTCTTTTTCCTCACCTGGTTCACCACAAGAAAGCCTGTTCCAAGACCCTCCAGCAGCGCATCTGGGAGAAAAACCTTCCCACCACTGAATAGTTCCTTGCTGTTCTTCATGCTTCAACCAACACAATGAGAGGCAGTTCCACAAGTTCAGGCTCTCCCTGCTGAGACTCAGTTGGAGAGGGGATCGAGGCAGGTTGATGAAAAGATCAGGATTCAGTGTTGCTAGTCTGTTGTTGCCCAGATCAAGAATCCTCAGAGAAAACAAAGAATCAAAGGCTCCATCTTGGATATGAGAAATCTGGTTGTGGCTCAGCAGAAGACTTTCAAGCTTGAAAAGGTTTGTGAAGGTACCAACTGCAATGGTGGACAGCTGATTTCCCCAAAGATACAGTATGGTGAGAGAATACAAGTCTGCAAAGGTTCCTTGTTGGATAGATAAGATCTTGTTCTGATTGAGAAAAATTTGTTCAACCTTGTACAACTTTGAGAAGATCCCTGCTTCTACCCTTGAAAGCTGATTTCCAGACATGTACAAGATAACTAGTTTTGACAATCCTTGAAAAGTATCCTTGTGAATGTGGATAATATGGTTGTTGTGGAGGTACAACTCCCGGAGTGATTCAAGTCCTTTGAAGGTGTCTTTATGAAGGGAAGTAATTTGATTGTCACCCAATGATATCTTCTGAAGTAGAACCAGTCCTCCAAATGTATGTTGGTGAACAGTAGAAATTTTGTTCCAACCAAAATCAAGATTGGTGCATTCAGTGAGGTGACTGAACACTCCAGCTTGAAGGGATGTGAGGGAGTTGCATTCAAGATGAACCTCCAGAGCATCAGAGGGAATGTCATTTGGGACATCAGTCAAATTCCTGCAGCTTTTATAGAACTTCCTGCCTGGCAAGTAGCCATCTCCACAGGAACTGGGCCAAGGGCAGTTGGCCTGGGCACCACACAACAGAAGAAACACCACCACACCTGTCACAAGCCAAACAGATAAAATTCTTACTTGGGCAACCCAAAAAATTATCCAAGGAAAACGAACACAAAACAAATAGCACTGGAAGTACTGTGTTCATCAACACGAAGTATTTCTGTCAATGGCAGCGCAACACAGGGCTTATTTTACTGACAGTGAGAATACACACGCCCACACATGACGTGAATACACACGCCCACACAGGGGCGTGTACATACACACGTTCTGAACAGAAAACAAGAAGCAGTGCTCAAGGCAACTACAGTGCGAAGTCCCTTGCCGGTAATGTCGCCAATTCTTCCTTGTCCTCCTGGTCTTCCACAGGGGAGGGGGGTCTGGGAGTGGGTGTCCCAGGGTGGGGGGTTTGGGGGCAGGGGGTTGGGGGGATGGAGGGGGTTAGGGGGCAGGGGGGCAGGGGACATTTCATCCACCTTGCCATATACTGCACTACCACATGGTGCTTCACCCTGAAGTGACTTCGCACAACAACAAACGTGTCCAAACACACGCATTACACACGCTAACCCGCGTGCAAAATGCAAAACATTACATAAACTCACAAAGGGCGAGAAGAAAGCACTGCGTCTTCATTGTTGTCAAGTTCCTCACGTTCTCCCCAAAAATCTGTCGGTCCAGTTCTCAGTTGTTGTCTCTCTGTGTGTTGCAGAACAACTGATAAAACTCACTCCAAGTCTTCAAAAGATACTCAAAAATTTAACCACCTGATGGTTTTTCCAAAACAATCCAAAATCGCACTGAATGAATCTTTTATGGTCCTTCTCGTGTAACTTCCTCACAGAGACACGAAGCTTGGAGAGAACAAGTTTCAACATTGCAGAGACACAAAAACAGTTTGACATTGACATTGACAGATCTGCCGTTTCACCCTGTCATCCAAAGAGTATCCAAGCCCCCGTCTCTTCTGTCTGAGACACCCCCATGATTGATGTGTTTTGGTGTTCAAAATAGAAAGGACCCACTCTGAAAAGTCTTTCCTATCATGACACTGTACAACATAAACTGGTCTGAAGAGACCCAAATCACGTCGTGCAGAAGTACACACATTCTCTACAAAGGTTCACAGGTACAACCTCCATTGAAGTGTCTTTGTCTGACAAGACACGTAGACTGTGGACAACAGTGAAACACTCAGATTTTGAAAGCAAATAATTCTGGAAAAAGACCAAATCGTGTGTTGGGGACAAACATTCAGTTTTTCTGAACAAAAATACTGGATTTGAAACACAAATCCAGGCAAAAATTGTGCTCATAATGTTTTTGCTGTGATCAAGCAAACACACACACTGACACGCACACACACACACACACACTCACACGCACACACACGTGCACACACACAAACGTGCACACACACACACACACACACACACACACACACACACACTTACACAAGGGGAGAAAAAAAGCGAAGTCATTTTGATACACACACAGACACGCACACACACGCACACACACGTACACAGGCACACACACACACACACACGTGTACAGGCACACGCAATCACAGGCACACACACGCACACTCACACGCACACACGCATACACACACGCACACACGCACACACGCAACCACGCACACACACAAGCACAAAACACACACGAACTTACACAAGAGAAGAAAGTGCGGCGAAATATTCAGATTCACGTATTTCTACTTGTGGCTTCTGAATATCTTTTCCGATGTTCTTCTGTCTATTCACCGGTTGCAGAAGAAGAGAAGATGGACTTTTTCTATTGTGCCAGTTCGCCTCCCAAATAGAGACCATTCAAATCACAAAAGCACTTCAGGTGAAAGGTTCACTCAAAAATACCCACCTGGCAAGATGATGAATATCCAAATCTGCATCTTCCTTTATAGAGTCAAAATGCTTTAGTTGTCATCCAAAATACACCCCATCGAAAAAATGAGGGACGACAGCAGTATCTGTGGTGAGGGTGTCAAGATGACTGATGACAATGATCAGTATCTCAAATCTTTCCATTGTACCCCCCCTCTGGTACGACAGGGACCACGCTGGTTCAAAGTGCTGGGCTGTCAAGTTGAGTGAGGACTGAGATCTGTCTCTGCCGTACGTGGGATTCCCGTTTGTCCCAGCACCGCAGGTGACTCAACATTGTAATGCTGTTCAAATTGCCTGTTGTCAAGAAGACTGATGACAGAGATCTCTATCTGCCAAGGAAACGTACCCGGTTCTTTTGTAGCCCTCTCTGGTACCAGAGGTACCACGCTGTCACAAAATACCTGCTGCCAAGATGAAGAAATCACTGAGATCCGTATCTGCCATCTTGCTTTTGGGCATCTCAATCTAATTCAAATCTAAATTACCATTGTCAAAGTGAATAATCCCCGAAATCTTTGTCTGTTATGAGGACATTGCATTCGCTACTCTCCATCTCAAACAAAAATTTACCCTGTGAAAGCCAGCAAGATTCGTCCGAGATGTCCATAGAGAGTGAATCTTTGCCTGCTGATAGAAGATTCTGCCTTTTGCCATTAGCGCTGTCGGATAAAAGTTGAAAGTGACCTGAGACAAAGACTTTTTTGCACGGAGGCCGCCGTTACCTGTCTCGAATTTGTGACAAATCTCGACAGAAACAGCCTCCGTACAATAAGATACGGAACTCTGTCCAAAGGATGAATGCTCACTGTTTGAGTCTCGATTGCTGCGCAATCTCAACATATTTTTTTGTCAAAAGTTGAGAGCGTTTTTCACCTGTCAAAGCGCACAACAGGCCACCAAACTTTGGGGTGAAAAACACGAACAAAGCTAATTCATACAAAGGAGATTCATTTTTTCTGATATGTTGCCATTTTGTGGAACTCGATTCCGGCCCTTTCCAAACTACCTGAGCTCAATGTGACAATGACTCGGGTCCACATGAGAGATTTGTTTGCATTAATTTTATTTCAGGACGATTCAAGTGTTACAATGTTTTCGCCGACACATAGTTGTCTAAAATTGTCAGCCGGATTGCGTCACACTGAAATAACACTGCGACTGAGACCAGGATGACTGTGCAACAGGACCAGACCCCGAGCAGGACCACGCTCAGAACGTGGTCTTAGACTGGTGGGAGTATGGTCCTTGATGATTTTCAGGACCAGACCCCTGAGTTGTGGTTCCAGCTTGGTCCCAGGACCCCATTGCACGGGGTCTGGTCCTGAGACACCTGGAAATGTCTCGGGAAGAAAATGGTCACAGAGCAATCCTCTACAGCATCAGAGAATGGACGAGGGACACAACACAAAACAACAAGAGCAGCACTGCACAAATGCGACGTCCCGGGGTGTTTGCTTTGGTGGTCGTGGCACAGGACAGGACAGGTGGGGTACCTGTCCTGAGATACCAGTATGAGCCAGTACCAATTGCCTACATGGAGGGGAGGGACGGGGACAGGACACAGGACAGCACTTGCATGGTGGGACACCCTTCTGGATATGGCAGAAAAAACGATAGATATTTTTTGTCACACACCACAAAGTGCTCTTCCCCAAAGGGACATTGCACAATCACACAGGAGTGAAAAACATCTCTTCTCACTGTTGACCCAGTCCTGGAGTACAATTGATAAGCACCTCTTCATGTACAAAAGACAACGGAGTAAATATATTCTACCGGGCGGGGGGCTAAGATACATTTCACTTGCAAGTAATGCCAGTTGAATGTCACACGCTACTGTAAGGACGCATGGCGGTAACAAGAGTGACAAGCGAGATATGCACAATCGCATAACCATGTCAGTAAAGACAGATTGTTGCAAATAAACGTCACTATATTTGCATCTGACTGGGTGCACAATAATATATCAAACTGCCTACTGGTAAACCTGAATGCAAAGTCTAAATGCCTGGATGTAAGGAAGCAGCTGCGGGTCTGAGTGAGTACTCACAGTGCAGAGTACAATCTCCTCTGGTTGTGCTAAGAGCTTGATACAATACTCTCTGTCTATGGTTGTCAGACCTACACACCATACTCGGACTCTGTCACAGATTGTGTGACAGCAGGACTTATTGCGATGCTTTCATACTCGCAGTACAGGAATTGTAATGATCTTACGGACCGGTATTTCACACTTAAAGGGACAGAACACTACTGAGTGAGAACCTCAACCCTGATAACAGATACATCCCACACAAATCACACACAGAGGTCTTTGATGATTCTGAATGACCCTGACATGATGTGGCATTCAGCAGCCAAGACAGACTGAAATGAAATACCCTAGTTGGTACTTGGAGGAATTACAGCTCCATTGTCTTCAACATCAGATTGAGAACTGCTGTGCAGAGTGAGGTTCATATCTCCCACTGCTGTTGTATCTTGAGCATATTTGTCTGCCAAGTCGACAACCACAAAGTTCTCTTCCCTTTGACTTCTGGGTGATGTGACACTGAGAGAGGCCCACCTCCCCTCCTGGTGCAGTCCTTTGTGATTGATGATTCACATCTGGTTCCCCTGGCAGACTGAGATGAAGTGTGGCTGGGTGTGGGGTCACACCCAAACTGCCTTCACACAAATCCTCATCACTGGATCTGTTGGTTTCTTGATAAATCACAACCGATGGTTCTTCAGCCAGTTCACACAGACTCAAACTTTGTTAGCACTGAGCCACAGGCAGCTGCCCATCATATGTGGAATGAACTTCAGCAGAGACCAGATATTTTGAAACACCCATAGTCTAAAAAAACAGCTTCACTCTTGTGTGATTGGTTGTTTTTCCCCAACAGCTTCAGGAAGATGCCAGCTGCCTGATTCACCAGTATTGTATCCTGTGCTGGACTTTTGCTCTATGGAACTGACACTGTCACAAAGAACACTCATTCCTGCTGACGTGTCAGAAATAGAAATGACCTCATCCATATCTTCGCACCCTTGATCTGGAAAAACACCTTGACGTGGTTCATTATTTTCCTCATTTGGACTTGTGATAATGGCATCAAAATCAAAATCATCACATTGAAAGAAATGCGCATATTTTGCTGTTCCCTTCACATTACCATGTGGTGTCATTCTATTGTGTTTCCTACAGAAAAAGAATCATTTCTTGACATCCTGCTGTGCCTCCAACAAGGCTGCTGCTGTTTGTGTGAAGTATCCACCACAAACATAAATTTTTTGGAGGCTCCAGTGTAAGTTACTCACCCTTGTGATTCCATTCTTCCACATAATCCATGTAAGAAAGCACTGACCTGATGCAGATGGCCGCCCTGTCAGCCATTATGATGACGGCGAGCGCAGCAGCAGCAGATCCACAGACGATCCAGACCCGAGCAAAACTTTCTGTGAGGAAAAAAAATATTTTGTCATTGATAAACTTTTAGCAAATGATTCTATTTTTATCCATCCAACAAGGTCATCCCAGGATCTTTCTTTGAAGCAACAATTGTGAGAGACAAGATAAGTTTCTGTTATATATAATCTGACCCCATAGAGATCAGAAAACATGAAATAGTTATACCACATATGAATACAATCTTATTTTATTACTTTATTTTACAATTGTGAGCATTTTTTGTATATATTGGCAGATTATTTTTTTTGTGCATTGAGAATGCAAGGAGATTGGTGATGAAATATCTCAGTGCGGTGAAAAAATCGAGTGGATCGGTCATATAGAAAGCATGCCTCATACAACGGGTCATTTTCTTGCAAAGAGAAGAGGCACAAAAATAGCTCCAAGGAGCTCGCGGTAATTTGAGGAAATTTCACTTGCTCTGATTTGGCTTGCTCTGATTTGCCTTGCTCTGATTTGCCTTGCTCTGATTTGGCTCACTCTGATTTGGCTCG
>JAAUXT010008424.1_pt1 | contig 19741 bp, 19 predicted proteins | sample 7278171 | NCBI WGS metagenome assembly JAAUXT01 (sample SAMN14350112, study PRJNA611818) | marine sediment metagenome | isolation source: surface marine sediment (1.8m) | place: French Polynesia: Moorea | collected 2018-08 | reverse complement strand
TGTGACACCATAGAGGAAGGTAGCCTAAACCACTGAGCTCCAACTCATACTCTACAATAAACTATACTACAACATCACTACTGGGGCTTCACTCATATATACAACACTTCAGATGTTTCTACTTCCTCCTGAGATATCTCAAACAATTTGCAAAACTTCCCTTGGTTCAGGGTTTTGACAAATTGGAGTTTGACGGTCATGTTTCAGCACTGTGGATGAGCTGTGTGCTAGACGCGACGACTACAGCGTTGTCAAGCTCGACTTCGTCTCCAACGACACCTTCATCTTCGGAGCAGGGGTGCTCCAGGAGTCGGACCACCACGCCAAGGACATGGCGGAATTTGCGCTGGCGCTGACTGCCAAACTGAAGGACTTTCAAGCCACGGGAGTTCAACTGAAAACTGGCATTCACACAGGTTGGTTGGCAGCTTCTTTGCATGTGCCGCCAAAGTCGTTTGACTCGACGTGTCGACGTGTCGACTTATGGTAGCTACAAGGACAAAAAGAGGGGTGAAATCGGGGCCCTTGAGGGGTCGTGCCCGGAACCAAAGTGAGCAGACGGAGTTTCAAATTTTTTTTTTGCCTGTGGCGCCAGCAAATCAATGCAGAACCTGCTGTCAGACAAAGCCGCATGTCCCGGTGTTTCCAGGCCCCGTGGCCGCAGGAATCATCGGGCACCACGCCCCGCGCTACAGCATCTTCGGAGACTCCGTCAAGATGGCCGAGAGGATGTGCCGCACCTGTCCAGGTACGCACGGGTATCCAAGGGTGCCAAGTGGCTGTTGTTTGGTCACGTGGTGTTCAATTGTCAAAATTCTGGACGGACTTCAGAAGTTCAGAGGTTACTCACAATGTCTTGTGTCCACACAACGGACAGGTCTCCATGTGTGAGTGTGCAGTGACAACAAGAGATCGAACAACAACAACCAACGTTTCAACCAAAGCGCGTGTACGGTTGGTTGTACCCCTGACCAGAACATCGTTCAAAATTTCACATGAAACCACTCCTTCTGCACTTCAGTTGACCGAATTCAGCTGAGTCAGGCGACGCGCCAGGCGCTCGGATCGTCCGGGGATCGGTACCACGTCAGCACGAGGGGCGTCGTCGACCTCAGGGTGCGTCAACAGACACAAAACCATTTCTCTCTGGAGAAAATGTGCAGTTTCGTCACTTCAGGCAAGACAGATCAAGTGTTGGCAGGTTCTGTCTCTTGTCAAGATCCACGAAGAAGAGTGTTGTAAGGCTGTTTCACCGGACGCTTGTTGTTCTGTTTCAGGGATACGGGACAACAACGACGTACTTCCTCAACCATGGCAAGGACTCTCGGGCTTAGACCAAGTAGACCGGTGCCGAACTGCGACCAGACTTCACGCGTGCACTGACGATGTCCCTGGTGTCCAGAGGCTCCAGGGGCCTCCTCACTGTGAACTGACTTGAAGGGTCTTTTTCACTTTTAACGTACATGTTGAACTTCAGGGCTCAATAATGTTGTAGTCTGGGTGCATTTGAACATTATGCAACGGAGTCACCCCCTGTATCCTCAGGGGAAGATGAACCAGCCATGCATGAGGTCTTCCTTGTCTCACTCCCAAAAAGGATGTACGGACGTACGGTGTATTTCGTGCATATGTGGACATGCACGAAGACAAAAAACATGAAATTTGGGCCGGTAGGAAGGTTTGATCCCTGATTTTCCAGGTAACAAGGAACAGATAGAGTTTTAACTTCTTGCTTTGTTTTCAATCGGCTTGTTTCAAGAAACGCACGCATACCCCGCTCACACACGCACTTACTGACATTCTCTTCCGTTATGTTAATGCATTGGCCCTTCCTGATTCAACTATTGCACTGATTACGTCTAAACCCGCCGCAGTATGACAAGTTTTTCGATGAATGTTTGTTTGAGTGCTGATGACTTGGCAGCTTCTGTTTGTTTTGGGCAATTTCACCTGATGTACGGGTATTATACATTGATAAAACAACACAAAATCACGTCTTTTTTTGTTGCGCACATTTTTCGTAGCAAGCTTCACGACATATCCTTTGGTACAGCACTCGCCTTTTGATATTTCTCGAGCAAACAAACAGAAAAGCAGATCAGTTCACACTGTTCAAAAGCTCCAGATAAAATGCACATCACATATCACAGCGACCCAGCGCCCAGCTGCTGCTGCAGCAGTGGCGAGTTCAAGCAGATCCGTCCGGTCCTCCGCCCACGTGCCCCAGTTGCCATATCCGTAATCAGCTTCCCACCACAAGCCAATGACAAATGCCCAGATGAGCCTGTTCTTGCAATTTGTTCAGCAAGGGTCACATACCTAGCAACTTCCGCACCGTACGGAATGAAACCAGGCAGTGTCCTTCTGTCCTCCTGCCTTTTTCTCCTTCAACTTCCCTGCCTTGTTTTGACAATAAGAGATCCTCGGGTTCACATATATACAGTGCACTGAACTGTTGCGGAATTCCTTGCACCGGGTTTTCCTATCGTCCTGAAGTTCTTTTTGCAAAGACGATGATCACCAAGCCAATTCTTTTCCGTGTTTCACCCAGAACTGCAACAGAACAACAAGTGTTTCTGAAGTTTGAGACAACCAGCGTGCGTAGACACAACACACAAGATGGGGAGTTTTGGCAAATTGACCCATTCTTACACGAGTTGTGGTTCTTTCCGTTGTTTCCTGGCAATGTCCTTTGTGGGTTTACAGATACAGGTCCATTTCGGATAATTCGAATGTCCGTAATTCGACTGATACATAGTTTGACTTTTTTTCAGAACCGGTTTGGATTTTTGTATGTGTAAATAGGTGTCATAATTCGACTTTCACATAAAATGCAGGTCAATTGGAGAGAAGCTTGGCAGTTCTGAGAGGAGAGGTTCTGAGAGGAGAGGTTCTCACACGGCAAGACAATAGAAAATCGAAAGCAACGACCAGCATCGTGCTAGATGTCGAATTATCCGAAATGGACCTGTAGTCACCACTCGGAACGCGATTGTCAGGGCTCTGATTGCAGGATGTAAACTGTGCTTTGCCACATCTGCCAACGCAAAATGCTCTTGTCTGCTCCTCTCAAAATTGACATTGAATGTGGAGGCACACAAAACACATGGGTACGAATGTTGCTGTTGTTCCAAAGGTACCTCGACACTCACCAAGTGAGTGCCAACAGGGCGTGTGCGTATTGCATACGGGTGATGACGGCAAAGGCACACAGACGCAAGACTCACGTGTCCACCAGGTTCCCTCACGTAGTTGGTGTGATTTCTGTGGTACGTGCTTCCCGTTTCCTTCTGTTTGGCCTTCCAATACTGCTTCAACACCCCCCAGTCCTGCGAAACATCAAAATTTTGCTACTAGTGCCTCCCCTTGGCGAAGACCCATCGCAGTCTTGAAAACATTGGCGTGGATGTACGTTGAGATGATTTCTTAACTCATGCGTCAAAGTTATGTGATTCAAGTACGTACTACTTCCGGTGCATGCGACTGTATGCTGGCGGCCATGACTCGGTTTCTCGCCTCCATGCGGGAGAGGGAGCCCCGGAGCGCCGCGTCGTCCACCTCCCACCGGGGGCGCCCCGGGACGACGCCCGCCACGCCCGGGAACGCCGACGGGGCCCGGGTCCACTCTCTGTGGAAAAGACCCAATGCACGAAAATAGTTTTATGTTGTTGTGTTGTCATGCATGGATTGAGGGATGTTCTGATTCTGAAGACAAAACTGCTGTGGGCTCAGACTCTTGCGGCGACCCAGACCTTACGTAGTTGCCGAGACTTCTGCCTGCGGCATTAGATCCTCACCAGAATCTCACTGTGTCGGGCGATTTTGTCTGACGCTTTCCCCTCGTCTTTGTGTGATCCAGTTTTTTTCTTTTGGAAATTGCCCAATCCCAACACAAATGTGTGAAAAATTCAGACCCAATTAAGAGAGATTGGGTGTGTGTCATTGGCTCAAAAGTGAGTATCTCGCCTGTATGAGGAAGACAGCCACACAGGTGTTGGAAAAACGAAAAAAAACAAAGATCTGGATGTAATCACCTGTCCCCAATGCTGGAGTTGTTGTCTCTCTGCGTTTTGTTCATCCACCGATCCTTGGAGATGCAGTAGTAGATGAGAATCACAGTCGAGGCCAGGACCACCACTCCTGCAAAGACGATCACGATCAGTTCACACATTTTGAAGACCAACACTGGTTGTGTTGGGTGTTCCTCTTCTCTTGTCCCACAAGAGCAATTTGAACTCACCGATTGCGACTGATAAGGCGATGATTAGAGTTTCACTCGTGCTGTTGTTGTCCAGCTGTGCGTTTTCATCGAAGGTTGTGGGTTCCTCTGCAACAGAGAATGAAGAGGCTTGGCTCAATTGAGTTCGGTCAGATTCTCTGAAACTGAACCACTGAATGTCTGGAGGTGTCAGTGTTCTCCATGGTGCAGAACCTGAACTTGGGTGTCGGGAGATGCGCCTCCAACACGGGCTCAACATGGGTGATCTTAGACCTTCAGAAGTTCAGATTCAGACCTTGTGCAACCGTCGCGTCCAGAGGCAAAGGTTCAAACTTGCCTGACGCTGCGTTGTACAAACTGAACGTTTCGGAGACCAACCCCTCACCTTGAACTATCACTGTGTTGGGGTCGATGCCAACGTTTGGCCCCAGTTGCGAGAGGAGGCCCGGGGAGCGGAGGGCCGAGTCTACGGAGCCGGCGAGTTCCGCCGGCGACGAGGAGTCGTTTCCGCCGAAGATCGCGCGCGTGCGCAGGTCGATACCGCCGGCTGCGTTCACCAGCGTCTGCCTCCGCCGGCGCCGGCGGGTCTCGGAGGAGGACAAACACGCCGAGGAGCTGCAGTCATGTCAAGCCAACCACGTGTGATACAGGCAGCCACGTACAAGACGCACCCGGAAATTTACATTTGATTTTTGGTGTCGAGATCCCATTGAAAGATTCGTGAGTTCACACCCATGTTTGATGACTGGGGTGCAAATAAATGTGTGCTGCACATGAGAAAATAAACAAACAAAAGTTTGGTGAAAATGGCTGAGAGTCGGACATATTCTGGGCTACGCTCGATATTGCTCTGAGGAGCTGGGGTTTATGGTGCCCACACTTGCACAACGCTTGACCCCACGGAATGCAACACAAATCCAGGGACTTTCCATTGCAATTCAAAGATCACAACAGTGAAGCATCAGAACGATTTTCACAGCACACAACAGGAACGAAATGGAAAATGAGGAAGAGGAAAGTCAGGCAAATATTTCCAGTCGCACACCGCCGAGGCGGTTCAAGTCACGAACACACTCATAATCACCCTATTGGCTTCAGAACCTGTTGTTGTTGATAAGACGCACATGGAAAAACCACGTTCACAGGTGAAAAACTTCACAGAGGTGGAGGCTTTCTCTCTCTCTGTCTCTCTCTCTCTCTCTCTCCCTCTCTCAAATGCTCTCTCACACGCACACACAAACTGTAAACAAAACAAGCGCAGTGATGTCAACAAAAAACGTTTTTGCAGAACACTCACGTGAAATTCAGCTCGAGTTGAGTCACCCCTCGAAACGTTGTCGAGTTGATGGAGATTTCCATCTGAAAGTGACGTTTGAGTTCAGACCCCACGAATGCGTGTTTGAACGACACCAAAGGGAGGACGACCTGAGGGGCCCTGGGTCTCGTCCCTCCCTGAAGCCCAAACAATTGTGGTTCCACCTCTGTTTTTGCACCGCATGTGCGGACATAAGTTCAAAACTTTGTTACATAAAACAAGTTGGGGTTTGCGCCCCCTTTCCAAAGGGCTTTTTGAACCATCCAGCTGAAGCCGCTGGTGCTATGTGGCCACCATATTCACCCCTGACAAATGCGAAGTACTTTGCCCCAAACTGGGGTGCAATTTATTTGCGGAGATGAGTTGCCATGACTTCACTTGAAACCTGATACGCAAACGCGAGGGTGTGCCTATTTGATTTGTTCGCTTTTTCAAGAATCATTGTGACAATTTTCTTTCACTAATTGACTGACCTGAGAGGAGAAGACTCTGGCGAGATTGAGGTAAGACTCGGAGGAGCTGTTCAGGTAGTCGACGCTCCAGGGCAACCCGCACACCGTCACCCGGACCGACACCTGCCTCTCGTCGCCTGCAACCCAAGAGACAAGGTGTTCAAAATTGAGTCGCGTCAAGGTGAAAAGGCACGAGAAATATTTTTGTTATCCAGGAACATGGTCGTGAGAAAGAGTGGGCCACAATACCATAATTTCCGCATGTGGCAAAAAGACTGTGATTTCTTGGATTCAGAACCAGGTTGAGACGAACCACTCTCAGAGGCTCCAAGAGGCTTGTGGTTAGAGTCAGGGGGCCCCAACTTCAACTGCCAAAGTTTACAACGCACAATGTGAAAACATCAGCGCATTCGGTGTAAATTTCGGGTGAAAAAAACTTTTGAGAAAGATGGCAGGCCGCGAGGCCCCCTGGATCCACAAGAGGTGACCAGAGGTACTCACCAGTGACAACGACAAAAGGGCCAGATTGTTCAGTCGTCGTTTCTGTTGTGGGGGTTGTGGTTTCCGTGAATGTGACTGTGCTTGTGGGGCCAACTGTTGTGGATTCACCGGAAGTTGTTGTTGTGTCACGTGTTGTTGTTGTTGTTGTTGTTGTTGTTGTTGTTTCTGCTGTAGTTCCTGTTGTAGTTTCTGCAGCTGCTTCCACTGTTGTCTCTGCTATTCTTTCTGCTGTTGTCCCTGTTGCTGTTTCTGTTGTTTCTGCTTCTGATGTTGTTGTTTCTGTTGTTGTTGATGCTGCTTCAGTTGTTTCTGTTGTTGCTGTTGCTGTTGTTATTTCTGTTGTTGATGCTGCTTCAGTTGTTTCTGTTGTTGCTGTTGCTGTTGTTATTTCTGTTGTTGTTGCTGCTTCAGTTGTTTCTGTTGTTGTTGCTGCTTCAGTTGTTTCTGTTGTTGCTGCTGCTTCAGTTGTTTCTGTTGTTGTTGCCACTGCTTCAGTTGTTATTTCTGTTGTTGCTGCTGCTTCAGTTGTTATTTCTGTGGTTGTTGCTGCTGCTTCAGTTGTTTCTGTTGTTGTTGCTACTGTTTGTGTTGTTGCTGTTGTTGTTACTGTTGTTGTTGCTGTTGCTTGAATGGTCATTGTCGTGTCTGCTATTGTGGTCGTGCTTGTTTCACTGGAGGTTGTGGCTGCACTTGTCTCTTCTTCTGTCGATGTCGATGTCTCGGTGGCCGTAACACGTGTCGTCTCAACATCTGAAAAAATCTCACAATTTCACGACAAGTTTCTGACCCCGCTGAGGTCAGTGTGCTGGTTTGAGAAGAGAAAAACCTTCACAAAAGCGCCTTGCCAAAGGTTTTTGACCCCTTTGTCCCCATTTTGTCTTCAGGCGAGATCATTAAACCAATTGTATTTCTACTCTAACTTTGGAATTTTGTCGACAGGAATTTGAAAGCATGCCGAATCCAGCCCAAGCTCGGTTCACTTGAGGACATGAAAACAGTTTGATGTGCGATGTGTACGTATTAGGGGCAGGAAAACATCACCCTTGCCAAATACGAGGTTCCTGACACGCTCTTGCGCAAGGCGATGGGGAAGGGTGTGGCACCATTGTGCTTTCAGAGGAAAACTGCGACGCAGAGCACAAAGAACTGCGACATGTTCCAAATATGGAGGGGAGGTTCAGTGTGGGCCATGACCAAACAAAGAAAAGCTGCCAAAATCGTTGTTCCTTGACGAGATGAAGAATGTCTGCCGAAAATTACTGACAGTTTATGAAAATTTATCTGCTCATTATTTTGTGCAGGTTTAATCAGAGTTCTGTGGTGCTCAGAAAATCAAAGGGAAGCAGAAAACGTTCTTTTGTGCGCAAAGTACCGGCTGCTTGTTGTTGAATTTCCACTGGATTCCACAAGCGTTTCAGAACAGATAACATGTTCAACCCAAAAGTGACGTTCACTGAGAAAATGTCACATGAGAAAACTTCAGTCACCTGTTGTGGAAACTGCAGGGTTGTCCGCAGTGGAGCTGGACATTTCTGCTGTCGTGGCTTCAGTGGTTGATTCGGGTTGAGCGGTGGACCTGGTCCTCCGAGGTCTCCTGGTTCTGTCTCTGCGGCGGCGCGAGGAGGTCGGTTCAGTGACGGCTTCGGTGGATGTCGCGTGAACGGGTTCCTCTGTGTGATCCGACGCGGGTTCCAAACTCGGCAAAAGGTCTGTGGGTCTGATGTTCGGCCCTGAAAGAACACAAAATGCGTCGTTTCAAACTGTCTGCTTGCAAGTCTTTGAAAAACTTCGTTCGACAGAATGTTTTTGCACTGGGATCAATTTTGTTTCACGTTGGTCCACACACGAAGACAACGAAGATCACGAGAGCACGAAGAGTCAGAAGGATTTGTTTTCGACTTTAGAAGGAAGATTCTGAGGCAGAAAATGTCGTTCCTGTGTCGTAATATATATTTTGTAAAGCTGTTCGCTTGTCGCTTGTCTTTGCTTTGAGACGGAATGGTCTTTGAACACACAGCAATTTTCGGTCGCTGTTGTACCTGTTTCCGTTGGAGTCACCGACATCACGGTTCTGACTTCAACGTCAGCGGAGGCGGTGGAGCGCTCGCAGAGAACAGCAACTCCCGGCGGACAGAACCGACGGGGACGGTCACGACCTGCGAACACAACCGACAGGAAGGAAATGTGTTGCGCTCGTGAGAAACACTCGAACAGCGAAGCTCATTGACGCATTGACACGACGAAGTTCGAAGTCCAATGCACTTCATGACTTATGAGGTAGGATGCCATAAATAACCCGACTCTTTCGTCAAAACTCCCGAACGGTAATTGCCTTGTAGAGACGCTGGAGACACCAGCCATAGAAACGTCGTCCACTTCAGCACGGCGTTCGGACTCCAGAACCAACAGCTCTCCATCGCAGAATCCGCGGGCCGCTCCTGCTGGTGACCAGTGTCTCAGCAAGTCTCGCTCCAGACGCAGATTTTGTCAAGATACCAGCCAACAAGTACTCGCGTTGTCTTGGCGAGTTTCATCCAGTTTGGCTCAAAGGCTGTTCAAAACTCATGAGTGTCTTTGAGGTCTCAAGTTAACTCTTCGTGCACGCACGCGTGTACCAACGGCAAAATTCTGTTGAGTAATCCTCATCTTTCTGGTGCACACCATCCAATTCTCCCATTTAAGGTACAGAAAAACTTTCGTCTTTTGACAGCAGTATCCATATGTTCTATTCCATGATGTGTGTCAATCGCATGATGTCTTTAAGATAGCAAATCAAATAACAACTGTTCAGGCTTCAAACGCAGCAAAGTTTGTGTGCTTCCACTGAAGGCAAAAAGCGCGATTTGGCAATTTTACGTGTGAGAGTCTCTCATTCGAAGCGAGATTTCCTGACATGCTTGGTTGAACTCCAAAAATAGAAACCATACAAAAAGGAGCTCTGGTGGGAAGACCCCCTCACTCGTGTGCCGGAATTCGGTGAGACAACATCTTACGAGCTCGTGCGAAAACCATTCACTGCGTGCACAAGAAAAGCGGAATCCGTTGCGTTGTCTCAGCCTGAACTCTTCCGTTTTGTGTTGATTACTTCGCTGATCATTTTCTTGTCTTCGCCTCCTTTCCTGACAAAGAACCCCCTGAGATCAAGTAATCTTTGTCGTCTCAAGCCAGATTGCAGGTGCGTCGACAAACATTAGGAGACGTTGATGATGACGGTGCCTGAACAACGCGAGACTGACATGTTGTAAAAAAGTTGACTGTCAGCAGATGTCTTCTGTTTGGGCTTGTTTTGTATTTTGTCATGCCTTGTCCTTTCCAAACTTGATTTCGCGGCGAAATTTGTCTTGGAAAAAGCACATTTTATTGACAAAAACAAACTCTTGTCCTTCATGGATAAACACAATTTAACACGGTTTCGTCACCTCCCAAAGCGCCCCTCAACCCTCTTGTACTCCAACACAAAATCTGCATCCAATTTGGCAAAATATTTCTTGCGTCAAATGCAACTTGCACCCTTTCCACATGCACAGACAATATCAAACTCCAAACTGAGAGCAAGTCAACACGCTTCAGCATCACATCAGCAAACGAAAGGGAACTAACAAACCGCAAAACTCTCAGGAAGCCAATCACAATATAGCATTGTCAAAAGCAAACAATAACTCTTTCGAAACAACACTAAATACTAAATTTTTGAAAACAACATGCACCAGGAATGGGAACATCATTGGTGTTTCTGACAGAAAGTAACTGGTTTCTCGACTAAAGCCCTGAAGATGAAGTTCCCGAAAGTTTAAATTTGAGTACATTTCATGAAAACTGCCAGATCAAGAGTAGCGCAGAAGGAATCTTGCATTGCGTTCACAGAGAACTTTTCTGAATCCGGGGACTGTCCTGTTGCAGGGTGGGGGCAGCTCGACCTTGTTCCAGGAAGTACGTCTTGATCTGCCCGACTCTCTGCAAGAGAAAGACATCAAGAACTGAGCAGGACGACTCGCTCCTTTGTTCACGGGTAGTTCACACGGAAATCAGAATAAAGGACACAGCCCAGCAGGCTTTTCTCACCTTGACCTCGACTTCTGTGCCTTCCTTCATGTTGTGTGTCGCACTGGCAATTCTCAACTGGTCTCTTCCTGATTCGCTCAACTGAATCTTTCCAACTGCAAAATAATGTGTGATCAGGCTTCGCAAAATACCTGTAATCCAGTGATGTCAAATGTAAGCCTCTCTTTGCTGCAGACAGTACCGTATTCAATTTGCACTTCAGGAAAAATGCAGCCTTGCCTCAATTGGTGTTGTTGTTCCAATGAAACAACGGTAACCTCAACACCACTGTGCAAGACCGCGCCCTTTCCTTTGGTTCTCAAATTTGGGACAAAAAAGGTGTGCCTGATGCAAGGGTGAATACGGTAAGATTGCAGACGCACTGAGTTACCTGGACAGGAGTGACACATGTGCTCAGCGATCTTCACCGCTTCGCCGAAGATACTGTAGCGGGGCGGGTGATGCCCGATCACCGCAGCTGCCACCGGACCTGCGCGCAATACAGAAGAGAGGGTGATGAAAGCAAACCAAGCGGACGGGGTCTGTCGGAACAAGGATTCTGGGAGAGGTAGGAACCCCAACTTGAAAAACAAGACAACTTGTTTTTGGCAGGAGCAAAATTTTTTGGGGATTTTGGTCCCCTTTAATCCAAAGTTCTCAGACTGATTTCCGTTCTCAGACCCAGAAACTTCCGCTCATCCGCGGCCTGTGTCCCTGAATTTTGCAGTGTCTGGGGCCTGAGTCCTCTGAACAGAGCTGTGAAACCAGTTTTTCTAGAGACCTGAGTGCTCTGAACACCGAGAGCTTTCTACGTTTTCTGAGATTCAAACCAGTATCCTCTGGGAACCATTCTCCAGAGACCCGAGTCCGCTATCCGGAGACCTGAGGTCCCTGCATACAGTGTGACCAGGACGTGTGGACCAGTGAACACTGAAATCTACCTTGCACCACGACACATCTAGCCCCCCCTCGCACCGCCAATGCGAGTCTCACCAGAGTGAATTCCAATCTTCATCTCAATGTGCTTCCCGTTCACGGAGACATCCTTGATGGCCTCCATGAGATCGAGCGCGAAGTCGGCCATCTGCTCGGGGTGGTTCTCGGACGCCTCGGGAATCCCGCTCGTGATGAGAAACGTGTCCGTCAGAGCGAACTCCATCTTGATCACGTTGTGCTTGTCAGCCACCGCCTCAACGATGCTGCGACAAGAATTATGGGTCAAAAACAAGAACAGACTTTCCAGCAGGTCCAGATCAGGGTGGGGGCTGAACGAAAATCCTTGGGGCACAAAAGCTCATCAATCTCAAAAAATTAACAAAGGACAGTGAAACTATTTTGTGCCTGTCGCACAAAATTGAGGGTCAGGGTGAAGCCAAGTCCCGTGCCCTCTGTGGATCCTGGGGGGACAGGTGTCATCCCCTCACCCTAAACTTAAACTACCCCCTCTCACCTGGTCACATTGGTGAGCAGAACCCCGGTGCCTTGAGGGCCCAGTTCGGTTTCCGTGTGCAGGAACCGGTGCAGATCCACGTAGCAGATGGTCGCGCACGAGAAGGACTTGGGGGGAACTGGGACTCCCGCCACCATCGACAGAGCAACCGGCCGAGGCAACAACTGAAACAGAAGAGCTTGTCGGGCTCGCGAGAACCATTCAGTGTGTGCATTGGTCGCTTGAGCCCGAATGTACCAGCCCGATCGGGCTCGAGAGAACTGGGCCCACATGCGTCAGAAAACCTTGCGTTTGATGCGCCTCAACCATCAATGTGCAATTTTCAAGGAAAATGAGAACGAGACAGAATCCTCACTTACACTGCACAAGAGTTTTTCCATGCGCTTGGTGTTCACTTCGAGGCTGTAGTCGGTGTGCATCAGTCTCCGAACCAACACAGTCAGGTAGTCAATCAGATAATACAGCATGTGTCCCGTCCTGAAAGAACATACACGGCTCGTTCAGGGGGGGGGGCACGTCACACGAAATTCCACGTGTTCTTGAACAAGGAAGCCTGAGATCAAGGCTCAACACTCACGCCATCACGACAGCCCCGCAAATTGCTGCGACTATGAGACACACGATGATGTAGATGAGCATGGTGTTTCTGGCATAGAAAGCCACTTCCTCCAAGTCGTGAACGAGCGAGGTCAGAACTTCTTCGCTCATGTCCCTCAGAACGAGCAGCCGCTCTCTGTACCCCTGAAATTACACGATCGCAACTCAGCTTTATCTTTCCCTTATTTCACCCCTCCCGTTTCTGGTTGGGAATGCAAGACCAAAGTTTTGCCAAAAACAACTATGGACTTGAAGCAAATCGGATCCCACAGAACGCAAGGTAGGCTTTGAACGTTTGATTTTGGATTGACACGTCACCTAGAAATAGGGTGAACGCACCAGATATCCCGTGCAGGTTTGGTAGGGAATGGTCAGATTTTTGGCGCGCAGACAGTGGGGCCTGTAAGCGTTTGTTACGATGAGTCTGGCTGCAGCGTCCAGGTCCGTTTTGAAATGAGTGTCCTCAAATCGCTTTTGGTAGGTCTGAGCCAGAGGAGGGTGGAAGTCCAGAGCCAAGTTCAGGGAGACCAAGGCCTCTCCTTCCACGACACTCATTCTGCATAAAAAGAACAGCTGCAGAAAATTCCACAAGAAAGTTGGTGAACACAAGATTTGCGCATCCGAGCGAAAGTAGGTACTCACACTCTGAGTTGCTGTTTTGGGTTTTCGCAGGTGCCAAAGAGCTGATGTAGGAATCCAAAGTGTTCGGCGAGTGTGCTGGAGGCTCTGACGGTGTACACGGCCGCAGCCGTCTTCTTCCACAGCTGCCCTGAAAGGGGCAGAAACCCGTTTTTTCTCCAGGAGAACGGCGGAAAACGCGATGCCGAACCCCAATGGAGAGTTTTGGCGTGCCCCTTCGGTCCTGCGTTTTCATGGGCCCAACACAGCATTGCCTTGCGGGCGAGGCAAAACCAAAAGTAATGTGTGGTCTGGTGTGCCTGTATTTCCTTGAATGGTCGTCACAACCACCACAGTGATTTTGATCTCAGGCCAACAACCAATACGCAAACTGTGGACAGGAAAGAGTTGCCTTTCTGGGGCAGATGAATCGAGGATTCTGCGGCCCGCATCAGTCGACGGCCGAACCGGAAGTACGGGAGCGTGCTCTCCTGAGCCGTCAGCTCTTGCGCCAAAACCTACAAGGGAACAACCACAACCTTCATGAGCAAGAGCATTGACCCACAAGGCAAAGAGTTTCTGGGCTCAGTTCGTGGTCAGGTCGTTTGTTTAGTTTTTCTGTTTCCATAGTCTTGGGGGGCAAGCGCTTGGAGGTCATTGGCGGTGGGAAACCAGTCTCCTTTTGTCTCAGTAACTTGTTCTTCGTGTTGAGACTCATAAAATGGCACAAGACCACAAAACTTTCTCAGGATTTTGAGGAAGCGTCAGGCGCGCACCTGGTGCCTGTGTTGGTGCAGCGCGCTCTCGAACTGGGCTTTGACGATGGCGCCGTCGTCATCGTGCTTCAGCCTGGAGAAGTCGATTTCCTCTATTGCCCCATCCACAACGCGCTGGTACTCATTGTACTCCAGTCGACGGCCGACAAACACAAAGGCAGCGGCACGCTGTGCTTCTTGCTACAAGCAAACAGAGAACAGCCAAAGTCGTCAGACGCATTGAATTGCCAGCTTCTCAAATCTAAGCACAAGATGTGTTTGTTTTCTTTCTCACATCTGCGAATGTCATCCGCCACCCGACACACACACATACACACAGACACACGCACACACACAGACACAGACACAGACACACGCACACACACAGACACAGACACAGACACAGACACACACAGAGAAACACACAGAAACACAGACAGACACACAGACAGACAGACGCACGCGCACACCCACACACTTTGGGCACGGCCAGTTTCTCTGCGGTTCTCTCACCTGCAGGAGTTGTACCAGCTCCTCCACCTGCAGGCAGTTCTCCGTGTCCTCGGCCGCGTGTTTGGCCTGTCCATAGAGCACTCCGGACTCAATCACTTTCACCAGGCAGAGAGCGAAGAGGCACAGCACAGGGACCGCGCTCACAAACACCAGAGTCCGGTACCAATGCTGTCAAAATAAGAAAGACAGGTTTGTGCATGAGATTCTCAACACCTGCTCCTTCGGGTCCTTGGTGACCAGATGACACGTGGTCAAATCTCCCAGAAGAAGAAAAAATGATGGTCAAAAACGCGCAGAACGTGTCCTGTAAAATTGGATTGCTTTGCCGAAAGTGGAACTTCGCAACATTGTTCACTGATGTTTCATAGAATAAAACTGATCTTTATGTAAACCTCAAATCAGCCAACAAACAGGACGCGGGCAAGCGTTTCACGACGGTTTGGGACGACCCACCTCGTCCACAGTGTGCTGTCAGTTACCCTGTTTGGACTCAGCCTTTATGTGTGGACTGAACCTGAACCCACTGGGGAACAACCCCCAAAACAAGTGTTCGGCATCGAAAGCTCAGCGACGCGTGTCTCAAATTCCTTTGATTGAATGAAAAATGGACGAATAACAAACAAAATACCCTGGCAAAAATATCGGAGGCGAGCTGAATCTCGACCAACGTTCCACCATTGGAGGCTCAAAATTGGGGAGAAAACAAGTTTTTGGGGTCATAGAAGCAGAATCCTTTTGTCAAGTTGAGTGTGTGTGTGTGTGTGTGTGTGTGTTTACGTGTGTATGTATGTGTGTGTGTGTGTGTGTGTGTGTGTGTGTGTGGTGACTGGCCCATGAATCCACCTGAGCCATTGTCCTTGCGATTCGGAGGACATACTCAAATTGTCTTGGCAGTGCGTCTGCTTCTCGCGCGCATCCGAGTCAAAAATCAACCCTTCACTTTTTGCTCCACAAAGTGCAACACAGTATTTTTTCGTGAAAAGAGCAGGGTTACCTTTTTGTCCTTCTGTGCTTGCTTCAGTTGGTTGAGGGTCTCAGCTTTGTCACCCGGAAAAGTGACTGTGGACACCCTTTTGGTGATGACAGACCATTTCTGCACTCGGCGTTCCGTCATGGCGCAGCGAACACAACGGCAGATCTACGATGCTCCCCGGTGTGAAAACACAGGCACCTGAAGTTAAGAGCAAACAGGTCAAGCCCTGACAGTCTTCGAAAGGAACGTATCTGGTCTCACTGGGAGAAGCGAATTGGGATTCCTCCATCTGGAGGAAAAAAAATCGATTCAGAAAGGCTCTTGGGCAAAGTACAGATTGTTGGCTTGAAAATACGAGACACCAGTCATGCAGGAGCAGACCCTGGATCTGGTCAGAGGGGTCGGGAGATGACTGACTCCAACAGGGGACCTACACACACACACACACACACACACACACACACACACACTCTCTCTCTCTCTCTCTCTCTCTCTCTCGCAATCACGACTTTCAATTCGCGCTGTACCTTTCAACCACCCCAAACACCACAAAGACGACCAAAGCTCAAAAAGGGATTTTGAGGCTCGGTGAAAACATTCTTCAGCAAAAGTGCAATCTTTTAGGCATTTGACACAGACAAATTGTGACAACAGAAATGTAGAAATGTCTCAGAATGTCTCAGATATTCCACTCCTCAAGAAAATTGGACTGACTGTGTGAGGTTCAAATGAACCCTTTCCCACGTTCACCTTACTCTTCCAAACGACAAGAGGAACATTCAATCTGTACTCGGACCACACCTGAGTAAGTACTGCTCCGACGTAATGGGTTACGTCTGCTGATTGAAACTGTTGAGCAACCCGCTAAATTGCAGAACGTTTTCAAAAACATGTAAAGTGCCCGACTCATTTAAAGTGTGCACACAAACCCTCCTGAGAACAGTGACCAAAAATGCAACTCACCTGAGATACTGGAGAAGATGTCTGACCGCGCTGTGGCTTCAGTTGTGTCTTTTCTAGCTGTTCGTGTTGAACTGTATCAAATGGGACGAATAACAACAAAACAACAACAATCACAAAGTCACAAACAAATTTTTCATCTGCGTACACCCGATCGTTTTGCACTGCAAGCTCTGATTGCGTTCCGACTGGCTGCAAATGTCGCTCGTATACGATACATCCCATGAATGGATGACACACACACAGTCTTGAAAAACTGGGATGGAAGATTGACACAAAAGCACAGAATTCCTTTCTCTGCGACACAGCTGAATTATTTCTGGCCCCAAGGTCAGGATTCGCTGTAAATCCATGTCAAACTTTTCTCTTGTTCTTCTGTTTTCGTGCCAGTGAATCCAAAGTAGATTTCGTCCCACCTGCCAACGAAACTGCAAGAACAAATTTGTTCGATGTTGTTGTGGAAAGACACAAGGTGTAGTAAACCATGTTCTTGACAAGCGGGGAGACCTCGGCTTGTCTTGAATTTAACCCTTCACCGGGTCAGGATGCACGGTAAGGTGTAAGCGTGTCGATTGTCAGGATATTCTGCCCTTCTGGCTGACATGACAGACCTGTGATCTGCCCAGAGCTACAGAGTTGATGACAACCAGGAAAGGACATCCAGGTGCTTGTCCAGTATCTACAGGGTGAATGTTTCGTTTGTGGAATTGCCCTGCACGTTGACGTTGGGTCGGTACCCCATCCACCAGTTTGTGCCAAAGAAAGGGTGCGTCTTGGGTTTGGAATTGTCATTGTTTCAATTGGGCCTCGATACCAGAAACTCAAGGCCGAGAACTTTGGGGTGCGTATTTTTCTTCTTGGGTGTGAACAGTCGGTAAATGTAAGTTAATACGTTTTCTCCTTTTGGCTTTTGCTGTTGTTCTGTGGCTCAATTTGTGACATGTTTGGTCACTGAATAATTCTGCTTCTGAGCGCTTTCCTCAATCAAGAGCCTTTCAAAGTCGACAGCTGGAATCAGAAACCCAAGACACAGCTCCTCCGTCTGCAGTCTGCAGGATTATCCTCAATCCATTATGGAGTAATTCGTCTCCAGAAGACGTTTGTTTGACACAGGCAAACCTTTCCACGGGGAAACTGCGGCACCACAGCCACCTGCACTGCGCACACACGTGGATCGGAACGCATTACGGATGCGACTCGGGCGCTCATCCAGGATCCGGAACATGACGAGACCTCGTACGAGTGGGTCTCCGGGTTGTTCCGTGCCCTCTGCATCAACGCTCACCGTGGTCTGTCTGTCTGCGTCGGAGACGACCTAAAGTGTGGCTGAAGAAAGTTCTTGTTCTTCATTTACGGTAGTTCATGTCCAAGACAGGGATTTTTAACTCGACAGATCTTGGTACCCCGAAACGAATTTTGTACCTTTCTCAGACAGCGTGCAACAACAGCCAAACACAATACACCAACTCCTCAAAGGCTGACAAATACATTTTTTTCTGACGCGCGAATGACTGATCGCCGAATGTTACATTTTCAAGTTTCAAAGACGATTACCTCTCTCTCAGGGTGACTGAACCAAAACACCTGAGTTCTACGAAATCGCACTTGCAGGCACGAACAACTAATTCCCGTCGATTGTTCAAACACACGTTCCTCAAGAGAAAAATCCATAGAATTGAAACCCAACGCTTTTCTTGTTTTCGATGAAGCAAACAGCAGCTCAGCTCGATGGTCAATGTTGCGAAGGTCGTGGACGCCAATGAACTGCAAACTTTGCCAGCTCAGGCGGTTTTTCTCCAAATTTCGACAGGGATGGGGAGTTCCTTCCTGCCTCACCAACGCTGTGATCTTGTGCACACAGCTTCAAATGAACAAAATTTTGACTGCAAGTGAATTGGACATCTGGTTGAAGGTTTTTTGCCTTCTGTTTCGACTCATAACATTTGCAAATTCGTCGTGACACTCGTGAAACCATCGGTGTTTCCTCCAACAGCTTCGCGCAACACCTCTGCGGAACGTGGGTCGTGTGTGTCGTCTGTGCTGATCACGACCTGCGCGCCACGTGCTGAACGTCACTGTTCATACACGTTGGTTGTTTGCGCGCTCACGCAAGGTTCCAGTTGAAGTGAATTCTGCTCCCAAAAGCTGCATGACAACAAAAATGTGACAATCGAGCACGTCGGTCTTTTCGACAACCAACCAAATGACGAAAACATTTTGATTGACAAGTCCACATCACACGCGAAAATTTCCACTGATGGATCGTTTAATTGGAACATGATCTACACAAAGAACTGCGCTCGTTGCAGCACCAGCTCAATATTTATCGAAACGCTAAAATTTGTGTCAATTTATGACTCTGGATTCTCCGAAATGACATTCCACAACTTCAGAATCAAACCAGCACGAATCACAAACAAATTTCTGCTTTGGGGAAGAAACAAGAATTCAGGCCCGGTGAAGCAGTTCTAACGTCGTGCACTTGCTAAGAGTCTGGAGAAGGACGAAGAAAAGAGAGAATGGGGTCTCTGGAGGCGAGGAGCACCTTTGTGAGCGTAATCAGCGCTCCGAGTCGACACCACAACTCGACCCTCATCTCGCCCGCGCGGTCCGCCCACCACGACGTCGACGTCTGCAAGTCGTGTTTGCGACCTATGATCGGAGTTTTCAACTACGAGGTGCACGGGACCAAGAGGAGCTCGGACAGGAACATATCGCTCATTCTGAACGATTTCTGTGAGGAGACGACGGCGCATGGATTCGCGCGATGCACGCGGCCGCAGTCCAAACTCGTGAAGCTCGTGTGGTCCGTTCTGACCCTCGGTGTTTTCGTGGGAATCGCGGTTCATCTGGTGTTTCTCACTCGCAACTATCTCAAGTAAGTGTCTTTGAAGTCGTCGGGTTTCGTGCAGAACAAGAAGGGGCAATGTGAAAAACTGCCACACCCCACACAGAGTCTGCAGTCTTGAACTCTGTGCGCCATGCACTTTCCTATTGTTGTATATATGAGTGAAGCCCCAGTAGTGATGTTGTAGTATAGTTTATTGTAGAGTATGAGTTGGAGCTCAGTGGTTTACCTTCCTCTATGGTGTCACAAGCTATTGTGTGTTGGCAGTCTGGGTCATGTGCCCAGCTTAGGATAGTGGCTCCATCTAGGGAATGATATGATTGGCTGTGGCTGTTGCTGTAGCTATGGAAGGCCATGGCAGTCTTAGGGGGTGGTCATGGTAAATATATATAACATGCCCCTTTTTTGGATAAAATTTGTGATGCAGGAAAATTGATGCTGCCACCAGGATCAACTTTTACTGTTGAGCAAATTTTAAGAACAGCCTTGAAAAACATTT
>JAAUXT010081142.1_pt1:2500-19749 | contig 19749 bp, 18 predicted proteins | sample 7278171 | NCBI WGS metagenome assembly JAAUXT01 (sample SAMN14350112, study PRJNA611818) | marine sediment metagenome | isolation source: surface marine sediment (1.8m) | place: French Polynesia: Moorea | collected 2018-08 | reverse complement strand
TGGCACATAGTCTTTGGTTGCATTGCGATTGGTCATTGCATAAGTCTGCGAGGACGTAAAGGTTGCCCAGAACATGGTCAGTCTCATCGTGGTTGGATTCTACCTCGTAGAAGAAGCGTTGCATTGATCTGCCTGATGCTGATGAGATTTGCATTTTTGGGACCAATCCCCAAACTTCTATGAGGTTGTATCAATATTCTGTCACTCTGGTTGTTCAGCAGCGAAGCTCGTAAGCCACTTGGCCAGTCTGCACTGAGAAGGACAAAGAATCAGCCGGGCTGATATTGTCGCAATCAACTCTGTGTCTGAACATGAACAAGCAGAGTGACACTTCCTTTTGATACAACCTCGTGCAACCTCGGATTTATCACACTATCACGCCCCTTGTCGGCAACGTGAATCGTTTCTCGTTTCGTGCCATCAACTCAGTTCTCATCTGGTTAGTCCCCCTGAAGTCAAATCTCTGTTCCATGTTTGGGAATGAAAAGCGCAAAGAATGACAGCTCTTGACATTGGGGCAGAAGGAACGCAGCAAGCCGCATTCCAGGCAGTGCAAATTGCTGCTTTGTGTCGTCTGACAGTCCGCAGACAGGTGGATGATGGGGCTGGCAAAGCTGCACTGCGTTTTGAGAATGCTGCTCTCATGGAAGATGTGGAAAGTCGACTCGCATCTGTCTGTGGCGTGACACTGTTGTAACATTTTTGAGTCCGAAGAATTTCACGCCATGGCTGCTGCAAATTGACCTGCCATTCATTTTACGGTGTACTTTCTTTTCAGATCTCTCCACAGAAGGAACGCGATGTGGAAGTGGAGAAGTCCTCGTCAGCGTCAGGTGTGTTGCCCGAACCGCCGCCTCTGATTCCACACGGCGCGCAGCCTCCCCTCCGCCCGGAGCAGCAGGCTGCGCCGCCGCCCGCAGGAAGCGCCCCGCCGCGCGGGGATGGGCGGCGCGACCAGTCGCCGTCTCAGCAGCAGCGCACCGTCGAGTTGAACGCACCTCGAGCGGAGGCGGAGCCAGGGCTGGCTGTGGCGGACACCATGCCGAGCACAACACGAGAGCGCGGTGGTAGTGGCGGGCGTGGGGACCAGTCCTCGCAAAACAGCACTGTGGGAGAAGGGGAGGTGCTGGACAAAGGCAACAGCAAAGCAGGGAAGAACTGCCAGACGTCGTCCGTGAGCTCTAGGAAGGGGAAGGAAGGCATGAGCAAGTCAAAGTCTCCTCCGAGCGTAGCGAGTGCTGGCGGCGCAGGAGGCAAAACGAAGCAAGCTCCCTCAATCATGAGTTCACTCAAGAGCAAAAAAGGTGCTAAACCCAGAGAGAACAACTCCATTCCAAGATTCGTGAACCGAGGGCCGGACTCTGACAGTGACGCGGACGAGGTTCCGCTGAACGTGCTGAGGGAGGCGAGACGCGCGTCTCCTTCCATCGAGTCCGCCGCTTCCAAGGAGGGTTCGCAAAGACCACGGAAAGCGCAAACCAAAGGCCACGGTGATCAAAACAAGACATCAGGACAAAGGACAAATGGCGTCACTGCTGCGAAAGGCAAGGCGTCGGATCTTGTGCCAAGTTCATCAGCGAGGACCAGTGCTCTCAATGGGGACAGTCAGGCTCACAAGGCGGCGGTGGAACAGCTGGAACCTGAAAAGGTGAAACGAAAGCGCGGGAGACCTCGGAAACAGCAGCCGCCACCACCACCACCACCAGCAGCGTCGGCACCCGCGCAGGGCCCGGCCGTGTCCGTGTCCAGAGCTTTGGACTTGGAACATTTGAACATGCCCAACGTGTCCCCGGACAGCGGCATCCAATCGATCGCCGGGTCACCGTTGACACACGACCGCGAAGTGCCCAGTCCAGGTCACCATCACCAAGTGCACCCGGTCGCTCCCGGCGCGCACCACGGCCTCCACTTCCCTGATCTCCTTCAAAATCCTGCAAATTTCAACGCCTTCCCAAGGTTCTACCACCACTTGAATCCGGGCATTGCGTCGTTGTATCCTCATTTTGCGGCGGCGCCGTTTTCTATATTCCCTCATCCTGCAGTCAATTTCCAACAGGCTTTCCTCAACTTCGCGAACAACCAGAGGTTCAGTTCGGTTGGTGCTGGAGGGCCACGTGCCGTGGAATACTCGGCCCCGAAGCAGCCTGGGGTGCCGCTCAGCAAGAGTTCCGATGATCTGAACATTGTCCCTGCCAACCTGCAGCCACATGCGGCCTCCAGCAGAAACACGAAATCCACAGCCTCACACCAAAAGTCGGACAAACACAACGACAAAGCAGCCAAGCAGGCAAACGCAGCAACGGCATCCCAAAAACCAACACAACAATCTGAACAAAGCAAAGAACCAGTGACACAGCCAGTCAAAAAGAGAGGCCGTACAAAGAACCTTGAGAGCACTGCGGTACAGAGTTCCGCTCAGGAATCCGAACAGACTGACAAAACAGGTGGTGGTGGCGCTGCCAACAGTCCGTCTCTGCCTGACAAATCCAGAACTGCAAAATCTCTGGCGGGTGGAGTGTCGTCGCCGAGGTCGTCTCCCAAACATTCAGTGGGTGAGAAACCCAAGCGAGGCCGACAACCCAGAGACGCAGCACGACACAAGCAGTTGAAATCGCCTCCAGCTTCTGCCGCGGTGACGTCCAGCCCGCTCGCCTACCTGAGCACAGCCCCGGTTGCCACGAGCAACCTGCCCGGGTCGAACAAGAGAACCAGTGAAGCATTGTCAGTGTCCATTCCTTCAGCCCAATCTCTGGTGCCCAAAGACTCGGCGATCGCCTTGGCGACCAGTTTCCCTGGAACGCTGGACACGGAGTCCTCTGCGACAAGGAAGTCTCCGCCCCAGTCCCAGATGATGCCGAGCACGCCGGCGCTCAGAGCGGCGCTGGCCGCCCCCGCCGGTCTTGCTGCGCGGGCGCAGTCCTCTCAGTTCGCAGGGACGCCCGTGATCGGTCTGCCTCCCAAAAAGAAGCGAGGACGACCGAGGAAGAATCCACTTCCAGAAGACGGAGGACATCAGAAAAACGCTGATGCCAACGCTACCTCATCAGTGTCGCCCAAGAGCAGTTCCTCTCAAATGTCTCGAGATTCCGCAGTTTCGCCAAACAGTTCGTTCGTTTCCGCGTCTTCAGCGGTGTCAGACGCTTCGGTCATGAGTGCGCCGTCATCTGTTCCCATTATTCCCAAAACAACCAAGAAGACGCCGATTGTGGCGCCCTCCAGTTTTGGTCACGCGCCACCGAGACCCGCGACGTCGGCATTCACGCGCAAACGCTACAAAAGTGGCAATGCCGGCTCGGATACAGAAATCCTGTCCCTGGCGCAAAATGTCCAAGAATCTTTGAACTCCAAATTCACAAGTGAGGATGAGTTCAATTCGAGTTCAGAAAACCTGGAGAGAAGCACGCGATTTCTGAACAGAAATATTTTCACGGATATGAACCAGGAGTTTCAACAGAGAGCTCGCGGCAAACCTTCATTGCTTCACCAGCACCAAACGAGGAAAGACGCCGGGCCTGAGAACAGCTTGGAAACCGGTGCTACTCAGGGATCAGATGCAACCAAGAAGAAACCAAAGAAGCCCAAGCTGCATGTGATGATGCGCAAGCCCAAAAAGCGGGGACGAAAGAAAAAGGTCGCGTCCACGGCCGTCGAGACTGAAGAACCTGTTGAGCCTGTTGCAGCTGAGGAGGTGAAGGAAGTGGCGGAGCCGCCTCGGAAACCCGCCGCCAAGCCGGCGTCTCCGAGGAGACGCGAGAAGACGGCGGCCGCGCCGAAGGCGGCGTCAGGGAGGACGAAGGCGCGCAGCGGCAGGTCTGAGAACAGCGACAGCGGCATGACGACCGACACGAGCGACATGGACAGAAGCAGCGGAGCCAAGGTGCCCGCCCTCTCACCCGTTCCAAAAGAGCTTCCATCTTCTGACAACAGAAGCGATCAAATCCGCAGGCTCAAGAGCAAAAAGAAGAAAAAGAAGCAAAAGCTTTACATGAAAAGCAAACACAAGAACATCGTGGACCCAGTATTTTTAGCTGATCTGGAAGGATGTACTCAGGATTTGGGGATGATGGCCATATCGGAGAATCCGGAGCACTACCTCATGAGACTGCAGCCAGGTGAGATCCCACTACCGTCAATGTTCAAGATCCACCGCCTCATCGTGAAGCGACGACGTAAGAACAAAGACGTGCATCTCAGCAAGTTCCGCAGACTCGAGTCGAAGAAGGACTACGCCGACTTCGCCGCCGTCGTGCGCGAGCGCAGCAAGCGTGGGCGCAAGAAGAAGTTCCTGTCGGAGGAGTACGTGTCCGAGAAAGAAGAGGACGAGTCTCACGTCAACGTCGAACAGTGTTTGCCTCCCAAGAAGAGGCACAAACTGTTGGCCGCGGTGGAGAATGAACCACTCGAGAACCCGACGATGCGCATGGGCAGCGCCAATGAGCCCATCGTGCTCGATCTCGACGAGCCGGCGTCGTCGACAGCGTCCACGTTCGCCGGCGGCGACGTGAGTTCGTTCGCCGCAGCCGGCAGCTCCGCGAGCCCCGCGCTGTCCACCGAGCTGCCCTTCTCAGCGAAACCTGGGGAGAAGCGAAAAGTGGGACGACCTCGCAAAAACCAAAGTCAGACTGCTGCTGCTGATGCGGAGACATGCAAAGAGAAGAGCTTGCCACCACCTCCGCCTCTGATTCCCCTGTCAGGCAAGAACGTTTTCTTATTTCCCTTTGCAAGAGAGAGTTTGGTGATGAGGAGCGCGCTTTGAGTGACTGACTGCTTTGCTAGGAGATAGAATGGAGTACGGCTGCTTGGGCTAGGAAAATAAACCCTTTCAGAATGGTGCTTTGTGCAGATACACACACACCCTCGAACAATTTTGACCGATCATTTTGTACCTGATGCATTTTCGATGAATAAACATGCATATAACATGTAAATGCACAAAATGTATGAACATGTAATGTATGCCAGGCATTGTGAACTTCCTCGACTTTTTGTGATCCCCCAAGGTCCCAGTAGAGGTGGAATTTGGCAGTTCCATTGAAATGGTGAAAATAGTTCAGAATTTTACTGTTGTCAAGAACACGGGTTTTTGCGGAATTCTTGTTGAAAGTTCTATTGTTCTGGTTTGTTTCCAAAATGGTGCGAGGCGCATCGTTGTGCATATTTTTCGCGAGAGTGCTGTGTGTTTCTTTACGTTTGTGTGCCTGGGTTGAATAGCTTTTTGGGTGGAAAATTTTGGACTCCTGATCGAGTTTGTCAAACGGGTCGAATTGTATTTTCTGCGCATTGCTATCGTGTTTTGACTCCTATTTTCCTCCTTTTGTAGTGTTTGCTTTCCTTGGTTGCTTTATCTCCAAGTATTGACCTACTGAAATGCTTGTCGCATTCATTGACGGACCCTCAACAGCTGACGTATTTTTGGTTTGATATTGCAGTATCTGTCGGCAGCACGAGCACCGCCACTGACACCGCCCTGTCGCCCAAGGCGAGCAGCCTCAGCGACACGCCTCCCGCCAAGCTGGTCGGCAGCGGCAGCGACGCGCACATTCCCAAGGAGCCATTCCGCAGGCGCAAGGTCTCAGAGATTCGCCGCAAGACGTCCACCTCGGCCGGACCAGAGGCCACTATTGCACCAGCCGCTGTCAACACTGCTGCCAAACCCAAGAAAAAGTCAGTGTCGACAGGATCGACGAGCACCGAGGAGATCACCATCACTCGAGTGACGAACCCAAAGCGAGTTCAAAGTGCTGTGATTGAAGTTCAGACGGACTTCGACGACGACGTGAGGACTTTGTTGGCACCTTCCAAGGCGACTCGAAGTGCGGGCGCGGATCTGAGAAGAGACTCGCCCGCAGCAGCGAGCCGCAGTTGCGCTGTTTTTCGTGAGTCGGAGACACAGGTGGAGAGCGCTGAGGTGGGCGTGCAGCACGCGGAGGTTGGGGTGCAGCATGCAGAGCCACCGCCGCCCGCTGTCAGCAAGAAGACGACGGTCGACATCGGCATCCAGGCGGGTATTCCTGATGACCTGGTGCCACCAGAGCCGCGCATGACGTCCATCGCCATCCAGGCGGACAAGGCGGAGGACGACGACGACGACGCGATGAAGTCGGTTGGAGTTGGAGGAGACTCGCCGCCGCCGCAGGACGTGCCGGCCGCTCCGGAGGCGGCACCTGCAGGTTCGTGTGTTGGTTCATTGCAAGGTTTGGCTGACGTCGTCAGCGCATCAAAGTTGAAAGGGACACCGGCTCACAAACACGGAACCGCTCAAGATGACAGCTTGACCTTGCTTTCTGTCAAAAAATGTTTGACAAGGAATCGGGTCTTCCAACGTGTTTCTGTGCATCTTTTCTGATGCAAAGAAGAATGTTGCTGGCGTTTGTCTAAATTTTTACTGCGCCGGTGAAAAATATGTTCAGGCGATGTGTCCACCAGTCCATCCTGGGGAAGGGGTAGGCAATGTGCTGCAGCGGGTTCATTATCGTACCGGTAGCTGATTTTTCTCTCTCTTGTTCAGGTCGCGCGACGACGCGGTCCAAGCAGCGCAGTCACGCGGAGGCGCCGACCATCGAGTCTCTGCCCGTATCGCTGCCCATCTCCGGACTAACCAGTCTCGCCAACGGGCGAAACGGACTCAGTAAAGCTGAAAAGACAAACATATCGCAGAAATCTCAATCTAGTCATTCATTTGTCAGTCATGATGAGGACAGCATCAACAAGGAGTCAAAATCTCAGGAGCCTGATAATCAGGGCAGTGTGGGCCGCGGAAGGCCGCCGAAAGCCCAGCGAAAGAGAGGGCGGCCTCCGAGTGAGTCTCCGAGTGTAGTGAGGGACGCTCAAGCCACGTCCGTGAACGGAAAGTCCGACGCCGAGGTGAGGCCCGGCGCAGCGCACGTGTCTGTCATCAAACGCACTCCCGAGAAGCGCGGCGGCAGCAGGCCATTCGGCCGCCCCTCAGACCTCCACATCCACGCCATTGACACAGCTCAAATTGCCACTTTGCTCAATGAAAGTCCTCCGGACACAGAAAAGTCACCCAAAAAGTCGAAGTCCCCTGGTCGGTCGCCTGCAGCGCGGGTCAGAGACCGGCAAGTCTCCGGTGGTGCTTCCAACCAGTCCAAATCCAACCAACAGGATGGTGCTATCTCCGCTGCTTCCACAAACACAACAGACGAGTCGAACAAGGACACTTCGCAACAAGCGGAGGAGATACTGCCACCAGCAGTGCCGAAAAAGAAAGGTCGAGGACGGCCGAAGGGTTCCGGCGCTGGTCGAGGCCGCCCGAAGAAGGACCCGACCCTCCCGCGACGACCTGTTGGTCGACCCCGGAAAGACGCCAGTCAGAAAGCAGGCACCGCCCCTACACCCCCGAAGAAGCCGACTCCCCGTGGCGCGGACAGTGAATCTCCACAGAGAAAGAAATCCAAACAGACTAGCAGTGAGCAATCGGGCAGTCCAACAAGAAGTCAGAGAAAGAAAATTGCAGATGTAAAGGGCAAGGAAAAGGACACGTCACCAAAAAAGGCCACTTTTGCAGTTCCAACCAAAAGAGCCGCCTCAGGCAGAATGAAAAACAAAGTTGCTGCCAAGAGGCGAAAGAACAATGTTGAGGAGGATTCTGGAGACAGCGAAGTGGAGGAAATAACGAGCAAGGCAGCGAAAAGTGGAAAGGAAAAGAAAGCAAAGAGAATGGTGATTCCTCCAGCTTTCCCAGAAAAGGACCCGTACGACTTCGATGCCCTCAGCCAGTCAGACTTCGAGCCTTTACCAGATCTGAGACAAAAGCGAAAGAGAAGGAAGAGCAAAGGATACAACTTCGAGTTGGAATCGAGAGGAAAAAAGAAAAAGAAAGCAAAACCCACAACTCCTGAGGACAGGTAAATTATCGTGTTGCCTGGTTTGTGCGTCGTTTTTACGCGGCTCGGCCGCTTACCGCGAGCTCAGTGCTGTCGCTATCGGTATGTGCGCCTGTGTGTTCTGTCTGTGCACAGGTGACGGGGGATTGGTTGGTCACGTGAACCCAAAATGCTCAGAATTTTATGCAAATCATTTTCCAGCCAAAAAAGTTCACGGGGGTTGGGTAAGTCAGCCTCACCAAAACAATATTGGCGGCGGGGGAGGAGCAACTTCAGCAAGTTTCTTGTCGGCGAAGTTGGCGTGGTGGAACCGTGGGCTTTCAAGGCGTAGACTTCTTGTTACAGCCAGGACTGTTCACACGTCTTTCCTGTTGAAAACGACCAAAGAGAGTGGCACCGTTGTTGAGGGCGTCGTACGAATCAGAAATTTGTGTGGAAAATTTATGGCGACGAAGTCTCCGTTGTTGCCTGCCGCACTTTCAAAATTGTGTTGGCATTGTGCAGTCGCTTTGTGGGTCTGACCTCGGTTTCCTGCAGCAGAGATGTTGATGAGGATGACCCGGTTGTGTGTTGCAGCGAGGTGCAGGAGATCTCGAGCGAAGACGACGATGACCCGGACGATGAGGACGACGGTCACACGAGCAACACGGAGACGGCGTCGTCCCGCGACGCTGACTCGGCGCGCTCCACGCCCGTGCCCGGCGCCACGCCGACCAAGAGAGGACGCATCGAGGGCATGCCCAAGAAGCGCTTCCAGAAAGCTGGTCTCTTCTCAAACACCTACAAGGAAGAAGAGTAAGCATCGCCAAGAAGAATTTCTGGTTTCCCGATTGAGTTTGGTCGCGAAACGTGACATTCGAAGAGAATGAAACACGACCTTCTGGTCTTGTGGAGTTTTGGTTGTTGGCACTTGTGCTTCCACAAAATACGTCATAAGGTGGGCCCATTTCGCTGGAATGGTTCTTTTGATGTTTTCTTTGCACCTCCATCCACCGAAAAGATTCTTTGTGTTTTCTTCAGCTTGTTCGCGGACAAGCGTCGGTCGATGAGCAACGGCGCGGAGGGCGGGAAGCAGCAGAAGGCCGTGTACAACCCGGAGGAGCACGAACACGGGCTGCTCCCCGTCCCGCTCCACTTCGGCCGCTACATGCGCGAGAAGCGGATAAACTTCCAGCTGCCCTACGACCTGTGGTGGCTCGGCGAAAACGACCTGGTCAGTACAGACTTGCTGCTTTGGTTCAGTTTCTTTAGCAAAGCGTTTGTTGCCTGTCGGTGAGCGTCTTGCTTCAGACTAGTTGAAAAATGATTGAACTCTTTTTGTTTCCAGCTGAAACGAGCTCGTACTTCACCGAAATACCGCAAAATACGAACAAGTAAGTGCTGAACTTCACTTTCTTTTGTCAGCTGTTGTTCAGGAAATCCAACAAACTTTGTTTGGGGGAGGGGGGATGTGCCTTCAACCTCACAAAAAAAAGGTGACACTTCGCGTTGTTTACAGACGTGTTTGTTGACGCGAAGCCGACGGAGAAACACTTCGAGCCTCACGCCTGCAACTGCGAGAAGCCGAAGGAAGCCGACGTGCTGGGTTGCAGTGAAGCCTGCCTCAACAGGTGAAAACCTTGTTTGGGATACCTAACAGCTGCATGAAAACATGGCAGCAAGGAACTCTCACCACTTGGATTCAAGGACATTATTCGCTTGTATCTGGTGGCAAGATGACTGATCTTTCCGTGTTTCAGAATGGTGTTCATTGAGTGCACGCCGAACGTTTGCCCGTGCGGGGACCAGTGCAGCAACCAGCGCATGCAGCGCCACCAATGGCACAAAGGCATCGAGAAGTTCCAGACTGAGACCCGCGGTTACGGCGTCCGTGTCACGACGCCGGTGCAGTGTGGTAAGTTGCCCAAAATCACACCAACGTCTGGTTCTTTGTAACTCCAAAATACCAACTAAAATCTGCAGGGCTTGACGCTGGGTTCAGTCTGTCTTGTTTTCGTGCCTCAGGCCAGTTCCTGATCGAGTACCTGGGCGAAGTGGTCAGTGAGAAGGAGTTTCAGCGCCGCATGACGGAGGAGTATTTCAACGAGCGCCACCACTACTGCATGAACCTCGACTACGGCATGGTCATCGACGGCTACCGCATGGGAAACGTCGCCCGCTTTGTCAACCACTCGTGCGAACCCAACTGCGAGATGGTGAAGTGGTGCGTAAATCTCACGTTCACATCCGCAATTTAGCCTCAAGTGAAAGGTCCGATCTTTTCCTCGCACGCTGTAACCATCATTGTAACTGCAGGAATGTCAACGGAATCTACCGCATGGGATTGTTCGCGCTAAGAGACATCAACCCGGGAGAGGAGCTGTCGTACGACTACAACTTCTACTCCTACAACAACGATGCGCAGGTAACGACCGACAGTCGAAACGATGAACCCTCATGAGGTCAAAATCAGCTGGGCCAGATCTTCGAAACTAATTCTGACAGGCAGATTTGTGACGTTGCGTATTGTTTGTGTCTTGCAGCAAGCCTGTTTCTGTGGGAGTGAAAACTGTCGTGGCATCATCGGAGGGAAAAATAACCGACGGAACGGTCAGCTGCTGGACAAGTCAGGTCGTCAGGTGGGCAGGCCAGCCAAAGACAAGAGGAAGTCCAACAAACGTCTCAAGAAACTCAGGGAAAAGGTGCGTGCCTGTTGCTCTCGTTGTGCGATTGACAAAGTGAACTTGTGTGCCAAACGGAGAGAATGGAACGTGCTGGTTGAATGCGAGCAGTCTTGAAATTGGGTTGTTGATAGGCTGGTGGTGCTGCTTGAGCTTGCACGAATCCGCTGTGAATGAACCCCGGAATGTGTATGTCGGAAGGATACGTGAGAAGTGTGCTCGAGACTATCCTCACAGACAAGAGGGGCAAATGTGATATGTTGTGGTTGAATGATTCTAATCGGGCACGTGCTTGTGGACTCGTTCATTTGCACAGAAGGCTCTGGAGCAGAAGCAGCTCGTTCCAACTCCTGTGAAGCCCATGTCGCACAGAGAGCGCTGCTTCGCGCAAAAACACGCCATCTTCCTGCTGCGGAACATCGACAAAGTACGCCTCCGCAAGAAGGGATCCACCGCCGACTCGCCTGACGCGGCTGTCTCCAAAGAAGGTGCGATTTGTGCTTTCCAAAGTTGTTGGTATTTGCTCGTCCTGTTTTCGCTTCCACGCGAGAAGGGTCACGTCATCGCTTTTGTCACATCAAGAAGCACGTGTTTCATTTTCAGACGCGTTCTTGGCTCACTTCCAAGCGCTCAAGACTCTGCGCTCGGTGCGCACGCGGCGCCTCGCGTACGCTGCCGACAACACAGAATTAGCGTGCACCGCCAAACTGGCGCAGATCTTCAAAGAAATCTACCAGGCAGTCGTGACCTTCAAGGAGGATGATGTCCTTCTGTCCACGGACCTCATGAGTTGTCCCAGTCGCAAGAAGTGAGTGTGTTTCGCACCGCGTGTATGATCTGAATTCATTCCAACTGCTTTTTCAAGTCCGTGGTTTGGCGATTCGCGGGCTTTCTGCAATCACAACCTGCACGTGTGTCTGTGTATGATGGGCTGCTGGATCTGGACCCTCTCCCCTCCCACCTCTTGGGAAGGCTGGTAGCACCTGGTCAGGTCTCACATGATGCCACACTCTCGCCTGCTGTCCAAAAGCTGCTCGCCGAAAAGCCGCCGGCTTCCTTGGTGCAATCTTCTTGTTTGCGGTTTTGCTCACTTTAGAAACAAAAACGCTGATCCCTTGTTGTTTTTCTGCAGAAACCCAGAGTATTACGACCTGATCAAAGATCCGATCGACCTCAACACCATCGAGAAAAATATCCTCAAAGGGCAGTATACGAACGTTGAGGACTTTGAGAAGGACTTCTTGAGGCTCTTTGAAAACGTTGAGGTGAGTCGCCGTCAACTTTGTGTTCTGGTGATCCAAACAATATCCAGACATTCGAAGACTGTTTGGTTTGCTTCGCCTTTTTTTCACTCAACAACAGCAGCTGTTTGGTGAAACAATATGTGAATTTGTCTTCTCTTTGGCATTGCAGAAGTACTGCGGCAAGAAGTCCGGGATGGGCAAGTACGTGGCGCGCCTGCGCAAAGTGTTCACGAAGCAGAAGGACGAGATGATGGGTGTCATCGAGTTCATCGTGGCCGAGGCGATCGAGGAGGCGACTGAGCACGCCGCGCGCAACTCCAACTTCAACAGGTGCGACCTGCTACGCTTTCCGACCGTTTGTGCGCGTTTGTTCGTCGGGGAGTCTGATCAATCACAGACGCGACGCTTCACATTCGTGTGCACGTACAAGGTCCCTGTCGTAATTTCATGTTGTGCTCTGCTTTACAAACAGGTCGCTGAGTCACGCGAGCAGCACGACGAGTGTGCTGAGCAGCAGTCAGAGCGTCGACTCTCCGTACGATCCCATCTCCGAGGCGGAGGAGGAAAAGGAGAAGGAGCAGCCGACGGGGACGGAGCAGGACAGGAAGGAGGAAGGAGCAGAAAAGGGCGAACCACCCAAAGAGATCGAAGAGGATAACAAGGACGGACAAGGGACTAAAGCTGAAGAAGTTGCCGGACCGTCAGATATGGACAAAGGTGGTGAAGAGTCTGCGTCAGAAAAGCTGTGCGATATGAGCATGGATTTCAGTGAGGTCGGCAGTGGCGACACTGGGGCCAAAACATCCGACACGGTGGTTTCCGTCAGTGACGAACTGAACACAACTAAGGACAGCATCGCGAGCGATAGCGTCGTGGAAATCTCTCGGGACAGCGCGATGGCCGAGCCCGACGAGCACAACGACAGCACCGAGACACAACCGGCGGTCGACACCAGCATGGAGGAGGCCAGTGACGACAAGGAGGACCAAGAACAAACCAAAGAGACTGAGGACAAACAAGCGCCGTCTGACGACGGTGAGGAGGGAGTCACAACAGAGATCAGGAGCGCAGATGACACTGACAAAGAGCACGACAAGAGCATGGACTCTGTGTGCACCGACGCGACAGCCGCCAGCAGCAGTAGCAGCGGCGCTGCGAGCAGCGAGGGCGGCAACGGCGGCGACACTGTGACCAGCGCGGACGCCGCCGCCGTGACAGAGAGTGCCGCCAGCACCGAGGTATTGGATAGTGGCAAGACAACCTCAACATCAGCTCTGGAGACCAGTGACGCAGACGAGCTGCAGTTCATAGAGGAAAAGCCGGGTCCGGAAGAGGAGGTGATCCGCTGTGTGTGCAATATCTTCCGCGATGAGGGCAGGATGATCATGTGCGACCGCTGCGAGGTGTGGCAGCACTGCGATTGCATGAACGTTCAAGACGATGTTGACAATTACCTGTGCGAGCTGTGCGATCCCAGACCCGTCAGCAAGGTAAGACAACAGTTCCTTCGTGTTGTTTCGATTTGTATAAGTAAAAGAACGGACCCAGGGGACGGGGAGAAGGGAAATCGAACCGTGTTCACGACACACCATGCGCAAATTGCGGTGAAATGGTTCACACTTGTTTCAGTGGTTCTGCTCAAACTGGGTTCCTTCTCAATGGCGACTTCTTTTGGCTAAAAAGTTCAGAAGATACGAGAGAACTGTGTGTTTCAGAAAAGTGTTTGTGTTGCAGGAGATCGTGTTGGTGCCGCAGCCGGAAGAGACGATCCCGGGCTGCACCTACTACATGACGCTGCAGCGCGGCGACCTGCAGGTGCGCCAAGGCGACTGCATCTACATCCACCGCGACTCGCTGCCCAGCAAGACGCCGTTCACCGACCTGACACACCTGCTGCGCCACAAGCGCGACGTGTTCAGGATTGAGCGCCTCTGGAGGGACGAAAAGTAAGTTGAAGCGCAACATGTTTGGCAGCTGAGCAGCAAAAACAAAAATGTCCACGAACTTTTCACTACCGACGGAAACTCACATTTTGGTCCGAGTTTCATGCCGGCAAAAATTGATAATTTCCAGATTGTCGAGTGTTGCAGCCGTCTGAGATGTTGACTCCCTCAGAGCATGACGATTATTGCTTGTTCTCTGCAGAGGCGAGCGGTTCGTTTGGGGCTTTCATTACTACCGGCCACACGAGACGTTCCACGAGGCGAGTCGGCGCTTCTTCCCGAACGAGCTGTTCAGAGTTCCAATCTATGAGATCGTGCCCATCGACTGTATCCTCGGGACTTGCGTCGTGCTCGACATGCAGACCTACTGCAAGGGCAGACCCAAGGTGAGCGCTGAGCGAATGCGAGTCGCGAGCGTGCTGCAATGCAAACACGGGGACAGGGATGAAGATTTTGGGGGTTGTGTTTGCAAAGCATGACTTTTTGTTTGCAGGGAGTGAAGGAGGAAGACGTCTACGTGTGCGACTTCCGTCTGGACAAGACTGCGCACTATTTCAATCGGATCTCTCGCAGCAACCACCAGGTCAACACCAAGGTGTACTGCTTCAACAACTTCGTCACCAAGCTACAGCCCAAGCGAACGCTCACTGTAAGTACCAACACCTTGTACGGAAAGGACATGCCTGTTTGAAGTAAACTAAAAAAGAACAGGCCTCCTTCGGGTGAAGCTTTCACAAAATAATTTACTTGTCGTTCCTTTCTTCGTCCAACCATTTCATTGCCTTTCAAATATCTTTCCTCCCAGGCGCATCCGGACGAGACTCCAGAACAAGCAAAGTCATCCAAAGACCAGAGTTCGAATCCCGACAGTGACAGAGGTTCCACGAGCAACTCGTTCTCTGTGGCGTCGCTGAACAGCGCAGAGGACGAAGACGCGCCTCTCATCCGAGTGCGGCGTGAAAAGGTAACAGTCGCCGTCAGTGAACCAACCCCCTGAAAATTAAAACGAAAACCCATATACTCCAAAAATGAAAAAAAAAAGTCTTGTGAAATGTGCTGAAGATGCCCGTTGCTGCTCGACAATGAAAGTTTCGGCTTGTTGCGATACATACCAGTCAACCCCCAGATTATCTGTTTTTACACTCGCCAGCGCCTGTTGCAGCTCAGATGTCGTGAGTGTATCAAGCTATCAGTGCTTTTCCCCACCACCACGACCCCCCACCACCCTCAGATGCTGGGTGACATGTTGGGTGGGGGAGCACCTGACATAGTTCTGTTGAGAAGCTGCAGCGGGGTTTTTTGCTTTTGATTTGCAGCGACTGAAGCAGAAAGCGCGGCTCGACAGCTGTTTGCAGCGTCTCCATTCAAACCTGCCGGACAAATCCAAAGACAGAGTGGACGCCACATACCTATTGGCGGGAAAACGGGTGAAGAAAGTGAAGGAACCTTACTCACCTTCGTCGTGACCTCCATTGATGGTGAAGGTGGCGCTTTTCAAACAGAAACAGCGCGTGCCTAAGAAAAGTGTCGCACGTGTTGTGCACAAAACTTGCGCTCAGAGTCGCACACTGGCAAGACTAGCTCAGGGGGACGTAAGGTAGTTTAGTGTGCTGATTATTCGTTTATCTCAGCTCCAAACGGAGGAATAGCTGGGGAATATTGCAATTATTTGACACGACTTTACTTGGTGCAATATTCAAACGAAACAAAGGCAAAAGTTCATTGTGAGTGAAAGCGCTTCACCAAGTTGTACGCATGAAAGATTTTTATTGCACGATCTAGAAAGTTTTAAAAGGAACTAGAACTTTGTTCGTAGACGTTTATCTCTCTGCCAATAATTTTGTGGCAAAAGTTATGTTTACCAAGACTTTTTGCAGGAAGTGACGAGTTGCGTATATTTATACAAGACTGCTTTTGCAAGAGGATAAGACATCCAGTGTTGTGTAACTTTCACACTTTTTCGCGAGTGTTGACTTTGAAGCGCCGGCGGCGCCACCCAGAGATTCCACTCGAGGCAGCTGTTGCGTTATCTGCACCTTGTGTGTCGTTTGTTTCAGGTGAACTCTTCTTCGTTTGGTATTTGCGCTTTTCGTGAACAGCGAAAGCTGCACCCGTTTGTGAACTTTGTTTTGTCTCTATCGGGAACACAGAGATCGTTTGATCACTTGGATGTGGGTTGTGGAGAAACGATTTTGTTCGAATTGTCTGGGGAACATTGGGAACCAAGCAAATCACTGAGTCTGGTGTACGTCCTTGTTTCCAATTGAAAGACCCATGTGTTAGAATTCTGTGCTGTGCGTTGCCATTTGTTTGACGTGTGCTCTCACTGCACTTCAAAAAGGTCGAGTGATTGTTTTGAAATAGTTTTGCATCACCTGTTGAAAGTTCGTTTCGTTTGTCGTCCCAATGTCGTTGTCTTTGGTGATAAAATCACAGCATGCGTGGTCGAATGTAAATTATTCAAAATGAATCAATGTACCGTATGTATCAAATGCCATTTGTTTTAACAAAAATACAAAAGATGAATTTTTACAAGATCTTTTGTTCGTATATTTCAATAAGGATTTCAGCACACGCCCAGGGCTGAACGCCACCTACATCAGACGTACATTGTGTCGATGTGTTTCGAGAGTTCCTTTTCCAGGCCCTCCTGAAACGATCAGACATCAAAAAGGGTGAAAACAAAAGAGGTGCAACAGGACGTTTCAAATCATGTCATCGCTGATAAACTTTCATCGACTTTAGCTGTTCAGTTTGACATTACATTATTGCAGAGTGACAATGCATTGTCTTCTCACATCTGCAATTTTGTCATCGGTGTCAACTGTTTCGTTTGAGATCACCTGCACCCTCTCACTGTGATTATTTCCACAGTTCTATTTGACAGCAATGTTTCGAGCCGATTTACAAGCCTTTTTGAAAGTTAATTTGGAGCAAAACAATGTCGTGTTAACTTTTGAAATTACACCAGCAGCACCGACGACCTCTGGTCCTGTTGTACCGGCACGCAGGCAATGTTTCGCTGCCGAACACGATTCAGCTGTCATTTTGTCTCGCCCGGGGAAAAAAATCGACAATTAGCTGACTCACCAGCTCACGTTTCGCTTCTTCCAGTTTCACCTTGGAAAGGGACAGGCTCTGGAAAACGGAAACATCTATTTTTGGTTTTGGTCTCAAAGATTCAAACATCGAGAGAGCAAAGAGTACGTTGAGTTGAGGACAGACAGACAACTGACAACAAATGGCTTGAATATCGAATTTGTTCTGCCAGCCCAGCCGTCTTGATTCCAAGAAGAAAACCCACAGACCACATATCTTTCATCCAAACTGAAACAAACTGAAGTTAATCCTTACAGGTGGTAGATTTTGATAGGAATCCAGTCTGGCTTTCAGTGGCTGCAATTTCTTCTGCAATTCTTCAAGTTCCTGCGAACAACGACAAAAAATCAGTCAATTCCAGGGTCTACTCACGATATTCCACGTGCTTACGCCTGAACGAACAATTTTTGAGAACAAGGTCCACCCACCTCCGCTTTTCTGACCAATGTGTGGTGA